>Ga0209487_1003453_pt1 | contig 12404 bp, 12 predicted proteins | sample Poulit2012_FD_187524 | JGI IMG/M metagenome (GOLD analysis project Ga0209487, IMG submission 187524) | Agricultural soil microbial communities from Georgia to study Nitrogen management - Poultry litter 2012 (SPAdes) (version 2) | ecosystem: Environmental > Terrestrial > Soil > Agricultural land... | reverse complement strand
TATCTAAAGGTATGAATATTTTTCAAGAAATAATATTTTAAAATAAAAGTATGGTTTAAACTTATTAAATTCAGTATCTTTGGCGATTATAATCGTATTATTATGCAAATTGAAGTTATGAAGTCTAAGCTTCACCATGTTCAGGTTACTGAAGCTGATTTACATTATATTGGAAGTATTACGATCGATGAAGATTTAATGGAAGCTGCTAATCTTATCGAAAATGAAAAGGTTCAAGTAGTTAATATGGCTAATGGTGAACGATTAGAAACTTATGTAATAACCGGGAAAAGAGGGAGTGGCCAGATTTGTTTAAATGGTCCTGCGGCAAGAAAAGTTAGTCCAGGAGATATGCTAATTATAATAGGATATGCTTTAATGGATTTTGAAAAAGCAAAAAGCTTTAAACCGAATGTGATTTTTCCAAAAAAAGGAAATAAACTATAATAATAGTCCTTTAAATAATCTGGAAATATACATTCCACTGAAAATACAATAGGAATGTCAAAACCAATAAATAAAAACTTATTTGTAGCTAATTATTTCATAATTGGTCTACTTCTTGTATTTGTTAATTCTTGGTTGATGATGAAAAGCGGATACTCTTATACAAGCTATTTGCAATTTACTGGCGAACCTAAAAGTTTCACTTATCAATTATTAACTCAAATTACATTTATACTAATACATGGTTTAATTGGCATTGGAACCTCATTAGTTATCAATCAAAACATCAATATATTTTATTATTTAATAGGCGTTATTTGGATACGCTTTCCTTTTGTTATAATTTCTGGTTTATTATATATTGAACCTTATTTTCCATGGGGAAATTTTGAGATTTTACATAATTTTGAATTCCCCAATATAATAGTATTTATCCTTATATTCATTTCCATAACTTATATACTTTTTCTACTTTTTCAAGTATGTAGAAAAACCTTTAATCTACCTTTTCATGTACTTTTCCCTTTATTTTTAATACAGCTAATAATATTAGAATGGGGAAGCATGGCTTTATTAAAATTTACTTAAAATTAGATATTTTCTTTGTTAACTAATTATTTTTCATAAACTTCGATAGTATAATAAAAAATAGAATTAAATGAAAAAGATCGTATTAAGCTTGTGCATGTTTGTAGGTATTGCTTTTGCAGGTGTAGCACAAGAAAAAAGTAAAGTAGCAGAAGATTTTGTGAATACTATTGTAGAAAATGATGTATCAAAAGCTTATAAGATGTTTAGTGAGGAAGCTAAACAAATGGTTACTGAAGAGCAAGTGGGAGAAATTACCGAGCAAATTAATCAGCAACTAGGAAGTCCTAAAAAACTACATGGTGCGTACGAAACTGAAGAGACAGAAGGTGGACAAACTTTTCAGGTGGTTTATTACCATGTGGAATACGATGCAGCTGAAATTGATTATAAATTAGTTATCAATGATAATAATCAAATCGATGGATTTTTCTTAGTTCCTCATGAAGTACGAAATGAAGAAAAAAAAAATTAATTGATAATTCAACAAAAACATACCAGGAAGTTGCCTTAGATATCAAAGTAAATAATGCAATACTTCCTGGTATTTTAACACTACCCTCCCCTGAAGATTATAAAGTACCTTTAATCTTATTTTTACATGGCTCAGGCCCTTCAGATAAAAATAGTAGCGTAGGAATCTTTAAACCATTTAAGGTTTTGGCTGAAGAATTAGCAAAAAAAGGAATTGCAACTTATCGTTTTGATAAAAAGTCTCTCGTTAATCCCAAGTTTTATATAGAAAAATCAGAATATACCGTAAAGGAAGAATTTATTGATGATGCAAAAGAAATAGTTAACTTCTTCAATGAAAACAGGGACGAGTATCCATTTTCTGAAATAATAATCTTAGGGCATAGCTTAAGCTCTAGCTATATCCCTTTTCTTATGAATGCATTAGACAAAAAAGTTTCTAGAGGTATTATGATAGGAGCTGCAAGCAGGAGTATAGCGGAATTAATGCAAGAACAAATTATTTATATTTTGGAAAATGAAAGTAATGAACAAAATATTTCAATCTATAAAGATTTATTAGCAGAAACAAACAATTTATTGCAAATTCTCAAAAGCAAACAAAACATACCCAATGACAGCATGTTCATGCAGGTGCCCTATTTATATTGGAAAGATAATTTTCAATTTGATTTTGAAAAAAGCTTTAAATCAAACAATAAAAATTTATTAATAATTCAAGGAGAGAAAGATTATCAAGTTCCTATATATGAATATGAAACTTGGAAGTCGTGGACTAGAAAACACAAAAAAGAAAATGTACAGTTAAATATTATACCAAATATGAATCACATTCTATTTGAATCCAAGAATGCGAAATCTACTCCAAAAGAATATTTACAAAATGCAGAGTTTTCCTCGGAAATTATTTCTATCATTCATGATTGGGTATTTAAAAAGTCATAATTTAACTCCTATTTTAAACCATAAAATAACTGCATCAATTACACTTATAATCCCAAATTCGAATTAATAAAAGTCAAGACTTGAAATAATAATAATGCAATTTTCAATGCAATATAATGGATCAATTAAATTAGGAAAGTGAGATTTATTTTAAAAACTAATATTTATAATAACCTTTATTTTTTTCTCCAACAAAATCTCCTTTATTATTAAAGTATAATTTTCTACCATCCAGTAATTTTACTTTATGGCCTTCTTCTTTCTTTTCCCATTCTTTTATTAATACATTAATATCATTATTTTTAAAATACTTTTGTAATTCGACAGGCAAAGTAGCTAAAGGAATTCCATTTTTGCTTTCTAACTCAATAATATTGAAATTTTCATCAAATTCAATTTCTACTTTAGGGTGTAATTTTAGTTCATATTTTATTTTTAAGGGATTTACCTCTTTTTTCACTTTAGTAATAACATGATTTGGAAAATGAGTATGTACAAACTCTTTAATTTGATTTGGAGTATTATTTTCATTTAAGTATGTTTTTTGTCCCATCGCAGAAAAAGCAAACAATAACATAACTACCACCAAGGCAAAACTAATAATTTTTATATTTTTCATAATATTTAATTTATAATTTTAAATTTACAAAAATGTATGTTATTTTAGGACATATAATTGTCAAATTTGGATTATGTATTTTTAATTTTTTTAAATTTTCTTCTATAATCCTTATAAATTTCCATAAATTTCTTTCTCAATAATAGAAGAGCAACAATATTTAGCCAAGCCATTAAACCCACCCCAATATCACCAAGCTTCCAAGCAAAATTAGCTTCATGTAATGCTCCGAAAAACACTATTATTAGGAAAACAATTCTAAAGGCTTGTAATAATAAATTAGGAATATTTCTTTTACTTAAAAAGCTTAAATTTGTTTCGGCATAATAATAATATGCCATCAAAGTAGTAAAAGTAAAAAACACCAAAGCAATTGCAACAAATTTACCACCAATATTATTGGGGAAATAACTATTAATAGCTTCTTGAGTAAAGGCAGGCCCTTCTTCTATTCCAGGAATATATTCAACGATAAATGCACCTTCTGGCCCCATAACATTATATGCATTTGTAAATATAATCATAAATGCTGTTGCGGTACAAACCAAGATTGTATCTATATAAACGGAAAAAGCTTGGACAAGCCCTTGCTCTAAGGGATGATTCACCTCGGCTGCTGCAGCTGCATGAGGAGCCGTTCCTTGTCCTGCCTCATTTGAGTAAATTCCTCTTTTTACTCCCCAAGCAATTGCCATTCCAAAAACTCCACTAAAAGTTGCATTTGCATTAAAAGCAGATGAAATTATTAATTGGAATACAGAAGGAATCTCTTTAAAATTAATAAAAATAATCACAATTGCCATCCCAATATAACCTATAGCCATAAAAGGAACTATTACCTCTGCAACTTTACCAATTCTTTTTACTCCTCCAAATATAATTACAGCCATAAAGGCAACTACAATGCTAATAATTGTTATTGGAGATACCGCAAAAGCATGTTCCACACTTACCGCGATACTGTTACTTTGAACTCCTGGTAATAGGAAAGTACAGCTTATCAAAGTTACAAATGCAAATGCTAAAGCATATTTTCGGGATTTCAATCCTCTTTCTATATAAAATGCTGGTCCACCTCTGTATTGTCCTTCTCTTATTACCTTATAATATTGTCCCAAACTTGCTTCTACTGCTGCTGTAGCAGCTCCAACAAAAGCTATAACCCACATCCAAAATATAGCGCCAGGACCACCCATAGCAATAGCAGTTGCTACCCCTGCTATATTCCCTGTTCCTACTCTACCAGAAATTGCAATTGCAAATGCTTGGAAAGAGCTAACTCCTTTATCGGAAGCCTTACCATTAAACAGAAGATGCAACATTCTCCGAATAAAACGTATCTGAAGAAATCCAGTACGAATAGAAAAATATAAACCTGTGAATAAAGCTAATAGAATAAAAAGATTACTCCAAATTATATCATTTACTTTATCTACTATTAGCTCTAACATAAAATATATTTTTTAAAGCCTAAGATAATTATTTTTTAATAAATGAAAAAGATTAATCTTTTAATTTAAAAAAGCTAAAAAATCATCTATTTGATTTTCAATTTCAATACGAGTTAATTCTTTTTTAAATTCCCCTTTTTCATTTAATTCCTGATTTATTTTGGACAAAGGCAATTTATTTGGATGAACATACATTTTTAAATAATGCAACACATTAGATAATTGGTCTAATCCTCGCAAATTACCTCCTCTTCCATCAGCTACACCAACTAAAAGTGCTTTTTTATACCACCAAGCTTTACGGATATCAGTATGATCAATTAATGATTTTAAGACACCAGGAAAAGAACCATTATATTCAGGAAAAATAAAAATAAATGCTTGAGATGGAATTAAAATTTCCTTTTCTAATTGAATTAATTCTTCACTTCTCTTATGAGTATCTATATCCTCTAAGTAAAGTGTTTTTATATCAAGATGTTTTTCCGCTTGTAGCAATTTATTATAATAATTTGCCACTTTTTTTGTATTACTTCCTAATCTATTCGTACCAGAAATTATAGTTATCATATTTTCTTATTATACACTATGCAAAGATACTTATATTTATAAGGCTTGAATAATTTTAAAGAAATTAAAATTATTATCATGACAAAAATAATACTTTCCACTTCTAATATTTTATGTAACTTTGACCACAATTGAAAAACCCAAAATTTAAACAATGCAAAAAAATTGGTGGAAAGTTCTTGCTGGAGTTTTAATAATTTATTCTATTGTTTTTGGTTTTTTAGGTAAAGTACCCAAACTACCTATTATTCATGAAAGTATAAGAAATTTATATTTTCATGTTCCTATGTGGATGGTTATGATGCTTCTATTTTTATTAAGCTTTATTAATTCTTTAATTTTTCTTAATAAACAAAATGCGATTCATCATATTCGTGCAGGAGAATTTGCAAAAACAGGTCTTATATTCGGATGCTTTGGAATGCTAACAGGAATGGAATGGGCAAACTTTACATGGGGCCAACCTTGGAGTAATGATCCCAAACAAACGGGAGCTGCATTAACTATGCTTATTTATTTTGCCTACCTTGTTTTAAGAAATTCAATTAAAGATCCTAAAAAAAGTGGAACAATTAGTGCGGTATATAATGTTTTTGGCTTTGTGATGATGTTTCCGCTGATTTATATTCTTCCAAGCATGAGTGAGTCTTTACATCCAGGAAGTGGAGGAAATCCTGGTTTTAATTTATATGATGCTGAAGGCAATATGCTTATGGTGTTTTATCCTGCAATAATTGGTTGGTTTTTAATTGGTTTATGGATCACGAACCTATTTGTCCGTTTAAAACATATCGATATTCACATTAATCAAAACAAGATTTAAATCTTTAATTCATTAATAATGTTTACAAATTTCATTTTATTGGCAAGTCAAATTGCAGAAGAAAATATAGAAGAAACAAGTTCAATTTTTACACAAAATGGAAAAATTGGAGTTGTAATCTTGGTTCTATGTACGATCTTTTTGGGAATTATGCTTGTGCTTGCTTATTTAGATAGAAGAATTAGAAAAATAGAAAAAAGTCTGTAATCTATGCAATTACAGACTTTACATTTTCAAAAATACTTTGGTAGCTCCAAATCCATAATTTTCAAAATAGCCATGTTCGAATTTATCAACATACATTAGAGTACTTAATTTATCGTGTAAAGCCTTCTTTAAGGCCCCCTTACCTATTCCATGTATTATGTATAGTTCTTTTATGCCGTTTTTATAAAACTCTTCTAATAATTCTTCGCAATATTCTAATTGCAAGACAATTGGATGCTCATAATCAACATCTTTTCGAATTTTTAATATTTCATCAAGATGTAAGTCAATTTCTGGTTTAGTATTATAAAAGGACAATAAATTTTCGGATTTTTTATCTTTTTTGTTTGTATCAAAAGATTCCTTTACAACATTTTCTTTTTTTGAAGCTTCATTTGATTTTTTTTCAAGATACTCTGATATACTTGAAGTATTCCATATTGGTCTTTCTTCTATAAAATGTAAATGGTTATCTTGTTTTATTTTAGGCAAATACATAAAGAATTTCTTATTAGAAAATTGAATCGGAATAGTAGTATTTAACCAGTCTTTTCCATTTTTATATAAAAGAACAAAAGTATCTAAACTATTATTTTCAAAATCTTTAAGATCTACATTTTTTAAAAACAATAGACTATTTGCCCATAAATCTTTTTTACTTTCATCTTCGTAGGTTTTAATTTTACAATCAACAGGAGTATTATTATAGATAAACAAGTCTAAGGATGCGATATAACTATCGAAAAAATCCTCCTCAAATAATGGACGACAAGTTAAATAAACACCTTCTTTTAGATGTTTAAATTGTTTTAAATCCTCTTTTCTTTTTTCGATTCCTTCTGCCAAGCTTCCACTGAATCCATGTTCCTTATTAGCTTTAGCTTTTTCAGACAAAAATTGATTTAGATGAGGATGTTTTAAGTTTTCTTCATAGCACGGAAATTCAATATCTTCAGATTCAATAAGATATAATTTATCTCCTAAATAATCAATTACAATACCCTCTTCTTTTGTTGCGACTAATATGACTGTATCACCAATACTAAATTTCATTTTTAATTAATTATTTTCATATTGATATTTATATTCTTTTTCAGCATCTTCTGTTTTATTCTCATTTTTTCTTCTTTTCCAAAAAGAACCTTGTTCCTGTGGTTCCGCCTTCATAATAATGTGAATTGCCTGATTTTCTCGAATTTTATTTGGCTCTCCATTTTCATTTAAAGGCTTTGGGCTTTGAGCTACAACAATAGCTGAAAAAGTATCAATATCCTTCACTTCATTACCTGCCTCATCTTTAAAGTTTATACTTGCATGTAAAGAATACCCACTTAATAAATGAATTAATTCATCATAATGAAAACCCAAAACATCAGGAACATCAAAAGCCATTTCTGCTAATCCACCTCCAATTACGAGATCAATCTTCTCTCCTTGCTTAATTCGTGCATTAGGTGGAATTCTTTTACCTTGATATAACATTTCAATTACAGCTCCATTCGCTAAGTCGGGTTTTATTATTGTATCACCTAATATTAATTTATTATTTTTTAAAACCATTTCTGCACTTCTGTAAGAAAGATTAACCAAGTCTGGCATTAATATTTCTGGTGCAGTGATTTTATTTATAGTAAGAAATAAAGTTCTTCCTTTTTTTACGCTTTTTCCTGCTTTAGGAAGCTGATCCATTACTTCCAATGCTTGTAAATTAGGATTATAGCTAGAATCAACTTCTAAGCTATACCCATCTTTTTCTAAAGAATTTTGAATTTCGGTAAATATTTTACCTTCTATTGAAGGAACAGTAATTTCTTTTCCATGATTAGTAAAAATCTCCAATAATGCAAAGAAAATCCAATAAAGTGCAGTACATATTGCAATAATCAAAAGTATTGTTTTCAATGCAGAAAATTTCTTTTTTTTATTTATTTTACTAGTCATATTATTTTATTTATTTTAATCGCTTCTTCCACTATATTTGAATAAAACTCTTCCAAGCTTAACCCAGCAGCTTTAACTTGTTGCGGAATTAAACTCTCTTTACTTTGTCCTGGAACAGTATTTACTTCAAGAAAATAAATTTTATCTTCGGATTGATTATAGATATAATCCATTCTTACGATTCCACTACAATTTAGAACTTTATAAATTCCTTGTGTAATATTTGATAACCTTAAATGCAAATCATCGGATATTCTAGCTGGAGTAATCTCATTTGTTACTCCAGGAGTGTATTTTGCTTCAAAATCAAAAAATTCATTTTTAGGAATAATTTCAGTGGCAGGCAAAGTCACTATTTCATTATTATATATATAAGCACCCATTGTCAACTCTAATCCCTCGATAAATTCTTCAATAATAACTAAATCATCTTCTTTAAATGCATAATCAATAGCATTCAACAATTCCTCCGGTTTGTTAACTTTAGAAATACCTAAACTTGAACCACTTTCGTTAGGTTTAACAAAAACAGGTAATTGCAATTCTTCCATAATTGCTCCTAAAGAATAAGCTTGTGATTTATTTAAAGTAACAGAATTGGCTACACCAACGATATTTGCATTTTTCACAACTTGATTGCAGTAAAATTTATTGAAGGTCAATGCTGAACTTATGGAATTACAAGTAGTAAAAGGTATTTCCAACAATTCAAAATAACTTTGCAACTTACCATCTTCTCCTGGACTTCCATGAATAATAATAAATACTAAATCAAAATGTATTTTTTCTTGATTTAAAGTAATAGAGAAATCATTTTTGTCAATTACAGAATAATTATTTTCTTCATCTATATGAAACCATCCATCTTTATTTATTATTAATTTATGTAGTGTATATGCAGTATTTTTTGACAACTCGGTATAAATAGTTTCCATAGATCGTAAAGAAACTTGATATTCTCCTGAGTATCCTCCTCCTAATAATGCAATATTAATTCGTTTATTCTTCATGCAAAAGAAATTATAAAATTTTATATCATCAACAGAATGTAAAGATATTCAAAATTCATAAACCCTTATTTAAAAATCAAAAATAATTAGTACTTTCTATATTTTATTAATTTTATCATCAAATAAAACCTCTTAGAAAAAAGGAAATATTTATGGTTACTCACGGTACTATACTATAAATCCTTTTTCATATCAATGATAAAAATGTAAACGAAAGTAAATTCTTCATTTCAATTTTTTCTAAAATATCACAATGTCATTTATTTCAAATAATAAAGGAGACTAAAAAATAGCCTCCTTTATTATTTTTTATTATAATCGAATTATCGTATCAGGGTAACATTCCCAGTTTTAGTTGCTTTTTTACCATTAGGTAATTTCACTTCAACTTGGTATACATATACCCCCATTGGTTGCGGTTGATCTTTAAATGTACCATCCCAACCTTGATCTATATCTGTTGTACTAAACACCTCTTGCCCCCAGCGATTAAACACTTGGAATTTTTCCAATTCTATATTTCCTCTGTATTCAATCTTAAAGTTATTTTCACCCATTTTTGGATTAAATGCATTAGGTAAGTCAAACACTTCCCCTTTAACAATAAAGTCGATAGAGTCATTTACTATACATCCTTGTTCTGTTATGGCTTCAACAAAGTATCTTGTATTTACATCAGGATAAAATGTTGGGTTCGAACTTTCATTATTAGAAATTCCACTAACTGGGAACCAATCAAAATACATAGCATTTGTATTAGGATTTAATTGGTATTCTTCTCCAGGGAATATAACTACCGTGTCAGGAATTTCAATAACAGCATTTGAGAACACATCAACAAAAACACTTAGAGTATCTTTACATAAATTAGAGTCAGTTAATATAACAGTATATTCCGTAGGCACACCTGGTGATGCTACAACAGAAGAAGAGTTTGTTCTATTTAAACCTTCGGATGGAGACCACTCGTAGTGTTTTGCTCCCGTTGCTTCTAATACTACACTATCAGGTGGACAATAACCCGTATCATCAGATATTCTACCCAATAATAAAGGATGTACACTTAAATTAAAAGTATCCGTTACGGAACACCCTAGAGGAGTTTCAACCTTTAAAGTATAAGTTATATCCTCTTCTGCAATAACATAAGCATTTGGCCCATCAAAATCTATTAAACCTTGCGTTGGCGACCATTGGAATGTATATTCTGGATGGTAGGGCGTAACTAATCCTTGAATTTCTAATTCAGTACCAATACATACTATAGTATCATTACTTAATTTCAATTCTGGCACTTCTTCTACTTCAATTAATAAAGTTACAGAAGTATCTGGACAGTTTGGATAGCTACCAGTTAGAGTATATACCTCAGTTTCATCAGGCATAATGAAAGGAGTTAAAGACCCTGGCTCCGATACCCCATTAGCAGGTGTCCATTCATAAGTGAAACCTGGTGTACCTTCAGCAAAAACTTCAATTGACTCCCCTTTACATATTGCTGTATCATTATTTAAAAGAGTTAATGACCTCGGTGCAAAATCAATATACACTGTAGCGACAGCAGTGGAGTCACATAAATTTTCATAAGCATCCGTAACTCGAACAGTATATTGTGTTCCTAAACTTGGATCAACTGTAACCGTTGGTAAAGAGTTTGGAGAAAGCAATCCTGGATTATTGTCCCATTTAATTACCATATTATCATTCCAGTTAGCAATATCTACATGTAATTGTAGAGTATCTGTAACTTCACAAATAATTCTATCTTCTACGCTAATAATTGGCATATATGCTTTATAAACAGTAATATACACGGTATCACTATTATATTGGATACAGAAATCCGGATTATAGACTTCTAAAATAACCTCATACTCTCCAGCATCGTAATAGGTATGTGAAGGATTAGGATCATTTGAAGTATTTCCATCTCCAAAGTGCCAAGTAATAGTAGAACCAGGAGTATAAACAGATTCAAAATCCACTGTAAAAGGCGCACAACCTTCTTGATCTTCATTATCTATAGAAATCTCTGCATGAGGAGATACAGCTCCTAAGCTAAATTTGAAACTAACTATATCCTGACCAGATGTTAATTTATTTGGAGCAAAAACTCCTGGTGTAATAGGATAGTTATTTGCATTAGCACAAATGGAATGATAAACAAATCCAGACTGATCCATTCTTTGTTTTCCAAAATGCGTATGATCAGAACCTCCGGAACCAAAAGTTGATCCAAACAACAAATCATTTAAGCCCATATCTAATACCATGAAGTAAAACTTATTACTTAAAGATGTTGAAAAGGCATCAGAGGTAAAAGGCATTTGTGCATACATAGCTCCACTAGAAGTAGAGGTTAAACCTGCAACATAAGTGTATCCACATTCATCAACCATAAATGCAGTTGGAAACAATTGCACTGAATGATTGGTAGGAAACCCAACAGTGGTACTTCGAATAGTATCAGTCAATTCATCATTAAGAACATGTATAAATAAATCTCGATTATCACCCATGGAATAATTTGCATTTACCACAGGATAATTTCCTCTTGTTCTTCCTAAAACATGAATATTTCCACTTACACTCACCGATAAATCTACTGCTTGGTTATGCACATTAGGAACTCCAATATAAGTACTATGTAATAAACTGTGCGTAGTACCATCAATAACACTAATAAATCCATATTGGTTAGATCCGCCGGGATGTGTATCCATAATTGTTCCAGAAGTGGTAGGGAAATTATTACTATTAGTAACTCCTGTAACTACAATATCACCATTATTATTTTCTTTTAGTGCCATTATTCCGTCCACTCCTGAGCCTCCTAAATATGTAGAATATAATCTTTGTGTTAGATCTACATCAAATTTGATTAAAAGAGCATCGGCCTGACCTCCACCGTAAGTGGATTGAATAGCACCAGCCGAATGGGTTAAATTGTTACTTTGAATATTTCCTCCTAACCATAATTCATTACTCTCAGTTACTAAGATATCAAAAGGATGACTTTTATTTTGCACAAAAGTAGTAGAAGCACTATATGTGCCAGGATTATCAAAATAACCAAAATTACTACCTGTTGGAGTGATATATGTACTACCTAGCATGGTTGTACCATCATCACTTAATCTCACTATAAAAGGCATTTTTCCAGAACCATAAGTTCCATTTTCAGCATCTGGATGCATAGGCATATTTGCAGATTGTGTTCCACCAACAATAAATAAAGAGTTGTCATGAGGGCTAGCTAGTAGAGCATGGGGCTCTTCAAGAGCACTTCCTCCTAAATAAGTGGCATAAATTAAAGCAGTTCCATCGGG
>Ga0209487_1003452_pt1 | contig 12409 bp, 9 predicted proteins | sample Poulit2012_FD_187524 | JGI IMG/M metagenome (GOLD analysis project Ga0209487, IMG submission 187524) | Agricultural soil microbial communities from Georgia to study Nitrogen management - Poultry litter 2012 (SPAdes) (version 2) | ecosystem: Environmental > Terrestrial > Soil > Agricultural land... | reverse complement strand
GTTTGCCGCTCGCTTCCTTCAGATTTCACGTCACCGTGAACACCCTTGCGTTAAGCTAACTGTTACTTCTGTCTTCACAGCTCGGGACTTGCACCCTATAGATTACGCCCATGCTGGGCGCACAAAAACACGCTATTTCGCTATGAAATAACGTGTTAAATGTACGCAAAGTTCCCGTGTACGACGAGTTCAAGGGTAGCCCTTTACTATATGCTTAAGAGACCACGAATATCTTCCTCTGTTAAGCTGGAAAGCATGGAATCCCCAGGCTGGATAACTTGATCAATTAGCTCGCGTTTTTTCTGTTGTAAATCATAAATTTTCTCCTCAATCGTTCCTTCTGTAATTAAACGAATGACTTGAACAACATTTTTCTGGCCAAAACGATGTGCTCGGCCTGTTGCCTGATCTTCAACTGCAGGGTTCCACCATAAATCATATAAAATAACCGTGTCTGCCCCCGTTAAGTTTAAGCCCGTTCCGCCTGCTCGTAGTGAGATTAGGAATACACTGTTTTCGCCCTCATTAAATCGATTACTCATATGGACACGTTCTTCAGATGGTGTTCCACCGTGTAAATAAAAGTGGCCGATCCCAGCCTCCTCTAACCTCTTGATGATAATGCGGTGCATACTTGTAAACTGCGAGAAAATAAGCATCCGTTTTCCGTTCGCAATTGAATTATGCACCGTTTCCATTAACTGCTCTAGTTTTCCAGATTCACCTTCGTAGTTTTCAATAAATAAAGATGGATGGCAGCATATTTGTCGTAACCGTGTTAAGCCTGCCAAAATCTTCATTCGATTTTGGTTAAAGCCACTTTCTTGCATGGAATGAGCTGCTTCTTGTTGGACTTGTCGTAAGTAGCCAACATATAATTCCTTTTGATCTTGCGTTAATTCGGATACATGAACCGATTCGATCTTATCTGGAAGTTCTTTTAAGACATCTTCTTTTAAACGGCGTAAAATAAAGGGCTTCGTAAGAATACCAATCTTCTCATGGGATAACTGCCTAAACTTACGTTGACTAGGCATGAGCCCTGGTAAAACGACTTGAAAGATGGCCCATAATTCGTCGATCGAGTTTTCGATTGGTGTCCCACTTAAGGCAAATCGCCTACTTGATTTTAACTGCCGAATAGCCTGTGATGTTTTTGTCGCATAATTTTTAATAAACTGCGCTTCATCAAGAATTAACGTTTGGAATGTCAACTCACGATAGAGCTCAATATCTTGACGCAATGTTGCATAAGAAGTAATCCAAACATCTTTATCGGTTAATGTTTTAATTTTTTCCCTTCGCTCTTCCGGCGCACCGGTCAGAACGGAAACGTCTAAATCTGGAGAAAATCGATTGAATTCATTTTTCCAATTGTATAGTACCGATGATGGTGCAACGACTAGATGCGGCTGTCCAGGGTCACTCGGTTCCGATAAAATATAAGCGATACTTTGCAAGGTCTTCCCTAACCCCATATCATCCGCTAAAATACCACCTAAATGATAGGTACTTAATGACTTAAACCATTGATATCCCGTTTTCTGATAGTTACGCAATGATGCATCTAGATTCTCCGGAAGCTCGAAAACTTGATCTTCTGGGGATCTTAGTTGTTCTAATAACTTTTTAAATGAAGGATCATAATCCTTTCGTGTATCGATGAGCTCATCAATTTGCATTCCACGATATACAGGCATTTTAATGTTCCCATCAGCTACATCATCCTTCGTAATATCAAGGTCATTAAAGAACTGTTTCATCGACGAGAACTCTTCCCCCTCTAGCGAGAGCAGGGCTCCACTTTCCATGCGATAATACCGTTTCTTCTCAATGACAGCATTTAGGATCTGATTGATTTCTGAATCATCGACCCCTTCAATATTAAAGCCTATTTCGAGTAGATTTGAAGATGATTCAATGGCTACACTTGTACTTGGCATTGGCTCATTCTCGACAATATAATCACGGACATCTGATGTCAAAAACAACTCTACCTGTTCATCAAGTAGCGGTAATATCGTATATAGGAAATCATATAATTCATCTTCATCTGCTTCAATATAAAGTTCATTCCCATTATAACGGAAGCTTGCATGCTCAATAAGACTCATAATTTGTTCTTCTTTTTCAACGTCGCGAATAATAATAATCTCATTTTCTTCACGACCATTAAACGGATCAATTTCATACTGGCTGTAATGATACTCCAACTTACCAACAATCCAATCCTCTTTTACCTCGAGATATAATTTTGCGCGCAGAGGAACTTGAATGATTTCCTCTTCAACCTTCTCAGATATCTCTACTTCCCCAATCTTTTTCAAAGAAGGAAGGACTTCGGATAGGAATACATCTGCTTGATCATGGACGATTGGGAGCTGATGATTTTCCATTCCTAGCTCAGTAATTTGTTCGAGAATTGGGATTTGTTCCTTCGCCGGAAAATAAAATGTTCCACGTGAAAATAGAACTTGATACGGATCGAAATAGACTCCTTCAGCAACATCTTCCATCATGAGCATGAGGTCCTCTTGATCATTTTTCGTAATCGAAAATTGAAACGGAAGTTGGTCTTCCACCACTTCAATATATTCAAAACTTGTATCATTCATTTCAACAGTAAAATCCCTTTCCGCTAGCTTTTCAAGCAACTCTTTCACAAGCAGTGGCGGGACAACGATTGACCGCTTGTCATTACTTCCACCTTGATAATGATACAATGTATACCCGCTATATATTTCCTCATTCCTTAAGATGGAAAACAACAATTCAAATAGTTCTTTGTCCTCTTGTAAAAAATAATGGGTGTCTGGATTAAATGTGAATGTTTTTGTGAAGAAATGTTCATTGCCTTGTAGCGCATTTTCTAGAAACTCATAGGCGTTTCTAACGACAAAACATCGATTCTCACCTGTTTTTAGCTCAATATATAAATTTCGTTCATATGACCATTTACAATAGTATTCAACATGCATGGGCGTCTTTTTAGATACATATTCCGTACCGCCTTGGCGTGTTGACGTGATACCCGTAATAAATTTATTCGCAGTCTTATAATCAAGAACACGGGCCTTCTCTTCCGTTTTATGAGTAACACTAAGAAGGACAGCGACAATATGTTTGCAAGAGCCGTTCGTACTAAAAGCTTCACAATCACAGTATGCGCTAATTGATCCTTGCCCAATGTCTTGTAAATTCACCTCGACAAAATGTTCCTTTGTTCCTTGTACCGTGGCAGTCCAAACTTCATTATTAATATCAAATAACAAATCACTTACTTGATCATTATTAAAATATGCTAATCCATGCTGATAAACCTCAGTTGGAAACATCTTTTGAATGTTCATCTCATTATTAGATTTCAAAGCTGGATGACCCTACCTTCTATAATCTCATTTTTACTGATAAACGAGAAATGCTATTTTTGTACGAAGCCTCTTAATTAGACTTGTAAAACTAGGTATATATTATACATGAATAACCCCATATTTCCTAACATCTAATCTTTCATTTCATTTGATAAGCCTGTTCTTATTCAAAACCTGCTCCACCTAGACAAAGCGATCAATAAATAAAACAACAAAAAATAAGAACACAGTCATAAAAACTGGTTCTTCGGCCGATGTTTTTCCGGCCATTTATGCCGTCTGCATCCTTTTCGCTCTTAGTAATAAATAAAGATAGACAATTAAAGACAATGTGACAGATCCTGCTGCCGTATAATAGATCGCGCTATAACCATAGAGTGAGGCTAATTGTCCGAAGCTAATCGCACCAATCCCAACACCTAAATCAAAGAATGAAAAGAAAGTTGCGTTTGCCATCCCTTTACGATTATCAGCCGCCTGATCCACCGCCCATGCTTGCAAAGCAGGTTGGACACTACCGAATCCTAATCCATACAGCCCGGCAGCAACTAACATGATGGTCGTACTTGGTAACCAAGCTAATAAGAGCATCGCTGTAAAAATAAGTATAACCCCTGGTGGGAATACGTAGGTATGCCCTTTTCGGTCATAAATTCTCCCTGCAAATGTTCTGGACGTTAATAAGAAGATCGCATAAACTAAAAAGTAAAATTCAATCCCACCAATTCCCTTTTCCACTGCATATAGGGGCAGGAAAGCAGCGATTCCACCAAATGTAACGGTAATAAAAAATAATAAGATAGATGGTTGTAAGGCTGTCTTCTCAAAGATATCAAATTTAACGGTAGTCGTTTTATGTGGTGACTCCTCAACTTGCTTATACCGTATTTTAGAAGATAAGAGTACAGCAACTAATCCAAAACCCGCACAAATTAAAAATAACTTTGTGAACGATATGACTCCAACGAGCGTTAAACCAAGTGCCGGCCCAAATGCGAGCGCTAAGTTCCCTGATAGGCCAAAATAACCCATTCCCTCACCACGCCGCTTAGGTGGAATCAGATCTGTTGCAATTGTACCTGTAGCTGTCGTTGAGAATCCCCAACCTATCCCTTGTACAACACGCATGATAAATAAAAATAAAATACTAGATACAAACGCTAGCGAACCGACCGAGAAGACAAATATACTCAGTCCAAACATATAGACAAAACGTCTTCCTTTTGACTCTAATGCGTGTCCAGCATATGGTCTGAATAGCAATGCTGAAAAGGTGAAAACACCTACAATAACTCCAATCATCTGATCACTACCGCCTAATTCCTTAACAAATAAAGGTAAGGTTGGTAAGGTCATTTGAAATCCCAAAAATATAAAAAAGTTTGCGAAGCAAATGAGGACAAAATCGCGCGTCCATATTTTATCTGGTTGTTCCGTTGTATGTGTACTTGAATTTGCACTCATCTATTTCTTCCTCTCTTCCGCTTCCCGAATCATTTATTATACAGGATAAGATGCGTAAATAACATCATAACGGGTTTACTTTACATTCTCTGCTTAGTTTATAAATTAAGTAAATCGTAGGATAGGAAATAACGATGTACCAAAAAAGACCACAGGATGAGCTGTGGTCTTTAGGAAGAGTATTTCACTGAAGGAATACTTCTATTGATTGAACATCATGCTTTTCTGTCTTGCTAATTAGGAAGAGTTGTGTCTGCTTGATTATCTTTTAAATCAGCTGAACACTAGCCATCTATCACACCACAAGCAACACGATCTCCTGCATCCCCTGCTGGCTGTGATACATAATCATCAGGATCAGCATGAATCATGAGTGATGTTCCCCCTTCACGAATGATTGAGTTCTCTTGTCCCTTTTGCAAGGTTACCAGTTCTGTTACGATGTCATCCTCTACTTTCCCATCCTCATCGACTTCTATATTCGGCAAATCCCCTGCATGTGGACCTTCCGGGTTATCAAAACCATGTTCACGATTTTCGGGGTTAAAATGCCCTCCCGCTGTTTCAAAATCAGGTTCTTCACAGACTCCCTTTTCATGAATGTGGAACCCATGAATACCTGGTGATAAATCCCATGCTTCTAAATTAATATTGACCCCTCCACCATCTACCACAGGGGTTAATTGTGCGATGCCTACTTTTTCACCTGCCGTATTAATCAACTCGACATGGACTGCCTCCGTGCTACTTACCGCTTCACTCTCTTGCTCTGTTTCCTCTACTTCCTCTTCTGCTCCACTTTTACCTGTACCACAAGCACTTAATAAAAATACGATCGAAAATAGACTGATTGCATAAACCCAATGTTTCATATTAGTTGAGCTCCTTTATGTAAATTTTATTGTCCATCTAGCTTTTACATAATGTGCCACTTTTATGCGCACTCTTTTCATAAAATCCCAATCCATTTAAAAAGACAACCAGTTCCATCAATTAAAGGGTGCGAAACATTAGAATTGTTGGAGCAATAAATAGCCGCCTGCAATGAACAATAAAAGATATGTTAACATACGAAAGGTCTCTTGGTTAATCCATTTAAATAGTAATTGCCCTAAATAGATACCAACAAGACTGATTGGGATGCCAATAATCAGGGATGATTGGACTTCTCTTGACGTTCCTGCGAAACCAATTTGAATGGCTAAACTTACCGCATAAATAAACAAGTAAAAGGCGAGTGTTGTTGCCCGTAGTGCTGCTTTCGACATATTTGTACCTGAAAAATATAATAATAAGGGCGGGCCTGGCATCCCGATACTTGTTGTTAACAAACCCGAGATTCCACCAACAAGCGTATCACGCCAAGGCAATTGTTTCATTCGTAAATTGATCATTAACAAGATTGTTAGCAAAAGGATAAGTACACTTATATTGATCTTTAATAAACGCATATCCATGTTTAGAAAAATGAGGATTCCAATTGGCAATCCAGTCGCACTTCCAACTATTAAACGTTTTAAAATTTTCGTATTGACATCTTTCCTCACCTTGACAATCATGACACACGAAATGAGTAACGATAAAAATAAATTAATCTGAATCGCTTCTCTAGGCGCAAATATTAGTAATAAAAAGGGAGTAGCCATAATCGAAAAGCCAAATCCAGTACTCGTTTGTAAAATCGTTGCCAATAATATAATCAATACAAATGCAAGTGTTGTGTCCAGTCTATTCACCTACTATTTTATGAAAATCATAAAAACAGTTACCATTAATGAATTTCATAATACCGGTTTAGTGCAACACCTGTATCGATGTAGCTAATTTTGGTAATTATGAAATTCATTCATTCTTCAGTGAAAATAGTAACTGTTTTATATTTTTACGTTATTCTACATGTACGATCCAATCAAACGGATCTGCTTCTTTTCCTGTTTGGATGCGTGTAATCGTGTCGTACAGTTTCTTAGATAGATGACCTGTCTCCCCTTCATTCACAACCATCTTCTCACCTTGCCAATTAAATTCTCCAACCGGAGAGATCACAGCTGCTGTCCCCGTTCCAAATACCTCTTCTAAAAGACCTTCTTTATGTGCTGCACTCACTTCTGCCATCGATATTTTACGTTCTGTAACAGGCATATTCCAATGAGCTAAGAGACGGATGATGGAGTTTCTTGTTACACCCTCTAGAATACTTCCATTTAAAGCAGGCGTAATGATTTCGCCATTTATTTTAAAGAAGATATTCATGCTGCCTACTTCTTCCACATACTTCTTCTCAATTCCATCTAACCATAATACTTGGGCATATCCTTCTTTTTCTGCCTTTTCTTGGGCTTTTAATCCAGATGCATAATTCCCAGCGGTTTTCGCTGTACCTGTTCCCCCTGGTACGGCACGAATATATTCATTTTCGACTAAAATACGAACAGGGTTCATCCCCTCTTTATAATATGAACCAACAGGAGATAAGATGATCATAAACCGATAGGATGTTGATGCGGCCACATTTAAACTTGATTCTGTAGCAATGACAAACGGACGGATATATAAAGACGTCCCTGCTGATGTTGGAACCCAATCTTTCTCGATTTGAATGAGCTTTTTCAATGCCTCTAATGCGAACTCATGATCAATCTCAGGCATAGATAACCGATAATTTGATTGATTTAATCGCTCAATGTTTTTCTCAGGACGAAATAAACCGACAGTCCCATCTTCCCGATGATAGGCTTTAAGTCCTTCAAATACCGTTTGCCCGTAATGGAAGATCACGGCTGCAGGATCTAATGTAATGGGCTGATAAGGTACGATCCTTGCATCATGCCAATCTTTACCTTCTGTGTAATCCATGATAAACATATGATCCGTGAATTCTTTTCCAAATTCCAATTGATCAGATACTGGCTTCTCTTTCTTCGTTGTTGATAATTCTACTCGAATACGCTGTTTTTCCACGGTTAAACTCCTCCAAAATTAATTTTCTCTATTGATTATATTACACATTATACTGTAGTATAGATAAGTAATATAATGACTTATTTCTATTTTACAATTACATGCTATTCACTATCTATTATACATGAACATAGCCTTGATGGACTACATAAATAATAGGTAGATCATTTAAAAAATGTTAGCGCATTCAGTTTAAAATCATAATGATGGGATGGAGAAGAAAATGAAAGCGATGCTCACGGTAGAAAGACTAGGCAAATCGTTTAAAGACAAAAAAGTACTGGATCAGATCTCCTTTGACGTACGGCAGGGGGAAATCATGGCTATTTTAGGACCGAATGGGGCGGGAAAGTCAACGACCATTCGTAACATCATGGGCATTATATATCCGGATGAAGGAACGGTCACCTTCCAGGGTGGGGAATCTGGAGAAATCCCTCGACATAAGATCGGCTATTTACCAGAAGAACGGGGGTTGTATAAAAATGTGAAGGTGATGGATATTTTACTTTATTTAGCTGATTTAAAAGATTATCCAATGAAGAAGGCAAAAGAACGGGCGCTCATGTATTTAAAAAAGTTTGATTTAGAAGGCAAAGAAAATGTGTCGGTTGAAGAATTATCAAAAGGAATGGGGCAAAAGGTACAATTTATTTCATCGATCCTGCACGAACCCGATTTATTAATTCTTGATGAACCATTCTCAGGACTCGATCCCGTTAGCCAAGATCTATTTAAAACTGAAATTCGGCAGCTTGCCGATCAAGGCACGGCCATCTTACTATCCTCCCATCAAATGAATCTTGTTGAGGAAATGTGTGATCGCCTATTTTTGATGCATCAAGGCAAACGGGTGATTTATGGCTTCATGGATGAAGTAAAATCAGAATACGCAAACTTTAAATGTACGATTCGCGGAAAAAATAGCCGGACAGTATTAGAAAAACTTCCATTTGTTGAGAAGCTGAATCTTGACGGTGATCTAGCTATTCTACACTTATCGAAAGATGTCCAGATCGCAAAATGGTTGCAAACGATACCTGAGAGTCTCGTCATTCAGGAAATATTTATTAACCGAATTTCACTTCACGAAATTTTCGTTGATATTGCTACAAACCAAAGTGAACCACTGTTAGCAGGTGAACAACATGCGTAATACATGGAAGGTTGCCAAGTGGGAAATTAAGCGAAATATGAAAAATAAATCTTTTGTCATTGGATTACTCATCACACCGTTGATTTTTCTATTTTTTATGATCGTACCTGGTTTATTTGGTGATTCTGAACCAGAGGTAATTACTGTGTTTGTGAAAGATGACATCCATATCTTGGATGAAATTGAACAGTCAGTTGAGCAAAACCCGCCCGTAAATTGGATCATTGAAGAAACCGACTCCGATCTAAATGGAATGGAGGACCGACTTAAAACAGAAGAAAATATTGCTTATATGGATTTAACGGAAGAGAATATGAATGAGGGAGTCATCACCGTACATACGAGTGATGATATGGATGAAGACTTCTTATTTCAAACACACATCCTTGAAGACCCTATACTCAAGAGTCAGCTTGAACAACTAGGATTAACAGAAGAAGAGCGTGCTATGATTGAACAAGGTATTGCTTTTGAAGTTGAAGAAATTACTGAGGTCGGTGTGAACGACGAAAAGGAAAGTGCTGCCGATCCATTAGAACGAATCATTCCAGGTGCTTTTGCCGGAATCGTCTTATTTTCGATCGTCATCACGGGGATGATGATTTTCCAAAGTGCCTCACAGGAAAAAAAGGATAAAATCGCGGAAATTATTCTATCCTCCGTATTACCAAGTGAATTAATGCAAGGGAAAATTATCGGCTATTTTGTGATTGGTTTAATTCAAGTGTTCGTCTGGATCGGCATCAGCTTGCCGGCTGTACTATGGAAGTTTGATATCCCCATTTTCGAACATTTATTCGTTCCAGAACTTGCTATTTTGCTATTCATCGCTGTGCTAGGGTATTTACTATTTGCTTCTATTTTTGTCGGCTTAGGAGCAACAATGGAAGATATTTCAACATCGGGAAACTTTCAGGGAATGGTTCTGATGCTCCCTTTCTTACCCTTTATATTCCTTGGACCTATCCTCAATGATCCAAGTGGATTGATCGCAAAGATTGGTACGTATATTCCCTTTACATCGCCTGGTGTTTTACTCATTCGACTATCCATGTTAGAGGAATGGCCATGGCTGGAAATTATTTTGGCGATTGTGATTTTAATAATCAGTGTCTGGGTATTCATCAAGATTGCCGGGAAAGTCTTTAAAACGGGAATTCTCATGTACGGTAAAAATGCAACACCTAAAGAAATATGGAAATGGTTACGGGCTTAAGTTTAAGTCTAGGCACCTTGCCGTCATGATTCAGAATGGCGCGCAATAAATTACAGAACAGTTGGACTCACATGAGTTCGACTGTTTTTTATTTTGGATAGTATTCAGTCAGAACCTGCTAATCTATTACTTTTCAGTAGAATAATAGAAAACTAGATCGATTGTACTAGATCTTCCTCATGACAGCTAGTTGTTTAGGCCCTTTTTTTGAATTTTGTGTTTAAAAGACCCCCTAATAGGTTAATAGTAAATAAGACAAACTATCTCATCATGAAAAGGAGTACAGCCTATGAAATTGTCGCGATTCAATCAAGCTATTATAATCATTATCCTTACATCCTTCTTCTTTACTGACTTACCAACTGTTCATGCTCAGGATGGAGAACATTATATCGTCGGGGTTGCTAATTTAAATGTTAGAAGCGCACCAGCGAATGATGCAGAAGTCATTGCCAAGTTGGATACAGGAACTCAAGTCGTCGTCTTTAAGGAAAGCCATGGTTGGGCCCAAACCTATTATGGTGGACAAGTCGGTTGGGTCGCCTCCCAATACTTGTATCAAGCGAATCAGGAAGAGACGCATACGAATGAGAACGAACAACAACAAAAAGGGGAAATCACCATCACAACGGATAATGTTCGCATTCGATCTGGTCCCGGAACCGAGAACCAGGTGCTCCAATCTGCCTCTCAAGGACAAACATACGAAGTACTAGAGACGAGCAATGATTGGCACAAGATCACCTTAGCCGATGGCTCAACAGGCTGGATAGCCGCATGGCTCACAAGTAGTTCTAACACAAGCTCAGTAAAACCTCAGAAAAAGAGCAATAAAGGAAAAACAATAAAAAAGGATAACCATAAAGATACATCGCCAAAGGAGGAAACACCTAAAAAGGGAACAAACAACTCTTTAGTTGGCTATAATATCGTCCTTGATCCAGGCCATGGTGGCAGGGATCCGGGTTCAAAGGCCATTAACGGTATACATGAAAAGGACTTATTATTAGCAACAGCAAACAATACCGCAAAAAAATTGCGTGAAGCAGGGGCAACCGTCATCATAACGAGAGAATCAGATCGTTATTTATCACTTGAAGAAAGAGTTTCCATTAGCAACGTATACAATACACATGCCTTTATCAGTCTTCACTATGATGCACATGCCAAGCATTCCATTAACGGGTTTAGTACACATTTCTACTCCCCATCTGGAAATGATCGTCAATTGGCACAAGATATCCAGTCTGGTATCGCCGAACAAGTAGACTTAAAAAGCCGTGGTATTATGCGGAATGACTTTTATGTCTTGCGGGAAAATAGCGACTTAGCCGTCCTTGTAGAGCTGGGTTTCCTTACCAATCAAAACGATTTAGCAACGATTCAAACGGATGAGTATCAAGTCGGAATCGCCAATGGCATTACAACTGGACTATTAAACTACTTCGATTAACAAATAAAGAAAAGACGTGAAGCCTGATCAGACAAGGGGGCTTCGCGTCTTTTTTTACATCCCTATTTACCCTTCTTGGGACCGTTGCTTATAAATGGCTTTCACAAACTGCTCTTTATAATCCGTATATTCAGTTATGCCAGTCGTGGAATGCTGTACATAATCTCGCTTTATTTTTTCGTATGCAACCCTTGCTTCTTGATGGGCATTTAGATGATCCCTAAAAAAAATCAAGTTCTGCCAAAGCTCTTTCCGGTAAGATACAAGATGGACATAATGAGTCTTCACTTGAAATGTATCATCTGTGAATGTAGCGAAGACGATTTCTTCCGGTCGCTCCACTCTTAATTGAAGGAATCCGGACTTTTTTAGCCCTAAAACAACTGATTCCTCAACATGATGGACGTCATCAATCCCGATCACAATATCTATGATCGGTTTTGCTGGCATATCTGTGATTGCTGTACTCCCTATGTGTTCGATCTGTTTGGCTTCTACATCTACATTCTTCATGATTTCCACCTTCACACGCTTAAACTCTTCGCTCCAGGCGGAGGTAAATTCCTCTAATCTTACTTCATCATGTGTTAGACCTAATTTCATATGTTCAGCCCCTTTCCATTGATTATACTATCTATTTCCATAAAAAGGAATGGCTTAGTGAATAATTGTTATCCAAAGTCGATATAAAAATGTGGTGCTCATAAATGAGCACCACATTTTTTATTTATAAATCATCAAATCCATTTAAGTCACTCGTTTTCGTATATTGCCTTGATGTTTGCTCA
>Ga0209487_1003451_pt1 | contig 12411 bp, 11 predicted proteins | sample Poulit2012_FD_187524 | JGI IMG/M metagenome (GOLD analysis project Ga0209487, IMG submission 187524) | Agricultural soil microbial communities from Georgia to study Nitrogen management - Poultry litter 2012 (SPAdes) (version 2) | ecosystem: Environmental > Terrestrial > Soil > Agricultural land... | reverse complement strand
ATTAATTGATCGACCACCCCATCTTTAAAAAGAATAATCCGATTAGCAAATCCAGCTGCAAAAATATCATGTGTCACCATTATAATTGTTTGCTTGCTTTCTCGATTGAACTTTGACATGAGGCCGAGGATTTCTTCAGCTTTATTTCTATCTAAATTTCCAGTTGGCTCATCAGCCAATAAAACAGTAGGATGGTTGACCAATGCCCTGGCTATAGCTACCCTTTGTTGCTGACCACCACTAAGTAAACTGGCTCGTTTTCTGCCAAGTTCTTTTAATCCAACAGAATTCATTAATTCATAAATTTCTTTATTTTTTTCTCTGGTTAAACTCCCATCTGCATGAATAGGAAAAGCTATATTTTCTTCCACTGTTAATGTGGGGAGAAGCTGATAATTTTGAAAAATAAAGCCTATATATTTTCTTCGGAATATCGTTCTTTCCTTCTCCGACATATTATTTAAGTTACTCTGATTTATTAAAATTTCTCCTTCAGTAGGTATATCAAGCCCACCTAAAAGTTGAAGTAATGTACTTTTCCCGGAACCGCTTGGGCCCATTACAGCTACAAATTCTCCTTCCTCAACGTTTAAATCAATACCTTTAAGCACTTGAGTTCTTTCTTGTCCTTGAATGAATTCTTTTTTTAAATTCCTAACTTTAATCATGGTTTAATTCCTCCCACCTTCGTTACAGATATTATATACTAAGTATATATTTTATCAAACTCAATACTTCAATTTTTACTATTAATTTATCATATAACAAAACCATCTGCTAAATACTATATACTAGGTATACATAATTTAGCAGATGGTTTTGTGTAACTTTTAATCTATAGAGACATTCTTAAAGAATTAGTTTTTATTCAAAAGTTGCCTGCATCTTTCTAAAATCTTACTTTTATATAAAAATCACTCATTCTCATTAGCCGTGGCGAAGTTCCCCATAGAAATCGCCAATCGATTCCATGTATTGATTTGATTAATGATAACGACGAGATCCATATAATCTTTTTCGTTAAAAAAGTTGCGTACATTTTTGTACAACTCCTCAGGTACACCTTTTTCCGTGATAAGTGTAATATGCTCGGTTAACGCCAAGGCTGCTTTTTCTTTTTCCGAATAAAAATCGCATTCCCGAAATGCATTCAGACAATAAATCCGCTGCTCTGTTTCACCCATTTTTCGTGCGTCAGATGCATGCATGTCCAAACAATACGCACAACCGTTAATTTGAGATGCCCGGATTTTCATTAGTTCACGAAGCTTTCGGTCGATATTCGACTGTTTTGTATACTTTTCTAAAGACTGCATCATCTCAATGACTTCTGGAGCTGTATTATAGTAATCAATCCGTTTTTCCACAAAATAACCTCCTTAATTTTTATAAACATATTAATAAAAAACCTCTACTCTCAGTTTTTCCTTTAGTAGCAAGGTCTAAACGGCTTTTTGGCAACTCGGTGTGTGCTACTAGAAATACTATAAATTGCTCTCATACTAAAAGAGGTGAAACCATTTTTTTCTGGTTCACCTCTTGATGTTTGATGCTATTCAATGTACAGTCTTCACTATAATTACTGGATTCTCTCATTCACCATGTCGCACACTTCTTCAGCCGAAACCCCTTGCGCATTAATAACTGAATTTTCAGTGACCACATCAGCAATTCCCATAACATCTTTATCCTGACCTGAAATTACAGCCATATCGCAATTCTTTGCGTCTTCCTCATTCTTCAAGTCAACGACATTATATCCCTTTTCCATAAGTACATCTTTCACATTCGATAACGATTGTTCAACTCCAATACGAGCCATGTCTTTTTCCTCCTTAAGTAGTAACTCATCGATATTAAGTTTTCCAAAAGAGGGAAAAATATACGTGACAGGCACTGAAACAATTCAGATGGTTCATTACCTGGGCATTGAGTTTTTGTATGATGGAATCTAAAATTCATCAATAGTATGACCGAATTTTCTTTTTTCTCGGCACTTTTCACATCGCTTGGGCATGGAGAAGCCCTTTTCTTTATAAAATCTTTGTTCTCCTACAGTGAAAGTAAATCTTTCGCCACATTCCCAACATTTAAGTCGAAAATCCTGTGGTGGGGAGCCTTTGAGAGATTCTTGAAGTATATTTTTTCGTTCATCGATTGCAGCTTTATCAACTGGTTCATTTTTTTGCAATGCCTCAATAACCGATTGGATAGCAGCTCGTACTTTTTTATATTCAATGTCTTTCCATGCTTTTAGAAAAGGAATGAAGCGTGGATTTCCCGTTTCTCTTACTTTGTCAAGAAACAATAAAATCATGTCTCTGTTACGATCCTTTAAGTAACTCATGTCAGGTTCTGATTGATTATCGGACAACCACTCGGTCCATTCCTGCAAAAATTCATCGGCACGCTGATCGGATTCCAGCGCCCATCCCCGCTCAGTGAAAACAATAGTAGGGAGTTTTCCCTGAAAGTGAAGATCGAGGAAATCATAGTCAATCATCCAATCGACTCTTTTAAGTATTTCTGCCATTGTTTCAGTGCTGAAAGATCCATAAACGGGGTTGGCATCAAGGCCTAATTCAAGTATCCGTTTCTCTTTAGAACCTTTTAATATTTTGACAAGTTGAGTTCTTCCACCCATTGCAATAATTTGATCCGCTGCCCTTAATATGGTGAGTATTTCCTTTTCAGTTAAAGGCTCCATACTAGTTGCCATCCTCCCCAAGAACTTTTCCAAATTTATCTTCATACAAGTTGCGAACCCATACTTTTACCGGATCCTTCCATTGCTGAGTCGGGGAAGGAATATTCTTGAGCAAACTTTTAGGCGTCATTCCAAGCTCCTTCGCCATTTGAATATCATATTGGTTCAACCTGCATCTCTTCTTCGCTTCCGCCCAGTCGTTTTTGTGCTTTTTCTTTTTCCCCATGATGATTTTCCTCTCTTTTTATATTTTTTAAAATTAACATATCCTATTTCATGTGTTCGATATTTATATTATATTCAATTTTAATATAGATACAGGAAGCTTTTCAATATTAGTCAAGTCATGGTTATGAAATTGTTCAAGACGTAATAGATAAGAAAAAATCCGAAGTTGAATTCATTTTTAAAGAGTTAGAAAAATTTATTCATCTTGATTAAGAAAACAGATTGCCAGGTACGCATATAGTTCAAAATATCATCTGTACTTGGCACCCGTTTTTTCGATTTGGCTTATTCCTCGCTTCACTCAGCATGCTAACCCGACATCAATAAACGGCGGAGCTTCAACCTTGGTCTTTACGTTTTTGGTATTCGACAATTAGCTCATCCAGATTCTGACTGCTTTTAAGCGTTTTGGAATTATTTAACCCCATATTAATACCTAAATGCATCATTTCTTTTTTCATATTTTCAATTTTATTTTCCAATTCCTTAAGTAGTTGTTGATCTTTCATCAGTTTGACCCCTTTACACCCCATTGGAACATACGTTCTATAATTATAATATACTACATAGAATCCAATAACACAACTTTTATATGCAATTTGAGGAAAATTTACATAAGCAAATGGATTCGTGTTTTTGTGCGTGTTTGAAATTGCTTCGTGAAGCTAGTGATAAATAACCGCCTATAGCTAGGGGGAATTATTCTATAGCCCTTCATAACTTTCTATAGCCCCTCATTAAAAAAGTCCCGCAATGCACCTGGTACTACTCTCCTAATCATCAGTAGTTAAAGATTGATTTTTGTGAAGTGACTTGTATAATTATATCGGAGAAAGCGTTTTCTAGAAAAAGGGGGATATTTAATAGATGATTACATTTTTAGTTGCGATAGCCCTGTTGGTTATTGCGTATTTCACATACGGTAAGTTTGTTGAAAAAACGTTCGGGGTAGACGAGGAAAGACAAACACCGGCTTATGCGAATCAGGATGGAGTAGATTATGTGCCGATGCATAAGCAAAAAAACGCGCTTATTCAACTTTTAAATATAGCAGGAACGGGACCGATTTTCGGACCGATTATGGGTGCTTTATTCGGTCCTGTCGCTTTTCTTTGGATCGTGCTCGGCTCCATTTTTGCCGGAGGGGTTCATGATTATTTAACAGGAATGATTTCGATTAGAAACAGAGGGGCACATATCCCTGAACTTGCGGGGAAATTTTTAGGGAAAATTGCTAAGCACTTAGTGAACTTTTTTGCGCTTTTATTATTACTATTAGTTGGAACCGTTTTCGTGACAACGCCTGCATCATTATTACACGTGTTAATTGATGGAAAAGTTGCGCTTATTGTTATTGTGATGCTTATCTTCACTTATTTTCTCTTATCTACCATCTTACCGATTGACAAAATCATTGGACGAGTTTATCCGATCTTTGGTGCCGTCCTTTTACTTGGCACGATCGGTGTAGGTGTTGCCTTAGTATTGTCGGATTATTCTATTCCTGAGTTGAACATTAAGAATATGCATCCAGAAAATACACCGATTCTACCAATCTTGTTTTTAACGATTACGTGTGGGGCGTTATCAGGTTTCCACGCCACTCAGTCACCACTTATCGCGAGAACGACACAAAAAGAAAAAGAAGGACGTTATATTTTTTACGGTATGATGGTTGCTGAAGGTGTGATCGCTATGATTTGGGCAGCTGCTGCGATTAGTCTATTTGACGGGCAAACATTACAAGGTTTAATTAATGAAGGTACTGCTTCTCTTGTAGTAAATGAGGTTTCGATGACACTTCTCGGTGCTGTCGGTGGTACGATTGCTGTTCTTGGGGCAGTGATTCTTCCAATCACATCTGGAGATACAGCGTTCCGAGCCGCGCGTAATATTATTGCGGACTATTTAAATATTAATCAAATTAAACTAGCAAAACGCCTTGCTATTGCTATTCCATTGTTTATTGTATCTTACTGGTTGACGACCATTGACTTTAATATATTGTGGCGTTATTTTTCTTTCGCCAACCAAGGAACAGCAGCGCTCGCCCTGTGGATCGGCACGATGTATTTATTAGTGAAAAAGAAAAATTACTTTATCGCGCTCATCCCTGCCTTGTTCATTACAGATATGGTCATCGCTTATATCTTGTATGATAGTAATCTAGGCTTCGGGCTTTCATATAGCACATCACACATCGGTGGGCTCATCGCAACGGTATTGATTGCTGTTCTATTCTTCTGGAAAGGCAAGAAAAATAAAATGGAAAACTTGCAAGTCGATTTTGAAGTTCAAGATTCGAAAAACCACGTTGCATAGTAAAACAGACGGGGATGCCCCGTCTGTTTGTTGTTTATATTGATTTATCGATCATCCAACACTGTTTCCTATAAAATAGTCAATTGTTTTGTTTCTCTAAGAAAATATGCAAATAATTTGAATGTTGCAACGCCAACTCATGAGCTTCTAGCTCTTCATACATGGCAATGATGCGTTTTAATATGCTGGTTCCTTGCTCGATGTTCCCTAGTCGAACGTTCACATAGGCTGTCGCTTGCAGAAGTCCTATACGCGCATAGATATCTTGTTCGGGAATGTCACTATTTTTCAAATAACGGAGAAACATTTCACATTCCTTTTCATAGGCAAAATGAGGATCCTCTCCCCCCGTTAAATATGTAATCGTATTTAATAATATTCGAATGAGCACGTTATGAAGTAACGGAAGCTTTTTAATCGATCCGCTTTTGTTATAGATAGTTTTGGAAAAGGTGAATACCAACTCAGCTGGCAATAAAAACATGGTTGAATTGTATAAGCGTAACTCGTAATAACCCCACACTTCTATATCAAACAGATAATTCGTTAATAATTGCAAGGACTCCTCAGCAACCTCAATGGACTCATTCTGAATCATCCCTTTATACACTTCAAGCAGGAGGACATTGCAATGAAATGGAATATGGTTTGTGTATTGGTAGTTTACTAGTGCTTGTTTCTTCAACTCATTTATCGCTGTTAAATCACGATGTACATACGCTGTTTCAGCTGCATTAAAAAATTCCTCAATTGCATTGCTCTTCCCAGCATTATGAAAAAAATAAAATTCCTCATACGTCACCATCATCCGGTCAAGCAAGTCACCCATGATTGAAAAAGAAATATCTGAGTCCCCTCGTTCAAATTTGGATAAAAATGAAACAGATACAATGCCAGTTGCAACCTGTTTTAATGTGTAGCCTTTATTTTGCCTGAATGTCCGAAAAGTCGTACCGTAACTCTTCACATAATCACCCCTGGATTTTCTTTATTCCACTATATGACAATTTTATGAAATATGCGAACCCTATCTCTTACAATGAAAATACAAAACATTTAGGGAGAGGATTCTAATGAAAAGGAACAATCATAAGTTACTTACAAATGGGCAAATCATTGATGTAGAAAGTGGCGCGATTTCTCATAGAGCCATTGAAATAACAAATGGAATGATTGAACGAATATATGAGGAAAAAGAGGCTTTGCCTGGACACATTGAACAGGTGGATCTACATGGGAAGTATATGATTCCAGGTTTAATCGACATGCATTGTCATATTCAAGAAGCGTTCGCACCGCATTTTGTTGCCGCAGGGGTAACGACTGTACGAAATACTGCCGGAGATACGCAAACACTATCACCTTTAATCGAAGCGCCAATCGATGCGCCGACTCCTATGGTATATGCATCTGATTCGCTTATTGACGGGGAACCAGGACTTTGGGGACCAACTCAGCCAGGCAACTTTGTAACAGATGATCCGGAAGTAGCGCGAAAAGAAGTGAGAAGACAAGCGAGTGTGGGTGCAAAATTCATAAAAGTGTACGGACTTATTCAAGCAGACGTTTTGCGTGCGGTTGTAGAAGAAGCAAACCAAGTTAACTTAGAAGTCAGCTGTGATTTACTCCATTCAAAAAAAATCGATGCCATGACGGCTGCAAAATTAGGCGTCACTTGGTTTGAGCATGCTTCAGGTTTTGCGCAAGGCGTTTACCCAAACTGGCATGTGCATGCTGATCAAGAAAAATGGACCCATATAAATTGGCAAAACCCCGATCAAGAGAAGATAAAGAACTTTTGTGAGGAAATACTTCAATATAACGTGAAACTATGTCCAACATTTGTCGTCCAAGACCAAGCTGAAAGACTACCTAATTATTGGGATCCTGACAATAGCATTAGCAAGACGTCTGAAGAGCATTTTGAAGAACATTGGAAATTTCTTCTTAAAAATAGTGATGCTGTCCAAGAACAAACTGGCTTTTTAAATACATTTGTGAAAACAGTTGCTAAAACCTATGCCGATTTAGGCGGCACTGTTGTAGCGGGTAGCGATACACCAGCTCTTCCTGGAATTTTTCCTGGAATGTCTTTGCATAGAGAATTGGAATTATTTGTTGAGGCTGGCTTTACACCTCTACAAGCACTACAAGCCGCGACAATTAAGGCAGCCCGCTCCATCCACTTAGACACGATTGGTCTCATTAAAGAAAATTATGTAGCAAATGTTGTCATTCTAGATGAAAATCCATTAGAAAACATCTCACATACGCAAAGTATTACTCATATTTTGAAAGGTGGAAGAGTTTATCAACAGGAGGAATGTTTAGCGTCATTAAAAAATGAAACTCAGTCTTGAGTTAAGTGCTGACTCTATTATGGAAGGTTTCGGCGGCTGGAATTATTGAATTTAAGCAATCCACAACGGAATCACTGCTCACTCAATTCATAAAAAATACGATGCCAGGTACTGAAACTAACCTGAATCGTTTCGATATCTAGCATCATTTCTTTATTTTACGTAAAATTTTTTCGCTTATTACTAGTTAATAGTTTTAGCATACTTTTCCCCTTATAAATACACATAGGAGCTACTGTTAGAAAAGAAAAGGGCTTTACCAAAGATAGAAATAAGAATTTACAAAAGCAAACTCCTGCCTGGTTTTCAATTTAATTATAAAGCAATATTTTAATATTTATCTTTACAAACAGACTACCTTAAATCCGATTCATCTGAGCCTGAATTTTCCTGAGCGTTTTCTCGAAATTCCTTAGGATTAGAAGACCATTGATACACATGAAGTTTATAATCTTCTAGGTCTTCTTCAGGTAAGTTATCTTTCAAGTAATTTTCAACTTCATCAATATCTTCTTCTTCATAAACCGTTACCTCGATTTTCTGAAAATCTCCACCAGGAGCCTGAGTGCTTTGAACTTCATCCTCATATTTATCCCAAAGAGTATCCAACACTTCCTCTGTACTGTATGATTCATTTTGCAAGAAGCCTAAAAATCCAACTCCTAAAATTGTAATTCCCAAAACTAATATTCCTAGCTTACTTTTAGAATTCATTTTGATCCTCCATTAGTGTGATTACTATGTACAGTATCTCATAAAATAATCGTTTTCCTTATGTTGTTAATATAATTTCGATAGTGACATAATGAATTTAATAATTTCGAGAGAAAGGTCTGCAAGAAGGAGTTATATAAAAATGAAAATCAGGGATACAATTCATATGTAACTTGTACCCCTAATAGGTGTGTTATTTATCATATTTTCTGCCGAAACTAAACCTCTTGCTTTAATGCTTTCTATACTTTTTATAAAATATTTTCTATTTCTTTTAACATATCATAGGCACCTTCCGATTGATTGGAACAGACGACTATGATCATGTCACTTCGAGGGTGATATATTGCTCGAAAATTCACACCTGGATCATATCCCATCTGGATGAATTTAACTACCTGTTTTTCATCATCTAATTCAATGTAACCACAATAGCCATAATAAATATTGTCCTCAGCTACTACGACTTCTTGCGGTTCCAATAAGGCTTCTGTCATCTCTTTAGACAACAATTCATCATTCGTGAGTGCCTGCCAAAAACGAACCATATCTCCAGCCGTTACATATGCTCCCCCATCTGGTCCACCTTTGGCTGGCAAGGCGTATATATTCGTTTTCCATGTCCCGTCTTCCTTTAAAATATAGCCAAGTGCCGTCCGATCCGGTAAACAATCTAGCTCGAAATATCCACTATTACACATACCAACTTTTTGAAAAATATGTTCCTCGACAAATTCAAAAAAGCTAGTTTTGGCTACATATTCAACGATAAGACCTAACAGTATATAACCAGAATTGTTGTACTGAAATGAACGATTGAAGTTATCCTGCATTTCTTTATACTGAAACATTGACAAAAAATCTTTTGGCGAACGTATATGGTACATCGGGCGATGGTTCCAAAGCGCTTCAAAATCTTCCATTATTTGTTCATTAAAATAATCATATACACCTGATGTATGCGTCAATAAATGATGAACGGTAATGTTCTCATCAACATATGGGAAATCTACATCAATGACATCTGTTAATTTTGAATCAAAAGAAAGATCCCCAGCTTCAACTAACATACAGATAGCCACGGCTGTGAAAATTTTAGAGCCTGAAGCAATAGCAAATCTTGTATTACACCGATTATCAATTTTTTCCGATAAATTTGCAAAACCATTGCACCCTTTTAAAATTTCTTTTCCCTTTTGTCCATAAAAAGCACCCGAAAAAAGAAACTCTTTTTGCTTTTCTTTTAGATAGCTCAACTTGTTTTTCATATTCATCATGTTTCCTCCTGAATTCCTTTTATTTTATATAATTAAATTTAAAAGAAACCCAGTTAGTTTGTTCAGACCATATAACGAATCATATAGCTACCATCCTTTCAGCTGCAACGTTATTTATATACTATATGCTGGCTTACTAACTTGCAATGAATAGTTTAATTTTCATTTTATTATTGAAATGCTAACTAAATATTACTATTCAAAGTTGATATCTATAAAATATATGCTATAATTATCCCAATTACTACATATGTAGTAATTAATTCAAAAGAAAGTGACGTGAAAGATGTGAATAGTAGAGTTACACACAAAAAAAGAAGAGCCAATTCTTCATTTATTTTTAAATTAATCATGACACTTGTTTTTGCAAGTATCACGGGCTTGACTATTTATAAAGTAATCATCGAAAACGATAGTAGCGAAGTGAATAAGAAAGCAGATGCTTTCATTCAAATATTAGAAAACAAAGACTATGACAACTTAGATAAGGTGTTGGAACCACAATCTTACACTTCCTTAGAATACTCCCTTGATGAAGTTATAAAAAAATACCAGCAAATATTTAACGGGATTCAGATAAATCATATACATGCTTCCAACATTAAAATTAACAAAACAAATAACCAAGAATACGACTTTTCTTTCCGTTTAAGCTTTACCACCCCTTTAGGAAAATTAGAGGGATTGAATTATCACACAAACATAATAAAAACAAATCATCATTTCTTATTAGAATGGGATCCCTCATTAATTCTTCCTGGCATGGAAGGTAAGGATAAAGTGTCCTTTCGAGTCTTGAAAGCGGAACGAGGCGAAATCAAGGATCGCTTAAATAACGGATTAGCAATAAATAAAGATTTTAAGTCGTTAGGAATTGTACCAAGCGATTTAAAAGAAGACGATGAAAAAAAGAAAATGCTAGAAACTATAAGTCAGGCATTTGATATACCGATTGATGAAATTAATCAAAAATTAAATCAAAGTTGGGTGAAAGATGATTTATTTGTTCCTTTAAAAATGATCGATCCTAGTAAGGCAGAGGAAATACCTGGAGTAACTTATCAAAACACAAAACGTCGATATTACCCTTTAAAAGAAGCTGCAGCTCATTTAATTGGTTATACAGGAAAAGTAACTAAAGAAGATTTAGAAAAACATCCTTCTCTTGCCGAAGGAGACATCATTGGAAAATCTGGATTAGAGAAGACCCTAGATAAAGACTTGCGCGGTACAAATGGTGGAGAAATAATTATTGTCGATGAACAAGGACATAAAAAACAAGTCATACAAGAAACAAAAAAAGTTGATGGAAAAGATATTCATCTAACGATTGACGCTTATATTCAGATGGAAGCATTTGAAAGTTTAAAAAAACAACCTGGTTCCACCGTTGTGATGAATCCCAAAGATGGAGGATTTTATGCTCTGGCATCTTCCCCTTCTTTTGACCCTAATTTAATGACACAAGGAATATCTCAAAAGGACTACGACGTATATGCAAACAATCCCGATAAACCATTTATCTCAAGATTTGCAGTCCGATATGCTCCTGGCTCTACTTTTAAGGCCCTTACAGCCAGCATTGGTTTGGATAGTAAAGTGACTTATCCGGATAAGATAAGAAAAATTGATGGTTTAAATTGGAAAGAGAGTAAATCCTGGGGAGATTACTCGGTCACTCGTGTTTCCGACGTTGAAAATGTTGATATGAAAAAAGCGCTTATCTATTCCGATAATATTTATTTTGCGCAAGAAGCTCTTGAAATGGGAGAAGAAACGTTTAGAAAAGGGCTCGATCAGTTTATTTTTGGTGAGGAACTCGATCTCCCCATAGCCATGGAGCCAGCCCAAATTTCAAATAAACCAACATTTAATTCAGAGATTCTGTTAGCCGACACCGCCTATGGTCAGGGTGAGTTACTAATTTCACCTATTCAGCAGGTAGCCATGTATTCAATCTTTCAAAATGAAGGAGATATTGTTTATCCAAGATTAATAGATGATGATAGCGAACCTAAAACAAAATCGGCTATCACAAGCCCAACTGCAAACGAAATGAAACACCGTCTAGAAGAGGTGGTTAACAATCCTAATGGAACAGCGCATAGATTATCTAACCCGAAATATGAACTAGCTGCCAAAACCGGAACCGCGGAGTTAAAAAGGCGTAAAGGCGAAAAAGGAGTTGAAAATAGTTTTTTACTAGCTTTTGAAAAGAAAGAGGACAGTTTCATACTTCTTTCACTTGCAGAAGATTATTCGTCAGGCAACTCTGCAACCCAATTGAACAGTAGTTTTATTGATAATTTATACGATTATCTTCATAAGCGGTAACAATGAAACAGAAATTGTATCGATAAAAGTCACAACCAAATTCAAATAGGTGAGGATTCCCATGAAACAAAAAAGAAAAAAGAGCGCACAACTTCCTTTTCGTTTAAATTTACTATTTTTTATTATTTTCGTACTCTTCACTGCGCTTATCATTCAATTAGGGACTGTCCAGATTTTAAACGGACAAAAATATCAAGATGAAGTTTATAGTACAGTTAAAGATACGATTAAAATTCCAGTACCACGCGGAAACATCTATGACCGGAACCATAAAGTAGTCGTTGATAATAAAGCGTTATACGCCATTACCTATATCCCGCCAAAAGGCGTTCAAGCAGAGGAAAAACTGAAAGTAGCCCAAGATTTATCCAAATTTATGACCATGTATGATAAAAAAACGAAAAAAAGTAAACTAAAAACGATTACCGATCGTGAAAAAAGAGAGTATTGGTATTTGCGTCATCCAAAA
>Ga0209487_1003450_pt1 | contig 12412 bp, 7 predicted proteins | sample Poulit2012_FD_187524 | JGI IMG/M metagenome (GOLD analysis project Ga0209487, IMG submission 187524) | Agricultural soil microbial communities from Georgia to study Nitrogen management - Poultry litter 2012 (SPAdes) (version 2) | ecosystem: Environmental > Terrestrial > Soil > Agricultural land... | reverse complement strand
GTCTTTTCTAACCAGGGCTTGGCCACCGTATCGATATCCACATCGGCCAACCCCGTCTCAACTAAGGGCGTCGCCCCAAGGGCCAGCAAACGCTCTTCAATATCGGTGGCAATGCTGCAAAACAGCGGATACGAAGAGTCCCCCAAGCCCAAAATGCCAAACTTTAAATCGGGCAGCTTAGGCGCACGCGCCCCCAGTAAAAACTCGACAAAACCAATGGAATCATCTGGTGGATCGCCATCACCATGCGTGCTCATCACAATAAACACATAATGCTCTTTCCTTAGGTTGCGCGTGTTATAGCGATCAGCGCGCACCAACTCGGCATTGTCTAAACCTATTTGCAAACACTCGGCATGCAATGCCTCGGCTACACGCTCAGCATTACCTGTTTGGCTGCCAAAAATAATGGTTACGGGCGGCATACTTTGGCCTGCAGCGCTCGGGGCAACCTGAGCAGTCAGCGCCCCTTGCCCGGCCACCCCCCCTTGCTCGGTCGGCACTATCTGGGCAGCGGACAAGCCTTGGGCAGTAGCTGCAGCAGCTAATTGCTCTGGGGTTAAAACTTGGCCCGCCCCATTGCCTAGGGTTTGCTTGGCATGGGCCACCCCTGCCAAATAAGTGGCGATCTGCTGCAAAGAGGCGGGCTCTAATTGATGCGCCCACTGATTTAATGCAGATTGAATGGTTTCGGGAAAAGAAGGAAAGGAAGCCATAACACTAATAATGAAAATTGATTTCCATTCATTCTAGTAATAGGCAACCCAATAACCAACAACATAAAAGATATGAGCAAATAGGCAGATAATTATATTTGATTTTATTATTATGCACCGACCATTATTAGGGCTATATTAAATCAAACAATTAAACCAAACAAAACAGAAAATGCTTTTTAGTTTTAAATAAAAGGGGCTTTTATGTCTACCTCGTCCGAGCTGCTATCAAAGCAATCCCAAGGCCTTGACAGCACTACTGAAAACCAATGGCAGCAACTATTAGCTGATATTGAGTCTATTGCACACAGCCACCCTGATGTGGTGTTTGCCAACTCATTATCGGCCGAAGACATGCTCATTCAATATGCTATTTATATATTAAATATAGATATTGAATGCTTTGTCATTAACACTGGTATGCTACATAAAGAGACCCTAAACTTAATTGATATTATTAAAAATAAATTCGATATTAGCCTTAAACAAATAACCCCAGACAATAAGGAAATAAACCAATACATTAATGCACACGGTTTATACGGCTTTTATCAAAGCACTCAACTACGACAAAAATGCTGCCACATCAGAAAGGTCGCCCCCCTAAAGCGCTATTTGGCCCACCGCTCGGCTTGGATCACTGGGCAACGCCAAGAGCAGGCCCAAAGCCGTGCCCAAATACCCGCCCAAGAGTTCGACACACAATTTCAATTACAAAAGTTCAACCCGTTGCGGGCTTGGTCGCATGAGGCGCTGTGGCAGGTTATCCATCAACACAATATCCCCTACAACCCCTTGCACGATCAGGGTTACCCCTCTATTGGTTGCGCCCCCTGCACCCGAGCTATTGAGCCCGGCGAGTCACTACGCGCTGGGCGCTGGTGGTGGGAAAAAGACAGCCATCAAGAATGCGGCCTACACCTAAGTCCCACCCAGGCTGCAAGCACACCAACCCCCTCACAACAGGTAGAAAAAAACACACTCACTATAAAACACAATACCCGTAATAATATCCATGATAATGTCCGTGACCATATCCGTGATCTAAATGCCCACGGGCAAAAAAAGACCCAACCCGCTAACACGCGCGCACCCATATCATTAGCGGTCAATGACGCCCACCTTGATTGGTTAGAGGCCGAGGCCATTTATGTATTGCGCGAGATTGCCGCCGAAACCCAGCGCCCCGCATTGCTATTTTCGGGGGGCAAAGACTCGGCCGTCTTGCTCAAACTGGCCGAAAAGGCTTTTTACCCGGGCAAACTGCCCTTCCCCCTACTCCATATTGATACTGGGCATAATTACCCCGAGGTACTGGCCTTTAGAGACAAACGTGTGGCCGAAACCCAGGCCGAGCTCATTGTTGGGCATGTAGATGACTCTATCCGCCGCGGGACGGTGGTGCTGCCCCATGCGCAGGCCTCGCGCAACGCTGCCCAGGCCACTACTTTGCTTGAAACCATCGAGCAACACCGCATCGATGCCTGCTTGGGCGGCGCCCGCCGCGACGAGGAAAAGGCCCGTGCCAAAGAGCGCTTTGTCTCTTTTAGAGACCAATTTGGGCAGTGGGATCCTAAAAACCAACGCGCCGAGCTATGGCAACTATTTAATACCCAAATCCACCCAGGCGAGCATTTGCGCGCCTTCCCCCTCTCAAACTGGACAGAGCTCGACATCTGGCAATACATCGCCCGTGAGAAAATCGAGCTCCCCTCTTTGTATTATGCGCATCAGCGCAAGGTGGTGCGCCGCCAAGGCTTTTTAGTACCAGTTAACCCACTCACCCCCGCCCAAAAAGGCGAAACCATAGAAAAGCTATGGGTACGCTTTAGAACAGTTGGCGATATCTCCTGCACCTGCCCCGTGGCCTCGCGCGCAGACAGCCCCGCGGCCATCATCCAAGAAACCCTTAGCAGCCGCTATACCGAACGCGGGGCCACCCGTATGGATGATCAGGGTTCAGAGTCCTCGATGGAGCAACGCAAGAGGCAGGGGTATTTTTAGCCCACCCTTTTTACTCACCCTATGCGCACCACCAGGTACCCTTTTACCCACCTTTTTACCTTACTAGGCACTCTTTTTACTCACTCTTACACCCACGCCGCCGCCCTGCTAGGCCAAACTCTTTACCCGCCTGGCCATTTTTTATTTTTTAGTGAAAACGATCATTCACAGCAAAATGGGAATACAGATGTCACACGTTTTACGCCTTATCACAGCTGGTTCGGTCGATGATGGCAAATCAACCCTCATCGGGCGCCTTTTAGTTGAAACCCAAGCCATTATGCAAGACCAGCTCACTGCCGTACAAAACTCTAAATACCGCCGCAGTAGGTCCGAGGAGCCCGACCTCGCCCTCTTTACCGATGGCCTCGAAGACGAGCGTGCCCAAGGTATAACCATCGATGTGGCCTATCGTTATTTTGCTACGCCAAATAGAAAATTCATCATCGCTGACACCCCTGGGCATGAACAATACACCCGCAATATGGTCACCGGTGCCTCAACCGCCCAAGCCGCCATTATCTTGATTGATGCCACCCGCGTGCATAATGGGCAGCTTTTACCCCAAACCCAGCGCCACAGTGCCATTGCTCAGCTGCTGGGCATCCGCCATATCATCGTGGCCGTAAATAAAATGGATTTAATAGACTGGCAACATAGCCATTTTGAAAACATTAAAAAGGCCTATGCTCAACTCGCCCAAGAGCTCAACATAGAGCACTTTTATGCCCTGCCTATATCGGCCTTACAAGGCGACAATATCAGCACAGGCAGCACCAACATGCCGTGGTACCAAGGCCCTACCCTATTGTCCCTATTAGAAAGCCTACCCCTCAGCCACACCGCCCCTATCGATGCGCCAGCCCGCCTATTTGTGCAATGGGTTATTCGTCATGGGGGCTCGTCTGCCCAACCCTTTAGGGGCTATGCAGGGCAACTACTAAGCGGCAGCCTACAAGTGGGCAGCCGCATACAGGTCTGGCCGGCCAATCGCAGCGCGACAATCAAGGCGCTATGGAGCGCGGGGCAAAAACGTGAGCAAGTACAGGCCGGTGCGGCCATCACCTTTAGCCTTAAAGAGGATATCGACCTTGCCCGCGGCGATTTTATCAGCACGGCCAACCACCCTGTCACGCTGGCCCAACACAACACCGCCCACATCTGCTGGCTTGATGAGCAGCCACTTGACCCCGCCCGCCCCTACTGGCTTAAACAGGGCACACAGACCACACAAATACGTATCAAAGACACTCGCGCCGTAGGTACTATTACCGATGGGCATATTGCCACCATCGGCCTGCTTAGCCGCGACCCACTCATCGCCGTACCCTACGAGCAACTACCAAGCGTCGGCTCTTTTATACTTATTGACCCAGGCAGCCACCAAACCGTTGCCGCAGGTATGTTGCTTCAGCCCGAGGACTAGACTCAAGCAGAAAAAGCAGTGTTTTAAAACTAAATGGGCACAGCTCGGGCCCTGCCCAGTGATTATTCACTACCTGTGCACTAACTGCGTTGTGAATATTAATATTTTTAAACGCAAACAACCCGACAACTGCTAATGCCCTAAAACCCACTGCACATCCATTTCAAATAGGGCCTGATGCTCACGAATTTACATTTCAAATAGGGCCCGATGCTCACGAATGGCAAACCTATCGGTCATACCTGCCACATAATCACAAATGGCGCGTGCCTGCTCGGTGGGGTCCTCGCGCAAATACTCGGGCGAAAGCAAACGCGGGTCATGAATAAAGGCCTCAAAAAGCTCGCGTAAGATGCGCTGCGCCTTTTGGCTCATGCGCAACACCCGATAATGGCGGTACAAATTAGCATGTAAAAAACGCTTGAGCTCATCGGCCTGAGCGCGAATCTCGGGCGAAAAGGCCGCCAACGGGGGCAAAGCCCGCACCGCCTCGACACTATCGGGCTGATGCTTGGCGATATTGGCGCGCGTGGTCTCAGTCAAATCAATAACCAAAGTATTGATCATCGCCCGCACCACCTCGGCCACCTGCCGCTTGACCTCGATCTTGGGCAGCTCGGGCAGACGCTGGCACGCCGCCTCGTAATGCTGGGCAAACATCTCTACCCCAAGCAACTGATCAACCGTAATCAAGCCCGAGCGCACCCCATCATCAATATCATGATTGTTATAGGCGATCTCATCGGCAAGATTAGTAATTTGCGCCTCTAAAGAGGGCTGAGTTTTATCTAAAAAACGCTGCCCCACCGCCCCCAAGCGCTCGGCGTTTTTCCTGTTGCAGTGCTTGAGGATGCCCTCACGGGTCTCAAAACACAGATTTAAACCATTAAAACGCGCATAACGCTCTTCTAAATGATCGACCACGCGCAGGCTTTGCAAATTGTGCTCAAAGCCCCCGGCCGCAGGCGCCCACTGCCGCATACAGGCATTGAGCTCTTCTTGGCCCGCATGACCAAATGGGGTATGCCCCAAATCATGGGCCAAAGCAATGGCCTCGATGAGATCCTCGTGCAGGCCCAAATTGCGCGCCAAGGCCCGAGCAATCTGGGCCACCTCAATACTATGGGTTAAACGCGTACGAAATAAATCCCCCTCATGATTAATAAAAACCTGCGTTTTATACTCAAGCAGCCGAAACGCATTGCAATGTATTATCCGATCGCGATCGCGCTGAAAAGCATTGCGCTCTTGTGGCGCGGGCTCGTCATAGAGACGACCCTGCGACCGCTCGGGATGACAGGCATAAGGTGCCAATTGCATCTTTTGCTCTCCTAAAATAATAACTTGAACACAGTTCACTACTCATCAGTCAAAGCCCCACAGTTGCGCAGCGCCTCTTGTATGGGCGCATGCCCGACCTCTTGCACCGTGCTCTCGCCTAATTTGGTGAGCAACACGAAACGCAGTGCCCCAGCCCGAGCCTTTTTATCGGTTTGCATGAGCTCAAGCCAACGCTGCCACGGCCACTGTGGCGCCTGCACCGGGGCCCCAATGGCCTCAACCAGCTCGCGGGTGCGCGCCACATCATCCGTGGTCAAATAGCCCAACACACGTGATAGCTCGGCCGCCAGCACCATGCCGCAACCCACCGCCTCGCCATGCAGCCACTGCCCATAACCCAGCCCGGCCTCAATAGCGTGCCCAAAGGTATGACCAAAATTTAAAATCGCCCGACGCCCACTCTCGCGCTCATCAGCGGACACCACCTCGGCCTTGATGGCGCAGGAACGCTGAATCGCCACCCGCAAGGCCTGCGCCTGCCCAGCGACCAAATCGGCAGCGTGCTCGGCACACCAATGCAAAAACTCAACATCATCAATAAAACCGTATTTGATGACCTCGGCCAAACCAGCAACCAACTCGCGCTCGGGCAAGCTCGATAGCACCTCGGTATCAATCTCGACCGCAATGGGCTGATAAAAGGCGCCGATCATATTTTTACCCAAGGGGTGGTTAATCGCCGTCTTGCCCCCCACAGATGAGTCAACCTGGGCCAACAAAGTCGTCGGCACCTGCATAAAAGGAATACCACGCATAAAACACGCCGCGGCAAAACCGGCAATATCGCCCACCACCCCACCGCCCAAGGCCACAATCAATGCCTTGCGGTCAAACTGCTGGGCGAGCAACTCATCAAAAATCTGCATCAAAGTCTGCCAGTCTTTGTGGGCCTCGCCATCAGGAATCAAAATACGCTGCACCGCCTTGCCGCTTTGGGATAGTGCGGCCTCGGCCTGCGCCCCGTACAACTCGAACACCTTGGGGTTGCTAATCAAAGCAATACGACTGCAATCGGCGGGCACACTGTCGCCCAAATGCGCCAACCGCCCCGCCCCAATATGAATGGGATACTGACCCTGCGTGGTATTAACTGTGACCACCGTACTCATAGCACTACCTTTTTCTCTTGTAAAAATTGCATTAAATCTTGCACCGCCCTATGCACCGAGGTATGACCGGTCGTAAAAACATAATCGGCCACCTCTTCGTACAAAGGCTCGCGCTCGGCCAATAACTCGGCAATACGCGCCTGGGGATCATCGGTTTGTAATAACGGACGTGATTTGTCATAAGCCAAACGTCTATACAGCTCATCAGCTTGGGCGCGCAAATAGATCACCACGCCCCGCTCTTTTAAATAACTGCGGTTTTGCTCGGCCAATACCGCACCACCCCCCGTTGCCAGTATAATATCGGGTTGTCGCGTACAGGCATCAAGGGCCTCGGTTTCGCGGCGCCTAAAGCCCGCCTCGCCCTCTATATCAAAAATGACTGCTACACTAACCCCACAGCGTGCCTCGAGCTCATGGTCGAGATCAATAAACTGCCTATCAAGCAGCCGCGCCAAATGGCGCCCTAGGGTGGTTTTACCCGCCCCCATCATGCCCACAAGGAATATAGATCGCGATGCCGCACTCGGCTTGACAAATTTTGATTGATTTTGGTTATGGTTACGCATGGTATGCAAGGAAAAACATGAGACATTTGTGTATTATCACATTAGCCGGGCAAAAACCCTACCAAGCGCGCCCAAAAGCACGATACAGTAGGTCAACCCTACCCTTGCAAGCACCAAATCGTTACACTTGCTCTAATTAATATACCCACATCTATTGCATTTTGGGTTTAAAATCCCACTACAATGAGTAAAACATCTCGTTCATCTGCCCAAACGGTACCTAGCTCTGGTGTCGTACATATACTATTTAAGCTGCTGATTCTAGCGCTTGGCTTGGGGGTCAGTGCAGTCTTACTGTTGGCACTGGCACTTGCCTTGGCATGGCCCAACCTACCCGACCTTAGCGCCATGACCGACTACCGCCCACGCGTACCCTTACGCATTTATACCGCTGACAAGGTTTTGATTGGTGAGTTTGGCGAAGAGCGGCGCAACGTCATCCCTTTTAATGAGATCCCCGATGTCATGAAAATGGCCATCCTCGCAGCTGAGGACGACCGTTTTTACCAACACGGGGGCATTGATTTGCGTGGGGTCGCCCGCGCTGCAGTGGCCAACCTCGTGGCTGGGGCCAAGAGCCAGGGTGCGAGCACCATTACCATGCAGCTGGCGCGCAACTTTTACCTATCGTCCGAGAAAACCTACACGCGCAAGTTTTACGAGCTATTACTCACCTTTAAGATCGAGTCGACCTTATCTAAGGACCAAATCCTCGATCTCTATATGAACCAAATCTACCTTGGCCATCGCGCCTATGGTTTTGGGGCCGCCTCGCGCACCTATTTTGGCAAGCCTTTGGACGAGATTAACCTTGCCGAGGCCGCCATGCTGGCTGGCCTACCGCGCGCCCCCTCGCGCTTTAACCCAATTAGAAATTTCAACCAGGCCAAACGCCAGCAACTGCATGTCTTGCGCCGTATGCTCAGCCTAGGCTATATAACCGAGCAGGAATACCAAGAGGCTGTCGACCAACCTATTGAGATTAAATCCGCCCCAGGCACCCCTGCAGGCGGCTATGCGGTGCACGGCGAGTACGCGGCCGAGCTCGCCCGTCAGCTGTTATTTGGTGTTTACCAAGACAATATCTACAGTCGGGGGCTCAATGTCTACACCACCATCAACTCTAAAGAGCAAGAGGCCGCCTACCGCAGCGTACGCGATGGGGTCCTGCAATACACCCGCCGAGCGCGCTTTCCTGGCCCCGAGGGGCGTATCGATCTGCCTGCAGGCATTGAGGACAACCCCGAGGCCCTAGGCGACCTACTCGCCGACATACAGCTCGACTTTCCTGATCGGGGCGATTTACTCACCGGGCTCGTACTCGATGCCGGCGATAAGCACGTCACCGTTGCCCGCACCCCCGATGAGATCATCCGCGTTGACAACCCCGATGCCCTACGGGTGATCTTTCGTGGCATTGGCCCCAACGCGGGCGAACAAGAGCGCATCAACCGCGGCTCTATTGTGTACCTCTTTGACAATGGCGAGTACTGGGAGATCATCAACAAACCCCAAGTACAGGCTGCCTTTGTGGCCCTCAACCCCGATGACGGCGCCATACGTGCCCTAGTAGGTGGTTTTCATTTTTCCGAGGGTAAATTTAACCGTGTCACCCAAGCGTGGCGACAGCCCGGCTCGGCCTTTAAGCCCTTTGTTTATGCAGCGGCCTTGGAAAAGGGCCTCACCCCCGATACGCAAATATCTGATCAACCCTTTCACCTCACCGCACAGCAAACAGGCTCAAAAGCATGGAGCCCAAAGAACTACGGCGGGCGCTACGAGCCCATGCTGACCATGCGCGAGGGGTTATACCGGTCTAAAAACATGGTCACCATCCGCATCATGCAGGCTGTTGGCCCCGATTATGTGCAGGACTACATCACCCGCTTTGGCTTTGACCGTGACCGCCATCAGGCCATCTTGCCCACCGCACTGGGCTCGGGCAGTGTCACCCCATTGCAACTTGCTGTCGGCTTTGGCGTCTTTGCCAACGGGGGCTACCGTGTCAACCCCTACCTTATTGACTATGTCACCGACAACACGGGCGAGGTCATCATGCGCGCCAAACCCATCGTCGCTGGCGATGCCCGGGCACGAGCCATTGACCCACGCACCGTTTACGTGATGAATGATCTACTACGTGGCGTGGCCACCTATGGTACGGGTGCCCGCGCCTCAGCCACCCTCAAGCGCAATGATATTGGCGGTAAAACTGGTACCACCAACGACTCGCATGATGCCTGGTTTGCTGGCTTTACGCCCGAGCTCGTTGGCGTTGCCTGGATGGGCTTTGACCAACCCCGCTCATTGGGCTCGGGCGAGACCGGTGGCGGTGCTGCCCTACCCATTTGGATAGATTTCATGAGTGTGGGCCTTGAGGGTCGCGAGGTCAAAGAGCCCGGTGGCCTACCCGATGGCCTTGAACGCGTCGAGGGCAACTATTATTTCAATGAGTTTCCCCCCGGGTCAGCCATCGCGCGTGTGGGTCTACCCTCGCCCTATGACGAGGTCTACCAACCCGGGCTCGACGACGAGGATGACGGCATCGGCCAGCTGCTGCGCTCATTAGATGGCGATGCCCCAGTCACCGATGGGGTCATCGGCGGTGCCGCTACGGGCGGTGCACCGGCTCCAGCGGCAAGCAGCGGGGGTGGTGTTAGCCGCAACGACCCCGACCCCAGCACCACACCGGGGCTAATCCCTTTTTAAAATACTTTTAAACAAGGTGGGCCACCCAACAACCCATGCAACACAATCTACCTACTATCGCCCAAGTCCAAGTACGCACTAAGCAAAGGCCATGCCAACAACAGCCGCCTGCAGTGCCTCTGATTGCAGGCGCACCGTCAAGACCAAGACAGGCACCAAACGCCACACAAAAACGGCTGCATAGCACCATAGGAAAGCAGCTGCACAGCACAACAGGAAGGCCAACATATGGCCCCACACAAAGGCTACGCACAAAACTGGGGCTGGGCTTGGCCAGTTTGCTGCTCCTTAGTGCCTGCGGCTACAAAGGGCCCCTGACCCTGCCCCCCGATGAACAGGCAAGCGCACAAACAGCGGCGCAAAACTCGGCTTAAACAGCTAAGCCAGCCACTAACCCATAAACAAACTGCATACATCCCTACTCTTTATCCACTAAACTAATAGAATTATTAGTGATGAGCGCCCAAATTATTAATGACGACCACCCAAACCACCCGAGGGTAATGCATTATTAAAACTCTATTAAGGCGCTGTTGATACGCTATTGATGCACTATCATTGCGACATCATTTTTCAAACAATTTCAGCTTTTAGCCAATATAACGATGACCCATCAAACTGTTGCACCGCACTTTCATTATCAAGACGGCCGCCTCTATGCTGAAGGTTGCGCCCTCGAGAACCTCGCCAAAATCTACGGCACCCCTCTTTACGTCTACTCGCGCCAAGCCCTTAACGACGCCTACCAAAGCTACATCAAGGCTGCCAAGGGTCGTGACATGCTGGTTTGCTATGGCATGAAAGCCAACTCAAACCTAGCCGTTTTACAAGAGTTTGCCCGCCTGGGTGCAGGTTTTGATATTGTCTCGGGTGGCGAGCTAGCCCGCGTACTGGCAGCAGGGGGCGACCCAGCAAAGGTAGTCTTTTCGGGCGTTGGCAAGCACAGCTGGGAGATCAAAGCCGCCCTCAAGGCCGGCATCAAATGCTTTAACATCGAGTCCGAGGGCGAGCTTGAGCGCATCGCCACCATCGCGGCCAAAGAGCAAATCACCGCCCCCATTGCCCTACGGGTCAACCCCGATGTCGATGCGCGCACGCACCCCTATATTTCTACTGGCTTAAAAGACAACAAATTTGGTATTGATATCGAGCATGCGCCCGCCATCTATGCCCAAGCCCTCGAACACCCTTTTTTGAAAATTGTCGGGGTTGACTGCCATATAGGCTCACAAATTACAGAAATCAGCCCCTACCTCGATGCTTTGGAAAAGCTCATTAACCTCATACATCAGCTTGAGGATCAGGGCATAGCCATCCATCAGCTCGACATAGGTGGTGGGCTGGGCATCCGCTACACTGACGAAACCCCTGCCACGCCAAGCATGCTCTTGGACCCAGTCTTTGATGCCCTCAAACAAGCAGGCCTGGGCCACCTACAGCTCATCTTAGAGCCCGGCCGCTCGCTAGTGGGCAACGCTGGCATCTTGCTGACCCGAGTCGAGTACCTCAAGCACACCGAACAAAAAAACTTTGCCATCGTCGATGCCGCCATGAACGACCTAATTCGCCCCACCCTTTATGACGCCTGGCACGAGGTAGAGCCCATACACCTACCACAAAGCGACGCAACCCCGATTACCTACGACGTGGTGGGCCCCATCTGTGAAAGCGGTGACTGGCTCGCCAAAGACCGCCCCTTGGCACTTGCGGCCGACGACCTCTTAGCCATCATGTCAGCAGGCGCCTATGCCTTTACCATGTCAAGCCAGTACAACACCCGCCCTCGTGCAGCAGAAGTCATGGTCGACGGCGACCAACACCACCTCATACGCCGCCGCGAAACGGTAGAAGACCTATTTGCCCACGAGCAACTGTTACCAAACGACGACACCACAAAAGCTACAAGCTAGCGGATATATTCCCCGTCTAAGCACTGAGATTTAAAGCTGCCCAACCTAAACACCTTTACTAAACGGCCGTAACCTACTATACGGTACACACTGCAACTTTAAGGCCTTAATGTCAGGTACACCGCACTCACCTCTACACTCGACAGGCAGTCTTGGCACATTTGCTCGTGCCATGGTGTGGGTTGCGCACGCCTTGTCTGTAGCCATTATTTTGCTCTTTAGTACCGAGCTTATCTATCGCGGCCTAGCCGAGATTGGCGCAGTGACTGCCTTTCAGGCATGGGTTGAGGGCGGGGTCTTTATCCTGAGCCTGGCCATCTTGCTCATCACCCTATTTACCAAACAAGGTAAATACCTCGCCATTGCGGCACTTGTGCTAAGCCAAAGCTACTTTGGTGCGGCACTATCAGACTGGCAAATCTTACAGCCCCATATTGCCTTATATTACATACCCCTTGGCCAACTCAATCAGTGGCTAATTGGCAGCAGCATCTTTTTACTCGTCCACGCCCTTTTTAGGTTGGGCATCTTATCATTTGCCTACCTCATCCCCCTGCAATTATTTTTACTTTATGGCAGCTGGTTGTGGTTAGTAGTTGGTTGGCTCGCCCCCAACCAATATTTTTTG
>Ga0209487_1003449_pt1 | contig 12412 bp, 6 predicted proteins | sample Poulit2012_FD_187524 | JGI IMG/M metagenome (GOLD analysis project Ga0209487, IMG submission 187524) | Agricultural soil microbial communities from Georgia to study Nitrogen management - Poultry litter 2012 (SPAdes) (version 2) | ecosystem: Environmental > Terrestrial > Soil > Agricultural land... | reverse complement strand
CTCCTTGTTCGCTTTCCGCACGTCGGGCATGTCGACCTTGTCGGCCTGCTCCTGGCTGATGAAGCCCTCGTCGACCATCGACTTGATCACATAGTCGAAACGGTCCCGGTAGGCCTCCGGATTGTCAGATGGATCGGCCGCCCCCGGGCGCTGGATCATCGCGGCCAGGAGCGCCGACTCGCTGACGTCGAGGTCCTTGGCCGGCTTGTCGAAGTAGTTCTGTGCGGCCACCTCGACGCCGTAGGAGCGCCTGCCCAGGTAGATCGTGTTGAGGTAGTTCGCGAGGATCTCGTCCTTGGACTGCTGCTGGTCGATCTTGAGCGAGATGAACATCTCCTTGATCTTGCGATCCAAGGAATGCTCATTCGTCAGGTAGAAGTTCTTCACGTACTGCTGGGTGATCGTCGAACCGCCACCCGCGTACTTGTTCGTCGCCACGCCGACGACGGCGCGGGAGAGGCCTTTGATCGAGATGCCGCGGTTCTCGTAGAACGAGGTGTCCTCGGCAGCGATCGCAGCCTTCTGCATCGGCTCGGAGATCTCATCGATGTCCACGGACTTGCGGTCCTCGACCTTGTACTGGCCGATGGGGGTCTTGCCGTCGCTGTAGTAGATCGTCGAGGTCTGACCGGTCGCCTCGAGGTTCGGCTCGGGAATGTCGGTCGTGGCGTATCCGATGGCGAAGAGCACGCACAGCGCGATGACGAGGCTGAGGCCGCCGACGACGAGTACGCGAATGCTCGGCAGGTAACGAGTCCACCCGCTGACGCCGGCCCGCGGGTAATTGAGAAGGTTCTTCGTGTTTCTGCCGATATTCTTCGCTGTGTGTTGTCCCTTAGCCACCCAAGGTCCTCCAGGTCAGTCAGCCTGCCGCATTGCGTGGCGACGAGGTCCGAAAAAGGTCAAAGACGCCAATCAGTGTCGCACGCATTCTTTAGTAGAGAGTGAAAAAGTGCTGAGCCTCGCGCCGAATCACGGGGTGAGGTTACCGAATGGTTCACCGAGTAACCCCGTTTATGGCATCTCACCAGGCATTTTAATTCAGGCCATGAGAATCAACCATGACATGTGCGTGTTTGCTCACATTCACAGTCTCCCCCTCGGAGTCCCCTCGAGCCCCTCGTTCAACGCTGCGCTCGGTTTTCGATTGTTCCTCGAGTCGAAAACTGGGCGCAGCGTTGAACGAGCGCTTTCGGCCCCGCGGGCGCCGACGAAGCGCCCCCGCGCGCGGCTGCCTCAGCCCTTGAGGTCGAAGTCCGTGTCCGCGTACTCGTTGCCCTCGACGACCGGTTCGCCGGAGAAGGGATGCAGCTGGTCCTCGCGCGCCCGCAGCTCGACCCGACGGATCTTGCCCGAGATCGTCTTCGGCAGCTCGGCGAACTCGAGGCGGCGGATGCGCTTGTACGGTGCGAGGTTCTCCCGGCAGTAGGCGAGGATCGACCGTGCCGTCTCGGCATCGGCGGCGAACTTCTCGGACACGACGACATAGGCCTTCGGCACCGCCAGACGCAGGGGGTCCGGGGAGGGGACCACGGCCGCCTCGGCGACGGCTTCGTGCTCGATGAGCACGCTCTCGAGTTCGAACGGGGACAGACGGTAGTCACTGGCCTTGAACACATCATCGGCGCGACCGACATAGGTGATGAACCCGTTCTCATCGCGTTCGGCGACATCACCGGTGTGGTAGACGCCGTCGGCGAAGGCCTCGGCCGTCTTCTCCTCGTTCGACCAGTACCCGCTGGTCAGACCGATGGGACGGGGATCGAGTCGGAGGCAGATCTCACCCTCATCGCCCTCCTCACCGGTGGCCGGATCGATGAGGACGACGTCGAAGCCGGGCAGCGCCTTGCCCATCGACCCGTACTTGAGCTCCTGGTCCGGCGGATTGCCGATCTGCAGAGTCGACTCGGTCTGACCGAAGCCGTCGCGGATGAGCACGCCCCAGTCGCTCTTGACACGGTCGATGACCTCGGGATTGAGCGGCTCTCCCGCACCCAGGGCCTTCGTCGGCGGGGTCTTGAGGTGACCGAGATCGGCCTGGATGAGCATGCGCCACACCGTCGGCGGGGCGCAGAAGCTCGTCACTCCGACCCGGTCCATGGTCTCCATCAGAGCGTTCGCATCGAAGCGCGAGTAGTTGTAGAGGAAGACGCAGGCCTCGGCGATCCACGGGGTGAAGATGTTCGACCAGGCGTGCTTGGCCCAGCCGGGAGAGGCGACGTTGAGGTGGATGTCGCCGGGCGTCAGTCCCATCCAGTACATCGTCGACAGATGGCCGACGGGGTAGGACACGTGCGAGTGGGCAACCATCTTCGCCTTCGAGGTCGTGCCCGAAGTGAAGTAGAGCAGCAGCAGGTCATCGGCCCGCGACTTGCCCTGCGGGTCGAACTCGGTGGACTCCTCGGCGGACTCCGAGTACGTGTAGTCCTGCTGGCGGGTGGCCTGACCGCCGACGACGATGCGCACGACCTCGGACTCGACCTCGTCGAACTTCGCGGCATCGTCCGGACCGGCGACGACGAATTCGGCCCGACCGCGCTCGACCCGGTCGCTGAGGTCGATCGGACCCAGCTGTGTGGTCGCAGGCATGAGCACGGCCCCGAGCTTGATGCCGGCGAGCATCGTCTCCCACAGCTCGACCTGGTTGTTCAGCATGACCATGACGTGATCGCCGCGCTTGACCCCGGCCCGGCGGAAGTGGTTCGCGACCTGGTTCGACCGGGCCGAGAGCTCGGCGAAGGACCACTTTCCCTCGGAACCGTCCTGTTCGACGATCCACAGGGCGGGACTGTCATTGTTCTCCGCGACCTTGTCGAACCAGTCGAGGGCGAAGTTGAAGTGGGTGAAGCGCGGCCATTCGAACGTCGAACGGGCGGTGTCGTAGTCGCTGCGGAGTTCGATCAGCTGATCTCGGGCTGCCCGGAACTCATCGGTCACTGTCATTGCTGTCTCCTCACATCGTCGCCCACATCACAGCGTGTGACGCCTGGCACAAATCTACGCGATACCGAAGCTATCAGCACCACGTTCGGGACAGCTCAGCCGGGGGCTGTTACGAACCGTTCGTCTCCCACCAGGACCGCAGCTCCGCCTCGGCGCGTTCGGGACCGAGCGGTCCGTGCTCCATGCGCAGCTCGAGCAGGTGTTTGTACGCCTTGCCCACCAGGGGTGATGGTTCGATGTCGAGGATCGCCATGATCTGTCGGCCGTCGAGATCCGGGCGGATCGAATCGAGCTCCTCCTGCTTGGCCAGGGCCTCGATGCGCTCTTCGAGATCGTCGTAGGCGAAGGCCAGGCGGTCGGCCTTCTTCTTGTTCCGCGTGGTCACATCGGCGCGGGTGAGGATGTGCAGCCGGGTCAGCAGGGAACCGGCATCGGTGACGTAACGGCGCACCGCCGAGTCCGTCCATCCCGCGTCGCCGTAGCCGTAGAAGCGCAGGTGGAGCTCGACGAGGCGGCCAACTGCCCTCGTCGTGTCCTTGTCGAAGCGCAGCGCCTTCATCCGCTTCGCCGTGAGCTTCGCGCCCACGGCGTCGTGATGGTAGAACGTCACCGCCCCACCGGGCTGGAAGCGACGGGTCGCGGGTTTGCCGACATCGTGCATGAGCGCGGCGAAGCGGACGATGAAGTCCGGGACGATCAGACGCTGCGGATCGTCATCGTCCATGCCGGCCTCGCGCTGCGCGGCGGCGTAGCGGTCTTCGAGGTCGATGGCCTGACGCAGCACGGTCAGCGAATGCTGGTAGACGTCCTTGTGGCGGTGGTGCTCGTCGGTCTCGAGACGCAGTCCGGACACCTCTGGCAGGACATGGTCGGCGATGCCCGTGCGCACGAGCAGGTCGATGCCGGCCGCCGGGTCGATGCCGGTCATGAGCTTGACGAGTTCGACCTGGACGCGTTCGGCGGAGATGATCTCGATCCTCTCGGCCATCGCGCTCATCGCCTCCTCGACCTCGGCGACGGGGTCGAGTCCGAGCTGAGAGGTGAAGCGGGCCGCCCGCATCATCCGCAGCGGATCGTCGGAGAACGAATCCGATGCCGCGCCGGGGGTGCGGATGCGACCGGCGATGAGGTCCTCGAAACCGCCGTACGGGTCGACGAAGGTCTTGCCCGGCAGACGGATCGCCATCGCCCCGATGGTGAAGTCGCGACGGACGAGGTCGGCGTCGAGGTCCGTGCCGAAGCGCACGACCGGTTTGCGCGAATCCGCCTCATAGGCCTCGGCCCGATAGGTCGTGATCTCGATCTGCACACCGGATTTCACGGCCCCGATGGTCCCGAACTCGCGCCCGATGTCCCAGTGCGTGTCGACCCAGTCCGAGATCAGATCGAGGATGTCATCGGGCCGGGCATCCGTTGTGAAGTCGAGATCGGGCATGGGCCGGCCGAGCAGCGCGTCACGGACGGAACCGCCGACGAGGGCGAGCTCGAAGCCTGCGTCCGAGAACCTCTGACCCAGGGGGCCGAGAATGTGCTCGAGCTCATCGAGCTTGTCGTGCAGTCGGGTGTGCGCGGTCTGCGGATCCACCGAGCTCCTTCTTCCAGATTTCTGCTCTTGACGCTCCGCCCGGGTGCAGGCGGAAGTTCTGGCCTCCATAAGCCTACCGGGAGCCGATGACACGGAACTTCCAAGCTTCGCCTACTAAGGTGGGAGAATGACCACACCGATGCCCAAGCCGGGACCCCGCACGTCCCGCCGAACCACGGTGGAGGAGATCTCCGCCGGTGGCATCGTCGTCGATTTTTCGGATCCTGGTCTGACCGTGGCGGTCATCGCCCGCATCAATCGGGCCGGCCGGATCGAATGGTGCCTGCCCAAAGGCCACCTCGAGGGCACGGAGACCCCCGCCGAGGCGGCTCGCCGTGAGATCGAGGAGGAGACCGGCATCCGCGGTCACATCATCTGCCCGCTCGGCACCGTCGACTACTGGTTCACGGTGGCCGGGATCCGGATCCACAAACTCGTCCACCATTTCCTCCTGCGTGCACAGTCGGGGGCCCTGACGGTGGATAATGATCCTGACCAAGAAGCGATCGATGCGGCGTGGGTGCCCTTTTCCGACCTGCGTTCGCGACTGTCGTTCGCCAATGAACGTCGCATCGTCGCCGCCGCATCTCCGATGGTGTCCCGACTGGAGCCGTGAAACCCATTCCCATCCGCCGCCTGCGATTGATCACCGCCCTGCTGAGCACACTCCTCCTGCTGGCAGGGCCGGTTTTCGCACTCTCGGCCGCCCCCACAGCCTCGGCCGCCCCGGCAGCCGCGGCCACGACGGACTCGGCCTCCGCCGACGACGGGCAGGACGACGTGTCGATCACCCTCGACGAGGTGACTCCGTGGATCGATGAGAAGGGGACGCTGACGGTCCGCGGGCTGATCTCGAACCCGACCGAGAAGCCGATCGAGAAACCGAGTCTGGATCTGGAGCTGTCGACGCGCACACTCGACTCGGGCTCCCGCCTGAGCTCCTGGAAGAAGGGACAGGCACAGCACCGGACGATCGCCGACCTCGACGACCACGGTCCTGAGGCGCGCAAGAAGGCGAAGGAGGACGGCGACGACGAGGAGTCGACCGGCACCGCCGTGGACGCGACCTTCGACGACAGGATCGACGCCGGCTCCTCCTATGAGTTCACCTTCACCGTTCCGGCCGACGACCTCGGTCTGAGCAAGTCCTCACCCGTGGACTCCTGGGGTCCGCGGGGCCTCGCGGTCCAACTCGGCGACGAGTCCGGTCTGCGCGCCTCCGAGATCGGCTTCACGACCTGGTATCCGGACCCGGAATTCGACCAGACGAAGATCAGCATGCTCGCACCCGTCACCCTGCCCGGCCACTCCACCGGCGGGATCATCGACCCCGATCGGCTCGACGAGGCCATCGGCGAAGGCGGTGAGCTGTCGCGGATCCGCAAGCTGCTCGAGAACAAGGAACTCGGACTGGCCGTCGACCCCCGAGTCATCGCCTCCTTCGAAGCCGCGGTCGCCGAACCGCCCGCCGATGGCCAGGAACCCGAGGACACCGAGGGACCCGGCGATGAGGGGACCGAGACGCCGCAGGCGGCGGTCGCAGACAGCGACGACGATGCCAGCGCAGCCGAGATCGAAGCCGAAGAGGACCAGCGCAAACGCCTGAAGTCCTGGTACGAGGACTTCGTCTCCGCGGCCCAGAAGCACACGATCATCGCTCTGCCCTTCGGGGATCCGGACCTCAGCGCCCTGCGCGGGACCGAGATCGACCGGCTGGCCGAATTCGCACAGAAGCAGCGCGGAATCGTCAACGACGTGTTCCCCGAGGCACGCACCGACATCGCCTGGCCCGTGGCCGGCAGTGCCACGAAGAGCGGGCTGCGGGCGCTGACGAAGACCGGCAACACCACCGCGATCATCAGCGATGAGCAGCAGCCGTCGACGAGCGGCATCCACGATGACGCGCACTCGAATACGACGACGACCGATGACGGTCAGTCGACGATCGACACCCTCGTCAGCGATACCACTCTGACGGACCTGAGCGCCGAGGCGATCGCCTCGGATCACCCCGCCTCGGTGCTGTCCGAGCTCGTCGCCGAATCGGCCGCGATCCAATCCGAAGCTCCCTACCGCTCGCGCCACCTGTTCGTCCCTCTGCCGCGCGCGGCCGCCTCGGAGGGGTGGGAGCAGACGGTCGAAGCGCTCAACTCCGCACCCTGGATCGACCCGACCGGGGTCGATGAGCTCCTCGACTCGTCCGTCGAATCCCGCGGACTGCTGCACACGCCCTCCGATGCGCCGCACATCCGGACGAAGGCGGTGAAGTCCCTGGCCGAGACCCGTGCCGACCAGGAGGACTTCAACAGCGTCTTCACCGATCAGGAAGCCGCCGACATCCGCCTGGATCGGGAGCTGCTCAGCTGCACTTCGGCGGCGTGGACCCTGGGCAGGAACGCGAACATCTGCGCGGACGCCGCACGCGAGCAGAGTCGGGATCTCATGGACAGCCTGCACCTGCGCAAGGGGTCATCGATCCTCCTCGTCACCGGGGAGGAGACGACGATCCCGGTCACGATCGTCAATGATTCCCCCGCCGAGGCGACCCTGCACATCCGGATGAAACCGGCCACTCCGCAGCTGCGAGCGCACACCACGGAGACCGTGCAGGTGCCGGCCGAGGAGACGACGCGCGTCGACGTTCCCGTCGAGGGCCTGGCCAATGCCGATGTGCCGACCACGATCGAAATGGTCACTGCCGACGATGTCGTCCTGCCCAAGCAGGAATCGCTCATGGTCAGGGTCCGCGCCGATTGGGAGAACATCGGCACCGCCGTGATCGGATTGGCTCTGGCCGCCGTGTTCGTGATCGGGTTGGTCAAAACCATCTCGCGCGGACGACCGAAGATCCCCGAACAGCAGTTGGCCGACGCCATGGCTCGTGCCCAGACAGACGACCCCGAAAAGAGGTAGCGCTTGTCCAGTTTCTCTTCCTTGGCCAAGTCCTCGGCGATCATGACCGCAGGCACTCTGACCTCGCGAGTGCTCGGACTCGTCAAGGCCTCGCTGCTGGCCACCGCGATCGGTGTGACCGCCGTCCAGGCCGATGCCTTCGACATCGCGAACAAGGTGCCGAACACCCTGTACATGCTGCTCGCCGGCGGTGTGGTCAATGCCGTGCTCGTCCCGCAGATCGTGCGGGCTTCGAAACGGGAGGACGGCGGTGAGGACTTCACAAACCGCCTGCTCACCCTGTCGTTCATGATCCTGGCCGCCGTGAGCGTCCTCGCAACCCTCGCAGCACCGCTGCTCGTATGGCTCTACTCCTCGGGGTGGAGCCCCGAACAGATGGCCTTGGCCACGGCGTTCGCCTACTGGTGCCTGCCGCAGCTGTTCTTCTACGGCCTCTACACGCTGCTCGGCCAGGTGCTCAATGCGAAGTCATCCTTCGGCCCGTACATGTGGGCACCGGTGCTCAACAACATCGTCGCGATCGGCGGGCTCGCGGTCTTCATCCTCATCTTCGGCACGAACAACGCCTCACCCCACGAACTGTCCACCTGGACCCCGGACAAGATCGCACTCATCGCCGGCACCGCCACCCTCGGCGTGGCCGCCCAGGCCCTCATCCTCATCTGGCCGCTCAAGCGGATCGGCTTCAAGTACAAACCGACCTTCGGCTTCCGCGGCGTCGGTCTCGCTTCGGCCGGCAAGGTCGCGTTCTGGACCTTTGCAGCCATGCTCATCGGCCAACTCGGGTTCCTCGTCATCTCCAGGGTCGCGTCAGGCGCCTCGGTTCCCGGGGACGGAAACGCCTCGAATGCCGCGTACACGAACGCCTACCTCGTGTTCATGCTCCCCCACTCGCTCATCGCCGTGTCCTTGGCCACGGCGCTGTTCACCTCCCTGGCCAAAGACGCTGCCGAAAAGGACACCGCGGCGGTCATCGGTGACTTCTCCATGGGTGTGCGGATGGTCGGCCTCATCAATGCCTTCGCCACCGCCGCCCTCATCGTGCTGGCCTCACCGGTGGCCATGGTCATCGCCGGCACCGGGCGGGAACAGGCCATGGCGATCGGGCTGGTCATCATCACCATGGTCTTCGGACTCGTCCCCTTCAGCGCGAACTATCTGGCCCAACGAGTCTTCTACGCCTATGAGGATGCGAAGACCCCCTTCTTCATCCAGCTGCCGCAGATCATCTTCCAGTCACTGGCCGTGCTCTCGGCATCGATCTTCCCGAAATCGGTGACGGTGGCGATCATCGGCCTGGTGATGAGTCTGGGTTACCTGTTCGCGATGATCCTGTCGTTCTCGATCCTCAAGAAGCGCCTCGGCGAGATCGATCTGAAGGAGATCCTCACCGCGCACCTGAAGTTCCTCCTCGCCGCGATCGTCGCAGGCGGGGCCGGCTGCGGTCTGCTCTACTTCTTCCCGGACTTCGCTCTGGCCGGACGCTGGCAGGCGTTCGCGACGACGGCCCTCGTCGGAAGCGTGATGCTCGTATTCTTCATCGGAGCTTGTTATTTGCTCAGAGTCAGAGAGTTGCATTCGATTATTGACGTGGTTGCTGGAAAACTGAGAAGAGCAGCCTGAGCCCTTGAATCCCCACCGGAGGTGGTCGCCCTGATCGATATCGAACCCGGCATGGTGGTGGCCGGCCGCTACGTCGTATCGTCCGTCGACCGCCGGTGGCTGCCCGAGAAGCCCGAGGTGGGTGCCGTCTGCACGGGTCTGGATGCGATCCTCGACGAACCCGTGCTCATCCTCGTCGCCGATGCCGGTGGGTCCAATGACGTGCTCGAGGCCGCCCGCCGCGTCTCGATCCTCGGTGACGCGCGCATCGCTCCGACCCTCGACGTCGGTCATTCGAACGGTCTCGACTACATCGTCATCAAGCGCATCGCAGTCACGCCGTTCAATCAGATCCTGCCCCGTTCGCCGCTGCCCGTCGACGCCGCCTGCGCGCTCGTCGGCGAGGTCGGATCCGCACTGGTGACCTCGGCCAGGCGGGGACTGTTCCACATGTTCCTGCGCCCCAGCGTCGTGGGGCTGACCTCGAAGGGTGCGGTGGTCATCGCCGGCATCGGCATCGATGCCGCATTGGCGCTGGACACCGGACTGATCGATCCGAAGGAATACACACCGACGAAGGCCTCGCGTCAGGACGCACTCGATCTCATCCGGCTCTTCTATTCGGCTCTGACCGGTTACTGGCCGGCGGAGGAGGCCTGCGACGGCATTCCCGCTGCCGAGAAGGAGAATGCGCGGATCGCCCGGGTCAAGACGCTCAACCCCGAGGTCACCGACGAACTCGATGACTTCGTCAGCGGAATCATCACGGGCACGGATCCCGGTCCCGGTTCGGTGGCCGAGATCCTCGGCTACATCGACTCCTGGGACCCAGAGCTGCTGCGCTACGTCAATCGCGCGCCCGTGGCCGAGAACGAGACTCTGTTCAAGCAGTCACCACGCAGCTTCGAGGAAGCGACCCGGTTGCCGACCCCGCGGTCGAATACCATCGGGCGCGGGCCCGGGGAGACCGAGAGCGCGAGCCAGGACCAAGTGCAGGCGGCTCTGGTGCGCATCGGCATCACCCGCCCCGGCACCCGCGGTCTGGCTGCCGGAGTGGTCGGGCACACAACGGGACGCTACGCGGATCGGATGCAGATGCGGGAAGCCTCGAGCTTTCCCATCGCCAAGGAGGAGCTCGACAACGCCGCTCAGGAGTGGGACGAGTGGGAGCCCGAGCAGACCTACTCCGAGTACTCGGAGTACGCCGCGCACGAATATGACATGAACTCCACGACCCCGATCATGAGCCGGCAGGACGATTCCGATCCCGATACCCAGGCACTCGAGATCGTGCCCGAGGACGAGGACGATGAGAACGACACGCGCGTGATCATGGACAACGACGAGGATGACGACGACGGGTCCTGGTTCCTCGGGGGCATGTTCGAAACGACTGAGCAGCAGCGAGAGCATCAGCGGCGAGAGTACGAACGCGAGCGCCGCATCGCGAAGGCCAAGGAAGAAGAGGCGCGCAGGCGTCTGGCCGCCTTCGAGGCGAGTTCGGCTGCCAGACAGCAGGAAGCCAATGAGGCCGTCCCGCCGAAGGAGATGCGTCGGCTCTCTCCCGACACAGTCGACGACCAGAGCGCTCAGACCACCGAGGAGGCTGCCGGCTCGGAGCCGATCCGGCCGACCGAGCGCAAGGCCGCTGGCACCCCGCGTCAGCAGCACAGCGAGGCCCGTACGACGACCTCGTCGAAGCGATCGGGCTCTGCGACCGGAGCAGCGGCCGGCGGGGCCGGGGCGGCAGGCGCAGCCGGCGCTGCGGCAGCGTCGAACGGTTCCGACACTGCCGCAGCGGCCGGTTCCGGAGGCGGAGGCGGTTCTGCTGCCGGCGGGAGCGGTTCATCCGGTGGTGCGGGTCCGGACGATCGCGATCCCGCGGCCACGCGCAAGCCCTTCCTGTGGCTGGTGCTCGGTCTCGTGATCGTCGCCGCCATCGTCGTGGGCATCGTGGTCAGCAACCTCAACTCCGGCGAGGATGAGTCCGCCCCGGTGACAGAGACCCCCACGCCGAGCCAGGAGCCGACGGAGACGGAGACGAAGAAGACGCCGAAGCCCGAGCCGCCGAAGATCGCATCCGTCGAATCGCTCGACCCACAGGGTGATGGTGAGGAGCACGACAGCGAGACCGAGAACGTGATTCCGAAGACCGAGGGTTCGTGGAACACCGATCGCTACAACTCGGCGGAGTTCGGCAACCTCAAATCCGGTGTCGGTCTGCTCATCGAGTTCGAGGACGAGTCGACCGTCAGCAAGGTCAAGGTCAAGTCCGGCAACTCCGGAGGCAAGTTCGAGATCCGCGATGGGGACGACCCTGAGGATGCCGAGGTCATCGGTGAGGGAGTCTTCGACGCCGATGAAGGTGCCACCATCGAATTCGATGAGGACGTCACCACCGACAAACTGATCCTCTGGGTCACCGAACTGCCTCAGAGCGAGGGCGGGTACAAGGCCACGATCAGTTCCGTCATCTTCGGATAGCCCGTCCCGAGCCTGGCACGATGGGCCGACGACCGTGTTCGATCATCCACGATCACAGGCACGACCCGGTTCACGAAGGGTGCGGAATAGTTTCCGGCACCGTACGGTTATAGGTACGAAGTCATTCCGCGCGACACGCCGTGACGCGTCGGCCACAGCAAGCAGAAACAGGAATCCTTTCACATGACTGATACTCAACTGGTGATCATCGGGTCGGGTCCGGCCGGTTACACCGCAGCTGTCTACGCAGCGCGTGCGAACCTCTCACCGGTCGTCATCGCCGGTTCCGTGACCGCAGGCGGCGAACTCATGAACACCACCGATGTGGAGAACTACCCCGGTTTCCCCACGGGGGTGCAGGGACCTGAGCTGATGGAGAGCATGCGCGAGCAGGCTGAGAAGTTCGGTGCCGAGGTCGTCTACGACGACGTCTCCAACCTCAAGCTCAACCCCGGAGCCCATGAGATCGAAACTGCCCTGGGTGCCCGTTACACGGCCAAGGCAGTGATCCTGGCGACCGGTTCGGCCTATCGCGAGCTCGGTCTGCCCAATGAGAAGCAGCTGTCCGGTCACGGTGTGAGCTGGTGCGCCACCTGTGATGGATTCTTCTTCCGCGACCAGCACATCGCCGTCATCGGCGGTGGCGACTCGGCACTCGAGGAAGCCACGTTCCTCACCCGTTTCGCTTCGAAGGTCACGCTCGTCCACCGCCGCCAGGAGCTGCGAGCCTCCCAGGCCATGCAGGACCGCGCCCGCGCGGACGAGAAGCTCGAGTTCCTCCTCGACAGTGAGGTGGCCGAGATCCACGGCGAGGATTCGCTGACCGGGCTGACGATCCGCAACACCGTCACTTCGGAGACCTCGGAACTGCCCGTGACCGGAATG
>Ga0209487_1003448_pt1 | contig 12412 bp, 11 predicted proteins | sample Poulit2012_FD_187524 | JGI IMG/M metagenome (GOLD analysis project Ga0209487, IMG submission 187524) | Agricultural soil microbial communities from Georgia to study Nitrogen management - Poultry litter 2012 (SPAdes) (version 2) | ecosystem: Environmental > Terrestrial > Soil > Agricultural land... | reverse complement strand
GCCTGCCCGCCATGTATGCGGCGTGGTTTAAAGTGGAAGCACCAAAGGAATTATCCTAACGCTGGATTAGCGCCTCGGCTCCCGTGCCGAGGGGTACGCGGAACCGCGCGGGTGCCCTTGTGCCGGGCTGGCACCACTCAACGGGTTCTGAATTAAACTCATCACTAGCAAGCACTGCGAAATCACTATTTTTTTGCGGAAGAGCACGCAAAAGAAATAGTGGTTTCTCCGTGCCTCCCACCGGTGGCTCTAAGATAAATCGGGTTGGTGGAAATGGGGGGAATGTTGGTGCCACTAAGTGAGACTTACGTAAGAACTTAGCTTTATGCTCTGAATAACAACCTCGCACAAAACCATTCTTTCTCATACCCGAGATATAGTCATTTCTGGTGTATGAGGTAGGCAAAAGAATGGCGTATCCTGTTGATTGTTTCCTGCAAGAAATGATCAACAAAAGACTGGAGTCTGAATACGCCATGAACACGAATACTACCTCAAATGCTCTTTCACAACTAGATGATTCCACCACAGATGTACTGACTGCTCTGTTACGTAACGGTGCACGGCAGTTAATTGCTCAAGCCGTAGAGGCCGAGCTAGCTGTATTGCTTGAAGAACATAGCAGTCGGCGCTTACCAGATGGGCATAAAGCTTTGATTAGAAACGGTTATTTGCCTGATCGTAGTGTTCAAACTGGCATCGGCGATGTCACCGTTAAGGTGCCTAAAGTGCGCGATAGAAGCGGTAACGGCATTAAATTCAACAGTCGTATTTTGCCGCCTTACCTGAAGCGTGCCCGCTGCGTGGAAGAACTGTTACCTTGGCTTTATCTCAAGGGAGTTTCCACAGGCCATTACCAAGAAGCGTTAAGTGCTTTGCTAGGCGACAACGCCAAAGGCTTGTCTAGCAACACAATTTCTCGTTTAAAGACCAAGTGGCAGGATGAGCATCGAGCCTGGCAACAGCGCGATTTAAGCACCAAGCGCTATGTTTACTTTTGGGCAGATGGCATCTACAGCAACGTACGCATGGACGATAGGCTGTGCTTACTGGTGATAATGGGCGTCACGTCTAATGGCCGCAAAGAGCTTATCGCCGTTGAAGAAGACTATCGAGAATCAGAAGCTAGCTGGCTTGAATTGCTGAATGGCCTAGTGGCTCGTGGCTTAACAACAGGCCCTAAACTTGCCACCGCCGATGGCGCGCTAGGCTTCTGGAAAGCATTGAGTAAAGCCTATCCGCAAACTCGCCAACAGCGGTGTTGGGTACACAAAACTGCTAATGTTCTCAACAAGTTACCTAAAGCAGTGCAGCCAAAAGTGAAAGCATCATTGCATGATATTTGGATGGCCGACACTCGTGACAACGCTCATAAAGCCTTTGATGTGGCGCTAGCAAAATATAGCGCCAAATACCCTAAAGCCATGGAATGCTTAAAGAAAGACCGTGATGCCATGCTGGCTTTTTATGATTTTGCAGCAGAACACTGGACCAGCATACGCACCACTAACCCGATTGAATCCGCGTTCGCTACGGTGCGCTTGCGTACCGCTAAAATGCGCAACTGTGGCTCAAGAGACACCACACTAGCTATGGTGTTTAAACTGCTAGAAACAGCACAAAAGCGCTGAAACCGCCTTCACGGATTTACGTTACTGGCCCTCGTGGTTAACAACGTGAAATTCCAAGATGGCATACAGGTGGAGGAAGCATCAGCAAGAGACGCTGCTTAGCTCTTTACACCAGATTTGACCATAGCTCAAAGGGCGCATTCCGCTGGTTTAAAAGCTCGCAGGGCCCAGCACACTAGATAACACCGCTGTGGTCGCTAAGATAAAGCAGCCTACAATGGCTTCTAATGCTATGGACCGTTTCAGTCGTTGCTGTGCTTGTTGAGCATCATCACCGGCCAAATTAGGCACCAAAATAAACTTATGCAGGGCAGCAAAAAACATAATAACCGCCACAAGGCTTAATTTAACCACTACAGCAATGCCATAGTCCGTTGATACAAAATCACTAGGTTGATCAAATAGCTGCCATAACAAGCTACCGCCCGTAAACACCACCACGCTAACCAAGCCAATACCCCACAAACCGAAGCGATGCATCGTGCGCTGCAACAGGGCTAAATCTGCACTGGCGCATAATCGCCACAGTGGATAAAACGCGCCTACCCAACCAGCAATAGCCAGCACATGCAGAAAAAGCATGGCGCGAGCAAAGCTATTCAGCTCTACACTGTGGCCGATCGTGGTAAAGCCCATCGCAATCAGCACAATACCCGCAGCTAACAAAACGATAGCCAGCCTTCTCAACGCTAAAGTGGCATGTAACAAAAAGATACTGCCTATAAAAGCCAAGCCAAAGCCTGAAACGCGCCAAACTACCGAATTCCCCACGCTGCTTGGCCATAGGAAGGTATGGATAGAATAATCCAACATGCCGACAATGCCACTAGCAGAAAAAGCACCAATTTGTGCTAAGTAATTAATACCGACAGCCAATACGCCTAAAACAGCGCCGCCGCTTATGTAGTTACGCAAAGCCAGTGCTTCTTCACGCGCATGGCGTAGCATGGTGAGCATAAAGCTACCGCCCACAACGGCAGCAAAGCTAAGGTAGATAGCCCACTTTGCAATAAGCGCCGTTATATCAAACGCATTGAGAAGCATGGCTTATCCCTATCTGTTAATGGTGCATCATGGTGTGGGCGTGCGTGCAGCATAAAATCAAACTTACCCTGCATTCTATGGCCATCTTCCCCCATGGCGATCCAGTGCACGGTATAGTGCGATGGTGCTAGATTTGGCAAGCTAAGCGCATACTCCGCGCTGCTGTTATTGTTCGATGGTTTAGGCAGGGCGATCGTGTTATTGGCTTTGTCTTGTAAACTGATTTTCATTAAACGTACCGGCGCTGAAAACACCAGTTCTAATGTATTGGGTGATTCATTGAGCATAGCCCCTTGAGCAGGCACAGAGCTGTTAAGCTCTACATGCGCCCAAGCTGCGCTGCTAAAAGCGATACTGATTAACAGTAAGAATCTATAGAAGTGTTTCATTGTATTATCCTTTGATAATGAATGTTTGTGTCCTTGTTAAAACTAAAACCACGCTCTAAAACCTACCACCAATTGTGTATGGCTTTTCTTATCCCCACGGGCGCGCGCGTATTTTGCGGTATTACCATACTTTTGCTGCCAATCGACTCCGATATAAGGCGCAAACTCGCGGACTATTTCATAGCGTAAGCGTATAGCACCATTAACATCGGCAAGCCCCGCCCCTACACCATAGCCTGGGTCGTTTTTGCCGTAGGCATTTATTTCCATCACCGGCGTTAGAATGAGCTTTTGCGTAATTAGCATATCGTGCTCTACTCGTAGCCTTAAAGCGGTACGCTCGTCGTTGCCAACAAACAAGGCAGCATCGATATCAAAATAATACGGTGCTAAACCTTTTATGCCGACAACAGCCCACTCGCGCGATACTGATGGTTTACGATCAGCCCTTATACCGGCTTGCACATCCCAATAGGCACTAATCGCGCGGCTATACAAAGCTTGTGCTTGGGCTTCTTTATCATCGCTGTTTTGGTATTCGCCTTCGGCTTTTAGCCACAGCTTGTTGATATCTTTACCTAGCCAAGCTTCTGCTTCAAAGCTGGTGGGTTTGTTCGAACCTACGCCGGTTTCCACCTCATCGAGCATAACTTTAAACAGCAGAGGGTCGTCATTGGCTGCGTAAGAAAAACCGCTGATTGCTAAGGTGCAAAGAGCGATAAGGCGGCTCTTTAATAGATGTGTTTTTTTCATGTTTTTTACTCCACCAACACTTCAATAAACATGCCCGGCATGTGGTACAGTAAGTGGCAATGATAAGCCCAGCGGCCTTTGGCATCGGCGGTGACCAGATAACTGATTTTAGAGCCCGGCTGCACAATCACCGTATGTTTACGCGGAATAAAATCAGGGTCGCCAGTTTCCAACTCGCTCCACAAGCCGTGCAAATGCATGGGATGGGTCATCATGGTGTCGTTGACTAAGGTAATACGAACGCGCTCGCCGTATTCCAGCTTTAAAGGCTCTGCATCGGTGAATTTGATGCCATTAATCGACCACATATAGCGGTGCATATTGCCGGTTAAATGTAATTGGATTTCGCGGCTAGGTTGGCGGGTATCGCGTGTTGGGTGTAAGCCTCTGATATCGCCATAATTGAGCACTTTACGATTATGCAGCGTTTGATGCTCTCTTAAGCCGATACCCGGATCGTGCAATCCGTTTTGTGGTGTTTCGGCATGCATATCCACTTGCGGGCCAAACTCTGTTTTCGCATGATGAATAGCTGCTGTACTGCCAAAACCTGCAAGGCCAAGTGCTGTCGTTTCTGCTGTGCCATGCTCATTAGCGTGTGTGGGCTGATGATCCATTACTGCATGATCCATCTCGCCATGCCCCATAGCTGCGTGATCCATAGCACCGTGTTGCATGTCGCTATGATCCATATCGCCGTGATGCATATCCCCATGGTCCATTCCACTATGGTCCATGCCCATATCGGCATGGCCTAAAATGGGCGCTTCATCCATGGCAGGTATGAGGGCAACGTGGCTTGGGTCGCTAGTTAACGTGCCAGCTACAAACCCAGTCCTATCGATATTTTGTGCATACAGGCAATACGCGCCTTCGTTTTCGGGCTCCACAATAATGTCGTAGGTTTCGGCGGTAGCAATACGGAACTCATCCACCGTGACGGGTTGAATGTTTTGTCCATCACACGCCACTACCGTCATTTTTAAGCCGGGAATACGAAAATCAAAAATTGTCATCGCTGCAGCATTAATCAAGCGTAGGCGAATTTTTTCGCCCGCTTTAAATAAAGCTTGCCAGCCTTGCTCTAGGGTTTTTCCATTGATCAAATAGGTATAAGCGGTGCCGGTTACATCGGATATATCGCGATCGGTCATGCGCATGTTGTTCCACATGGCGCGGTTTTTCCATGTTTGCACTAGGCCATCTTTGTTAATGTCGGCAAACACATCACCTAGGGTTCTTTCGCTGTAGTTGTAATAGGTAGAGTGTTTTTTTAGGTTGGCATAGATTTTTTCCGGCGGTGTATCCGACCAATCCGATAACATCACCACATAGTCGCGATCGTATTGCACGGGGTCGGGTTCTGCAGGGTCGATAATAATCGGCCCATAAACGCCGGTTTGTTCTTGAAAGCTCGAGTGGCTGTGATACCAGTAGGTGCCGCTTTGGTTCAGGGTAAACTGATATTCAAAAGTTTCGCCAGGCATAATGCCGTCAAAGCTCAGCCCAGGCACGCCGTCCATCTCGGTGGGCAAAATAATACCGTGCCAGTGGATAGAGCTCACTTGATCAAGATTGTTTTTTACTCGCAGCGTAACCGTTTCGCCTTCTTTCCAGCGCAATACCGGTGCAGGTAATTGCTGGTTAACCACCGTTGCCAAGGCTTTTTTACCGGTATAATTCACCACTTTATAGTCGATACTTAAGTTAAATACTTTGCCGCTTAATTGTGGCAAAGGCTCGCTGATGGCTTTAGCTAAAGCGCCTTTAGCGAAAGGAATCGCAGCCAAGCTCATCATTGCTGATGCGCCAATGACAAAGCGGCGGCGGCTTTTGTCAGGCAACTCATGTTTTTTGCCGGGTTTAAGTTTGTAAGATTTCATTGTGTCGATTCCTCAAGGCTGTTCACTTCGGCAAAAATTTTTGTGCTGCCATCTTTCAGTAGCAACAACACTTGATAGGGCTGGAACCTGTTTTGATATTCCATGCCAGGGCTGCCAACAGGCATAGCCGGAACCGCTAGGCCGATAGCATTAACCGGCGGTGCGCTTAAAAAGCGATGCACATAACGTGCTGGTACATGGCCTTCAAACACATAGCCCTCGCCAGATACCGCGGTGTGGCAAGATTGGTTTTCGCGGGCGATGCCTTTACTTAGCTTAAATTGATAGAGGTTTTTTATATCGTACCCACGTGTTGTAAAGCCGCGTTCGTTAGCGTGATGTATCCAATCATTACAGCAACCACAATTGGCGTCTTTATATACATCGAGCGCTATAGGTTTGCTCGTAGCGACCTTGTTGACGGCGGCGTCGGCGAAAGAAGGCCCCGATCCACTGAGTATAAAAATTAAGGCGGAGAGCTGTAATAAAACGGGTAGACGAAAAATTAAAAACATGGCGTTATCTCTCATTTAATGTTGCCCTTAGACGCAATCGAAATGTTCATATAGGGTGCTGTTATTTAAGTTTCGTTACGCGCAAGCGCAGTGCGTTAGCAATAACACTCACCGAAGACAGTGACATGGCGGCCGCTGCAAATATCGGCGATAACAAAATGCCGAAAAACGGATACAGCACACCGGCCGCAATGGGTATGCCTGCGGAGTTATAAGCAAAAGCAAAGAACAGGTTTTGGCGAATATTGCGCATGGTGGCCATGGATAGCTGGCGCGCTTCAACAATGCCCATCAAATCGCCACGCAATAAGGTAATGCCTGCGCTTTCAATAGCCACATCCGTGCCTGTGCCCATGGCAATACCGACATCCGCGGTGGCCAAAGCAGGCGCATCATTCACTCCATCGCCTGCCATAGCGACGATATGGCCAGCGTTTTTTAGGCGCTGCACAAACTTGCCTTTGTCTTCAGGTAAAACTTCTGCCTCTACCTCATCGATATCCAGTAGACGCGCAACCGCCTCTGCGGAGGTGTGGTTATCGCCGGTTAACATCACCACGCGCAAGCCAACTTTGTGTAAAGCGGCAATGGCACTTTTGGTGGTGGCTTTGATAGGATCGGCAATGGCTATTAAGCCACAGATTTTGCCCTCAACAGCGGCGAAAATAACCGTTGCACCGTCGCTACGTAATTGATCGGCTTGCTCATCAAAAGCCGTGGTGTCCACGTGTTCGGCAGCCATCAGTATACGGTTGCCTAATAAGGCTCTTTTGCCATCAATGCTACCTACCACGCCTTTGCCATTAGGCGAATCAAAGCCTTCGGCATCGGGTAGTTCCAGCTGCATTTCGGCCGCTTTTTCTAAAATAGCATGCGCCAAAGGATGCTCACTGCCTTTTTCTAAGCCACCGGCATAGCGCATTAATTCGGCTTCGTTAAAGCCATTCAATGGTACTAACTTCGTCACTTGCGGCTTGCCCTCGGTGAGGGTACCGGTTTTATCCACTACCACGGTATCGACTTTTTCCATGCGCTCTAGCGCTTCAGCATTGCGTATCAAAATACCGTTTTGCGCGCCACGGCCTACGCCCACCATAATCGACATCGGCGTCGCCAAACCTAAAGCGCAGGGGCAGGCAATAATTAGCACACTGACGGCGACAATTAGGCCGAAGGTCATCGGCGGGGTTGGGCCATAAATAGACCACACCACAAAGGCAATGGCGGCGATGACAATCACAGCCGGTACAAACCAGCTAGAAACTTTATCTACCAAACCTTGAATCGGCGCACGGCTACGCTGAGCGGTGGCGACCATCTGCACAATCTGCGAAAGCATGGTATCGCGGCCGACTTTATCGGCACGCATAATAAAACTGCCCTGCTGGTTAATGCTGCCGCCAATCACTTGATCACCCACTTGTTTTGTCACAGGAAGCGGCTCGCCGGTGACCATGGATTCATCCACATTGGAGCGGCCGTCTAACACTTCGCCATCCAAAGGTACTTTATCGCCCGGACGAACACGCAAACGATCACCTACGGTGATTTCTTCCAAGGCTACATCCGCTTCTTCGCCATTATCGTCTAGCTTACGTGCTGTGGCTGGGGCTAAATCCAATAAGGCACGAATCGCGCCCGAGGTTTTTTCACGCGCTCTTAGCTCTAATATTTGGCCCAATAAGACCAATACCACAATTACTGCAGCAGCTTCAAAATACACGGCGACCGAACCATCGGCCTGCCTGAAAGCTTCGGGGAAGGTATGCGGTATGAAGGTCGCTACCAAGCTATACACCAAGGCCACACCCGTGCCCAAAGCGATTAAGCTAAACATATTTAAATTGCGGCTAAGCACCGAGTTCCAACCGCGAACAAAAAACGGCCAACCGCTCCATAGCACCACCGGTGTGGCTAACACTAATTGAATCCAGTTAGACGTTTGTGGGGAGAGCAAATGATCGATATTCACCAAATGGCTGCCCATTTCCAGCAAAAAGACGGGGAAAGCAAGCAGTAAACCGATCCAAAAACGGCGCGTCATATCGGTAAGTTCTGCCGATGGCCCATCGTCTAAGCTAACAAGCTCAGGCTCTAGACCCATACCGCAAATAGGGCAATCCCCTGGGCCTTCTTGGCGAATTTCTGGGTGCATGGGGCAGGTATAAATACTGCCCGGTGGTGCAGGTGTTGTAGCCTCTTTCTCGCCACGCAAAATGCCTTCGGGGTTGGCGTCAAATTTTGTTTTACAATGGCTGGAGCAAAAATACCAAGGCTTGCCCGCGTGTTGGCTTCGATGTTCTGTAGTGTGCGGATCAACATCCATCCCACAGACAGGGTCTTTAACCGTGTGCTTACTCATCTTTCGCTCCTTTTTTATTTACTGGCCACTCGGCAAAAGCAAGAAAATATAATAAAGCTAAATTTAGTAAGGGGAATAAAACCAGTATCCCTAGCCAACCGGGATAGCCTGCACGCTGGCAAATGCGCCAAATCGGTATAATGATCAAAATGGCAATGGCTAGCATCCAGAGCCAGTGGCCCGCCCACATAGTGTGACCAAACATATGTCCATGCATCATGTTATTCACCGCGGTAGTAGTAATTTTACCCATTAAAACACGCTAAGCTGAACTCAAACTGAAAATAGACATTTAAAATAAAACACATGCATTACACTGGATATTCACCTATAAAAAGCAATTCTCACCACGCACCTAACAAGAGCTCCTTATGCGATTACTCCTCGTAGAAGACGATCCACTACTGGCCGAAGGCTTAACTAACCAACTGGCAAAGTCCGGCTTTAGCGTGGATAGCACGGCCTCTGCTAAAGAGGCCTTAAGCTTAGGCGAGCAAGAAGACTACAAAGCCTGTGTATTGGATTTGGGTTTGCCCGATGGCAATGGTTTGGACGTATTAAAAAGCTGGCGCGCTGATAAACTCAGCCTTCCGGTACTGATCTTAACCGCCAGAGACGGCTGGCAAGATAAGGTAAACGGCCTTAAAGCCGGTGCCGACGATTACCTCGCTAAACCTTTTCAAACCGAAGAGCTTGTCGCGCGATTACACGCCATTATGCGAAGAAGCGAAGGCAGAGTGAACGCCATAGTAAAAGTCGGCCGTTTTGAGCTGGATGAAAACCGCCAATATCTCAGCATTGCAGGCGATACCGAACACAGCCTCACTGGCACAGAGTTCAGACTATTACGCTGTTTAATGAGCAGACCCGGCCAATTGTTTTCTAAAGAGCAGCTGATAGAGCAACTATACAGCCTCAACGAAAATCCCAACGACAACGTGATTGAAGCCTATATACGCCGCTTAAGAAAACTCGTTGGTACAGAGGCAATTATTACCCGCCGTGGTCAGGGGTATTATTTTAATGATGCGCTTTAACATGCCCAATTCCATCAAAGGCACTCTACTGCTTTTGTTATTGCCCGCCGGCATCGCTTTAATGGCCATCGCTTGGTTTATACACGGCTTGTTATTAGAAAAAATGTCCCGCGAATTTGTCGAAAGCCGTTTAATAGAAGAAGCCGCTTTTATCGAGCATCAACTCCGCCAAGTGGATGGCCACATGGATCAGTTAGAAACGGGCGATTATTTTGAGCAAGTCTTTCACCATGCTTTTGCCATTCAATCGGCCGATAAAACTGTTGTGTTCCCGGTTTTTTATCAGCCTTTACTAATCCCCTTACTGCATGCTGATACGGAGAGGTTTACTCGGCTGTATAACGATAAAGTGGAGCAAGCACCCGAGGATTTACTCACTTTTCGCAACACCTTTAGCCTCAACCATAGGCTATTTACGGTGGTGGTTGCAGAAGACATGCGCGGACTAAAAAACAGCCAAGCCAGCTTGCACACATGGACGGCCGTGGTATCGCTGCTACTGATTTTATTATTGGTGGGCGTTATTTGGTTTGGCATTAACTTATCCATGCGCCCGGTGGTATCGCTAAAGCTCGCACTCAAAGTATTGCAAAGCGGCGAAATAACCCGCATCCATACCCAAGCACCGGAAGAGTTCCAGCCTTTGGTATTGCAGCTTAACCAACTATTGGATTCTTTAGACCAAAGGCTAGAAGCCTCGCGAGAAGCCCTCGCCAACTTATCCCACAGCGTAAAAACACCCATCGCCGCACTTCGGCAAATTCTCGAAGACAGCAACCGCCCTTTGGATCAACAACTGCGCCTCGATATGGCCTTACGACTGGCAGACTTAGACAAACAGCTCGAAGCAGAAATGCGGCGCAGCCGCTTTGCCGGCCCGCAAATCGGCAAAAGCGCCTACCCCATCCAACAAGCACGCGATTTATTATGGATGCTAGGCCGCCTTTACACCGACAAATCGTTTGAGCTATCGACATCACTGGCAGAAGAAACACGCTGGCCGATTGAAGAACACGATCTTAATGAGATTATCGGTAACCTACTCGACAATGCGGGAAAGTGGTCTGAAAACTACGTCGAGCTATCTTTAGAGCAAAGCCAAGGCATGGCCATTATTACCGTTAGCGATGATGGCGAAGGCGTAAGCGATGAAGAGAAGGCACAACTAGGCCAAAGAGGCCGGCGACTGGATGAACAAATGCCAGGCCACGGCTTAGGGCTTGCCATTGTACGGGATATTATTAGCCGCTATGGCGGCACGCTCAGCTTCTTGAACAGTGCTGAAAAAGGTTTGAAAGTACGTGTGGGAATACCGATTAAATAAGAAAGCGTATTCAATATGTTGTTTTCACAGCGAAAACGTTAGTAAGCCAGTCAGCTGGGATTCAAAATTTACCCACCCTAAATGGCTGCTTAGCTCAATTTTACTGATGGCTGACCGTCTTTACATCATAAGTGTTGTGATTGGTATTTGAATCTAGGATTCGTTAAGAGACTAGGGTAGAAGAATGAAAAACAAGCATCTAATAGATTTATTAGCTTTCATATGCGTAGCTTTAGCCGTTTCAGGGGGTATTGCTATCTGGATTGGAGGTGATGACACACAAGTCACGGCAACGCCACCTCTCACACAGGAGTTAGTAGAAACAGTTCAACCCGATGTTGGCGCGTCAAATCCTAGCGATTTTTTATACATAGCTATAGTAATTCTTTCAATCTCAACCCTAATTGCAGTGGGCATTTCATTCTATCTTTACAAATGGAGGCGAATACTTCTAGCGAACCCAAATTCAGTTGTGCCTGAAGAATGGGCAAAGTATTTACAAGGTGTTGGTGAAGGAGTGACACAGTTGTCATCTATTATGGATTCAAATCTCGCTCGAGTTTCTCAAGAGTCCAGACTGAATACAGAACGGATAGAGAATATGACTAAGACTTATATGGAATTGCAGGAAGTTCTGGATGAAAAAGATAAAGAAATAGAGCGCTTTAAAGATGGTTATGATGGAGCTATAGTCATTTCTGGTGTATGAGGTAGGCAAAAGAATGGCGTATCCTGTTGATTGTTTCCGACCAAAGAAATGATCAACTTAGACATAAATCTGGATACGCCATGAGCACGAATACTACCTCAAATGCTCTTTCACAACTAGATGATTCCACCACAGATGTACTGACTGCTCTGTTACGTAACGGTGCACGGCAGTTAATTGCTCAAGCCGTAGAGGCCGAGCTGGCTGTGTTGCTTGAAGAGAACAGCAACCGACGTTTGCCAGACGGACGCAAAGCCTTGGTACGCAACGGTTATTTGCCTGAGCGCAGCGTTCAAACGGGCATCGGTGATGTCACCGTTAAGGTGCCTAAAGTGCGCGATAGAAGCGGCAAAAAGATTAAGTTTAACAGCCGTATTTTGCCGCCTTATCTGAAGCGTGCCCGCAGCGTGGAGGAGCTGTTACCCTGGCTTTATCTCAAGGGTGTTTCCACGGCGATTACCAAGAAGCATTGAGCGCTTTGCTGGGCGACAATGCTAAAGGCTTGTCTAGCAACACAATTTCTCGCTTAAAGGACAAGTGGCAAGAGGAGCACCGAGCTTGGCAGCAACGCAATTTAAGCGCTAAACGCTATGTTTATTTTTGGGCGGACGGCATTTACAGCAACGTGCGCATGGACGATAGGTTATGCCTGCTAGTGATAATGGGCGTCACCTCTGATGGCCGTAAAGAGCTTATCGCCGTTGAAGAAGGCTACCGAGAATCCGAAGCCAGCTGGCTTGAGCTACTCAACGGCTTGGTGGCTCG
>Ga0209487_1003447_pt1 | contig 12418 bp, 11 predicted proteins | sample Poulit2012_FD_187524 | JGI IMG/M metagenome (GOLD analysis project Ga0209487, IMG submission 187524) | Agricultural soil microbial communities from Georgia to study Nitrogen management - Poultry litter 2012 (SPAdes) (version 2) | ecosystem: Environmental > Terrestrial > Soil > Agricultural land... | reverse complement strand
ATCGGCCTCACCGGCGTGCCGGTTCGGACCGACCGTGTGGATGACCCACGTGGCCTCGAGGTCACCGGCGGTCGTGGCCACGGCCTGGCCCGGCGGCAGACCCCGCACATGGGTCGTCTGCCTGACTTCGCGACAGGCCTCGAGCAGTGCGGGACCGGCCGCGCGGTGGATGGCTCCGTCGACCCCGCCGCCTCCGAGCAGAGACGAATTCGCGGCATTGACGATGGCGTCGACGGAAACCTCGGTGATATCGCCTTCGAGAACCGTGATCTTCATGTCTCGAGTCTAGACAGACTCCGCGGCGTTGCACACCGGGCGTAGCCTGGAGGCAGCGCGAAGGAGGCTCGTGAAATGTGCAGACTGCTCGGTTTCATCTCTCCCACCCCGACCACGGCCGCGGATCTCATCGGTGTCGATGACTGCCGCCAGTGGCAGGCGATGGGCAGCGTCCACGATGACGGCTGGGGCACGGCGTGGATCGATCCCGGCGCCGAGGAGGTCACCCGGTTCCGCACGCCCGGCGAGGGGGCCGACGATCCGCGGCTGACACGAGCCTTGGATGCCCAGAGAACGGAAGCGCGGATCTGCCATCTGCGGATGGCCACGACCGGGCTGAACGATCGTGAGGAGAACACGCACCCGTTCCTCGCCGAGGGCATCGCGCTGGCGCACAACGGCTCGGTGCGTCCGGTCCAGCGGCTGCGCGAGTTCGTCAGTGCCGCGGAGGCCGATCAGATCGGCGGCACGACTGATTCGGCGATCGTCTTCGCGCTCGTTCTGCGCCGGGCCCGCCATGGCGAGCCTCTGCTCGACGCGGTCACCGGCACGGTGAGGATGCTGCGGGCGGACTTCGACCACCCGGGAATCAACCTCCTGGTGCTCACGCCCGAGGAGATGATCGTCGTCCACGCCACGGCCGGCACCGAGGTGCCCTATCTGCAGGGGCCGCTGCCGCCGGACCATCATGATCACTACTACCGGATGAGCTGGCGGCGCTTCGCCGACGGGGCGACGATCGTGTCCTCCTCGGGGCTCGAACATCGAGGCTGGAGTCTGATCGAGCAGAACACGATCATGCGGCTGACCGTCGCGAATGGCGCGGAGACGATCGTGCGGCTGTGAGTCAGGCCTTCTGGACCGTGATCGTCCAGCTCGCGTCGGTGACCCGATCGAAGTGGGTGACCGGGTAGCCGTTCTCAGCCGCCCACTGCGGGATCGCCTCGGTGGCCTGAGTGCAGTCGAAGTTGATGACGAGTTCATCACCGTCGGCCAGGCCGGTCATGGCCTCCTTGGCTTCGACGAGGGGGAAGGGGCAGACCTGGCCGTCGGTTTCGAGTACCTGCTTCATACTGTCCTGCTTTCTGCCGCGGGCACTGCCGCCCGCGACGTCGTGGGTTTGATGGTGGCCTTGGCGGCGATTCCGGCGCCGGCGATCATGAAGACCATCGAGACCCAGCCCTGGTATTCGAACTGGGCGGTCGAGACCATGGCGTTGCCGACGGTGCAGCCGCCGGCGATGGCCGCGCCGACACCCATGCCGATGCCGCCGAAGATCGATTTGATGATCGTGGCCTGATCGGGCACGCGGATCCGGAACTCTCCGGAGGCCTTGGCCGCGATGAACGAGCCGATGAGGATGCCGAGCACGAGCATGACGCCCCAGTCGATGAGCTCGGTGTCGCCGGTGGCGAGGTATCCGGTGAGGTTCGCCGAGGGAGTGGTGATGCCCAGCCCGGAGTTGCGTCCCGTGGCCGCCGACAGGGGCCAGGCGATCGTGGCGATGATGCCGATGACCACGGCCGTGGCGAAGGGGTTCCACCGCTTCTCCGTGAGCAGATGGGCCAGTCCCCGCTTCCTGGGCGGCAGCGCGGCCATCGGGGTCTTGAGCTTGCGCGCGTGATGGACTGTCAGCCAGACGGCGATGGCCGAGATGAGGACGACGAAGACCCACGGGCTCAGCCCCGTGCTCGCCTGCAGGCTGCCGTTGTCGAGAGTGATCGAGCGGATGCCCTCGGTGAAGCCGGCGGCCGGGCCCAGCTTCATGAACGCCGAGAACAGGGCGTAGAAGATCAGTGCGAGCCAGCTGCCCACGAGTCCCTCACCGGCCCGGTAGTACGTGCCGGTGGCGCAGCCGCCGGCCAGGACCATCGCGGCGCCGAAGATCAGCCCGCCGACGATCGCGGCCAGCCACGGGAACGGCTCCGCTTCGAGAGTGATGACTCCGGCGTTGTTGAGCAGGAACAGACCGATCGAATGGACGGCGATGAGGACGATGAGGGCGGAGAACCAGCGCGTGTTCCCCGTCAGCGTGAGATCGCGGAACGCTCCGGTGACGCAGAATCGGCCGCGCTGGAACACGAATCCGAGAACCATTCCGACGACGAGGCCAGTGATGATCATTGAGCTGTTTCCTTTGGATGATGGGAGTGCAAGACGAGCGACAGCAGCCCATTTTGCTCAACAATCACCATCGAGTCAACGCCGCCCCGTCACATCCGGTCATACGCGTCATCGCGACGACCCCGCGACGCGATGTGATGCACATCTCCTCAAAAGTATCTTGACGTCAAGATAGTTCGGGGACATAATTTAGGTATACCTTACCTAATGAGGAGGGGTCAGGATGAATAGGAATCCCGCACTGACAGAAGTGCAGTCACTCGCACAGTTCGTCGATCAGGCCTCGCTGGACATGCTCAGCGACACCGCGCTCGAGCAGCTCAAGATCCGCGTCCTCGATACGATCGGCGTCGCCATCGGAGCCCTCGACGCGCAGCCGCTCAAGGAGATCCGGGCACTGATCGAGGACCTCGATGCCGGAGGCGGAGCCACACTCATCGGCGGCGGCCAGGCCAGCCCCGATCACGCGGCCTTCTTCAACTCGGCCCTGAGCCGGTATCTCGACTTCATGGATGCCTACCTGGCCAAGGGCGAGACCAACCACCCCTCGGACAACATGGGCGCGGTCCTCGCCGCGGCCGAGCGGGCCGATGGCTCGGGGGCGGACTTCCTCACGGCCTTCGCCGTGGCCTACCAGATCCACGCGCGCCTGTCCGATGTCGCCCCCGTGAGGGACCTCGGCTTCGACCACACGACGCAGGGAGCCTTCGCCGCCGGGGCCGCCTCGGCCAAGGCCCTGGGACTGGGTCCCGAGCAGATCGCGAACGCCGCCGCCATGGCCGGGACCGCGAACGTCGCCCTGCGCGTCACCCGCACCGGTGACCTCAGCCACTGGAAGGGACTGGCCTATCCGCACGTGTCGAAGGAAGGCGTCTTCGCGGCACTGCTGGCCGCCCACGGCATCACCGGCCCGGCCGAGGTCTTCGAAGGCAACAAGGGCTTCAAGGCTCTGGCCGGTGACTTCGAGCTCGACTGGTCGGCCGAGGACCTCGAGAAGGTCACCGACACGATCATCAAGAAGCACAATGCCGAGATCCACTCCCAGTCCGCCCTCGACGCCGCCCAGGAGATCAGGGCCCAGGACGGCTTCCGCGCCGATGCCATCGCCAGCGTGGAACTGAGGACCTTCGACGTCGCCTACTCGATCATCGGCGGCGGCGAGGAAGGCGATAAGCGCACCATCCGGACCAAGGAGGAGGCCGACCACTCGCTGCCGTGGATGGTCGCCGTCGTCCTCCTCGACGGACAGCTCAATCCCGAGCAGTACGATCCCGATCGGATCACCGCGGAGGACGTACAGGGCCTCATGCACAAGGTGGCGATCACACCGTCGGACGAGTTCAGCGACCGCTTCCCCGACCACATGTGCGCCGATCTCGTCGTCACCCTCGACGACGGCACACGGTTCCACGCGAGCACCGACGACTACGAGGGATTCGTCACCAATCCCCTCGATTGGGCCGGTGCCAGGCGGAAGTTCGACGCGCTGACCTCCCCCTTCGCCGAGGCGGAGCTGCGCGATGAGATCGCCGAACTCGTCCACGACCTCGAGCACCATCGGGTCCGCGAACTCACCGAGGCCCTCGCCCGCGTCCCCCAGACTCGCAGCTGAGGCTGCGTCACCCAGCCGGAGAACCCGGCACCCGCCGGCGGTCAGCCGGCACCCCGTCGGCAGTCAGCCGACATCGAAGAAAGGAAATACCATGTCGAACGCCATCGATTTCGATGTGTCCATGAACTTCGTTCCCCGCGCCCACCGGCCGGCCAAGCCCCGCACCGTCGGGATGACCGAGATCCGCGCCCCCTACTACTCGACCTTCGGCACCCGACACCTGCAGGACGTCTTCGACGTCGCCGGGCAGTGGGTCGACGGCATCAAATGGGCGGGCGGCTCGTTCTCGCTCGTCCCGGCCGAACAGGTGAAGGCCTTCAGCGACATCGCCCATGACAACGGCGCGTACGTATCCTCCGGCGGATGGATCGAAACGGTCCTGCGCTACGGCGATGACGCGGTCGATCAGTACCTCAAGGAGGCCAAGGAGGTCGGGTTCGACGTCATCGAGATCTCGACCGGCTTCATCATGCTGCCGACCTCCGGTCTCGAGCGCCTCGTCGAGAAGGTCGTCAAGGCCGGCCTCAAGGCCAAGCCCGAACTCGGCATCCAGATCGGCTCGGGCGGAGACTCCGGAGAGGCCGAACTGGCGGCCGAGTCCGCGAAGGACATCGGCGACCTCGTCGATCGCGGCCAGCGGGCGCTGAATGCCGGAGCCTCGATCATCATGGTCGAGTCCGAGGGCATCACGGAGAACGTCGAGGAGTGGAACACGGCGGCCGCCGCCTCGATCATCAACGGTCTGGGCCTGGAGAACGTCATGTTCGAAGCCGCCGACGGGCCCGTCTTCGAGTGGTACATCAAGAACTACGGAAACGAATGCAACCTGTTCGTCGACCACTCGCAGATTCTCCAGCTCGAGGGCCTGCGCCAGAACATCTGGGGCAACAAGTCCACCTGGGGACGGGTGATCAACCCGGCTCCATGAGCTGAGACGGCCGACTGAGTCGGCCCGATTCGGCACAGGGAAGGCGCCGACGGATTCCGTCGGCGCCTCTGCCATGCCGGCCTGCCTCCCATTCATTGAGAACGGGATCGCCTCGCTCACGTGACCGGGCGCACACTGAGGAGGACGAAACAGGCAAGGAGGCCCGAGTGCCAGAACTTCAGACAGACGTCGCGATCGTCGGTGCCGGTCCCGCGGGACTCATGCTCGCTCACCTGCTGCACAATGCGGGCATCGACTCGGTCGTCATCGACAACCGCAGCCGCGACGACATCGCCCACACCCACCGTGCGGGGATCCTCGAAGCGGGATCGGTGCGCATGCTCGAGGCCGCAGGGGTCGAATCCCGCGTCCACACCGCGGGCCACCGTCATGACGGGATCACCATCCGCGTCGACGGGACCTCCCACCTCTTCGACTTCCCCGAACTCGTCGGCGAATCCGTCTGGCTCTACCCTCAGAACGAGATCTTCGTCGACCTCGCCGCCGCCCGCGAGCGCACCGGACGGCCGATCCACTACTCGGTGTCCGACACCCGCCTCGGCGATATCGAAAGCGAACGGCCCTGGGTGGCCGCCACCACCGTCGACGGCGAGGAGCTTCGCATCGAGGCCCGATACGTCGTCGGCTCCGACGGCTCCCGCGGACCCTGCCGGGCGATGATCCCCGACACCACCCGGCAGCGGTACTTCCACGAGTACCCCTTCGCCTGGTTCGGCATCCTCTGCGAGGCCCCGCCCAGCCACGAGGTGCTCGTCTACTCCCGCTCCGAACGCGGCTTCGCGCTGATCTCCCAGCGCAGCGACACCGTCCAGCGCATGTACTTCCAGACCTCCCCGGGCACCGATGCGGCCGACTGGTCCGATGATCGGATCTGGACCGAACTGCAATCCCGGGTCGCCGGGCCCGACGGCTTCGAGCTCAGGACCGGGACGATCACCGACAAGACGGTGCTGCCGTTCCGTTCGGCCGTGACCGAGCCGATGCAGCACGGTTCGCTGTTCCTCGCCGGCGACAGCGCCCACACGGTCCCGCCCACCGGGGCCAAGGGCCTCAACCTCGCCTTCGCCGATGTCTCCGTTCTCGCCCCGGCCCTGATCAGCGCGCTCAAGGACTCCGACGCCGAGGCTCTGGCCGGGTATTCGCAGACCGCGACCAAACGCGTGTGGAAGGCCCAGAACTTCTCCTACCAGATGACCCGGATGCTCCACGCCGACCCCGGTCAGGATGCGTTCGAGACGAAGCGCAGCCTCGGCGAGCTCCATTCCATCCTCGATTCCGAGCACGGTCGGCGCTACCTGGCCGAGTGCTACACCGGATGGCCCAACGGCTGATCCCCCTCCCGCTGCCCACAGTGATTCCAACCGATGGAGAAAGGTTCGACGATGAGTCCACAGCAGACCTCGGACACCGCCACGGGCCCCGATGACGCCGCCGAGTCCCAGGCGACGCTGTCGCAGGAGATCGCAGACATCGAATCCGCGTACAGGAAGGACGTGGAAGGCGGGAAGGCGCCGGAGACCCAGCCGCGGCTGGACTACCGGCCCTACCGGTCCTCGATCCTGCGGCACCCGACGAAGGACCCTCGCCACGCCGATCCCGAGACCATCGAGCTCTTCTCCCCGGCCTTCGGGCACCGTGACATCGGCACCCTCGAATCGGACCTGACCGTCCAGGCCGACGGCGAACCCATCGGCGAGCGCATCCGCGTCACCGGGCGGGTCCTCGACGGTGAGGGTCGGCCGGTCCGCAATCAGCTCGTCGAGATCTGGCAGGCGAACTCCGCCGGTCGCTACATCCACAAGCGCGACCAGCACCCGGCCCCGATCGACCCGAACTTCACCGGTGTCGGACGCACCCTGACCGGCGATGACGGCTCGTACTCGTTCACCACGATCAAGCCGGGCCCGTACCCGTGGAAGAACCACCACAACGCGTGGCGGCCGGCCCATATCCACTTCTCGCTCTTCGGGTCCGAGTTCACCCAGCGCATGATCACCCAGATGTACTTCCCGGGCGACCCGCTGTTCGCGCTCGACCCGATCTACCAGTCGATCACCGATCGATCAGCACGCGACCGCCTGGTCGCGACCTATGACCACAGCATCACCGAGCACGAGTTCCTCATGGGCTACAACTGGGACATCGTGCTCACCGGAGCCAACCGGACCTGGATGGAAGAAGACGACGATGACTGATCTCACCGCGACCCCGGACCTGACGCCGACGCCCGGGCAGACCGTCGGCCCGTTCTACGGCTATGCCCTGCCCTATGACCATGACAGCGAACTCGTGCCCGCGGGCTCGGCCCGGGCCGTGCGCCTGCACGGTGTCGTCTACGACGGTGCAGGTGTCCCCGTCCCCGATGCCCTCCTCGAGATCTGGCAGCCGGATGAGAACGGCACCGTGCCCCGCGCGACGGGATCGCTGCGCCGAGACGGCTTCACCTTCACCGGCTTCGGGCGCGCCGCGGTCGACCCCGAGGGCGAGTACAGCTTCTCCACCGTCGACCCCGGACCCACCGAGCCGGGCAAGGCGGCCTTCATCAGCGTCGTGATCTTCGCCCGGGGCCTGCTCAACGGCCTCTTCACCCGGATCTACCTCCCCGAGGACACCGAGGCCCTGGCCGCCGATCCGCTGCTGTCCTCCCTCTCGCCGTCGGAGAGGAACCGCCTGATCGCGGCCCGAGGGGCTGACGGATCGCTGCGTTTCGACATACGGTTGCAGGGTGAGGAGGAAACACCCTTCCTCCGTTTCCCCGGCCACGAGGACTGACACCAATGACCGACACCGCCCATACCCGCCTCCTCTTCGCCCCCGGCGATCTGCGCGGCGCCGAAGCCATCGATGACGACGCGCTCATCACCGCGATCGGCCAGGTCGAGACGGCCTGGATCATCGCCCAGGCACGGGTGGGGCTGGTGTCATCGGAGGTGCGCACCGAGGTCGCCGCGGCCATTGACGCGACCATCCGGTCGCTGACGGCCGATCACGCCGAACTCCAGACCCTGGGAGAGAGCGCAGAGGCGGGAGGCAACCCCGTCATCCCGTTCCTCGGCCTCGTCCGCACCCGGCTGAGTCCGGAGGCCTCACGCTGCCTGCACCGGGGGCTGACCAGCCAGGACGTCATCGACACCGCGATCGGACTGCTCGTCTCCCGTGTCGTCCGGCAGATGCAGGCCCGCCTCGAGGTCATCGGCGCCTCCCTCGTCGACCTGTCCGAAGCCCATGCCCAGACTCTGTGCCTGGCCCGCACGCTGACTCAGCCGGCGCTGCCGACGACCTTCGGACTCAAGGCCGCGGCCTGGGCCGCCGAGGTCAACGAGGTCCAAGGCCAGGCCCCCTTCGTCGACTATGTGCAGGTCGGAGGCGCCGCCGGCACCCGGGCGGCGATCCGCTGGTTCGCCGGGGAGTCGACGGACTCCCTGCTGCACGAGTTCCACATGCAGATGGTCGGCCCCGATGCCGCGCTGACGCAGATCCCCGTGCCCTGGCACACCGACCGGGTCCGGATCCTGACCTGGGGATCCCACCTGGCCCAGTGCGTGACGGTCGGGGCCTCGATCGCCCGCGACGTCCTCGTCGGCGTCCGCCCCGAGGTCGGGGAGCTGTCCCTGGCCTCGACCGGCGGATCCTCGGCGATGCCGCACAAGTCGAACCCCACCTCGGCGGTGCTGCTCCACCGCAACGGAATGCGGGTGCCCGGGGCACTGTCGACCCTGACCACGGCCGCCGCCGAAGCGGTCGAGGAACGCTCCGACGGGGCCTGGCACGCCGAATGGCCGGCTCTGTCCGAGCTGATGACGCTGGCGATCTCGTCGCTGATCATCCTCGATGAGATGATCGCCGGTCTCACGGTCGATGCCGAGGCCATGCGTGCGAACCTCGACGCCGCCGGTCCCGGACTCTTCAGCGAGAAGCTGGCCATCGTCTACGGCGACCGGCTGTCGAAGGACGAACTCGCCGCCATCGTCGCCGACGGCACCGACCCCGTGGCCGCGCTGCGGGAGGCCGTCGGCGACGAAGACGGCATCGAGGACTTCTTCAGCCCCGAACGCTACCTCGGCGAGGCCGAGGACATCCGCCGGAACATCCTGGCCACCATCGACCAGTCCGGGCCGCAGGAGATCGACCTGCCGACCTTCGACTGATCCCCGACAGAGAGAGTGACATCCATGGAGCTGACCGCATCCGTTCTCGCCGCGCCGACGACCTCGACCGGTGAGGCCCGGGTCCTCGTCGTCCTGCCCTCCCTGGGCACCTCGGTCGGGGCCCTGTGGCAGCAGGCCGCCATGCAGCTGGCGGAGCTGAGCCCGGAATCGACGGTCATCGGCATCGACCTTCCCGGCCACGGCCGGTCGGCTCCCATCGACGTCCCCGCCGGCAGCACGGTGGCGCCGAGGATGACGGTGCGCGAGCTCGCCGAGGCGGTGCAGTCCACCCTCGCCAAGATCCTGCCCGATGTGGCCGCCCCGGGAACTCCCGTCGACCTCGCCGGTGATTCGATCGGTGGGGCGATCGCCCTGCAGCTGGCCCTCGACCATCCCGAGAGCTTCGGTCGGGTCGCCGTGTTCTGCACGGCGGCGAAGATCGGCGAGGCCTCGGCCTGGGAGGAGCGGGCGCAGACCGTGGCGACCTCGGGCACGCCCACGCAGATCATCGGCTCGGCCCAGCGGTGGTTCGGTGAGGGGTTCATGGACCGTGAGCCCGAGGCTTCGGCGGCGCTGCTGCACTCGCTGCAGGACGCCGACCGGTTCTCCTATGCGGCCCTGTGCTACGCGCTGGCCGAGTTCGACGTCCGCCGGCGTCTGCCCGAGATCTCCCTGCCGCTGCTGGCCGTCGCCGGGTCCGAGGACCAGCCGACGCCGGCGACGAAGCTCGCCGAGATCGCCGGCGAGGTCCCCGGTGCCCTGCTCGAGGTCATCGAGGGTGCGGCCCACCTCGTTCCGATCGAGGCCCCGGCCGTGACCGCCGGGCTGCTCGACGACTTCCTGCGCGGGAAGGGGCTCGGCGGCGGTGCCAGTGGAAGCGGTGCCGTCAGCGACGAGTCCGCACCGGCAGTCGCGCTGCCCACGGCCTCGGGCCCACGTGAGGCCAGCCGGGACGAGGTGCGCGAGGCGGGCATGACCGTCCGGCGCCAGGTCCTGTCCGATGCCCACGTCGACCGGGCGAATGCGAAGGTCGACGAGTTCACCACCGACTTCCAGGACCTCATCACCCGCTATGCCTGGGGTGAGATCTGGACCCGTCCGGGCCTCGACCGGCGCATGCGTTCGGCCATCACGCTCACGGCCATGGTCGCCGGCGGCCACGAGGCCGAACTCGCCATGCACGTCAAGGCGGCCCTGCGCAACGGGCTGAGCCGTGACGAGATCAAGGAAGTGCTCCTCCAATCGGCCATCTACTGCTCGGTGCCGAGCGCGAACACCGCGTTCTCCGTGGCCGCTCAGGCCCTGGCGGAGGTGGACGAGGCAGAGGAGTGATCCACTCCCCCTGAGCGCCCACCCGGCACGGGGCCCTGTTCGAATCGTCACATTGGGCCATCTCAACTGTCGACGAGCCGAAATCGGCAATAGGCTGGTGCGGTCGTGTTCCCACCGTCTCCGAAGGAGTCCTATGAGCGAAGCCCCGGTCTCTCGCGGAGTCTACAAATTCGCCGTCTTCGCCCTGGCGATCGGTGCCTTCGGCATCGGGGTGACCGAATTCGCAACCATGGGTCTGCTGCCGATGATCGCCGAGGAGCTCGGCATCACCGTGCCGCAGGCCGGTCACGCGGTGTCCTTCTACGCGATCGGCGTCGTCATCGGCGCGCCCCTGATCACGACGATCGCGGCGCACATGGATCGCAAGCTGCTGCTCCTGTGTCTCATGGGCCTGTTCGCCCTGGGCAACCTCGTCTCGATGCTCGCCCCGACTGCGACCCTGTTCAACATCGCGCGGTTCGCCTCCGGGCTGCCCCACGGCGCCTATCTGGGCATCGGCGCCGTGGTCGCCGCCTCGCTCGTGCCGGTGGGCCGCCGCGGGAGGGCCATGTCGCGGGTGATGCTGGGGCTGACGATCGCGAACATCTTCGGCGTGCCCTTCGCCGCGGCACTGGGCAACCTGTTCGGCTGGCGCAGCGCCTATGCCCTCGTCGCCGGCCTCGGCGTGCTCACCGTCATCATGGTCGCCGTCGGCGTGCCCCGCGTGAGCGTCGGCGCAGGTGAGGTGCCCTCGGCCCGCGGCGAGATCAAGGCGCTCGGTCGCGCGCAGATCATCCTCACCCTCCTGGCCGGGTCCGTCGGCTTCGGCGGCATGTTCGCCGTCTACACCTACATCACCCCGACCATGACCGAGATCGCCTCGGTCCCGTCCGTCGCCATCCCCTGGGTGCTGGCCGTCTACGGACTGGGCATGACCGCCGGCTCGCTCATCGCCGGTCCCCTGGTCGACAAGTCCATCGAGCGCTCGGCCACCGGCGGCATGATCCTCTCGGCCCTCGTCCTGGCCGCCTTCGGAGCCTTCACCCATATCGCGGCGGTCGCGATCATCGCCCTCTTCCTCATCGGCGTCTCGGGCTCGATGATCACCACGGCCCTGCAGATGCGCCTGTTCCGCGAATCCCAGGACGCCCCGAGCCTGTCCGCGGCGATGAACCACGCGGCATTCAACCTCGCCAATGCCATCGGCGCCTGGCTCGGCGGCATCGTCATCACCGCGGGCCTGGGCTACCGGGCGCCGGCCTGGGTCGGCGTCGGACTGTGCCTGGCCGGGCTCATCGTCATCTCCGTCGCGATCTTCCTGCGCCGAGGCGGCTCCTCCAGTCCCAGCAGCCGCTCGGTCGTCGACAGCTGAGCCCCGAGCTGCCGCGTTCCCGCGGCTGACTCGCGGCCGCCTCGAACAACGGGTCTGCATCAGAGGTCTCTGCCGAGACACCGGTCGGGTTCCGAGACACCGGGGCGCGCGCAGTGGTCTCGACGCTCCACCGTTGTCTCGACGCTCCACCGGGGCGCGCGCAGTGGTCTCGACGCTCCGCCGTTGTCTCGACGAGGCAGCGCTCAAGAGGTGGTCGTGTTCGGATACTTTTGGGCCGCAAGAGCATCCGAACACGACCAGTAGTCGGCCGACTATACGATGAGGGCATGGACCACCCCGCGCAGAGTCGCTCCCATGCCCTGATCCATCCCCCGAAATCGCTTGCCCTCATGCTGCAGGCCGCCTTGGCCGCCCTCGCCCTTGTGCTGCTGGCCGGATGCGGAGCCTCCGATCCGGAGCAGGATTCCGCCAGCGACTCGGGCAGCGACTCCGCGGCAGCTGATTCCTCGGCCGAGGCCGCCGCGGGCACCTGCTCCTACCCCACCGGTTCGCAGCCTGCGGCCGAGGACGTCGAGGTTCCGCCCCAGACCCCGCAGGCGACCGGTGAGGTCGAAGCCGCCATCGCCACGAGTGTCGGCGATCTGACCGTGACCCTCGACGCCGAG
>Ga0209487_1003446_pt1 | contig 12419 bp, 12 predicted proteins | sample Poulit2012_FD_187524 | JGI IMG/M metagenome (GOLD analysis project Ga0209487, IMG submission 187524) | Agricultural soil microbial communities from Georgia to study Nitrogen management - Poultry litter 2012 (SPAdes) (version 2) | ecosystem: Environmental > Terrestrial > Soil > Agricultural land... | reverse complement strand
TAATAATGATCCTCAGATGGATCGATAATCGTTAAATCACCTTTTAAATAAGGTGCTTTTCGTAATAATTGTGACGCAACGGTCAAACCGCCTGTTCCTGCTCCTATAACAACAACTTTTGAATGAACAACTTTCACTTTATAAATACCCCTTTCTTTCTCAGTATTCATCATTAACATGATAGATATAGTATAAACTACTGTTTATTATTTATATATGAGGGGATATACGTATATTAAGTCAGTTGTTGAAATGTTCTATAGAATGGAAGTGACGTTAAATATGAAAAATTACTAATAAGTTTAAAACGAAGAAAATATGAATGTTTTTACAGGGCTAAAAGGATAACTAAAATACTCTTTAAGAAAAATCAGTTAGGATAAACTGACAGGAACTTGCTCCCTTTTTTTTCTAAATTTCTTCTCATTTTCCAGTTCCATTGCCGTACACATAAATCATTTGCTGTAATACACTGTGGGTCTTCTGCTGTATTTGCATCATTATAATATTGAAAGAAATGCATTTAAAAAAATCTAACCATAAATTCAATTGTTATCTCCATTATTAACTTAGTACTAATATATTAATTTCGTTCCCTCGCTAGATATACACATGCTTCATTGCTAATATGAAAGTAATTTCTCATCGACTAGAACACCAAACTATTACTACAACAATTTAATATACAGACATTAAACTCGATAATAAAAAAGGCCTCTCAACAATTCTGTTAATTGATGAAAGACCTTATTATTTTTAGTGATGATCACACTCAATTAAATACGATTTGTGACCAATAATTTATAATTTTTTTTCAAAAATTACTACAAAGGGCTTTTGATAGGGACTATTACATCATGCCCGGCATGCTTCGCCAGGTAAAACATGATTAAATACCTTCTAAAAAACCCTTTCAAATCAACATTTAATAATTTCTCAATAAATAGCAATAAACAATAATTAAATAATTAATGACCAAAAAAATGACCACTTATAAAAGGAGATCAGATTATGAATGACAATTTTGTAACTACAGGATTAAATGTTGGCGATTTACAAAAAACGCTAAAAAGAATGATATTAAATAAACAGATCACTGAAAAATCTATTATTGTTATTGATAGTTTTGATGGTTATAGGATAGGGGTAAAAAAAGCCAAAATAGAAAGCAAAGAGACAATAACTCTCACCACAATTTTACATCAAGAACAATTAAGTGATTAGTAATACAAACCTTTTTAAAAAGACTTTAAATTTTCATTGAAAGGATGATTTTATGACAAGAAAACATCAATTTAGAGCTCGTGTTAAAAATGTTAACTATGATCTTTTAGAAGATTATATGATTCTTAATGATTATGGGAATATTGGCGAAGCTCTAGACGCAATGATTGCAGAGCATAAAGAACTAAGTACTCAGTCATGGAGTTTACGCTATGCATCAAGTGTAGTTGCTTCACGAGTAAGTGACGCTATGACTAAAGAATTGAAAAAAATACTACTAGGAACAAACAATACAGATAGAAACACTCAAATATTAATAGAATTAATTCAAGGTTATATGCAAGGAGAAAATATAAATCACATTATTAATACTGATGATAATATGCCTCCATTTTTAGAAGAAACAAAAGAGTTGATTCATGAAAGAATAACAAAGCAAAAACAGAGAAAGGACTCACGATAAATGAGATATGAACAAAAGACATTTAATACATTTACTGTAAAAGAAGTTAAAGATTTTATAAATTATGATTTTAAAAAATTTGTTCAAGTTTTTGCAGATGGTCATACAGCTATATATAGAGCTAACCATGAAATTTTAGAATTGTACAGATTAATTGAACGACAAAATTCAGAAATTAAACAAGCACTTGATCAAAGTAATAAACGATTAAGATTGTTAGAAAAGGAGATTAAAAACTTTAAAGAGTGATTTAAAACTATAAAATTGATTGAATTTATCCTAATAAATTCAATCAATTTTTTTTGCTACTTCTATCTGAGGGAATAAAGTATTGTTACTAACCACTCCAAAGTCTTTTGCTATATCTCTTATATCACCTAATTGAAAATTAAAACTGTCATCATGAGGTACATTAATAACGATTCTATATTCCTTTTGGAAGGAAAAATAAGTGTCTTTATAAAAGAGTGTTTTCCAAGGCTTTTGATGAAATTCTTTATTTTTTATCGGATGTTTATCAATTTTACTGTCGTAGTATTTTACTTTATTTGCTGAAAAGCTCATTTGTTTTTTTTTACAAGCAACTTCAAATTTATCTAACAATTTTCCCATATCAAATATAACCATTCTTCTTCCTTTGAATTGTTCAATTAAATCATTTATGATTTCTTCTTTAAGAATATACCTACTAAGTTTCTCATCAAAATCAAAATCTTGTTGTAAAGTTAATAGAGTAAAGCAGCAAACTGGCATATCTTTTATAGCACTATATCTAAATCGATTAACACCCTTTGCATTTTTAAGCTGAAACGGTTCCCCACCTTCAATCGCCATATATATTTCTGTATCTCCATTTCTTGTATCAAAAGGAGAGCTCCAACTCCCTTCATATTTGTCACCAATACCTCTTTCTTTATCTTGTTTTTCTAACTCAATAAAGTGTTCATTCCTCGTGAAACGTAAACTTCCATTCAATGTAGATTCAAGATATTTACCTTCTATAAATTTCAAAACGACGTAACCCATTATAAAACCTCCTGTAAAATAATGATATAAAATTTATTGAAATATTATATTACTTCTTTCAGATTATATAATATATCTATATTCATGTTCTTATTAATAGATAGAAAAGAGCATAAGGAGAAATTGTCCCCACTTCTCGTGTGGAATCAGGCAGAGCCTGATATTTCAATGGGGACATGTTTTTTTAATAAGTCACAAATTTGTGACTTAGTTTAATGCACCAGTCACAAATCCGTGACAATAAACAGTTTGATAGTCACACACCTGTGACTACTAAATTTATTTTGATATCACTCAAACGCTAGGCCCTGCCTAGTCTATCATAGCAAATGATAGCAGTTTCCCCTTATGCTCTTTCTTACTATTTTAATTTATCATGTTAAAATATTGTATGATATTATATTTCTTCACAATATTAAACTTTAATTATCATTTACTTTCGTGGTAAATAATACCAATCCGTAGTAGAATACATTTAATTATACAAATTACAATAAAAAAGTCAGCTAACTCTCTATAGAATTTTTTTAAAATATATTGTCTATTCAGGAGGAATATTATGTATGATCGCACATTTGGTTGGGTACAAAACCCTTCTGATTTTATAAAACTTAAAAGAACTGTTCAAATATTTGAATCTAATTCTTCACATTATAAAAATCTTAAAGATATAAAAATACATGAACAAATTGTTTATTTTGATAATATTCGTGATAACTTACAAAATAAGCTCGACAATAATATCATTAATTTTAGTTATATAGATTTAGTAGGAAGTAGTAAAGATAAACATGGAAATGCACCCAGAAATCGTTCAGCTGCTGAAGCTGATTCTTTAATCCAAATTTCTCTTGTCCCACAACAATGGAAAAGAACAGGTAAAATGTTCTCAGACAACTGGACTTCAGATGGTTTTCTTCGTTGGGCTGTCACTCTTAATTTTATTCAACATGATAGAAATTCTGATATGTTTACTATTACAGATTTAGGTAAAGAGTTCGCATTCACTGAAGATGATTCTAACGAAGAACAAGAACTACTTATTAATTCACTATTAAAATACCCTCCTGCAACACAAGTGTTAAGAATATTATCTGAAAACGATGGTTACAAAACTAAATTCTTTATAGGTAATCAACTTGGCTTTCGTGGTGAGAAGGGGTTTACATCTTATGATGAAACTTTAATGATTGATTGGATTAAAAGTGCACCAGAACATGAAATAACTAGCATTAGAAATGATGTAGAGGGTACTAGTGACAAATATGCTCGTATGATTTCTACTTGGTTAAAAAAACTCGGATTAATATATTCTCATTCTGAAAAAATAGAAAAAAATTCTGGTAAATTTAATAACTTTATGGCTTACGAAATAACAGCTAAAGGTAAACATAGTCTTAGACAAGCTAATGGTTTTTCTAGTAATAGTCGTGTGAGGAAGCATGTTATGTGGGAGTTTCTTGCTACTAACGGAAGTAATCGTAACTATGTCCGAACACGTCGAGCACACATTTTAAAATCATTACAAGAAACATCTTCATTTAATGTCTTACTTGATAAACTTAAACAATCAGGGTTCGATGACGACAAATATATTATCAATAATGACATTCGTGGGCTTAGTACATTTGGACTTCGAATTATTCAAGACGGTAACACTATTGAATTAAAAGACTTAATAAGTGACTTCACTATTCCTGATTTACATATTAACAATATTCTAAAAGATGAAGCTAGTGAAAAACGTAAAGCAGATTATATGCGCAACACAAATCTTGAACCGAAATATATTGAATTACTAGAAATAGCATATGACGGTAATCGCAATAGAGATTTTGAAATAATTACAGCTGAATTATTCCGTAAAATTTACGGACTTAATTCAATGATACTTGGTGGTGCTCGAAAGCCAGACTGTTTAGTCTTTACAAATAAATTTGGAATTATTGTTGATACGAAAGCATACAGCAATGGGTATTCCAGATCGATAAGTCAAGCAGATCAAATGATTCGTTATATTGAAGATAATAAGCGACGCGACAGCGTACGTAATCCCACAGAATGGTGGACTGAATTTGATCCAAAAATTCATCAAAACCAATTTTATTTTTTGTGGGTTTCTAGTAAGTTTATAGGTACTTTTGAGGAACAGCTTGATTATACTGCTAGAGAAACAAATACTTTTGGTGGAGCTTTAAGTGTTGAACAATTATTAACTGGTGCTGATGCAGTACTTAAAGGTACTTTAGATCCAAATAATTTACCTAATTACATGAATAACAGCGAAATTATTTTTTAGGAGTGATTAAATGGTGAAAATTAAAGTTACAAAAGAAATGAAGGACGAAGCACTTGAATACTCTACTCTTTCTCAGAATTATACTAGTCGTCGTCATGATTTTCATGAAGGTGGAGCAAATAACGCAGCACCAAAAATGAATGAAGGTAAAATTGGAGAAAAAGCTTTTCGATTTTGGCTTGAAAGAGAAGGTATTCCTTATAACGAAGACAAAACTTCTTTTAAGAAGCCTGATGATTATGATTTTATAATTAATGGTTATAGAATAGACGTTAAAACTAGAACAGAAAAGTTCCATACACGCACTTTAGAAATGGTCGAACAATTTAAAAACCGTCCAAAAGATATATATGTGTCTGTTCATTATCATCGTAATACAGAAACTGTAGATTTGATTGGTTTTATTAGTTCAAAGGATTTATTAAACTTAAATCAAATCGAAAATCAAGGTTATATGAATAATTATGTTGCCTATGATAATCAATTAAATAGTATGGAAGACTTTAAAAAAATATTTTAGAAAAAAGGGAGGTTCAATCCTCCCGTTTTTATTTGATTTTATAACCAATATTCTTAAGATTAAAAATTTCATATGTTATAGGATTATAATTTGTAATCAATACCTCTTTACTTCCTTTACCTTTTGAATTATGTGATGAATTATTATAATTAAAATCAAGATAGTTCACAGTTGTTTCATTTTCCTCAATAAATTTTTCTAATAATTTATTCTTTTTATCTTTGTGTTCAAGCACATTGCTTAAAGCATATCTAACTCCTTGTTCAGTAAGATCGTTCATCAATTCATACATAGCAAGTTCTTGGGTTTCAGTCCAATTTAAGAATCCTCGATTACCATCATTATAATTCCCTGTAGTAATTAGATATGGTGGATCAAGATAGACAAAATCATCTTCTCTTAAATTCGATAAATCTAAATTAATAAAAAATTCATCTGTAAAAACAGCATCCATTGTACTTAATCTAGATATAAAAGCACGTAAGTTTTTTTCCATATTCTCACTAAACTGGCTTCGATTCCGACCAAAAGGATTATTAAATTGCAATGAATTATTAAATCTAAATTGATAGTTATAACTAAACGACACTAAGATGTATAAATCTAAAGGATTTGGATTACTATTATACATTTTCCGAAAATCTAAGTAAGCTTTTTCATTCGTTTTACTTAATTGAAAATGTTCAATTCTATTTTTTATTTTTTCTACTAAATCATTAGGTTCTTGTTGGGCAAAATACCTAAATAATTCATTAATTTTATAATTCATGTCATTAAAAATATGCTTTTTCGCATTGACATTGATACCAACATTTGCTCCACCACTAAACAAATCGACAAATGTATTTATTTCATCAGGAAATAAAGGTAATATTTGCTTTAACAATCTGTACTTTCCACCAATATAATTAAGAGGACTTTTTATATACTTTTTTGTAGGTATTCTCCACTTATCAACTTCTAAGCTTTCCTTTGTGATTACATTTTTTTTATTCACGTTTAAAGGCTTACCTTGGATATATATTAATAACTCGTATAACTCTTTTGATTTTGATGGGATTTTAGACATATACTTTCTATAAGGGATTCTTTTAACTTGAATATTATCATCAATTGCAAACTCTCTTAACATCTCAATTAATTCTTCCTCTGGAATTATACCTTCATTATTGTAACTAACAATTATATGTTTAGCGTTTATATTTTCAATTAAATCATACATTGCTTTTTTAGCCCTTAGTTTCATAGAATAATCACTTTTTAAGTTAGACCAATCAAATAATTTTGTAACACCTCTTAATTCAGGTTTATTATGCCTTGCTATATTTTCAAGTACATGATAATTAGATGCATATTGCCTGCTATTATAAGGTGTATCAATGTATGCAATATCTACTTCTATTTTTTTAACCAATTCATTTGCGTCTTCATTAAATGCCTTATTTCTCTTATTATTATTCGTTACATTTAATGGAACTAACTCAATTGGTTTTAATGCTCTATCATCCCAGTGTTTTAAAAAAGCCCCATAAGTACCTGTTGTATTACTTACAAAAGGAACAGCTTCTATTAGTGCAGACAATAAATAATAGTATTCAATTTCAGTAATTAATTGTTCATTTTTCCATTCTTCTATAGTTTCTCGAATAAAGTCTATTCTTTTTCCATTTTCTTCAGTAAAATACATACTATCTCCTTTTGGAGTATAATTTCTATAATAGTAATCACATAAAGATAAAGGTTCTTCATACTGCAAATATTCAAATGGACTGTTAATTCCTATTTTCTTTAAACCTTCAAAAGTTAGTGATTCATTATTTTCTATGGTTGCTTTCGCAATAGCATGACTAAAATAAAGTATATCATTCGAATAAATTGTATAATCTTTTTTGAAATAATCTCCTACAATGTTTGTTCCTGCAAAAAGATCAAGAAAAGTTACTTCGCTATTATCTATATTTTTTTTAAGTAATGCTTCTATTTCAGCTAATAAGTTAGTTTTAGAGCCTATAAACCTCAAATCTACATCCCCTTTCATCCTACTTATATTAAGATAACATATTATTATTTAAAATCATATTAATATAACATTTTCTCATTAAAATTATACAATTAAAAAATAATTTCACTTATAAAAATTAAATAACTAATAATATAAAATATTTTATTAGAAAACACAATAGTAATACAATAAATGTGTAATTTTGTAATCCACTTCTCGAAACATTGTCATATCAATTAAAAAGGAATTACAAGTTGTAATTATTCTTGTAATTCCTTTAATGATGATTTGTAATTTTTTCTAGTAATGTATTTATGTCATAGATTTTGTAACTGCTAAAACCTTATCACCAATACACTTTCAATACTTCAATTACATAATTACACAATTACATCTAATAATTGTTATTTATTAATTTCTTTCATAGAAAAATCAAATCCTTCTTGCTCTATAAATTTTTCACTAACTTGTACTACTCTGAATGATTCGCCTTTATGTGTAATTGTTTTATAATCAACAATTCTCCCGTTTTGTTTTTGCTTTAGTGTCAGTTCTTTACTTTGCCATACTTCTCTTATTTGGCTTTGATCTTCTTTTAATTTGTTTTTCAAAAAGTTAATTGTTAAAAATAAACCATTTTCATTATATATCGCATAAATGGAATTAGGGGGTATACTATGATTATAAATAGTATTCCTATTTGCATCTAATTCTTCTAATATTTCTATTAAAATACTTTTAGCTCGATCTACATGATTATTTTCATCACAAATCTGTAGAAATAATTCTCCTAAACTATCAATTGGTATTAATATATTTTCTTCTTTAAATAATTCATTTATCACTTCTGCTACAAAGACAATAAATGCATAGTGTAAAGCTATTCTACGCATTACGTCATTACTTGAAGCTGATAACTGATATTTCTTAGCTAACTCATCAAATCGACCATTAAAGCAATAAGCATGTTGTTTCCAACGTTTAATAAATTCCAAACCAATACTCCCATAAAACTTTTCCACATTTTGATTCATAGAAGCGAAATAATCTCTATCTTTATTTATAAATTTGAAGTTAGTAATAGGTATGACTCGTGCAGCACTTCCTTGAGAATTAGTATATTCTAATATATTATTTTCTCCTGTTGTAATCAAAACTGACTGCCAGGAACTTGTTACCCTACTACCTTCTAAACTTCCTCTCATTTTTCCTGTTCCATTACCAAACATATAAATCATTTGCTGTAATGCTCGTGGATCATGAGCTGTATTTGTATCATCTAATATTAAAGGAAATGCATTTAAAAATGCCGCCATACGTTCAATAGCTATCTTTGTTGTTAACATCGAACTAATATATTTACTGGGTTTCCCCCATACACTGGCAGATGCTTTCTGTACAGTTGTTTTACCACTTGATGACATACCAGAAATATCTACTAGTATGGGTGTTAAATCATATTCTTTAAATAGTATAGAAGCAAATGATGATATAACGGAAAATAAAGCTTTAGGGTTATCATATAATGGAGCTAAAACTTTTTCTATCCATTCTTCAACACTACCACTACACTTAATTGCATTTAAACGTTGCAATTCTCCATCATCTGGTGGAACAATACGGTATTCTGACTTTAAGGATGGATGTATAAATGTCTCCCCTACATAACCTAAATGATTTACAACGAGTGAACGCTTTAATTTATTTTTTTCTAGAAAAAGATCGAAGTATTCAATAAGAAAACGTGCATTTTTATCATTACTACTCAATCCTTTATTTGCTAGTAAAATAACTTCTCGTTTTGTCGCTAACGCAATAGCAGGAATAATCTCATTGTATATCTTTCCATCATTAAACCACTTCAATTCATACTGTACGTTATTTTCTTCAACATCATCGAAATACTTTGTAATATAAGGCACTTGTCTACTAATAAATTCAAATTCTTCTTTTTTTCCATTTTCTCTATATAATTTATTATCTTCTATAAAAAAAGGGCTTGGTATTTCAAAGCCCTTTACTTCTTCATAAAATTCATCATAATTTTTCATATGGATTCTCTTTCTAGTGATTGCGATTGTGCAAAGTTTATTATAGAATAAAGATGTAGTATCGTTTCATGCCCTGTTAGCTCATTGCCGTGAGTTACGGGGCTTTTTCTATTTACAAACATATCTTCAACCCTTTCTTCTGTATTTTAAAATATCACCACCATTTCTTTTCACTTCTTCGTAATAGCCGTCTAAATACAAATCTAAATCTTTCTTGTGAAAAGTGTAATGATTTCCTTTTCTTAATACTGGAAATTCTGGATCATGTAAAAAAACTTTTGAAATAGTAGGCCAAGACATACCTAAATATTCTTCTAACTGTCTTGTATTCAAGAAATAAAACTTTTCTTCTAAGTCATACTCTTTTATTCTTTCTTCTACTATTTGAGTAATTAATTCATTTAATCCTTCTTGATTAACTTCCATCAACTTCATACCAATTCACCTCCTTTTTATTAATAATTGATTAATATCATTAAATATTCGAAAGTTAATATTTAATTTATATATCATTCTACAGTAGTAATTTTATTTTATCAATGGTTATTTTATACTTTTAGTAAACTTAAAATTATTTTTCTGTGTTTTCATTTACAATAATCATTTCTCTCTAACAACATATGATACAACAATATAGACTACTTGTAGTTTATGATTTTTCACTTAATAAACTACAAGTAGTTTCTTATTAAGAAACTTTATATTGACACATAACTAAACATAACGTAACATATTTAACAATAAGAATTTTATGAGGGGAGGAATTATAATTGAAGCATGTAGGTAAAGTGATTCGTAAAAGAAGAAATGAAATGAATTTAACTTTAGAACAATTAGCAACATTATTAGGCACCACTAAATCTTACTTATCTAGAATTGAAAATAATAGAATAGAAAGACCTGGTGTTGATATTTTAAAGAAATTATCTAAACAATTGGATATTGATTACAATACACTCATGATCTACAGCGGTTATATTGAATCTACTAAGCAATCTAAAGCAGATTTCAATTTACCAAATGACCTCTTAATAAGAGCTTCTTCCCTCATAAAAGTAGAAGGAGATGATATATGGATTGATGGAAAGAAATTAGATCTAGCTGAACAGCAAAGGTTTTTGAAAATGATTAAGTTATTCTATAATCTAGATTAGCTTAAAACTGGAGGGATATACCATAGCTTACATTAAAGAGGAAAATGGATCGTGGTATTTTGTTGTATCAAATGGGAAAGACCCTATCACATTTAAACCAAAACAAATTAAAAAAAGAGGATTTAAAACAAAAGAAGAAGCCGAACTAGCTGCAATGGAAATAGAACTTCAAATAAAGAAAGGTGAGTTTTTTAAAGGAGAAAACATGAAATTTCAATCTCTTTATGATGAATGGATTGAAACTTATCCTTATACAAGAAAGCAAAGTTCTACTAGAAACAGAATACAATCAGCTAAACACCTTTTAAAAGCATGGCAGCATATATCAATCAGTCAAATATCAAAACAAACTTATCGAAAATATATGAATTCATTAGTACCAAAATATAAATACAACACTAGAGAAGGGATTCATGTCGTAGGAAAAATGATTTTTGATTATGCTGTTGATATGGAGTACTTAAAAATAAATCCAACTGATAATTATGCGATACCTAAAAACATGGATTACTCAGAAAAAGAACGTGGTTTAGTTTTTCTAGAAAAAAATGAATTAGCTGACTTTATAAATATAACTAAAACTCACGGATTAGATAATGACTTGGAGTTCTTTACCTTACTTGCTTATTCGGGTATGAGAGTTGGAGAAGCAATCAGTTTAAAATGGGAAGACTTGAATTTTGAAAATAATTCTATAATAATAAATAAAACATATTATAATCCAAACAATAATAAATATAATTTTAGTCTTTCAAGACCAAAAACAAGAAGTTCTCATAGAGAAATTTTAATCGATAAATTAGTTATGAGTTTATTGAGTCATTTAAAAAGTAAGCAAACTGAGGTTAAACAGATTAATAAAAGAGTTTATAAAGACCAAAACTTTGTCTTTACATGTTCTGAAGGTTATCCAAGAACAATAAGACTTGTCGCAAATCGTCTACAGCGATTAATTAAACATATGAATTTAAACAAAAATATCACTACTCATTCATTTAGGCATACACATGCTTCATTACTAATAGAAGCTAACGCTAATATGAAAGTAATTTCTCATCGTCTAGGCCATGCGACTATTGCTACAACAGATGAAATATACGGACATTTAACACGAGGACTAGAAAAAAAGGCCTCTCAACAATTCAGTGAATTGATGAAAGACCTTGTTATTTTTGATGATGATCACACTCAATCAAATATGGTTTATGACCAAAAGTATGACCACTAATTTATAATTTACCTTCGAAACATTATTATGATGGGCTTTATAGAAGGACTATTACATCATGCCCGGCATTCCGCCGCCCATGCCGCCCATATCAGGCATTCCGCCGCCAGCTCCGCCATCTTCTTCTGGCTGGTTAGCTACGACTGCTTCAGTTGTTAAGAACATTGATGCAACTGATGCTGCATGTTGTAGTGCTGAGCGAGTTACTTTTGTTGGGTCAACAATTCCTGCGTCGACCATGTTTACCCACTCACTTTTTGCTGCGTCAAAGCCTACGCCGATTGCTTCACTTTTTAGACGTTCAACGATAATTGAACCTTCAAGGCCTGCGTTTTCAGTGATTTGACGAACTGGTTCTTCAAGTGCACGAAGGACAATGTTTGCACCTGTCATTTCGTCTTCATCTTCTAAGCCTAATTCAGCTACCTTTTTATATACGTTAATTAGTGCTG
>Ga0209487_1003445_pt1 | contig 12420 bp, 8 predicted proteins | sample Poulit2012_FD_187524 | JGI IMG/M metagenome (GOLD analysis project Ga0209487, IMG submission 187524) | Agricultural soil microbial communities from Georgia to study Nitrogen management - Poultry litter 2012 (SPAdes) (version 2) | ecosystem: Environmental > Terrestrial > Soil > Agricultural land... | reverse complement strand
GGACGGCAGGACGCCCGAGGCCAGTGCGGTGGCCACACTGACGATGGTGAGGGCGATGAAGGCGTGCACTCGGGCGCGGATGATGAGCACGAGCAGCAGGGCGATGGCCGCTGCGGCCAGCCCGAGCAGCGCCGGCGAGGACAGGTTCCAGGCCAGTTCGATATCGGTCATTGTTCCTCTTCCTTGAGGTCAGATCGTGGCAGGCACGGATGGACGGTCGGTCAGGGGACGGAGTCGGTCGGTCGGGGTCTGAAGCGGTCGGTCAGGATCGGAGCCGGGCGATAGATTCGAGGATGGCCTCGAGGACCTCGGGGATCGGGTGGTCGACGGCGACGGTGGCGTGGGCCTCCTCGGCGGTCAGCGGTTCCAGGGTGGCCAGCTGGGAGTCCAGCAGGGCCGGGGACATGAATTCGTGGTCGCGATGGGCCAGGTGGCCGGCGATGACCTCACGCGGAGCGTCGAGGTGGATGAAGACGAGTTCGGGCGCCGACTTCCGCAGCAGATCGCGGTAGGAGCGCTTGAGCGCCGAGCAGGCGATGACCGGGGCAGGTGCGCGTGCTGCCTCGGCGGCGACGCTGTCGAGCCACGGTGCCCGATCCTCATCGGTGAGCGGGATACCCGAGCGCATCTTCGACTTGTTCGCCGCGGGGTGGAGGTCGTCGGCGTCGACGAAGCGGCGGTCGAGAGCCTGTGCCACCTGCGCGCCGAGGACGGTCTTGCCGGTTCCCGAGACACCCATGATGACCAGTGGTGGAAGCGGAGGGGGTTGACCCATATCCGAAACCTCTCGATAAATTATGAAGAGATATCTACAATCAGTTATTAAAACAGATTTATTGCACCGTAGTGCTGGTGATGAGTGACTGTCAACATCGCCGTCGCCGGGGAGGGGAACGCAGATGGAAGCCGATGTCGCTGTGATCGGGACCGGTGTGATGGGGTCGAATCTGGCCCGCAACTTCGCGAGGCAGCCCGGGCGTCGCGTCGCGATCTATGACCGCGATGTCACTCGTGCCCGGAAGCTGGCCGAGGACTTCCCGGATGCCGAATTCATCGTCGTCTCCGACCCGGCGGACCTCGCCGACAGGCTCGCCGGGCCGCGTGTGGCCATCCTCATGGTCAATGCCGGGCCCGCCACGGACTCGGCGATCGCCGACCTCGCCGAGGTGTTCGCGCCCGGTGACATCATCGTCGACGGCGGCAACTCGCATTTTCAGGACACCATCGCCCGCGGCAGGCGGCTGGCCGCTACGGGCATCGAGTTCTGCGGCGTCGGCATCTCCGGGGGAGAGGCCGGTGCCCTGCACGGCGCCTCGCTCATGGTCGGCGGAACGTCTGCTGCCTGGCAGCGTCTGCGCCCGCTGCTCGAACCGGTCGCGGCCCGAGCCGAGGGCATGGCGCCCGCGGACGACCCTGCGACCGCGCACGATGCTGCGACCGCGGCCGATCCGACTGCCGCGCACGATGCTGCGCCGGCCTCCTATCCCTGCGTCGGACACATCGGGGAGGACGGGGCCGGGCACTTCGTCAAGATGGTCCACAACGGCATCGAGTACGCCGATATGCAGCTCATCGCCGAAGCGTTCACACTCCTGCGCGACGGACTCGGGATGCCACCGCGCGAGATCGCCGAGGTGTTCGCCGAATGGAACGACGGGGAGCTCGAGTCCTACCTCGTCGAGATCACTGCGGAGGTGCTCGCCCACGTCGATGAGACCACCGGTCGGGCATTCGTCGACATCGTCGCCGACAGTGCGCAGGCGAAGGGCACGGGCGCCTGGACGGCACAGTCGGGACTGGGACTCGGGGTTCCCGTGCCGACCATCGCCGAGGCGGTGTTCTCCCGCTCGCTGTCCGCGGCGGCCGATCTGCGCGCCGAAGGGCTCGGCCTTGACGGGCCGGTGCCGTCCACTCCGCCCGGTGGTGCAGCTGCCGCCGGGGATGCAGCCGCCGCCCGGGATGCAGCCGCCGCCCGGGATGCAGCCGCCGCCGGGAACGCAGCGTCGGCCGCCGAGGAGAGCGCACCCTCATCTCCGGGCGGGGACGAACGCCGGGACCGCATCGACGAGGTGCGGCGGGCGCTGCTGCTGGGCAAGGTGATGGCCTATGTGCAGGGATTCCACGAGATCTCGGTCGCGGCACGCGAGTACGGCTGGGAGATCGACCTCGGCGGCCTCGCCTCGATCTGGAGGGCCGGGTGCATCATCCGCGCGCGTCTGCTCGACCGTGTCATCGAGGCCTTCGACACAGAGTCTGCGCCGCCGACCCTGCTCGCCGACGCCTATGTCCGCGATGTCGCCGGGCGCTGCCAGGCCGCCCTGCGGTCGACCGTGATGCTGGCGATCGAGAAGGGCATCGCCGTGCCCGGTCTGGCCTCGACCCTGTCCTACTACGACGGGCTGCGCGCCTCGGCGGGCAGCGCCGCGCTCATCCAGGCCCAGCGAGACCGCTTCGGCTCCCACACCTATGAGCGCACCGACAGAAAGGGCACATTCCACACTCTGTGGTCCACCGATCGCAGCGAGATCGAGCTCTGAGCGGCCCGGCCGGTCAGAACGGTCTCACTGCGCGAGGGTGGTGGCCCGAACAGAGCACTTGTGGCTATGTTAGAGCCATGACTTTGCCACACGAAGATGTTGATCCCGACGGCCTGCTCGAATACTCGGTGGTCTTCACCGATCGATCGCTGAACCACATGTCGAAGAAGTTCGTGTCCGTGATGCAGGACATCAACCGCATCCTGCGCTCGGCCTACGACGCCGAGGCCGCCGCCATCGTCCCCGGCGGCGGCAGCTATGCGATGGAGTCCGTGGCCCGCCAGATCGCCACCGGCAAGAAGGTGCTCATCGTGCGCAACGGTCTGTTCTCCTTCCGCTGGTCGCAGATCCTCGACGCCGGCGACATCGCCGCCGAGACGACCGTGCTCCAGGCTTCCGCGGACTCGGACGTGCACCAGTCCACATGGTCGCCGGCCCCCATCGCCGAGGTGGTCGCCGCCATCGAGCGCGAGAAGCCCGATGTCGTTTTCGCTCCTCACGTCGAGACCGCCTCGGGCATGCTGCTGCCCGATGACTATGTCAAGGCCGTGTCCGAGGCCGTGCACGCCGTCGGCGGACTCTTCGTCCTCGACTGCATCGCCTCGGGTGCGGTGTGGGCGTCGATGACCGACCTCGGCGTCGACATCCTCATCAGCGCTCCGCAGAAGGGCTGGAGCGGATCGCCGTGCGCCGGCTACGTCATGCTGGGCCAGGCCGCACGCAAGGCTGTCGAGGGCTCGACCTCCTCGAGCTTCTCCATGGATCTGAAGAAGTGGCTGTCCATCGCCGACGAGTACGAGGCCGGACGTTCGCCCTACCACGCGACGATGCCCACCGATGCCCTCACGCACAATGTCGAACTCATGCGCGAGACGGAGGAGCGCGGGTACGACAAGCTCGAATCAGCTCAGAAGGAGCTCGGCGAGCGGGTGCGGGCTGTCTTCGCCGAACGCGGACTGCCCTCGGTGGCCTCGCCCGAATTCGCCTCACCCAGCGTGGTCGTCGTCCACACCGACAACCCGCAGCTGGCCAACGGAGCGAGCTTCAAGGAAGCCGGGGTGCAGATCGCGGCTGGAGTTCCCCTGCAGTGCGGCGAACCCGAGGACTTCTCGACGTTCCGCATCGGGCTGTTCGGCCTCGACAAGCTCGGCGACATCGATGGCACGATCGCTCGCCTCGAGTCCGCCCTCAACTCGATCGGCGTGACCGCCCAGGCCTGAGCGAGGCGCCGTCTCGATCGGGCCCAGGCTTGATCGGGCCCGGTCCGATTGGGCTCACGCTTGATCGAAGCCTGTCTCGATAGGGCCCACCCTTGATCGAAGTCCGTCTTGATCGGGCCCACCCTTGATCGAGGTGACGGCTGCACCAGCGAGCCGCCGCACCACGACCATTCAGCGCCATAGCCCCCGTCGCAACGAGGGGTTATGGCGCTGAATGTATGCGGTGGCACTGCCGGTGCAGGCCAACACCACCGGTGAGGGATGCTCGGAGAGGCTTGCTCGGCCGCAATGAGTTGAGCCACACGCGCAGCAGGATTCAGCCACGCGCACCTGCGTTCCGCCACGCTCGGCACGTCTGCTCGATTCTCCGGCAAGTATTCGTAGAGATCTTCGTGGGAAATCTACGATTGTCGACCGGAGAATCCTGTGTGGCCAGGCTTCGGCACCGGCCACGCTTCGCTGCCGGACAGTCGCGCCGCCGGACACCCCGCCGCCGGGCTTCCTCGTCGGGCAGGGCCCGCCTCTGCGCTCGGTCTCAGGCGGTGTCGCCGAGGGCGACGACATTGTCGGCCAGCCGCTCGTTGTCTCCGTACATGAAGTGGTTGGCCATGTTCTCCGAGAACCGGCTGGCGTCCGTGACCAGGCCGACGGCCTCGGCGACCTCGCGGATGTGCATGGGCGTCGCTCCGCAGCAGACGCCGATGTAGTTGACGCCCAGATCGTAGGCTTCCTTGGCGAACGCGCCGATCTCGTAGCGGTTGGCCTGCAGCGGGTCGAGAGCTGTGGGGAATGTCCGGCCGTGCGGGCAGGCCACCTCGGCGCCCGGATCCGAGAGATTGAAGAAGGTCGGCTCCTCCGGGGTCGTGCGGTAGGGGATGGGCAGGGCACCGACATGACAGGACACGGCCGCGCGGATCTCCTTGAGCCACGGCAGCATCGTCGCCGGTCCGCGGAAGCAGTTGAGGCCGACGACATCGACGCCGAGCTGTTCGAGTCGCTGAGCGGTTTCGACGATCCCGACGCCGTCGGCCATCTCCTGGAAGGCCATGGGGGCGAGGGTGAGGACGACGGGCAGGCCGCTGGCCTTGGCGATCTCGGCGGCGGCGATGGCCTCGCCGGCGAAGTAGAAGGTCTCGCCGATGATGAGGTCGGCGCCTTCCTCGACGGCCCAGCCGACCATTTCGGAGAACATGGCACGGACCTCGTTCTGCTTGCCTTCGTCGGCGGGATCCCAGATGTTCGAGTTCGAGATGTTGCCGGCCATGAAGTTGCCGGGCTTGGCGTCGGCGACGGACCGGGCGATCTGCAGGGCTGAGCGATTGAGGGGTTCGAGCAGATCCTCCTTGCCGATGACGCGCATCTTCTCGCGGTGCCCGTTGTACGTGAAGGCTTCGACGATGTCCGAGCCGGCGCGCTGGAAGTCGACGTGGAGGGACCGCAGGGCATCGGGGAATTCGAGAGCCACCTCGGGCACGAATTCACCGGCGGTGAGATACCCGCGCTTCTCGAGTTCGAAGAGGAAGCCTTCGGCGCAGATCACCGGCCCGGCGTCGAGGCGTTGGGTCAATGCGTTGGTCGCGGTCATGGGTGCTCTCCGATTCGGTGGTGGGGGATCGTCCATGTCCGGGTATCGGCCCGAACTTCAGGTATCAAACCACGATCGGTGAAGCGACGGGCGTCACAATGACATATTCCGTTGTCAGGATCCCCGTCGAGGCGGCCGGAACGCTCAGGAACCCCGCCGAGGCGGCCGGAACGCTCAGGACCCCGCCGAGGCGACCGGAACGCCCAGGAACCCCGCCGAGGCGACCGGAACGGTCGCAATCCCCGCGAGGCGAGACGGCCGGTCAGCGGTCCTCCTCGTCCGGGGGCGTGCTGAGGTAGACCGGGAGGCGACGGTAGCGATCGGAGCGCTCGCCGAGGTGGGGCGTGGCGGAGTGCTTCGCAGCGTTGCGGGTCTCGGGCTGGGGTGTTCCCTGCGCGGTCGGCTGTGCGGAGCCGGCGGGCACTTCCTGGGTGCTCCCGTACGCGGCGTTCTGCGGAACCTCGTGCGAACCCGGAAGCGGGTAGTGCTCGAACGGAGCCGGATGCGCCAAATCGTGCGCAGCCGGGTGGGCGTCCTCCCCGTGCCGGTCGCCGGAGCCATCGACGTCGCCGGGACCCTCGGGGCCGTCGATGCCGCCGAGGCCGCCGAGACCACCGGAGGCAGCAGGCGCGTCGGGACCATCCTGACTGTCGGCCGGACTCGAGGCGGCCCAGCGAGTCCGCGACCACAGGGCTGAGAACGGTTTGAGGATGAGCCTCGAAGCGGTCGAAGCATACCACCGCAGAGCCCGTTCGAACGGAGTCCAGGACAGCACACCCGTCCAGACCACGGCCAGAGCCAGGCAGATGAGGAAGACGATGGCGTCGGGCAGGACGTCGCGGCTGCCGTCGAGGACGGGCTGGAGGCCGCGGACGACGAAGCCGTGGAGAACGTAGATCGCCAGACTGTGCTTGCCGATTTTGGCGATGAGCCCGTTGCGGTCGGTCAGCCACGACAGCAGCGCTAGGGTCATGAGCACGGCGGCGATGTCCATGATCAGGCGCAGGCCGACCCCTTCGGGGATGCTGACATGGAAGTGCGCGAAGTTGAGGCTGCCGTAGAGCCAGTGGTGGTCGACCTGGTCGACGTAGAAGTAGCCGACGGTGGCCAGGGCGGCGAAGCTGAGACCGAGCTTCTGCCAGATCGCGAGGCTGCCGGCCCAGTCGATGATCTGTTTGCCGTAGAGCTTGCCGATGACGAAGAAGGGCCAGAACGCCATTGTGCGGGCCGCCGACAGCTCGGTGTCGAGGATCGGCAGGACACCGCCGAAGAGGCCCACACCCAGGGAGGCGACGAGCATCGTGCGCGGGAAGCGCTCGATGAAGGGGACCGTGATCATCCACCAGGCCATGGACAGCAGGAACCACGAATACCAGAACGGGGTGAGGAAGCTGTAGTCGGGGTCGAGGCCGAACGCCCACATCCACACCCACATCAGCGGCAGCACCGCCGCAAGCAGGACGAGGAAGTTCAGGACTCTCTCCGGCAGCCGGTTGGACTTGGCCGTGATGCCTGCCAAGAAGACGAAGGCAGGCATGTGGAACGAGTAGATGAGGTACATCGGCGCGCCCAGGACGGGTGATTCCCAGGGCGAAGTCCTCGCCATCAGGTGGCCGAGGACAACCGCGAAGATGAGGATCCCTTTGGCACGGTCGAGGCGATAGTCACGGGCAGACACGCAGATACGTTACCGCATTCGCCCCGCTGACCGTAAAGTTCTGCCGGGCTCAGGGCCGCCGAGTTCAGGCCCGAGCGGCGCAGTCGACGCACCGCGCCGCATAGGGCCGGATCTCCAGTCGGGCCTCCGCGATGGGTGTGCCGCAGTCGACGCAGATCCCGAACTCGCCGTTGTCGAGCCTGGTCACCGCGTCGGCGATGTCCTGCAGCCGGGCACGTGACTGGTCGAGCAGAGTCGCGGCCTGGGAGCGTTCGAAGGCCAGGGTCGCGCCTTCCGGGTCATGCTCGTCATCGCTGTTGTCGCCTTCGCGGGCGGCCGAGACCTCGTCGATGCCGTTGGACAGCGAGGCGATGAGTCGCTGCGCATCCTCCCGCTCGGCGGCCAGCAGCTGACGCATCCGATCCTCATCGACCATTTCAGGCCTCCAGCGCTTCGGTGGCCTCGAGCCAGCGCATCTCGAGTTCGTCGAGTTCGTCCTTGAGTCCGTTCAGTGCGCCCGTGAGTTCGGCCAGGCCCTCGAAGTCCGTCTGGTCGTGGGCGGCCATCTCCTCGTGCTTGTCGGCGATCTGCGAATTCAGCTTGTCCATTCGTCGTTCGATCGAGGCCAGTTCCTTCTTCGTCGCTCGTGCCTGAGCACCGGTGAGCTTCGGCCCCGATGCCCCATTCGCCGAGGCGGCTCCACCGTTGTCGGCACCATCCGGGGCGGTGCCGGCCGAGGCGGCCCCGCTCGAGCCTGCCCCACCCGAGGCGGTGCCACCGGCACCGTGCGAGGACCTGCGCTTCTGTTCGGCCCGCAGCCGCAGGTACTCATCGACTCCGCCGGGGACGTGGCGGAGTCCGTGGTCGAGGATCGCGTACTGCTGATCGGTGACGCGTTCGAGCAGGTAGCGGTCGTGGGAGACGACGATGAGCGTGCCCGGCCAGGAGTCGAGCAGGTCCTCCATCGCCGTGAGCATGTCCGAGTCGACGTCGTTGGTCGGTTCGTCGAGGATGATGACATTGGGTTCGGACATGAGCAGCAGCAGGAGCTGCAGGCGACGCTTCTGCCCACCGGAGAGGTCCTTGACCCGAGCCGACAGGTGCTCCTTGGCGAAGCCGAGTCTTTCGAGCAGCTGTGCGGGGGTGTAGTCCTTGCCCTCGATGGTGAACGAGGTCTTGGACTCGGCGAGGACTTCGCGCACCCGCGAGTCACTGATGCGCGCGAGGTCCTTGAACTGCTGATCCAAGACGCCGATCTCGACGGTCTTGCCGTGGTTGACCCGGCCGGAGTCGGGTTCGATCTCACCGGAGACGAGGCCGAGCAGCGTCGACTTGCCGGCACCGTTGGGGCCGAGGATCCCCGTCCGCTCACCGGGACCGATGCGCCAGGTGACGTCGGTGAGGATAGGTTGGCCGTCGTAGGCTTTGGACACATCGAGGACGTCGACGACGTCTTTGCCCAGGCGGGCGGTGGCCATCTTCTTCAGTTCGATCGGGTTGCGCACCTCGGGCACATCGGCGATGAGCTGATTGGCCGCCTCGACGCGGAACTTCGGCTTCGACGTCCGTGCCGGAGCCCCGCGGCGCAGCCACGCGAGTTCCTTGCGCATGAGATTCTGCCGCTTGGCCTCGGTGGCGGCGGCGATCCGGTCGCGTTCGACGCGCTGGAGGACATAGGCCGCATAGCCGCCTTCGAAGGGCTCGACGACGCGGTCGTGGACCTCCCAGGTCCTCGTGCACACTTCGTCGAGGAACCAGCGATCGTGGGTGACCAGCAGCAGGGCGCCGGAGTTCTTCGGCCACCGATTGCGCATGTGCTCGGCCAGCCAGGCGATGCCGTCGACGTCGAGATGGTTCGTCGGCTCGTCGAGGATGAGCATGTCCCAGTCGCCGACGAGCAGCGCGGCCAGGGCCACTCGGCGGCGCTGGCCTCCCGAGAGGCTGGAGATCGGGGCCTGCCAGTCGAGGTCGGCGATGAGCCCGGAGATGACGTCGCGGGCACGGGGGTCGGAGGCCCACTCGTGATCGGCGGCGTCGCCGACCACGGAGAAGCCGACCGTCGCATCGTCGTCGAGGTCGTCGCTCTGATCGAGCATGCCCAGGCGCAGTCCGCCACGGTAGGTCACGCGGCCGGAGTCCGGTTCGATGGTGCCGGCGAGCATGCCGAGCAGGCTCGACTTCCCGTCGCCGTTGCGGCCGACGATGCCGATCATGTCACCGGTCTCGACTCCGAGGGTGACCGAGTCGAAGACGACGCGAGTGGGGTATTCGAGGTGAAGGGCTTCGGCCCCGAGCAGATGTGCCATAACACCGCCCAGCCTAGTTCACCGCACGGGGTCCGATGCGCATCCGGTGCCGAGCGGACGGACCGACCAGTCGGACCGACCAGCCGAGCCGACCGGCCGGGCGGTGTGGGATGTGAACCGTTTCGGCGTCTCAGACTCGGGCCGGTCTCAGTTCGCGATTCGGACCGATCGGGCCTGTGCGTGACGGATTGTTTCGTTTTCATATCGGTGTCCGCGATTGAGATGCTAGCTCGACGTCCGAGAAGCCCGGAGTGCATTAGACTGACTGAAACTCACCAAAATATGACAGATCGTCCAGTGGTTTCACATCTTCGGCAGGGGCAAACAGGGGCCTCGCTCGTGTCCGCTGTCTGTAACAAGAAAAGGGAAAACGTGAAGAAGCTCGCTTCAGCGGTGTCGATGATCGCCGCATCAGCCCTCGTGCTCTCGGCCTGCGGCTCGGGTGAAGGCGGAGACTCCGGCGAAGACTACCTCGCCTGCATGGTCTCGGACTCCGGCGGCTGGGACGACCAGTCCTTCAACCAGTCCGGTCGTGAAGGCATGACCGCGGCGAAGAAGAACCTCGGCGTCGAGGAGCAGCTCGCCGAATCGCAGGGCGATGCCGACTTCGGCCCGAACGTCGACAATATGGTCCAGCAGGGATGCAACCTCACCTTCGGCGTCGGGTTCCTCCTCGAGGACACGATCCAGGAAGCCGCCGAGGCGAACCCCGACCTCAACTTCGCCCTCATCGACTCGACCTTCTCCGATGCTGACGGCAATCCCGTGACCATCGACAACGCCAAGCCGGTCGTCTTCAACACCGCCGAGGCCGCCTACCTCGCCGGCTATGTGGCAGCGGCGACGACGGACTCCGGCAAGGTCGGAACCTTCGGCGGCATTCAGATTCCGTCGGTGACGATCTTCATGGACGGATTCGCCGACGGTGTGGACAAGTTCAACGAGGACAACGATGAAGACGTCAAGCTGCTCGGCTGGAACAAGGACAAGCAGGACGGATCGTTCTCCGGCGACTTCGAGAACCAGGGCCAGGGACAGGAGCTGACCAAACAGCTGATCTCGCAGGGCGCAGACATCATCATGCCCGTCGCCGGGCCCGTGGGCCTCGGTGCGGCCGCGGCGGCGAAGGAAGCCGACGACGTCAAGCTCGTCTGGGTCGACTCCGACGGCTACGAGTCGACCGAGTACGGCGACATCATCCTCACCTCGGTGGTCAAGCAGATCGCGAACGCGGTCGAGGACACCGTCGAGGAGGGCATGAACGACGAGTTCACGTCCGAACCCTATGTCGGCACGCTCGAGAACGAGGGCGTCGGGCTCGCTCCGTACCACGACTTCGACGACGAAGTCCCCGACGAGGTCAAGGACAAGGTCGATGAGCTCAAGCAGCAGATCATCGACGGCAGCCTGACCGTCGAGTCCGAGAGCACGCCCAAATAAGCGCATAGGTCAAACTGCAGGGCCGAGTCCTTCGGCCCTGCAGTTTTCGAGTTCGTGAGGAGAACCGGGAGCAGTGAAACTCGAGCTTCGCGGGATGACCAAGGTGTTCGGGTCGTTCGTGGCCAACGACCGCATCGATCTCACCATCGAACCGGGTGAGATCCACGCCTTGCTCGGTGAGAACGGTGCCGGCAAGTCCACCATGATGAACGTCCTCTACGGACTCTATGACGCCGACGGGGGAGAGATCCTCATCGACGACGAACCGGTGACGTTCTCCGGCCCCGGCGACGCCGTGGCCGCCGGCATCGGAATGGTCCACCAGCACTTCATGCTCGTGCCCGTGTTCACCGTCGCCGAATCCGTGGCACTGGGCTACGAACCGACGAAGAGCCTCGGGCTGCTCGACCTCGCCGAGGCGCGGAAGAAGGTCATCGAGATCTCCTCGCGCTTCAACTTCCATCTCGATCCCGATGCGCTCATCGAGGACCTGCCCGTCGGCGCGCAGCAGCGCGTCGAGATCATCAAAGCCCTGTCCCGCGACGCGAAGATCCTCATCCTCGACGAGCCCACTGCCGTGCTCACCCCGCAGGAGACCGATGAGCTGATCGCGATCATGCGTCAGCTCAAGGAACAGGGCACCTCGATCGTGTTCATCACCCACAAACTGCGCGAGGTCCGGGCGATCGCCGACTCGATCACCGTCATCCGTCGCGGAAGGATCGTCGGCGAGGCCTCCCCGGACTCGACCGAGGCCGAGCTGGCCAGCCAGATGGTCGGACGGGCCGTGTCCCTGACGACGGACAAGGACGAAGCCGATCCCGGCGAGGCGAGCTTCCACGTCCGGAATCTCACCGTCGTCGACAAGGCCGAGAACGTCGTCGTCGACGATGTGTCCTTCGACGTTCGTCGCGGCGAGATCCTCGCCGTCGCCGGTGTCCAGGGCAATGGGCAGACGGAACTGGCCGAGACCATCATCGGGCTGACCCAGCCGCGGGTGGGCACCATCACCCTCGACGGGAAGGACCTCGCGGGGGAGTCGGTGAAGACCCGCCTCGGCGCGGGCATCGGATTCGTGCCCGAGGACCGGTCGACCGACGGCATCATCGCCGAGTTCTCGATCCGAGAGAATATGATCCTCGACGTCTACGACCGTGAGCCCTATGCCAAGGGGCTCAACCTCAGACCGAAGGTCATCACGGAAGAGGCCAAACGCAAGGAAGAGGAATTCGACATCCGCCTCGGCAGTGTCGCCGATCCGATCTCCACCCTGTCCGGCGGCAACCAGCAGAAGGTGGTGCTGTCGAGGGAGCTGGGTCGTCAGCTGCGGCTGTTCATCGCCAGCCAGCCCACCCGCGGCCTCGACGTCGGATCGATCGAATTCGTGCACAAGCGCGTCATCGCCGAGCGCGACTCCGGAACCCCGTGTCTGATCGTCTCGACCGAACTCGACGAGGTCTACGGCCTCGCCGACCGCATCGCGGTGATGTACTCCGGCCGCATCGTCGGCATCGTCGGCCCCGACACCTCGCGGGAGGCCCTGGGCCTGATGATGGCCGGTGTCCCCGCCGACGAAGCGCTGGCCGCGACCGCCGATCCGAGCTCGGCGACGGATGCGAGCTCGGCGTCGGATGCGAGCTCGGCCGCGGAACCCGTCTCGCCGGAGCCTGCCGAT
>Ga0209487_1003444_pt1 | contig 12423 bp, 14 predicted proteins | sample Poulit2012_FD_187524 | JGI IMG/M metagenome (GOLD analysis project Ga0209487, IMG submission 187524) | Agricultural soil microbial communities from Georgia to study Nitrogen management - Poultry litter 2012 (SPAdes) (version 2) | ecosystem: Environmental > Terrestrial > Soil > Agricultural land... | reverse complement strand
TGTAAAGACTTATATAATTCATCATAATCTTGAACGCTTTTTTCTAGTTTAGCTTGATCAGCCAAATCTTTTTTTAAAGCTTTATTTTCTTCTATTATTTCTTCAGTTTTTAAATATTCATTCATTGTATTAATCGCTGTGAGTACTGATAAATGGGTTGTATCTAATTTTGGATTAGCTTGATGAATTTCGTCCATCTTCTCGTCGACTCTTTCAGCAACGTCCTGTACGTGTGCTTCTGATTCTGATCCAACAATCGTATATGTTCTATTTCTAATTTCTACATTTATCTTTGTTTTTTTATTATAATTACTCATACTAACGATCCTCTCAATTAAGTGATACACTTAATTTTACCATGAATAAGCGATTTATGGAAACGTTCTAATTAATTTTTAAAAATTCAAAATGGAGTGAGTTAATTGTCACAAAACGTATTTACATTTCCTAAAAATAAATTAAGCGAAATGCAAACTTATTATCAACCGTATTTAGAAAAAAGCCCTCAAGGTGCGATGTTTAGAGCTCGGACACCGAATGCTGTTATTACAGCCTATAAGTCTGGTAAAGTGCTTTTTCAAGGTGCTAATCCTACAGATGAAATAGTCAAATGGACAAATGAAAAATCTGTAAATAATCAACAATCATATAGTGAAGATAATGGACCTTTAAATAATGTACTTAAAAGTTCACATATAGGCTCTGATGAATCAGGTACAGGCGACTTTTTTGGTCCTGTAACAGCCGCAGCCGTTTTTATAACCCAAGAACAAATTGTTAACTTAAAAGAGTTAGGCATTCAAGATTCAAAACTCATTAAAGATGATTCAATTTTAAACTTAAGTAAAAAAATTGTTGAAATGAATATCCCTTACTCATTACTTGTCTTAAATAATGAAAAATATAATCAACTTCAACAATCCGGTTGGTCACAAGGTAAAATGAAGGCAATGCTTCATCACCACGTAATTAATAATGTGATTAATAAGCTAGAAGCACAAAGTTATGAAGGTATTGTAATAGATCAATTTTGTTTACCTAAAGTATACAAAAATTATTTAGCTTCAGAAAATGAATCACTTCATCCAAAGACGTATTTTATGACTAAAGCAGAACACCATTCGGTAGCAGTTGCTACTGCAAGTGTTATTGCTCGAGCAAGTTTTTTAAAAGAAATGGATAAGTTATCTTCAACGAGTGGTTATACTTTATTAAAAGGTGCTTCGAATAAAGTTGATCAATTAGCTAGTCAAATTATTAAAAATAAAGGCGAAAACTATTTAAGTGAAATTGCAAAAGTACATTTTGCTAATACTGAAAAAGCAAAAAAATTAACATAAAAAAACTCTGAATCTATTCAACTAGATTCAGAGTTTTACTATTAAACAGTTAATATTATTTTACCTATATTTTTACTTGCTTGCATATGGTCATGAGCTTCACCGACATCAGCTAATTTATACGTTGAATCAATAATAGGTCTTATATCATTTGATTTAAATAAGTTTAGAGAATTATTCACTAAATCTTTAACTAAATCTGCTTTATATTGATCACTTCTCGGATTTAATAAAGTACCTGTAATTTGAATCCGTTTAGCTAAAATTTGATTTAAATTAAAGTTTTCAACACGTCCTCCTCCTAATAAACCTATAATAACCATACGGCCATCTACAGAAATACTCTTCATATTCATATCCCAATAAGACGCTCCAATAAAATCTAAGATTAAATCAACGCCTTCATTATTTGTTTTTTCTAAAATTACATCCGAAAATGTTTCTTCTTTATAATTAATTAACGTATCTGCTCCTAGTGTTTTACAAAAGTCTAATTTTTCTTTACTTCCAGCAGTAACTGTAATTTTTGCACCAGCTTGTTTTGCTAATTGAATAGCAGCAGTTCCTACACCACTACCCCCTGCATGAATTAAAACATGCTCATCCTTTTTTAATTTACCTAGCCAAAATAACGTTTGATACGCAGTCATAAACACTTCTGGTATAGCTGCCGCTTCATTAAATGTTAAATTTTCAGGTTTAGGAATAATTATATCTTCTCGTAATAATGCATACTCAGCATAGCCACCTTCTGGCATTAACCCACAAACCTCATCACCTACTTTATAATTACTATTAGCATTCCCTACTTCTTCAATTATTCCTGAAACCTCAAGTCCAAGACTAATATCTTCTTTTGCTTGATTCGGATATTTACCGACTCGTTTAACAAGATCAGCCCGATTAACAGCAGAGGCTTTAACTTTTACTAACACTTCTTCTTTATTTGGTTTAGGTTTTTCAACTTCTACTAACTGCATTTGCTCCGTTCCACCTGGTTCTTTAACTAAAACCGCTTTCATTTATAAATACCTCCTAATTAATTTACTTTTATTATAATTATCATCATACCTTCTATTATAAAACGCATCAAGAAGAGATAATAATTAAATTAACTCACGTAAGTTCTGTTTTTCGATATAATTCAATCACTTTAGGAAATGTTTTATATTCTTTTCTCCCTTTATCTGTTAAGCCATATACCCCTCTACTAACACGTTTAAACCACTTATAATAATTGTTATATAAAATACCGTATGTCTTTTTACCCGTATCCAATTTCTCGAGATCTTTTGCTGACATAGGTCCTAAATAATCTAAATAATAAGCGATTTGAATCGATTTTTCTTTATAAACAGTCATCATTAAAACGTTATTACTACCGCCTATATTATGATTACTTCGTCTATTTTTAGCTTCATCAATTAATTTAGTACGTTCTTTTTTCCCTTGATTTATACTTCTTTTTCGATTAAAAAAGCCAGGTTCATGGACAACTTCTAAACTTGGTCTTCTTCCCTCAAACGAGACTAAGATAAGACCTAACTCTAATCTTCTTACTAAATGGACTAGATCACGCCAACGTTTCTTTCTCAAGCTCATTTTCGGTCTTTCTATCGCGATATAAACGTCGTTTGTGATTTTTTGACGTTTGGCTGCCTGCATAAGTAAGGTTATATTTAAATTTAATTTAAGTTCAATAATAACAAGTGAATCATCTTTATAAGCAACAACATCACAATCGTTCACTTCAGCTTGAACTGTATAACCTAACTTTTCAAAATATGCTTGAACAGGCATATATAAATCAATTTCTGCTTGTTTATTTGTTTTAGTCATTACGCTCTCCTATTTTTTAAATTCAGCTATTAATTCTTTAACACTTTGTCTTTTACTTAAACGTACAGATTGACCAGCCCATAATGACATAAAAGCTGGATCATTATTTTCTGCTGCTAATTTACGCATATTTTTTGTTAAACTATTTTGATGTGGATAAGGAAGTACATCTTGATTTTTTTCATATAAATGAATAAATTTATTTTTAACTCCTCTAGCAGATTTACCAGAAAATGCTTTAGTTATAACAGTATCCGTTTCTTTACTATTGAGAATTACTTCTTTATGTTGTTCATGTGCATTACTCTCTGTTGTCATTAAAAATGCACTTCCTAATTGGATCGTTGCTGCACCAAGACATTGTGCTGCTTTGAAGCCTCTTTTATCCATAATTCCACCTGAAGCAATTACTGGAATATTGACTACATCTGCAACCTGTGGAATAAGAGACATGAGACCAATTAAATGATCTTCTCCAATAAATGCACCTCTATGACCACCAGCTTCACTTCCTTGAACAACAACAGCATCACATCCATGATTTTCCACAACAATTGCTTCTTCAACTGAAGTAGCCGTACCGATTACATATTTACCAGCTTGTTTTAATTGCTCAATTATTTCTTGATTAGGTACACCAAAAGTAAATGACACAATTGGCGTAGATTTTTTTAAGATTAAATTAACTTGTTGATTGAATATATTAAAATTTTCGAAACTACTCGGTAAATGATCACTATAATTAGGCACATTTTTAATGAATATTTGTTTTGCTTCATCTATTTGTTCTTGAGTGACTTCTGCTTTTTCTGGAACAAATAAATTCACACCATAAACAGCATCAGTTAATGATTCAACATTATCGATAAATTGTTCTAAGCTTGGTATATCTAAATAACCTGCTCCAATATTACCTATTCCACCCTGATTTGAAACTTCACTAACTAAATCTGGAGTTGTTACACCAGCCATTGGTGCTTGAATAATTGTGTTTTCCTCAATTAATTTTTTAACTTCTTTTCTCATAACTGCCAATCAACACCTTTTCAGTAGTCATTTGTTAATTCTATTTTAGCAGTTTTTTATATTATTTCGAATTTAAGAATGTTTCAATATTTAATCTTAAATAATTTATGTATAATAGTAACTAGAGGTGATTTTAATGGAAATAGTGATTATTGGTGGTGGAATTGGTGGTTTAGCAGCAGCTGTTGGCTTACATAAAATTGGTATTAAAGCTCATGTGTATGAACAAGCGTCAAACTTTAAACCTCTCGGTACAGGTATTGGAATTGGCAGTAACGCTATGCTCGCTTTAAATAAATTAGGAGTTGGTGAAGACGTTTTAAAAAATGGCATGCCACTTCATGAACAACGTTTTCTAGATGGGAATTCTAATGTTATGAACACAATTGATTTTACATTATTAAAGAAAAAATTTGGCGAAGAAAATATAGCGATTGAACGGTCAGATTTACATCGTGCTTTATTTGCTGGACTTGATTCTAATTATTTTCATTTTAATAAAAAGGTAAACAGTTTTAAACAAACGAATGAAAAAGTAACAGTCAATTTCACAGATAATACATCAATTTCTGCCGATTATGTTATTGCAGCAGACGGTATTCATTCTATCTTTAGACAAACACTTATTCCAAAAAGCAAACCTAGATATGCAGGTTACACGTGTTGGCGTGGTATTGCTAAAATTAAAAATGATGTCGAGTTACATATATCTTCTGAAGCTTGGTCAAAAAAAGGTAGATTTGGTTGGGCACCTCTTTATAATGGATATGCTTATTGGTTTGCTTGCATTAATGTTAATGAAAATGACGAATATTATCAGTCAATAGATCAATCAGGCCTTGCTAACCATTTTTCTCATTTTCCACCTGTTGCACAAAGATTAATTAATGAAACAAGCAATGAATATTTTTTACATCATGACATCTATGACATTAAGCCTTTAAATAATTTTATTTATAACCGAATTTGTTTAATAGGTGATGCGGCGCATGCTACAACACCTAATATGGGCCAAGGAGCAGGACAGTCAATCGAAGATGCTTATGAACTGATGACTGCTTTAGAAAATAATCTCTATATAAGTGAAGCCTTTGCCGAGTATAATAGCAAACGAGTTACTAAAACAAAAAAAGTTATCAATCTCTCACGTCAAATTGGCTGGGCAGCTCAATGGGATCATCCCTTTTTAATTAACTTTAGAGATACCGTTTTTCCATTTATTCCTAAATCACTTTTATTTATACGACTTACATTTTTATTTAAGTAAACTAGATTACTTATTATACATGCTTATTTCTCCCTGCACCGAAGCCTGCTATTGTAAGTAGGATAGATACAAGAACTAATGCAATAAGCGGAACAGTCCAATTGTGGGTTAAATCAAATAATAAACCAATTAAAATTGGACCAACTGCTGCAAAAACATAACCAATTGATTGAGCCATACCAGAAAGTTCTCCAGCTTGTCGTGCATTTTTGGCACGCATTCCTAAAAGTGCGAGCGATAAGCTGATAGATCCACCAGAGGCAAACCCAATTAAAGTAACCCATACAATAATAAGAAGTGAAGGACCACCAAATATAAGTCCTGTAAAACCTGTAACCATTAAAGCACCAATAACTAAAACGATTCCTTGTTGATTTTTAAACTTCTCAGCTAGCACCGGAGCAAGAAAAGTTGACGGTAAACCTACAAATTGTGCGTATGATACAAGCCAACCTGAAGCTGTCACAGAAAATCCGTAATCTTGCATCATTTCAGGTAACCATGAAACCATTACATAAAAAACAAACGATTGAAGCCCCATAAATAAAGTCACTTGCCACGCAATAGGTGATTTCCAAAGACCACTTTCTGTTGCCACCTCAGTTTCAACAATAGGTTCATCTATAGTTGGAGGCTCTTTAATAGACATAATAAACCAAAAGATGATGCCAACAATAACTAACAAACCCCAAGATAATAAAGCAAGTTCCCATCCAAGATTTAACCCATTAGCTATAGGAACAGTGACACCAGATGCAGTGGCTGCAAAAATAGCCATTGAGGTTGAATAAAGGCTCGTCATTCGACCAACTTTATGAGGAAATTTCTCTTTTATTATTGCTGGGAGTAAAACGTTCATTAGAGCAATTCCCGCACCTATAATCGCAGTTCCTATGTAAAGTGTTAATGTGATTGGGATTGATCTTAAACTAATACCAATAACGAGTGTTATTAATCCCAGTAAAATACCTCGCGTATTCCCTATGCGTTGAGCTAGCTTTGGAGCAATCGGTGAAATTATTGCAAAAGCAATTAAAGGTAAACTTGTTATAATACCAGCACTCCAATTAGCTAACCCTATTTGGTCTCGTATCGTTCCAAGCAAAGGCCCAACTGAAGTAATCGCAGGCCTTAAATTAAATCCTGCAATCATAATTGCAATTATAAAAAGAACACGATTATTGTTAATCTTTTCTTCTGCTTTATTTAAATATACTGACTGTTTATCCATAACTAACTTCCCACCTATCATATGTACATTATTTATAGTTTGTCTGTTAAAAAGATAAGTGTCAATAAATTAAAAATATCCTTAAGTTTATATATAAACTTAAGGATATTTTTAATACATATTATTTTAGTTCATTATTTTTTTGGGCTTCACGTAGTTTATCTGGAGTAACATCGTTTCCAAGTGGGTCTATCACAGTTAGGTCTGAAAAAGTATTTAATACTTGGCCACGAATTTCACGTAAATAATTCTCACGTAAGTTTTTTTGTTCAGTTTTTTCTGCATTAGTTAAACCATCTTGCTGTTCTTTATTAGCTAATTCGTTAATACGATCTAAACTTGTAATCATTATTTATTCCCCTTTTCTGTGAATTTTTATGGACTTTTAGTTAAGCAATAATTCGTGCTTATTAATTAATAACATGTTATTGGTCCTTTTAACAAGTTAATAGCTTATACGTGTATATGTAATTAAATGACAACAAAATGACCAAATAAAGAAACTAAAGTAACACTAACAAAACCTACAGAAACTGCTGCAATAAAACCTATATAAAATGGTTTAATACCTATCCCCTTAAACATTTTAAAGTCAGTAGATAGTCCAACTCCTGCCATTGCCATTCCTAATAAATAAGTTGTACCAAATGAACTAACACCTTCATAAATAGTTTCCCAAGTATTAGGGTTAAAAATACCAAATGCTTGCCCACTATTAGTTAATGTAATGTCTCCAATTGTTCTTATTAACGAAAATAATAAAAACCCTATTACAAAAAGCGGAATAAATGTATACCATTTAGGTAAAGTTTTTGTTTTAACCTCTTTGTTTTTGTTATTAAAGAATAAATAAGATAAGAAAGGAATAATAACAATAATAAATAAGTTTCTAGTTAATTTTGTAACTGTTGCAACATCCACTACTTTTGACGTGTCATACATTTGATCATAAATAAGTGCTGAACCTGTTACTTGCGCTGTATCATGAATTGCTGTACCTAAAAACAATCCAGCTTTAATAGGATCATCTACAAATAATATATTTGCTAAAAATGGATATAAAATCATTCCGGTTAAACCAAAAATAGTAATATTTGCTACAGCATAAGATATTTCATTTTCTTTTGCTTCTATAACTGGTGAAATAGCCATAATTGCTGTGACACCACAAATCCCTGTTCCACCCGCAATTAAAGTTCCTAAACGACTAGATTGGTTCATTTTATTCGTTAAATATAATGTAATAAAAAGACCTGAAGCAATACACGCTAATATTAACGGTATACCCATTGCTCCTAGTTTGACCGCTTCAATTAAACTAAGTCTAAGACCTAATAAGATAATTCCAGCCCGCAAAGCATACTTCACTGAAAATGAGATGCCTTTTTTAAATATATCATTCAAATCAATTGTATTTCGAATAATAATTCCAATGATAATTGCAACAAAAATTCCTGATACAGGTGTTTTACTTCCTGCTGATAAAAGCCCAATTTTTATCAAAATATATCCGATAAATTCTGCACCATAAATTCCCAAAAACATAACGAAAAGTGCTATTAAAATGCCTGGAATTAAATCTGTTATTTTTTGTAAAGTTTGATTATTTTTTTTATTCACTTTATCGTTATCCTTTCTTACTTTAAGCCTATATAAAGATCAATATTAATCAGTCTTTTTTTCAGTTTGATGAATTAATTGCATATCTTTTGTGAAAAATGTTCGATAAGCAAATTGAGTGAATAAAATAACACTCATTGCAACACCACCTAATATACCTAACATAATCGCAAGTTGATATTTGATTGCCATTGTAGGACTAAGCCCGGCTAAAATTTGACCCGTCATCATGCCTGGTAAAAAGACAATTCCCATCCCAATCATATTGTTAATAGTCGGTAAAACTGCTGAGTCAAAAGCACGATCGACATAAGGCTTAACAGCTTTATTTGGTGTTGCACCTAACATAAGTGAACCTTCTATTTTTTCACGATTATCAATCATATTATCAAGCAGTGATTGTACACCTAGTGTCACGCCTGTCATTGCATTTCCAATCATCATACCAGCTATTGGAATAATGTACCTCGGTTCAAACCATGGTGAAACATTTAAAACGACATAATTAAAGTAAACAAGTGAAATGAGTGAACCAGCAACCATCGAAGTTGCTATGACAACTTTAAGTCGTTTGCCCATCGGATGATCAATTGATTTAAATATTGTATAAATCGCAAATAACTCCATAAATAAAACAACTAAAACAACTAAAAATGGATTTGGATTATCAAATAAATAACTTAATATATAACCTGCAATAACGAGTTGAAAAGTCATGCGTAAAGTGGCTATTGTTAATTTTAATTTGCGAGAAATCCCTCTCCATTGAAAAATTAGCAAAACAATTACAACAAATATATAAGCACTCACTAAACGCCAAAATTCAATTTCAATCATCTATCTCACCATCCTTAATTATAATGACTTCATCACTATAAGTTCTTGCTAGCTCTTCTGAATGGGTAATGAAAATAACAGTTTGATCCTTTGCTTTAGCATTTTTAATAAATGTTTGCATGACGTCTACTTCTGTTGAATCATCAAGTGCAGAAGTTGGTTCATCCAATATATATACGTTTGGCTTCATTAAAGCCACTCGCGCTAAGGCTATTCGCTGTTGTTCACCACCTGAAAGTTTATTAATAGGTTCTTGTAAATCTTTATTTAATTCCATATCTTTAAGAATTGTTTTCATTTCTTCATCTGTTGCTAACTGCTTTTCTGAAAACTTAAGCCCCATTTGTAAATTTTCTTCAATTGTTCCTTCAAATGCAAGAGGCGTTTGAGATAACATAACAACTTCACGCCTTAACTTAACTGGATCATATGTTGTTAAATCTTTACCTCGATATGTAATTTTGCCTGAATCAGGTGTTATCATTTTATTTAATAATTTTGCCAAAGTAGATTTTCCCGCACCACTTCCACCGATAATACTTGTTACTTTACCTGTTGAAATTTCTAAATAGTCTATTGATAAGACATCTAAAAATTTAATATTTTTTAAAACAAACATCTATCTAATCACATCCATTAAGTTTATTATCATACACAACATAAATTAAAAAGTAAAAAAATCCTTATAATTATTTTAATTTTAATTATAAGGATATCATTTATTTTGTTAAATCAATCTTTTTACTAATTAAATAGATCACCATGCCACCAATTGTCATAGAAACTAATTCACCAATTCCTACTATAAACCACGTTGATAAAAATGGTAAATCTAATAAAAAGGTGAGTTGAAAGGCGACAGTAAACATCGAAACGGAAAATATAAGTGCTGTAACAACAATTTTCCATACATCATGCTTTATATTTTTAGTTAAATATCTACATAGTATTAATACGATAAACGTTGCGACTCCACCTATTGGAACGTCAAACATCCAAGTAGGTGAAAAGAAGTTTGCAAAAACAACCCCTAAAGTTACGCTAATTACATAACGTTTGTTATACAACGCTAAATAATTAAACATTTCTGAAAGTCGGAGTTGAATGGCACCAAAGCTAAAAACAGCTAACATCATTGTTACTACAACATAAAGCGAAGCTACTAAAGACATTTTTGTTAATTCAGATGCCATAGATTTGTGAGAATGAGAACTTTTGCTTAAAGAATTATTCAATTGTTTAAACTCCTTTGTAACATAGAAAACTATGTTAGTAATAACCACGACCAAAGGATTCTAAGTGTCGAGGTGTAAATTTAATAATTTACTAAATATAGTGTAACATAAAAGTTAGTTTATTTTGCTAACCAACCTCCGTCAATTGGTATAACAGTTCCATGTATATAACTTGCAAAATTACTTGCTAAATAAAGCGTTAAATCTGCCACTTCTTTAGGATCTGCCCAACGATTAGCTGGCGTTTCTTCTTTAACCCAATTTGCTATTTCACCTGAACCTTTAAAATCATTAGCATTCATCGGGGTTTTAATAGCTCCTGGAGCAATCGCATTAGCTCGAATACCTAATCGTGCGTAATCAAGATCCAATTGTTTTGTATATCCAATAATTGCGTGTTTAGAGGCTGTATAAGCAGCGCCACCTCCACCACCAATGAATCCTGCAATTGAAGCCATATTAATAATAACCCCATGATTTTGTTCTAACATATAAGGTAATACACAATTTGTTACAAGATATGTTCCCTTTATATTTGTATTCATCACTTTATCCCATAAAGCTTCATCAGTGTCTAAAGTGTTTTTAAAATCATCTAACACACCTGCAGTATTTAATAAGATATCAATTTTTTTATATTGGCTGATTGTATCTTTTATAGCTTTATTAATTGATTTTGGATCACTAACACTCCCTACAACGTAGTAAAAATGATGTGGGTATTTAACAAGTAAATTATTTAAACCGTCTTTATCAATATCATATCCAATTACATTAGCGCCACTTTCTAGAAAAGCTATCGCCTGTGCTTGACCTATACCTGAAGCTGCTCCGGTGATAAAGACGGTTTGATCGCTGTATTCATCAAACTGCATATTACTTTTAGACAACAACTTCCCAGTCCTCTGCTAATAAATCACAAACAGTCGGTGAAAAAATTGTATAACCTTCTCCTTCAACATTAATAACGAAATAAGGATTTAATGTTTGTCCCTCATAAACACTATCATTTACAATTTTAATATACTTTTCAGCACCACTCCACCCTGTTCTAATTACTTTACCACCTGACTTTAATTCTGTTAAAGCCGCTTCAAAATTCATTTAAATCTACTCCTCATTTTCTAAAATTTTTACATACCTTCAAAATGTTTCATAAAATCTGGTTCACTTGAATTAGCACCTGTACGTCCATTTGATTCATAATTTGCTATTTCTTTCATGTCATCTTTAGTTAATTCAAAATCAAACACATCAAAATTCTCTTTTATTCTTGATGGCGTAACTGATTTTGGAATAATAATTGTATCTCTTTCTAGATGCCATCTTAAAATTAATTGTGCAGCTGTTTTATTATATTTTTTTGCTAACTGTGCTAAATGATCATCTGGTAATAGTCGACCACGACCTAATGGTCCCCATGCTGTAACGGCTATATCTCTTTCTTTACAAAAGTTAATTAATGCATCTTGTTGTAAACGTGGATGACATTCAATTTGGTTAATAACCGGTTTGATATTCGCTGTATTTTCTAACTTTTTTAAATGTTCTTCATGATGATTTGATACGCCTGGAACACGTATTAATTTCTCTTCATAAAGCCGTTCAATTGCTTTATAAGTATCTGTAAACTTTTCTGGAACAGGCCAATGAACTAAATACGAGTCTAAATAATCTAATTCGAGTAATTCAAGCGATTTTTCAAACGCACGTAAGGTTTCATCATATCCGTGGTCCGTATTCCATACTTTTGTCGTAATAAATATATCTTCTCTTGGTACAGAAGACGCCTGAATTGCTTTACCTACTTCTTTTTCATTAGCATATAGCGTTGCAGTATCAATTGCCCGATATCCAACATCTAATGCAGTTGTTATTGCTTCAATCGCTTCAGCTTCATCTGTCATTTTATAAACGCCTAAACCTACTTGTGGCATATTTACCCCATTACTTAATTTTTTTTCTAAAATAAATATCACCCCTTTATATTATATTTATCATAACATTTTAATTAAATTTAAAAAGGAA
>Ga0209487_1003443_pt1 | contig 12423 bp, 11 predicted proteins | sample Poulit2012_FD_187524 | JGI IMG/M metagenome (GOLD analysis project Ga0209487, IMG submission 187524) | Agricultural soil microbial communities from Georgia to study Nitrogen management - Poultry litter 2012 (SPAdes) (version 2) | ecosystem: Environmental > Terrestrial > Soil > Agricultural land... | reverse complement strand
CCGGAGGCCATGGCCGACCGGCCGGGCCGGCTGTGCGGCCGACCGCTGCCGGAGCAGTCGCACGCGCCGATTGCTGGGCTGCCGGGGACAGGACCCTCCGGCCGGTGCGCCGCCGAGCCCGCACCCCGGGTTGCGCGGTCTCCGGGGTGGCGGGTGTGGCCGCCGGGGGCAGGGTCGTCCCGCGGGCGCGTCGCCGAACCGGTACCCCGGGCGGCTTGCTATTGGCGGGAGCGAGCGAGGCCCTGACCAGCGCCTGCCGCCGCAGCAGCTGGGACACCCGTGGCGGCGTGACCGGGCCGGCGGAGCGGGTCGGGTGCGGCCCGGGGGATCCCGTGGGCGGGCCAGCCGAGCGGGCGGAACCGGCCGGGTGCGACCCGGTGGAGCTCGCCAGGTGCGGCCCGGCCGGGACCGGCGACCGGCCACTCCCGGCGGCCACGGCTCGGCCCCGAGCACCCAGGGTGGCGGTGCCGGAGCGGGTGGCATCGCCGTCCTGTCGGGCCGCGGCGTCAGGGGGCGCGGCCGCGGCAGCTGGTGCCGGCGGCTGTCGGCCGGCCCCCGCGGGCTTCCCCGGCGGCCCGCCCGAGCGCCGTCGGGTGTCCTGCGAGGTGAGCATCGGGCCGGCGGCCTTCACCTCGGCGGGGGTGCGCATCGGCACCGTGCGCGGGGCCACCCGCGCCGAGATGGTGCCCGGGCGCCACGAGGTCTCGTCCGGAACGCCGGTGACGATCCGGGGCAGCCCGCGCGGGGCCAACGAGTCGAGCGGGGCGGCAGGCTCGACACTCGGGTGCCACCACCGCGGCGGTCGCACCTGGGTCTCCGCCTGGCGCGCGCCGACCGGCGCCGCGGCGGTGAGCGCGCGACGGATCGGCAGCGGGCGCCGGGTCCCCGCGGCGAACCGGGTCGCGCCGGAGGCCAGCGAGCCGATCAGCGGCGGGCGGGTCCGGCCCTGCCGGGGTCCGGGGCGCTGGAACCGGCGTCGGACGTCGCGGCCGAGGCGGGCATCATCGGCGGTCATGACGTCTTCGCCCGGAACCCGTTGTGCGCCACCTCGAGCTCCTCGACGAGCTGGGTCTCGGCGTCCACGCTGAAGTCGGGCCCGGTCCACCGCACGGCGAACATGTTGTCGAACTCCCAGGCGCGCAGCCGGTCGCCGGTGTAGCTGATCGCGGTCACCGCACCGGTGCTGCGCACCACCTTGTTGCCGTTGGCGGCGAAGCCCTCACCAGAGGAGTTGGCCACCCAGGTGAACAGGGCGTCGGAGGCGATCATGCCGCGGGAGAAGACGAGGTTCGGCCAGCTCATGGTGCCCGGCAGGCGGTGCACGAAGCCGTTCTGGCCGCCCTCCACGTAGGTGTGGACGTCCACCGTGAGCTGCAGCCCGCGCACCTCGCGGAAGGTCCCCAGCTCCACGCCGTCGACCTCGAGGAGGAACCAGCCGGTGGTGGTCGGCTCCCCGCCCAGCACGGTCTGCTCAGTGGCCACTGTCCTGCACCGCCTCCCACGCACGTTCGTTCAGCCCGGACACCGCACGGATCAGGCGAACCCGGTCCAGGTGTTCCAGGTCCAGCAGGTCCTCCAGTGGCCAGTGGAGGTGGTAAGCGAGGTAGGCGATCTCCTGCCACAACGCCTCGGCCGGATAGCGAAGCATGGGTCACCGACCGTCGGTGCGGATCTCCTCGATCGCCGCCCGGGTGGGGCGCGGAACCACCCGGGTCTCAGCGCTCGGCGGAGTGCCGCCCTCCGGGGAAGGCGCGGGCGCGGGTGCCGACTGGGGCGCCGCGGCGGTGACCGGGGCGGCCAGCTCGTGCTGGGCGGCGAGCAGCTCCTCGTACTCCTGCTGGCTGCCGAAGTTGATGACCCCGTAGAAGTCCTGCAGGAAGGCGAGGTCGGCCGCGAACAGCGACTCGATCTCCCGGGTGGTGACCAGCTCGAGGGTGCCCAGGCGCTCCACCACCCGCGCGAGCACCACGATCGTCAGCCGCGGGTCGTCCGGGCCGTCGATCATGGCGTCGCGCAGCGGCTCGAGCTCGTCACGCGCGGTTGCCAGGCGCATCGTGCCCTCGCGGTGCAGCACCCCCTGCGGGTCGAGATAGCCGCGGGGCAGGGTGAAGCGGTAGCTGGTCTCCAAGGTCACTTCACTCGCTCGAGGCGCTCGATGACGATGGTGACGTTCTCCTTGACCGCGTCGCTGCTGTCCACGCTCAGCTGGTCGGTGGAGATCTTCGAGGGCCAGGCGTTGTAGAAGTTGAAGCGCGAGACCTCGTTGCGGGCGGCGTCGTAGAGCACGATCGAGCCGTTCTTGCGCTGGCCGGCGCGGTCCGCGGCGACCAGGCCGATGCCGCGGATGTCGTTGAACCACTGCCAGAGCTTGTCCGCGCTGGAGTCGAGCGGGGCGATCCGGGTCAGCTGCAGGTCCGAGACGTTGGTCCGCGTCCCGAGGCCCTTGACGACCTCTTGGCGGCCACCGGAACCGGCCTGGGTGGAGGTGCTGACGCCGACCTCGATGTCGAGGCCGGAGACGGCGGTCAGCGCGCTGATGACCTCGCCGTCGATCTCCAGGAAGAAGTTCTGCGCGACGATCGGGTCATTGGTGAACAGTCCGTCAACCACTGGTGTTACTCCTTGGGAAATGGGGCCCGGCGGGACCGGGCGTCAGGGAAAGTCAGGACGCGGACTGCTTGGTCTGGCTGATCCGGAAGATCACGAACTCGGCCGGCTTGACCGGCGCCAGGCCGACCTCGACGACGAGCTTGCCCGCCGCGATGCTGTCGGGGGTGTTGGTCGTCTCGTCGCACTTGACGTAGTAGGCCTGGTTGGCCGAGGCCCCGAACAGGGCGCCGGACTGCCACAGGCCGTGCAGGTAGCCGCTGAGGGTGCGGGTGACGCCTTCCCACAGGGTGACGTCGTTGGGCTCGAACACCGCCCACTGGGTGCCCTCCATGATGGTGGACTCCACCATGTTGAACAGGCGGCGCACGTTGATGTACTGCCAGTCGGTGTCCGAGGTCAGGGTGCGCGCACCCCAGATCCGGATCCCGCGGGTGCCGAAGGGCCGGATGCAGTTGATCCCGATCGGGTTCAGCAGGCCCTGCTCGGTCTGGGTGATGGGGCGCTCGACATCGAGCACACCGCGGATCGTGTCGTTGGCCGGGGCCTTCCACACACCGCGGGTGTCGTCGGTGCGCGCCCAGACGCCGGCGACGTGGCCGGACGGCGGGATGAGCACCTCGGAGGTGCCGTTGGTGCCGATCGGGTTCTCCACCTTGATCCACGGGTAGTACAGGGCGGCGAACTGCGAGTCGTACATCGCGGTGTCGCTGCGCCACTCGCGCACCTGCTGCGGGGTCATTCCGGGCGGGGCGTCGAGCACGGCCATCCGGTTGGGGTGCTGCTCGCAGTGGGAGATCAGCGTGGTCTGCACCGCCTGCCACAGGCCCAGGTCCAGCGTGCCGTCCTCCTTGGTGGCCGCCGTGACGAGGTCCGGGACGATCACCATCGTGACGTCCTCGGCGATCGCCAGGCCGTTGATGCCGGAACGGCTGGACTCGGAGCCGGCGAACTTGCGTCCGTTGACCGGGACCGGCTTGGGCTCGGCCTTGGCGAGGGAGTAGCTCCCTGGGCGGAGCAGCTCGAGCTGGGTGGAGGTGTCCACCCCCTCGTCCAGGGAGACCTCGACCTTGACCTTCGTGGAGGTCTTGTTGATGACGGCGGCCGCGTCCCGCTCCCCACCCAGGGTGAGGTCGGGGAAGGACTCGACCTCCTCGCCGTCCTCGACGATCCGGATGGTGAAGGCGGCCGGGCCCTCGTGGTCGGGCTCGGGGTCCACCGTCTCGACGACGACGTCGATGTTGGCGTCCGGCTCGACGGACTCCACCCGCACGGGCAGGCCCAGCGCGCGGTCAGCGGCGGGCAGCGCGAGCGTCGCCGCCTCACCGGAGGGCTCGGAGTTGGGCACCCGCACGATGTAAGCGAGGGTGCCGCCGTTCTGGAAGAAGCCGTAGACCGACAGCGGCAGCACCGCTCCGGGGATGAAGCTGCCGTACAGCTCCTCGAACTGCGACCAGCTCGTCACGAGCCGCGGGGCCAGGCCCTCGGGGTCGTTCGGGTCGTCCAGGGGTGCGCGCTCCGTGAATCCGACGAAGGCGGCGACCGCGGTGGGGGCGGACGCGAGCACCTTCTGGGACGAGGGCACCTCCTCGACATAAACACCTGGCGCTGTGTACGTGGGCACGGGCTCTCCTGCAAGCTCTAGTGACGCATGGGAGGCAGCCCATGCACGGTTCGGTCCGACGATATGGAGGGACCGAATGCCCAACATCGGTAATCGCTACTGATCTTGCTGGGTGGAAATGCCCGCGCCGTCATGGCTCGGGGGGTAATGTCCGACCCGTGTGAACGGCCGGGCGGTCGCGGGGGACCTGATGCACACGCGCAGGTAGCGAGTTCGTGCGTGCTCCCGGTCCCTGCAACCTCGACCCGGGAGAGGGCATGACCCACCCACCACTCAGCGTCCGGCGCTGGGCCACCGTCCCGCGCCCGCAGCAGGTGGCCGAGATCCGTGCTGCGCTGGAGGAGGGGCGCAGCGCGGTCGTCATCGGCGCCGCCGGGGTCGGCAAGACGCACCTGGTGGGGACGGTCCTGCGCGAACTGAGCCTCAACGCCGGGGACGCCGTGCTCGCCTTCTCCGGCGCCGACATCCCGGCCGGGCCGATCGCCCAGCTGGTCGCCGGCTCCGGACACCCCAGTCCGGTCGTCCGCGTGGAGGACGCGCACGAGCTGTCCCCGCAGGCCGCGCGTGAGCTCACCGCACTGGCCCGGTCGGGTGCGGCGCGCGTGCTCGTGACCCTGCGGCCGGCAGCTGCCGGGCGCGCGCCCTGGCTCAAGCTGTGGAAGGACGAGGTCGCGGCCCGGGTCGATGTGCTCCCGTTCACCGACCTCGAGGTCGACCAGCTGCTGCACCACACCCTGGGCGGGCCGACGACGCCCAACACCTTCATCCGGATGATGTCGCGCACCGGCGGTAACGCCTTCTTCCTGCGGGAGACGATCCACGCCGAGCTCTCCGCAGGCCTGCTTACTCAGCGTCAGGGGGTGTGGCTCGGTACCCGGGATGCTCCGCTGACCGCGCGGGTGCGCGACTACGTGCGGGGGGAGCTCGCCCAGCTCTCCGCGCGCGAGCAGGAGGCGCTGGAGCTCGTGGCGCTGGCCGGTGAGCTACCGGTGCGCCAGCTCCTGTCGATCGTGCCGGACGGGGTCCTGGGCGACCTCATCACCGACGAGGTCATCAGCGTGGAGGCCGCGGGTCCGCTGGACAGCGCCCTGGTGCCCACCGCGCGCGTGCCGCACCCGATGGTGGCCGAGGCCGTGCGCGCGCTCATGCCGCCCGACCGGGGCAGGCGGCTGCACGAGCTGCTCCGTGCCTCCGAGGGCGCAGGCGGTGAGCCACCCGCAATGGTGCTGCATACCGTCACGTGGGCTCTCGAGCACGGCCTGGAGCTGCCGCCGGACCGGGTGGTGCTCGCCCTGCGCGAGGCGACCCGCCTCAACCGCTGGACGGCGGTCGAGCGGATCTCGACAGCGGCCCTGTCCGGCGGCATCACTCAGCCGGAGGTGCTGCTGCGCCGGGCCTATGCGTGGCGCGTGCTGTTTGAGCCGGCCAGGGCGGTGGCGGACCTGGCCGCCGCCCATGAGCTCCTCCAGGAGCCGTCCGCCGACCCGATGCTCGTGGCCAGACTCGCCGAGATGCGCGCCGACCTGCACCAGTACCACGAGAACGACCTCGTGGCCGCCGTCAACTGTCTCGACGAGGCCCGTGAGCGCCTCGCGACCCACCGCGAGGCCGACACGCTGGCCACCGCTCGCGCCCGGCAGTTCCTCGAGGTCGCCCGCACCGCTCGGCTGGGCCACGGGGGTCGCTTCGACCTGTCCGTGGCTCCCGCTCTCGCCATGCTCGAGGACCCCGACCCACACGCCACGCACGTCCTGCTGCGCCTGGTGCACTCCGCGGCGCTGGGCCTGGGGCAGATGGGGCGCCTGAGCCAGGCCCGGGCACTCTGCGAACGGTACGAGCCGCTCGTCCCGCCCGGTGTGGAGACGGTTCCGTTGTGGGTCGGCGACGACATCGTCATGGCCCGCTTCCACGTCCACCGCTGGGAGGGGGACGTGCAGGCGATGGAAGACGTCTTCACCCACGCCCCCGGGACCCGCAGCCGGTTCGGGATGCACGAGGCCTACACCCAGATCGGGATGGGGATGCTCGCCGCCGCTCGCGGCCACTGGTCGGAGGCTCGGGGTCACCTGGTCACCGCCAGTGCCCGGTACGCGGTGGACGACCTCAACGGGGTGGGCGCCTACGCCACCTCGATGGAGGCACTCGCCCTGGCCGCGACCGGCGACGCCCTCGGCGCGCGCGAGGCGATCGACCGCACCCGCGCGACCCCACTGCGCGTCTCGGCGTCCCTGGAGTCGGATCTGCGGCTCAACCTCGTGGACGCCGAGTGCTGGCTCGGCTCGGACCGGGCGCGCACCGAGGCGACTGCCCTGGCGCGCTGGTGCCGGGAACGCGGGCTGCACCGCACCGAGCTGGAGGCCTGGCACCGCACCCTGATCGCCCCGGGGCCACCGATGCCCGACGAGGTACTGGAGCGGATCCGCGAGCTCGGCGAACAGGTGTCCGCCCCACGCCCCCAGGCGCTGGTCGCCCATGCCACCGCGCTGGTCGACGGGGACACCGCGCTGGCCCAGATCGCCGAGCGGGACCTGGGCTCCTGCGGCCTATGGCTCCCTCCCCGGGGAGCAGCCGCTACGCTCACCCGCCGGGAGCGTGAGATCGCGGCGTTGGCCGCCGGCGGGCTCAGCAGCCGGGCGATCGCCGAGCGCTTCACCCTGTCGGTGCGCACCATCGACAGCCACCTGTCGCGGGTGTACACCAAGCTCGGCGTCAAGAGCCGCCGCGAGCTCGCCCTCGCCCTCCAGGGGTAGTCAGACCGCGTCGCGACGCCGGAACACCAGCCCGCCCAGCAGCACGACCACAACCGTGGCGACCAGCACGTAGGTGAGGCTGTGGCCCATGCTCACGGCCCGTTCGGTGTAGTCGCAGAACATCCCGGTGGCCTCGGTGGTGCAGGTCTCGATGTAGTAGGTGGTACCGCCCTCGATCCAGCCCATGAGGTTGAGGCTCAACAGCCACGGCCGAGCGCCCGGCACGTAGGCGGTGAAGATCTGCTCGGCGACCAGGTAGAGCACCACGCCACCCAGCACGGCGGCGGTGTGCCGCAGCAGGATCCCCAGCGCCGACCCGGCCAGCGCGGCCACGACGGCCAGGGCGACCACGCGGCCGGCGAGCCCGAGCGCCTCGCTCCACACCGCCGTCGTCATCCCGTCGGTCAGGCCGGCCTGGGCGTTGATCGCCCAGGTCCCGAGGACGACCACCGCGAGCATGACGACGGCGAGCGGCACCACTCCCAGCCCGGCCGCGGCGACCTTGCTCGCGTAGACCCGCCCGCGGCGCGGCTCGAAGCTCAGCCACGTGGTGATCGAGCCGGTGCTCAGCTCGGCCGCGGTGAAGGTGGTACCGATGAGCAGGCCAGCCAGCAGCGGGAGGGCGGCGAACGTGGTCAGCTGGGCGAGCAGACTCTCGTGCAGCGGGGGTGCGACGTGGATGAACCACTCCAGCTGCGGCTCCATGTCGTCACAGCCCCAGTCGGCCGCCCGCCCGGTGGCCTCGGCCTCCTCGGCCTCCGCAGCGCGACAGTCGGCGACGTACTGCTCCCCGTGCTCCTCCCAGTCAGCGAGCTGCTCCTCGTAGAACTGCTCGGCCTGGGCGACCTCGGCGTCGCTGGGTGGGCGGGTCATCTGCCACACGCCCACAAGCGTGGCGAGCGAGAGCAGGACCGCACCGACCGCGGTCAGCACGATGAGACGGCGCGAGCGCAGCCGGCGCAGCTCGACCCGGAGCAGCCGCATCAGGACTGCTCCCCGCTTCCCGACCGAGGGCCGGGTGGTCGTCCGGCGTGCCGGCCGCTGGTCGGCCCCTCCAGCCCCTCACCGGTGGTGAGGTCGAGGAACACCCGCTCCAGGTCCATCCGCTCGGGGCTGAGCTCGTTGACGTACAGGCCCTGGGCGGCGAGCAGCTCGGTGATGTGGGCCGGGTCCTCGGCCCCCCGCACCCGCAACGACCCGGCCTCGGACCGCACGCGCAGGCCAGCGGCGCTGAGGATCTGCTCGGCCCGCGCGGGGTCGGCCACCCCCACGCGCACCGCCCCGCCGCCGCGCTGGTTGATGACGTCGGCGACCTTGCCCTCGGCGAGCAGGCGTCCGCGGCCGATGATCGACACGGTGTCGGCCACCTGCTGGACCTCGGCGAGGATGTGGCTGGAGACCAGCACCGTGCGTCCCTCGGCGGCCAGCCGACGCATGGTGTCGCGCACCTCGCGGATGCCGCCGGGGTCCAGCCCGTTGGTGGGCTCGTCGAAGATCAGTAAGTCGGGGGACTTGAGCAGGGTGGCCGCGATGGCCAGGCGCTGCTTCATGCCCAGCGAGTAGGTCTTGTACCGGTCTCGGGACCGGTCGCTCAGGGCCGTGGCCGCCAGCACCTCCGACACCTTCTCGCGAGGTGCCCCGATCGCGCCGGCGAGCAGCTCGAGGTTGCGGCGGGCGGTGAAGGTGGGGAAGAACTTCGGCGACTCGACGATCGCACCGACCCGTCCGATGACCGCCGGCAGCTGGGCGGGCACGTCGTGGCCGAAGATCTGCATGGTCCCGGCATCGGGCCGGATGAGACCGAGCAGCATCCGGATCGTCGTCGTCTTGCCCGAACCGTTGGGACCCAGGAAGCCGTGCACGCCGCCCACCGGCACGCGCAGGTCGAGCCCCTCGACACCGACGCTGCCCCCGCCGCGACGGCGGTAGGTCTTGCGCAGGCCACGCGTGTCGACGGCGAGCTCGGTCATCGGTGCTCCGGGGGAAAGTGAGACGGTGGCCGGCTCCCGGCCCATCGGGAGATTACCGCCTCTTGACGATCCGGACGGCGGATCGGGGGTGCGGGTTTACGGTCGCCTCGGGTGGGGGATGGGTCAGTCGCGGCCGCGCTGGTGAGATGGTGAGGTCACGCGCGAAGAGAGGACTGCCCGTGCCACGCATCGTTGTCATCGCCACCGGTGGAACCATCGCCTCCGAGGAGACCACTGAGGGGCACGGCGCGGTCGCCGCACGCACCGCTGTGGACATGGTGGGGGCGATGGACTTCGGCGGTATCGCCGTGGAGAGCCACGACCTCCTCCGGGTGAACTCCTTCCTCCTGGGCCATCGTGAGCTGCGCCAGATCGCCGAGTCCGTCGCCGCCCACGTGGCCCGCCCCGAGGTCGACGGCGTCGTGGTCACCCACGGCACCGACACGATGGAGGAGAGCGCCTATCTGCTGGACCTCGTCCACGACTCACCCAAGCCGGTGGTCCTCACCGGAGCGCAGAAGGCCGCCGACCTGCCGGACACCGACGGCCCGCAGAACCTGCGTGAGGCGGTCACGGTGGCCGCGGACCCCGGCGCCCGGAACCTGGGCTGCCTCATCGTCTTCGCCGGACAGGTCTATGGCGCCCAACGCACCCGCAAGCACCACACCATCGCCGCCGAGGCGTTCCGCACGCTCGACGGCGGACCGCTCGGCCAGGTGCGCGAGGGCCGGCTGAACCTGCTGGCAACGCCGGTCCGACGACCCCGCCTGCCCCTGCCCGACGCCCGCTTCGACGACACCCGGGTGGACGTCGTGCCCGTGTACCCCGGCGCCGATGACGCCCTGGCGCGAGCCGCGGTGGCCGCCGGGGCCCGCGGAGTGGTGCTGGCCGGTACCGGGACCGGCAACGCCAACCACTCCTTGCTCCGCTGGACCAAGGAGGCCGTTGCCGATGGCGTCGTGGTGGGAGTCTCCACGCGGGTCGCCGAGGGACCGGCGGTCCCGATGTACGGCAACGGCGGCGCGGTGGACCTGGTCGCCGCGGGGGCACTGGTACTCGGCGGGCTACCGCTCTACCACGGGCGGCTGCTGCTGGCGCTGCTCCTCGCGGCGGGCCGGCCGGTCGGTCAGGAGGAGCTCGGGGAGTTCACCAGGTAGTCCTCAGCGTCGTCGTCCCAGCTCAGCACGACATGGCCGGTGGCCTCGGCGCCCTTGCAGAACTGCAGGAACGAGCGGTAGCCCAGCGCCTTCTCGCTGAACTCCGGACGCCGCTTGAGAACCCGGTTCTTCAGGCCGGACAGCGGCACCGGGCCGCGCGCCTCGGCCACGATCTCGGCGAGCAGCGCGAAGGTGTCCTCGCGCTGGCCACGCTCGGGCAGTGACACCTCCGGGTCTCCGGCGGCCGGGCCGGCCGCGAGCTCGACGATGCCCCGCTCGGCGAGGTGGCGCAGCACCTCGCCGAAGGACCGGAAACCGTGGTCCGACTCGCTGAAGGTGGGGTCCTTGCGCAGCAGGGCGCGCTTGAGGACCGAGGCGGTGACGGCGTCAGCGGTGGCTGCCAGCCCGGCCAGGGTCTGGGCCACGCGCACCTCGAGCGGTTCGGCGGTAGCACCCGGGGGAGGCGTGAGGTCGGTGTCGGCAGACTCCCGCTCGTCGGCCGTCTCCTCGGCGCCGGCCACCTCGACCTGCTCGCCGTCGGCCGGTCGGCGGCCGCGGCGCCCACGCCGGCGGGGCTCATCGCCGCTCTCCACCCCCTCGAGGCGCTCGTAGAAGAGGAACTCGTCGCAGGCGGGCGGCAGCAGCCGGGAGGTGGAGCTCTCCACGCCCACGCCGATCACTCGCTTGTTGAGCTCGCGCAGCTTGTGTACGAGGGGGGAGAAGTCGCTGTCGCCGGTGCAGATGACGAAGGTGGAGATGTACTCCCGCTCGAAGGCCATCTCGATCGCGTCGACGACCATCTTGATGTCGGCCGCGTTCTTGCGGGAGGCACCCATCCGCTGCGGCATCTCGATGAGCTCGACCTGGTGCCGGGTCAGCGCTCGGCGATCCTCGTCGAAGTACGACCAGTCCGCATAGGCGCGGCGCACCACGGTGCGCCCGCGCACCGCGAGCGCGTCGGCGATCGGGCCGAAGTCGAAGACCATGCCCTCGTCACGTGCCCCCAGCGCAAGGTTCTCGTAGTCCAGGAACACGGCCATGCGATCTTCGGTATCCATCTGGTCAGCCTACGACTCACCGCTCGACAGCGGCTCGCGGCTCGACCCACCTGGGTGACCGAGTCGAGCCGCCGATGCCGGACCGGGCCCGCGGGCAGTAGCGTGGCGCGGGCAGGCCGACAGGAGAGAGGGCACCAGGCATGGCACAGCTACGGATCGGGATCGCCGGCTACGGCAACCTGGGCAAGGGAGTGGCCAGCGCCGTCCGGCAGAACCCGGACATGACGCTGGTCGGGGTCTTCACTCGCCGCGACCCGGACACCATCGAGCCCCCGACACCGGACACCCCGGTACTGCCCTGGGCCGAGCTGCCCGACTACCGCGAGGCCATCGACGTGCTCATCCTGTGCGGGGGCTCCAAGGACGACCTGCCCCAGCACGGACCTGAGCTCGCTGCCCAGTTCACCACGGTGGACAGCTTCGACACCCACGCCCGGGTCCCGGAGTACTTCGCCGCCGTGGACGCCGCCGCCCGACCGGCAGGCACCACGGCCATCATCTCGGTGGGCTGGGACCCCGGGATGTTCTCGCTCAACCGGCTGTTCGGCGAGGCGCTGCTGCCGGAGGGGCAGACCTACTCCTTCTGGGGCAAGGGGCTGAGCCAGGGCCACTCCGATGCGGTGCGTCGCGTCCCCGGGGTGGCGGCAGGCGTGCAGTACACGATTCCGTCTGCCGAGGCGGTGGAGGCCGTCCGCAGCGGAGCCCGTCCAGAGCTGTCCACCCGCGAGAAGCACACCCGCGAGTGCTACGTGGTCCTGGAGGACGGCGCCGACGCGGCACAGGTGGCCGAGTCGATCACGACGATGCCGCACTACTTCGCCGACTACGACACCACCGTGCACTTCATCAGCGCCGAGGAGCTCGCCCGGGACCACGCGGCGATGCCACACGGCGGCTTCGTCATCCGCAGCGGCACCACCGGTGAGGGGAATGACCAGGTGGTGGAGTACCGCCTGCAGCTGGGCAGCAACCCCGAATTCACCGCCAGCGTGCTGGTCGCCTATGCCAGGGCCGCCGCGCGACTCAATGCCCAGGGGCAGGTCGGGGCGCAGACCGTGCTCGACGTCCCACCGGGTCTGCTGTCCCCGAAGTCTGCCGAGACGCTGCGCGCCGAGCTCCTCTAGCGACAGTCACCTCGGTCGCCTGACAGACCGTCCCGAGCCCGGGACGGCGGTTCGGCGACCGTGCTTTTGGTGTGCGACCAAGCCGATTCGTCCGGTTTGTCCGACAGTGAGATGACTCCGTCACCACCCAACC
>Ga0209487_1003442_pt1 | contig 12425 bp, 13 predicted proteins | sample Poulit2012_FD_187524 | JGI IMG/M metagenome (GOLD analysis project Ga0209487, IMG submission 187524) | Agricultural soil microbial communities from Georgia to study Nitrogen management - Poultry litter 2012 (SPAdes) (version 2) | ecosystem: Environmental > Terrestrial > Soil > Agricultural land... | reverse complement strand
ACACGTTCTACGTGCTGGGCACGGTGGCCGGGCCGCACCCGTACCCGGCCATGGTCAGGGACTTCAGCGCCGTGGTTGGCCGCGAGGCGCGCCGCCAGATGCTCGACCTTTTCGGACGGCTGCCCGATGCGCTGGTGGCCTGCGTGGGCGGCGGCTCCAATGCAATGGGGCTTTTTTACCCGTTTGTAAACGACCAGGACGTTGCCATGTACGGCGCCGAGGCCGCCGGGCGCGGGCTGGAAGGGCTGCAGCACGCAGCCAGCCTGAGCGCCGGTCGCATCGGCGTACTGCACGGCTCGCGGACCTATTTGCTCGACGATGATGACGGTCAGATTCTTGACACGCATTCCGTTTCCGCCGGCCTGGACTATCCCGGCGTGGGCCCCGAGCACGCCTGGCTCAAGGACAGCGGCCGCGCCAGCTATCACGGGGTCACCGACGAGGAGGCGCTGGCCGCATTCCACGAGCTGACCCGCGTGGAAGGCATCATGCCGGCGCTGGAAAGCGCCCATGCCGTGGCTTACGGAATGAAGCTGGCGGCCGGGCTTGATCGCGACCGCATTGTTCTGGTCAACCTGTCCGGCCGCGGCGACAAGGACATCAATACCGTGGCCCAGCTAGAAGGAATGACGCTGTGAACCGCATTGACGCCCGTTTTGAGCAGCTCAGGCAGCAGGGCAGAAAAGGCCTGATTCCCTACGTGACGGCCGGCTATCCCGAACCTGCGGCCACCGTGCCCGTCATGCATGCCGCCGTGGCCGCCGGGGCCGATCTGATCGAGGTCGGCATGCCCTTTTCCGATGTCATGGCCGATGGACCGGTCATTCAGCAGGCCTGTGCCAGCGCGCTTGAGCAGGGCACGGGCACCGACGAGGTGCTGGCCATGGTGGCGGAATTCAGGCGGCGCGACCAGAATACGCCGGTGATTTTCATGGGCTACGCCAACCTCATCGAGCGTCGCGGAGCCGAAACATTCTGTCGCCAGGCCGCCGATGCCGGGGCCGACGGCCTGCTGATTGCCGACTGTCCGGTGGATGAATCGGAGCAAATGCAGGCCCTGCTGGCCGCCGCCGGGCTGCATCAGATATTTCTTGCCGCACCCACCACCACCGCATCGCGGCTCGAGCTGACCGCCAGCCGCGCGGCCGGTTTTCTGTATTATATTTCCGTCAAGGGCGTCACCGGTGCCGCCACCCTGGACACCGCCGCCCTTGGCTCCGAGGTTGAGCGCGTGCGCGCGGCCATCGACCTGCCGGTGGCCGTCGGTTTTGGCATTCGCACCGCGCAGCAGGCGGCCGCTGTCGCCGCATGTGCCGATGCGGTCATTATCGGCTCGGCGCTGGTCAGGCGCCTGGGCGAGGCGGGCACCACCGAACAGGCCGTGCGCGCCACCACCGAATATCTTGAACCCATTCGCCGGGCGCTGGACGAGTCTGTCGCCGGGCAAAACAAAGCTGTGAGTATCTGAATGAACTGGTTTCAGAAATTGATGCCCGGGCGCATTCGCACCGAAGGCTCGAAAAGACGCAAGGTGCCCGACGGGCTGTGGACCAAATGCAAGGCCTGCGAGTCGGTGCTGTACCGGCCCGAATTGGAGCGCAACCTGAACGTTTGCCCCAAGTGCAGCCACCATATGCCGCTGGTGGGGCGGGCCCGGCTGGAATCCTTTCTCGACGACGGGGAGCACGATGAAATAGGGGCCGATCTGGAACCTGTCGACGTGCTGCGTTTTCGCGACACCAAGAAATACCGCGACCGCATCACCGCCAGCCAGAAAAACACCGGCGAGAGAGACGCCCTGGTCGCCCTGCGCGGCCCGCTTATGGACATGGAGCTGGTTGCCTGCGCCTTCGATTTTCGTTTCATGGGTGGTTCCATGGGTTCGGTGGTGGGCCAGCGCTTTGTGCTGGCCGCAGAAGAAAGCCTGAGGCGCGAGTTGCCGCTGGTGTGTTTTTCGGCCTCGGGCGGAGCCCGCATGCAGGAAGGCTTGTTTTCGCTGATGCAGATGGCGCGCACATCGGCCGCCCTGGCCCGCCTGGCCGAAGCCGGCCTGCCTTATATCGTGGTGCTGACCCATCCCACCACCGGCGGTGTTTCAGCCAGCCTGGGCATGCTTGGTGACATCCATCTGGCCGAGCCCAACGCGCTGATCGGCTTTGCCGGGCCGCGCGTGATTGAACAAACTGTCCGCGAAAAGCTGCCCGAGGGTTTCCAGCGCTCCGAGTTTTTGCTTGAAAAAGGTGTTGTCGACCAGATCGTCGATCGCCGCGAGCTGCGCTCGCGCATCCACGGGCTGCTGATCATGCTGATGTCGTCAAGGCGCAAGAGCGCTGAAGCTGAGGGTGACTTGTTTGCCGATTCCGCCACCGACAGCGGCGCCGGCCAGGACAACAGTCCGGAGCCCGGGGCAGGCGAACAGAAAGAGACGCAGGAAAATCCCGGCCCGTCATCGTCCTCGTCCGGTGTGGATGGCGAAAACGACGGTCGGGACGCTGAATCAGCCACTGAAAATGAAACCGGCGAGCCGGGCGGCGATGACGACGCAAAACCTGATCGGGGCCCGGACAGTGAAGAGCCTTCCGGGGCCGATGCGGATCAGGCATCCAGCCCGGCCGAAGAAGAAGGAAAGGATGCAGACTGACGAGCCGCCGGCGGCTGCTCACTGCCCGACCCGCAGTCTGGCCGCCTGGCTGGCGCTTTTGGAAAAGCGCTCTTCCGAAGCGCATATCGACCTGGGCCTGGATCGCGTCCGCCAGGTCTGGAAGCGCATGGCGGGAGTCATTTCCGCACCGGTCATCACGGTGGCGGGCACCAACGGCAAGGGCTCAACGGTGGCCATGCTCGAAGCCATGCTGACGGCGGCAGGCCACCGCCCTCTGGTTTATACCTCGCCTCATCTGGTCAGTTTTTCAGAACGCATTCGCATCGGCGGCCGGCCGGCTGCCGAGCATGACATTGCAGCCGCATTCGATCAGGTGGAACGCGCTCGCGGCAGCGTGGCGCTGACCTATTTCGAGCACATCACCCTGGCGGCCCTGGCCATGGCGTCCTGCGGCAGTATCGATGCCGTGGTGCTCGAGGTCGGGCTGGGCGGCCGGCTGGATGCCGTCAACATTATTGATCCCGACGTGGCGGTGATTACATCCATAGGCATAGATCACGTCGAGTTTCTGGGCGCCGATCGCCGGCATATCGGTCTGGAAAAAGCCGGTATTGCGCGTCCGGGGCGTCCCGTCATTATTGGCGAGGCTCAGCTGCCGGACGGACTGCTGGCCCACCTTCTGGAAATGGGCGCGCAAACAGTTCTGCTCAACGACGTCTATGAGCAGGGCTCATCGGGCTTTGTCCTGAAAGATGTTTCGGGCGCCGGGCGCCTGGCTTTTGCGCCGCCGGCCCTGCCGGGCGCCTGGCAATGCCGCAATGCGGCCCTGGCGGTTCTGGCCCTGCGAACGCTGCGCGACCGCCTGCCCGTGTCTGCCGAAACAATGGCCCGGGGGCTGGCACAGGTGCAGCTGGCGGGGCGATTTCAGCAGCTGGCAAAAAACCCGGAGGTGATCGTGGATGTGGCCCACAACCCGGCCGCGGCACAGGCTCTGGCCGGCGCCCTGGGGCCGCATTCCGGGCGCAGCACGGCAGTGTTCAGCGCATTGCAGAACAAGGATATTGCCGGCATTGGCCGCGCGCTTGAGCGGTGCTTCTCGGACTGGCTGGTTGCGCCGCTGGCCGCTGAGCGCGGTCAGGGCTCGGCCGCCATTATCAATGAGTTGCAGGGGGCGGGTGTTTCCGGCCGCATGAAGGCGGTAGAATCGGTGGGCGCCGCGCTTGAACAGGCGCTGGCAGGCAGCGGTCCCGACGACCGAATCGTTGTGTTCGGGTCGTTTATGACGGCTGCTGAAGCATTGAATCATTGGTCTTCCCGGCGGATCCGGTAGTTTATGGACAAGCTTTTGAAGCAGCGACTGATAGGAGCCAGCATTCTGATTGCGCTGGCGGTCATTTTTCTGCCCATGCTGTTCGACAGCGGCAGCAGTTCACGCGACACGGGCGAGCGCATGATGGAGCTGCCCGAGCGCAATGCCGGCGAAACCCGCGTCAGGCGGCTGTCGCTGGCGCCTGATGAATCGCGCCGCCCGGCCAGGCAGAGGGAAGAACCGGCCGTGCCGGTGGATGAATCGGTCGATCTTGCGCTCAATGACATCGATGTTCTGGACAATACAATCGGCCATGCCGACCCGGCCGGGGAACGGCCGGACGAGGACGATGAGCTGGCTGATGTGTCCGGGCAGGGGGCAGAGCATGAAGTCTCAGACGATGAGCCCGCCCCGCTTGACGAGCCGGAAACCCCTGAAGCTGCAGCGGATGAGACGACGGCCGAAGACGATTACTCACCCGAGCGTGCGCCAGAGCCCGATGTGCACGCCGATCCGCAGGGGCGCTGGGTGGTTCAGGTGGCGGTTTTCAGCAGCGGCAAAACGGCAGACTCAATCAGTCAGCGACTCAAGGAGCTGGGACATGCTGTAATTGAAGACGTGCTGGTGCGCGACCAGGCGCAGCTTCACCGCCTGCGCACCGGCCCCTACGGCGACAAGGATGCGGCCGAGCGCGTGCGCAAGCAGATTGCGGCCACCGTCAGGGGCGTGGAACCGGCGGTAAGGGAACTGTCCAGCGCAAGCGGTTCTGGAGAAAGAAGCGGCCTGACGGTTCAGGTGGGGTCATTTGCCAGCCGCAAAAACGCCGAGCAGCTGGTTGCCAGGCTGCGTGACGCCGGCCATGACAGCTTCATGCACGGCGAACCGGCAGGGGAAAGAACCATTTGGCGGGTGCGTGCGGGCATATATGACAATCGTTCGGCGGCCGAAGAACTGCTCGCCAGGCTGCGCGACGAGCAGGGGCTGGACGGCATCGTGGTTTCGCATCCGTGAACTGGGCCGACTACGCCATCATTGGCATTGTTCTCATTTCCACGCTGGTCAGCCTTTTTCGGGGCTTTGTACGCGAAGTGTTCTCGCTGCTGGTGTGGGTGGCGGCCGGCTACGCCGCGCTGCAGGCTGCCGGACCGCTGGCCGTGAGGCTGGAGAGCGCGGTTGATGTGCCGTCGGTGCGCGTCATCATTGCCTTTGTCGGGGTTTTTGTTCTGGTGCTGGCCGTGGGCGGGCTCATCAACTACCTGCTGGGCAAGCTGGTGGCCAACACCGGCCTGAGCGGCAGCGACCGCCTGGCGGGCGCACTGTTTGGCGCACTGCGCGGGCTGGCCATGGTGCTGGCGGCGGTTATCATTGCCGGCTTCACCCCTTTTGTAAAAGACCCGTGGTGGGAAAGCTCTCTGCTGCTGCCCGAAATGGAGCGTCTGTCGCGGCACGTGGTCGAGTATTTCCCGGAGTCAATCCAGGCCTACCTGCCTGAAGAAATCACTGAGGAAGCGGAAACCTGACATGTCCGGAATTGTAGGTATTGCAGGCCGTTCGCCGGTTGCGGCCAGGCTTTATGATGCCCTGACCATACTTCAGCACCGTGGCCAGGATGCCGCCGGCATCACCACGCTGGACAATGACCATATGCTGTCTGCGCGCGGCCCCGGGCTGGTGCGCGACGTGTTCGATGAAGATGATGTGGTTGGGCTGACCGGCAAATTCGGTGTCGGCCACGTGCGCAGTCCCGACGGCGGCGGCAGCCAGCAGGACGAAATCCAGCCCATGTACGTCAATTCGCCGTGCGGGATTTCCCTGGCCAGCAACGGCAATCTGGTCAATTCAAAAGCCATGCGCGATGAGCTGTTTGCCCTTGACCGGCGGCATATCAACACCGGTTCGTCATCCGAGGTGCTGCTCAACGTTCTGGCCCACGAACTCAACCGCTATACGCGCAACGGCTTGCGACCCGCCGATGTTTTCGCGGCCGTCGACGGGGTTCACAGGCGCTGCAGCGGTGCCTATGCAGCGGTGGCGCTGATAGCCGGGCAGGGCATGGTTGCGTTCCGCGACCCCTGGGCCATTCGCCCCATGGTGCTTGGGCAGCGCGAAACCGATGATGGCGTTGAATATATCGTGGCTTCCGAGTCGGTGGTGCTCGACATTCTCGGCTTTGAGCTGATTTCGGACCTGGCGCCGGGTGAATGTGTCTTTGTTGCCCTGGACGGCCGGCTGCATCGACAGGTCAGCGTCTATGCCAGGGAATACATGCCGTGCATGTTTGAATATGTCTACCTTGCCCGCCCCGATTCCATGATCGATGATCTTTCGGTGTACAAGGCGCGGTTGCGCATGGGCGAGGCGCTGGCCGACAAGATCATGCGCATCTGGCCCGATCATGATATTGACGCCATCATCCCCGTGCCCGACACCAGCCGCACGGCCTGCCTGCCGCTGGCTCACCGCCTGGATGTCAAATACCGCGAAGGGCTGATGAAAAACCGTTACATTGGCCGCACCTTCATCATGCCCGGGCAGATCCAAAGGGCAAAATCGGTCAAGCGCAAGCTCAACACCATTGATCTGGAATTTCGCAACAAGAACATCCTGCTGGTCGACGATTCCATCGTGCGTGGCACCACAGCCCGGGGAATCGTTCAAATGGCGCGCGAGGCGGGAGCAAAAAAAGTGTACCTGGCCTCGGCCTCGCCGCCGGTGCGCTATTCCAACGTGTACGGAATCGACATGCCGGCCACCGACGAGCTGGTTGCGGCCGGGCGCAGCGTCGATGAAATCTGCGCAGCCATAGGGGCCGACCGGCTTGTCTACCAGGACCTCGACGCCCTGGAGGAGGCGGTCAGGGGGCGCAACCGGCGCCTGACCGGCTTTGACAGCTCATGCTTCAGCGGGCTTTATCCAACCGGGCTCAGCTGACCACATCACTAGCGGTGGTAGTACCAGTGCCAGGGCTCCCAGGCAATGCCGTGGCGATTGTGGGCCTGGAAAGACTCCCGAAACCCGAATGCGGCGGCATTGTCCAGCAGCCACTGATAGGCATCGGTGTGGGCAAACTCCTCTTCAAGCGGCCTGATGCCGCGGGTGGTCAGATCAACGGCTCTGGCGCTGTGGTGTTCGCTGTAACCGGGCGCGGCCGAAACGGCAAGAACTTCGTCCATTGACTGCCCCTGCTGCAGCTTGCGGCGCACCAGGTTGGCCTGGTAGGCAATCGACCGGTAGGCAGACACCAGCATGATTTCAACGCCGTTGCGCCGGGCCGCCTGAATCATGCGCTTGAGCGCCAGGCCTGCCTCTGCCAGCAGGTATTGAGGCCGGCCAAAAAGATCGTCGCCAATATACTCGCGCTCGGGGGCCTCGGGAACAATCGGCAGCCGGCGCCTTGCGCCGTAGCTCTGTGGTATTTCCAGCTCGTCACAAATCTGCATGATGCGGCGTGTTTCGGCACTCGCCTGATCAACCAGGTTGCGGCCAACAACTATTTTTTCGGGGTTTCCGGGGAAGGGCTGGCAGCGATAGCCCAGTGATTCCAGCAGGCGGGTACTGCCCTTGCGGGCCGCGCCCCCAATATGACGCACGCCGAATTTCAGGGCGTGATTTTCAAGCGCGGCCAAAAGTCGCGGCGCGGTTTTTCCGGAAGCAATGTCCGGGTCTATGAACAGCGCCAGCAGGCGGGCGTGGTCAAGATCGACCGCGCCCATTCCGGCCAGCTGGTTGTCCAGTGTGGCCACGTACAGGCACTGGTCGGGAATCAGGCTGGACAAATGCCCTTCAAGACGTTCGCGATGGCCAAGATGGGCCATGACATCGGGCAGTCTTTGGGCCACGCGCTGCGCCAGCGCAGCGATTTCTCTGCTGCGTGCCGGTCGAATTGTTATCACGCCTTCCATGCTCGCTCCTGTGCGAAATCAAACGCCGGCCGGTTTCCCGACTTTGCCCCCGACCGGGCCCGGGCGCGGCTTGCATTCTGCATGATATATTTCCGTCCATGATGCCACGACTGCTGTCATTTGTGCTGCGTCAGCTGGTTAGGGCTGCCGCCCTTCTTTTGGTCATTGCAATTGCGGCCGGCTGGCCGGCTCGCGGTGCGCTTGTGGTCGAATGGCCGGCGCGCATGGAGGAGGTTCTGACCGAGTCCGGCCTGGGACGCATCGAAAGGCATTTCGTTCCGGCCGGAACAGAGCTGAATTCCGGTGCAGCCCGGGTGCTGGCACGCAACCGCTCCCGCAGCATCTGGCAGATAGAAATGCAAAACGGACAGACGGTTTTCGGCTGGCTGAGCGGGGTTGTCGATGCCCAGGGGCAGGTGGAGACGGATATTCCCCGCCTGCTCAGGCAGGCGCGAATCGATTCCCTGCCGGCCCTGCAGCTGGTGGTTGTCTGCAGTGATGAAGCAGAGACAATTATTGATGCACAGCAGGTCAGCCGCATGCTTCAGCCCAACGCGCTGACTGCGGGCATGCGGCTGCGCCTGTGGCGCGACCGGTTGTTTGAGCGCTGGCGCTGGCCGCTCATTCACCGGGCTGACGGGCAAATGACACCACCTCGTCAATAGCCCTGGCACCCAGGGCCAGCATGAGCAGGCGGTCAACGCCCAGCGCCACGCCCGAGCAGTCGGGCAGGCCGGCTGCAAGTGCGGCCAGCAGGTGTTCATCCACGGGCATGGCCGGCAGGCCGCGCTTTTGGCGAATTTTATTGTCGCGCTCAAAGCGGCGGCGCTGAACGTCGGCCGCCAGCAGTTCGCGGTAGCCGTTGGCCAGCTCGGTGGCGCCAACAAACACCTCAAAGCGCTCGGCCACGCGCGGGTCGTCGGGGCACAGCCGCGCCAGGGCGGCCTGGCTGGCGGGGTAGTCGTGAACCACCGTGATGGTGCGGGCGCCGAATGCCGGCTGAATACGCGTGGCAAACAGCCAGTCAAGCAGCGCGTCGCGCTCCAGCCCGCCAGGCGCGTCGTCGGCCAGTGCCGCCAGCTCATCGCGTCCGGCCAGCAGGCCGTCAATGCCCAGCTCGTCAATAAAGCACTGCCGCCAGGGCCGCCACTGCACCGGCCCGTCAATTTTGTTGTCGGGCAGGCAAGATCTGATCAGATCAACGGTTTCAGCGGCCAGTCGGCGCCAGTCCCAGCCCACGCGATACCATTCCAGCAGGGTGAATTCAGGCTGATGAAAGCGACCCGCCTCGTCGCGTCGAAACACCTGGCCCAGTTCATAAATATCGCCCGAACCGGCCGCCAGCAGGCGTTTGTGAAAATATTCCGGCGAAGTGCGCAGCCAGGTTTCGGGCCGGCGGGTGGCAATGCTGTCGATATGGACATCGGTCACGCCGCAGGGCGTCAGTATGGGCGTTTGAACCTCAACCACGTCGCGCTCGGCGAAAAAGCGGCGCATGCCGGCCAGCAGGCGGGCGCGCTGCCGTATGGCCTCCGTCCCGGCAGAAGGGCGCCAGTCAATCGTCATTGCGGCCGCTGCTGGCGCTGCTGGCGCATGGTCAGGCGCAGGCGCTCGGTGCGCAGTTCGTTCAGGCGCGCAGTAATGCGCGCGCGCTGGTAGTAGTCAAGGTCGTCGCGGTCGTTGACGCGCTCCAGCTGGACCAGCGCTTCGGGAATGCTGCCGCGCATGTAATAGCTTTCGGCCAGCGCTTCGGCGGCGCGCACCGAATCACCCGCGCGGTCGGCAGCGCGGGCATACAGCTCAATCATGTCCACATCGTCGGGATAATCGCGCAGATACTGGCGCAAAACGGCGGCGGCCCGGGCCGCGCGGTCAGCGTCGCGTTCATGCATCAGCGCGTGCGCGTAGCGGGTTGCAATCAGCCGGTTGCCGGGGTATTCGGAAAACAGGCGCTCCAGAATGTCCAGGCTGTCGGTTACCCGGCTTTCCGCGATCAGCAGCTCCGACTCCAGCAGCTGGTAGAGCTGACTGCCGGAATCGGTGGCCAGCAGCCACTCGGTCTGCAGGCGCGCCTCCTCAAGCTGGCGCGACTGAATGAGGCTCAGCGCCAGGCCGTAGCGCAGGGCGGCCTCGGGCCTGTCCGATTGTCCGTTCAGGCGCGTCCTGAACCAGTGCTGGGCCACAAAGGGCTCCATCATCATTGCCCTGAGCCTGGCCTGGACAAAGTGAAACTCCTCGCCGTCGCGCGGGTTTTTGACTGTAAAGCTGTCGGCACGGCTGCGGGCTTCGGCAATGCGGTTGGTGGTCAGCGGGTGAGTGCGCAGGTACTCCGGCGGGCCTTCGCCCATGGCGCGCGTGATCCGGTTGAGCCGCTGGAAGAAGCGCGTCATGCCCTGGGGCTCATAGCCGCTGCGGGCGAGCAGTGAAATGCCAATGCGATCGGCCTCGGCTTCGGCCTGGCGGGTGTGGCTGATCTGGAACTGCTGGGCCAGGCTCATGCCGCCGAACATGATGGCCTGGGCGGCATCGCCATCGGCCCCGGCGGCGCCGGCGGCAATGGCCAGACCCAGCGCTGCGATCATGGCCGGAAAGGATACATTCTGGCTCGCCTCCACGCCCCTGGCGATGTGGTCCTGGATCACGTGGGCGATTTCATGCGCCAGCACCCCGGCCACCTCGCTTTCATCGTGGGCTTCAAGAATCAGCCCCGAATACAGGGCGATCACCCCGGCCGGCATGGCAAAAGCGTTGATCTCGTGCTCCTTGAGAACAAAAAAGTGAAAGGCGTCCTTCGACCTGTCCGAGCGCGACACCAGGCGAAACCCCATGTCGCTGAAATAGTCGCTGATGAGCGGGTCCTCGACCAGGAGATCGTTGGCGCGCATGAATTGCGAGAACTCCTGCGGAAACCTGGCTTCTTCGTCGGGCGAAAGGACGCGCGTGCTGGTGCCGCCAAGATCGGGCAGCTTTACCGGTTCGTTGGCGCCCGCAGCAGTGGCGACCGCTACAATAACCGTCAGCAGCAAGTATTTGAGCGAGTGGTTCATCGCCTCTTGAGACTCGCAAAAAACATTGAGGTTTCAAATATCCAGTGAATACCGGCCCGTTACAATATCACCGAATCATTCTGCTGCGCTCTGCGCCGGACACGGCCGCGTGCCGCGCTGCGGTGGACTGTGCAAGAACCTGGAGCGAAGCATCGGTCGAAGAGGCGCTGATGGTGTTTTTCCACGGGCGGGGCGTTGAACATGCCGCCGGCCGGTGCGCGGCTTTTTGGCGCGAACTGTCCGAATGGCACCACGCCACCCTGGCTGTTTGCAGCGGCTCCTGGGCGCGTCGCTTCGGCACCCCGCCCGAGCCGCCCTTTGAACTGTCCAGCCTGGTGACCTTCTGGAACCAGGCGGCCGAAGCCCGCCAGACAGTTTGCTTTGGCGAAGCCGAGCCGCCAGCGCTTCAAGGCTGCAGTGGCCGCGTTGCCGCGACCGGCAGCGGCCGGAACAAAAGCGGCTGGAAGGTTGTAATCACATCCGGCCCGGCCGATCCGGGCAGCCGCGAGATGCTCGAGCTGGTGCTGGCCGGCGCCACCCTGGAGCTTGATCTTGAAGTGATTTTTGCAGGCCCGGGACGAGCGCATCTCAATGATGAGCTGTTTGCGCCCTTCAGGCAGCTGACCGACCATGAGCTGGCCCGCGTCAGCGTGCTCAATCCCGGGGACGCTGCGCTGCCGGTGAACGTCGGCGTCGTGGAACAGTCACAGCTGGACGAGGCGGCCGAATGCTCATCCGGCATGCTTTATCTGTAAACCCAAGGCGGTCCGTGACTCCCCATGCCTGAAACAATTACTGCACAAGGCCATCGGGCCACCCTGGATGAAGACGGGTTTCTGACCGACGCCGCACAGTGGGCCCCTGCACTGGCTTCGGCCCTGGCCGCTCGCGACGGAGTGGAACTGGGCGAGGATCACTGGTGGCTGATAGAATTCGTGCGCGATTATTACCACCGCTACGGCAATCCGCCGCTGATGCGGGTGGTGGTCGCCGAGTTTCGCAAATACCGCCCGCAGGCACGCGGCAGCCGCGAGCTGTACCGGCTGTTTCCCGACGGCCCGGTGCGGCTGGCATGCAAGTACGGCGGGCTTCCAAAACCCGACTGGTGCATATAGCAGCCGGTTTTTCCATGAGGAGATGAACAGCCATGAAAGTTGAAATGTATGCAACGGCCACCTGTCCGTTTTGCGTCCGGGCGCGCAGCCTTCTGCATGAAAAGGGCGTGGAAATCGACGAGATAGAAATTGACGCCGAGCCCGGCAAAAGAGCGGAAATGATGGAGCGCAGCGGCCGGCGCACCGTGCCGCAGATTTTCATCAACGGCGAACACGTCGGCGGCTTTGACGATCTGGATGCGCTGGACCAGGAGGGCGCGCTCGACCGCCTGCTCGCAGGCCACCGGGCAGCCGGCTGAGGCACGCTTCAGGGCATCACGTAACGCAACGGCCTATAATGCGCCGCTTGCAATTGTCTCAAACCTTACAGGAACAGTCGCTTGACGCAGCGTATCACCGTTATCAGGGGCGACGGCATAGGCCCCGAAATCATGGACGCAACCCTGCGCG
>Ga0209487_1003441_pt1 | contig 12429 bp, 9 predicted proteins | sample Poulit2012_FD_187524 | JGI IMG/M metagenome (GOLD analysis project Ga0209487, IMG submission 187524) | Agricultural soil microbial communities from Georgia to study Nitrogen management - Poultry litter 2012 (SPAdes) (version 2) | ecosystem: Environmental > Terrestrial > Soil > Agricultural land... | reverse complement strand
GACTGCGCCATGCGCACATCCGAATCATCGGTCAGTCCCGCGGGTTCGAACTTCAGATTGGCGAACTTGGTGACAAAGGACTCCAGCGGCACCCCGTATTGCAGGCCGATAGACACCGCAATACTAAAGGCATCCATCACGCCGGCCAGGGTGGAGCCCTGCTTACCCAATTTCAGGAATATTTCGCCCAGCGACCCGTCGTCATGGGCGCCGGAGGTCATGTATCCCTCGGCTCCGCCCACACTAAATGAGGTTGTAATCGCCGGCCGCGATTTGGGCAGTCGGCGCCGGATCGGCTTTTCGACCACGACTTCTTTGACTTCGTCGGACTGTGCCCGCGCATCGCTGAGAGGCTGACCGACCTTGCAGTTATCGCGATACACCGCCAGCGCCTTGAGGCCCAGTTTCCAACCCTGGAAGTAAATATCGGCGATATCGTCGACCGTTGCGCTTTCGGGCATGTTCACAGTCTTGGAAATCGCTCCCGACAGGAACGGTTGGGCCGCGGCCATCATCCGCACGTGGCCCATCGGCTTGATGGCCCGTTCGCCTACGGCGCAATCGAACACATCATAGTGTTCGGGTTTCAGTCCCGGGGCGTCGATCACGTGCCCGTGCTCGGCGATATATTCAACTATCGCCTCGATGGTCTCATTGGCGTAGCCCAGACGGGTCAGCGCTTTCGGTACGGTCTGGTTGACCACCTGGAGCGAGCCGCCACCTACCAGCTTCTTAAATTTGACCAGCGAGAAGTCCGGCTCGATGCCCGTGGTGTCACAGTCCATCATGAACCCGATCGTGCCGGTGGGGGCTAGAACGGATGCCTGCGCATTTCGCCAGCCCGTACGTTCGCCGATGTGGAGGTTCTGGGCCCACTGTTTACTTGCTTCGCGGTGCACCGCGATATCGACGGCGTGTTTAGTACGAATATCGTCATTGGCGGCCTGATGCTTGCGCATGACGCGGGTATGGGCGGCCGCATTCTTGGCGTAACCGTCGTAGGCGCCCACTACCTCGGCGAGCTCGGCGCTACGCCGATACGACACTCCCGTCATCAGCGAGGTAATAGCGGCGGCGAGTGCGCGGCCGCCATCGGAATCATATGCCAGCCCCGAAGCCATCAACAGCGCGCCTAGATTGGCATAACCGATGCCCAGCTGCCGGTAGGCACGGGTCGTATCCCCGATTGCCTGGGTCGGGAACTCTGCAAAGCAGATCGAGATGTCCATCGCCGTGATGACGAGCTCCACGCTCTTGACGAATCGCGTGACGTCGAAGCTTCCGTCTTCGCGCAGGAACTGTAATAGATTCAGACTCGCCAGATTGCAGCTCGAATTGTCCAGATGCATGTACTCGCTGCACGGATTGGATGCGGTGATCCGCCCCGTCTCAGGGGTGGTGTGCCAATCGTTGATGGTCGAGTCGTATTGCAGCCCGGGGTCCGCGCACGACCACGCTGCCTGTGCCATCTCCTGCCATAAATCCCTGGCATTGATGTGCTCGATGGTCTGACCGGTGAGTCGGGCACGCAAGCCGAACGAGGTGTCGTCTTCTACGGCCTCCATGAACTCATCGGATACCCGCACCGAATTATTGGCATTCTGGTACTGGACGCTGCTGATATCGCCGCCGCCCAGATCCATATCGAAACCGGCGTCGCGAAGTACCCGGATCTTGTCTTCTTCGCGTTCCTTGGTTTGAACGAACTCGCTGATATCGGGATGGTCGACGTCGAGTACCACCATCTTGGCGGCGCGGCGTGTCGCCCCGCCGGACTTGATCGTGCCCGCGCTGGCATCGGCACCGCGCATAAACGACACCGGACCGCTGGCGGTCCCGCCCGAGGAACGCAGTAGTTCTTTGGACGAACGAATCCGGCTGAGATTCAGTCCGGACCCTGATCCGCCCTTGAATATCAGTCCCTCTTCGCGATACCAATTCAAGATTGAATCCATGGAGTCGTCAACGGCCAGGATAAAGCAGGCGCTGACCTGTTGCGGACTGGATGTGCCGACGTTGAACCACACCGGCGAATTGAAGCTGAAAATCTGATGTAACAGCATGTACGTCAGCTCGTGTTCAAATACTTCGGCATCGGCATCGCTTGCGAAATACCCGTGCTCGCGCCCGGTCTTGACGTACATGTGCACCACGCGGTCCAAGAGCTGACGCAAACTGGTTTCGCGTTCGGGGCTGCCGACCGCTCCGCGGAAATATTTGGTTGTGACGATTGTGGAGGCATTCGCCGTCCAGAACTCGGGGAACTCTACGCCCCGCTGTTCGAACACGGCCTCACCGGTTTTCCAGTTCGTCTGCACCACATCCCGGTACTCCCAGGTGACCTCGTCATAGGGGTGAACGCCGGCGGTCGTATAGACACGCTCGACGCTGAGCCCGGTGGGCGACTGACGTGGATCTTGGTGGCCGATGGTTTGTGTCATGAATTCTCCTCAATCGTCAATTACTTCTTCGATGGCATGGGTTCGGGGCTGGAATGTCCGCGGAATGGACGCCGAACAGGTTAGGTGGCTGGCTAGGTGTCAAATACGGGGGTCGCCAGTTCTGTGCCCGCACTCATGAGTCCGGCGATTTCGGAGGCGAAATCGTCTAGGGAATCGAATGCCTTATACACGCTGGCAAAGCGTAAATACGCTACCTGATCCAATTGCTTCAGCGGTTCCAGTATCGCCAATCCCACCTCATGGGCGGGTATCTCCGCGGAGCCGCGTTCGCGCAGAGCATCCTCGACTTGCTGGCCGAGACGTGCCAGATCGTCCGAGGACACCGGGCGGCCCTTGCACGCCTTGGAAACACCGGCGATCGCTTTCTGGCGATCAAAGGGCTCGGTAGTGCCCGAACGCTTCTGTACCATCAATTGCATCTGTTCGATCGTCGTGAACCTCTTATCGCATGCCGGACACGAGCGACGGCGCCGGATAGCACCGCCGTCATCGACAACACGGCTGTCCAGAACACGAGTGTCGTGCTCCTTGCAGAACGGGCAATTCATTGGTGCCCCCTTAAAATACTCTATATATGGAAAATCACATTACTGTAAGTACTAGATCTAGTAATTAGAGTACTCCGTCGACCCGGCCTACGCAATGGAACTCCACGATCGCGGCGCTAGAAATTCACAACAACCTCTGTCTGCGCCATTTCTGCAGGTCACAGGCCCATGCAGGACTTCGATCAACATGCACACGGCGTGTCGCCGCCGGTGTGGCCGGCCGGACCCGCGGCCCGTGATCTTCACAGCATTGCAAACGGCTCAAGACGCGATAGCGTAGAAAATATGAGTACTTCAAATCCGCAATACACCGTTCCGGGACTGTCGTCGGCCGAGGGCGACAAGGTAGCCGGGATCCTACAAGAACGCCTGTCAGCGCTGATCGATCTGTCGTTGACCCTCAAGCACGTTCATTGGAATGTGGTGGGACCGCATTTTATTGCCGTGCACGAAATGATCGACCCGCATGTGGACGAAGTCCGGGCGATGGTCGATGAAACCGCCGAACGCATTGCGACACTGGGTGAGTCTCCGCGGGGAACTCCGGGCTCGGTGGTATCCAAGCGCAGCTGGGATGATTACGGCCTCGGGCGCGCTTCGACTAATGAACACCTCGGTGCCCTCGATGAGGTGTACGTCAGCGTGATCACCGATCATCGCAAGGCCCAGGAAGCCGTAAGCGATATCGACCCGATGACCGAGGACATGATCATCGCCCAGGCGCGTCAACTTGAGCTCTTCCATTGGTTCGTCCGTGCGCATCTGGAAACCACCGAAGGCGGCTTATCGACCGCTGGAGCCACAAGCGAACGGCAGGCGGCGAAGCAGGCCGGCTCGGCCGCTGACTGAACCGGTGGCATTGACGCCCATTGATCGTTCGGGCATGTGATCGAACGTTCACCGGTATTCGGGAACCGCGATAACGTCGCCCATCTGGAGCCCGGCCGCATCTGGAAGCGAGTTGAGCTTCATGATGCGGTCGACCGTGTGTCGCAGATCGCCGTGCGGATTGGCCTCGGCGGCGATATCCCACAGTGTCTGGCCGGGCTCGATCGTCACCGAAGTAACCGGAGCGTGCTCGCCGCCGGCATCTGTGGCCGAGGTGGCCGAGCCGAAGGTTAAGGCTATGGCGGTGAGTACGGCCATAGCCAAAACCAGGACGACGATGCGACCGCGGCGGGTCAGTACCAGTCGCGTTCCCGAGGCGCGACGCGGACGATACGCCGCGATGTGTTGATGCCGGTCTGCCGAGTAGCAACCGCTATACGTACTCATGTGTACCTCCGTAATTGATCGTTTGGGTCATCGGTAATGGAACATTCGTTCGATTGAACACGTGTGCGACATTAGTAGACGCCACCGACAAATCGAACTGTTGTGCGATTGCGGCGTGTCGCAGACTCATGCCGCGAATCTTGTTAGCGTCGGCGTATGCGTTCAGCAATCGCTACGTGGAAATGGGCCTCGTTACGCCAGGCACCCCTGCTCGCGGCCGGGGTCGGTTTTTATGCGTTTACATCCCTATTCCCGGCATTAATCGCGGCCATCCTGTGTTACGGCCTATTGGCCACGCCCCAGACCGTGGCCGGGCAAATGGAACGGCTGGGCCAGAAACTGCCCTCCGATGCGGTCTCGGTCATCACCGGTCAGCTGGACGAGATCATTCAGACGTCCCCCAATTCGCTGGGAGTCGGTCTGATCGTGGCGCTCCTGGTCGCATTATGGAGCGCATCGAGCGGTATCGGCAATCTGATCAAAGCCATGAACGTCATGTTCGGCTATTCGGACTCGCGGGGTTTTCTGCGTCGAAAGGCATTGGCCCTGGTTCTGACCCTCGGCGCGATCGTCTTCATGATGGTCATGCTGGTGTTAGTCGCCGCGGCTCCGGCGATTCTGGACGCGCTGGTCGACAACACCGCGGCACGCGTTGTCGCCGAGGCTCTGCGGTGGCTCGTCTTGATCATCGGTATGATCGCGGCGATCGCGGCTCTGTTTCGGATCGGCCCGGATCACGGCCAGGGCGGCGCGGCCGGCGCCCATGTGCGCAGGGGCGTCATCACGGCGGCCGTGATCATCCTCATCGGGTCCGTGGGCTTTAGCCTGTATGTCGATAATTTCGGAAGTTACGGAAAGACGTACGGCGCCTTGGCGGGGGTCATCATCTTATTGCTGTGGCTGTGGCTGGCGGCCCTGGCGGTGTTGCTGGGCGCTGCCGCGGCCAGACCGGATACCCCACCGCAAGATCAGGAGCCGATCGGTGCCGAGCAGGCATCCGGCCCCCAAGAACCTCAAGAGACCCAAGAAGCCCAATCCCAAGAAGCGAAAACCCAGCAAGCACAAGCCCAGCAAGCCCAATCCCAGAAAGTACAGACTCAGTCCCAGCAGTTCGGGTCCCGGGAAACGGAGTATGCAGCTACGAGGGAATCGTCAAGCGACACGCCTCGAACAGACGTTTGATTACCGGTGGTTCTAGGCCTACAGTGTTTCCATGAGTATGGATGCCGAGTCACGAGATGATTTGCCGGACGCCGATCAGGCCCTCACCTCGCGGCAGAGGCGCGTTCTAGAGTTTCTGCGTGACCAAATCGAAACGCGCGGCTATCCGCCGAGCATGCGTGAAATCGGTGCCGCGGTCGGGCTGACAAGCACCTCCTCGGTCGCCCACCAGCTACGCTCGCTGGAATCCATGGGGTATGTGCGCCGTGATCCGCACCGGCCCCGGGCCCTGGAGATTCGTCTGCCCGATGGCACTACCGTGCGGCCCGTGTCCGAGGCCGAACCCGCCGGGGCCAGTTATGTGCCGGTTGTCGGCCGGATCGCCGCCGGAGGGCCTATTTTGGCCGAGGAGCGTGTCGAAGACGTCTTCCCGTTGCCCACATCCATCGTCGGCGATGGCACGCTATTTCTATTAGAGGTCCGAGGCGACTCCATGATCGATGCGGCAATCTGTGACGGTGATTATGTGGTTGTCCGCCAACAAGGCGTCGCCGAAAACGGCGAGATCGTCGCGGCGATGATCGACGGCGAAGCCACCGTCAAGTCATTTCAGCGCCGCGACGGTGCAGTCTGGCTTGAGCCCCACAACGCTAGTTACTCTCCCATTGACGGCACCCACGCCACGATTCTCGGCAAAGTCACCGCGGTCATCAGGCGTATGTAGCGGTATTGCCGTACTCTATTGCCGAGCTCCAGTGCGGTATTTCGGTGCAGTTTTTCAGTGCAGTTTTCCAGTGCCAGCCGGATAATGTCATCGCGTTAGGTCCGTGGCGGCGTTCAGCCGCGTCAACGCCTGGGTGGTGACGGCGCGGTCGGTAGTGCGCCACATCGGTGGAAGCGAGGCGGTCAAGAAGCTTCCGTATCGGGCCGTAACCAAGCGTGGATCCAGGACGGCTACCACGCCGCGGTCGTCGCCGTTTCGGATGAGGCGCCCGGCGCCTTGGGCGAGCAATAGCGCAGCATGGGTCGCCGATACATCCATGAATCCATTACCGCCGTGTTGGGAAGCGTATTGGGATCTGGCGCTCATGATCGGGTCATCGGGACGCGGGAACGGGATTCGATCGATGATCACCAGCTGGCAGGCATCGCCGGGAATATCGATGCCCTGCCAGAGGCTCAGCGTTCCGAACAGGCAGGTATGGGGATCGGCGATGAACTTCTGGGCGAGTTGAGACAACGGTGCATCACCTTGACACCACATCTGCGTCGATGTGTGCTCACGGATGTGGGCCGCGGCTGTCTCGGCGGCTCGACGAGATGAAAACAGGCCCAGTGTTCGGCCGCCGGCTGATTCGACAAGGGCTTTGATCTCGTCAAGTTGTTCGTTTCCTAAACCGTCGCGACCGGGCTTGGGTAGGTGCGTAGCAACATACAAGATGGCTTGACGCCGATAATCGAACGGAGAGCCGACATCGACACCGTCCCAATCCTGGCTCAGCCCGACGGACCCGGCGATGGCTTCGAAACTACCGCCCAGCTTCAGGGTCGCGCTTGTCAGTACGACCGTCTTAGAGGCGAAGAGTCGTTCGCGCAGCGCCTCGGACACGTCAATGGGAGCGATGTGCAAGCTCCGGTCCCCTCGGTTGTCGCTCATCCACACAACCTCGCCGGCATCGTGACCGGCGATGCGCTGCGCGGTGGCATAGACTTCGTCGAGCAGCGCCTGTGCTTGTTGGCGTGCCGCATCGGCTCGGCCATCGTTCTGCGCAACGGCCGTCAGGCAGGAACGCGCGCGATCGCGAACCGCCTCAAGGGCCGTCACCAGCTGCTCATCGGTGCTGTGAATCCGGCCGGGTTCTAGGCGGCCCAAAGCCTCGGCGAGATCATCGGCCGAATCGATCAGATCAGCGGCTTCGTCTCCATCGACGCAGTGCCGCGCTCGACGCCCGGCCCGCTCCACACCTTCCGGACCCAATTCGGTAGTACTGGCCTGTGTGACCCGAGATGTCAGTTCATGAGCTTCATCAATAACGACGGCATCGTATTCAGGCAGCGTCGGCACACCGCCTATGGCGTCTATTGCCAACAAGGCGTGGTTAGTGACCACCAGATGAGCGTCTTCGGCGGCGGCCCTGGCTTTCTCGGCAAAACATTCGGCCGCGTACGGGCATTTCTGTGCGCCCAGGCATTCGCGCGCCGAAACGCTGACCTGACGCCAGGCTGCCTGCCGGTGCGACGGCGCGAACTCACGGTCACCGGAACCGTTGGTTTTGGCTTGCTCTTCGGCCCATTGCCGTAGCCGCACCACATCGGCACCGAGTCCGCTACCGGGCACGTCGACTAACGTCTCTTGGTCGTCGGGCATGCCTTCGCGCACGCGATGTAAACACGCGTAATTCGCCCGGCCCTTGAGCACGGCGTACGAGGTGTCTGTCCCCGGTCCTTCTTTTCCCGGTGACTTTTTCTTCGGTTCTTCATTTTCGAAAGTCATCGATGACATCAATGTGGGGATGTCTCGTTCAACGAGCTGATGTTGCAGATTAAGCGTCGCGGTGGCCACAATGACACGAGAATCGTGTAGGAGCGCCGGCACGAGGTAGGCCAGTGATTTGCCGGTGCCGGTGCCGGCCTGCACCACCAGATGCCGGCCGTCGCGAAGTGCCGCCTCGACAGCGTGCGCCATCGTGTGCTGTCCGGGCCGATGGTGACCGGCCAGTGACCTGACGGCCGATTCGAGGGCGGTGGTGACGCGCGATGGCATAACGCCAGACTATCGTCTCCTGATTCCCCCGGAGGCGGTTATCCACAATCGCATGAGTCGTCGGTTTGCTGGCTCGAAACCGTCAGCAGACACACCTCGGGCTCGTGGCGCGCAAAGAGTTCAGCCGCATCCGGATCGCCCCCCAGCTGACGAACGACGCCGCGGATCACGCCCCTGTGTACTCCGCATGTGACAACGGGGTGCTCCTTGGCTACTTCGGCCATGGGGCACGCATGCAGACTCATCCTGCCCGCCGATCCGTCCAGTTGCGGAGCGAAGCCCAACTCATCCAATACCCAAAAGACACTGCGTTGGAGGTCGTCGCCCTGGGCCAACAGTTGCGATCCCCAGGTTTCGCCGGCCGCCACCGCCTCGGCATGCGGATCGTCGCTGTTGCGCTCTATCTGACCCGCGAGGGCCGACGCTAGACCCACCACTTCGCGCCCGGCCTCCTGCGCCCCGGTTGCCACGTAATACCAGGCCGGCCGGCCGCGACCGTGTTTTTCCCCGCGCTGGCGATGAACAAGCCCGGTATTGATCAGAGCATTCAATTGTTCTCGCACCGTATTGGTGTGTTTGCCGAGCCGTTCGGCCAGTTCGTCGACGCTCACCGGCGCGTCATATTGACGGACTAACTCCAGCACCCGTTCGCCCGCCTCCGATAGGCGACGTCGAGTGGGGGCCGGTGGCGGTGTATTGTCAACCCCTTGATTTAACACGTTCTCTATCGTAATAAACTTATGTCCAGTCTGCCAGCCCCCGCGAGCATAAGGAGAGCACACGTGAACTTGCCCCTCGTCCACCAGGATTCTTGCGGTTGCGAGGACACCGATACCGCGGACTTGCCCGAACTGGACGCGCGCGCCATACCGCACGCAATCCGGCACGCCTGTGTATTCGGTGCCCTCGACGCTTCATTTCCCGGCTTTGGCATCGTGCTGGTCGCGCCACATGATCCGCTTCCGCTGCTGGCGCAGCTCGAGGAACGCGCGCCGGGCCAATTCGAAGTCAGTTATCGGCAACGAGGTCCCGAGGCATGGAAACTACAAATCGTCCGGCGCCTTGATGGTGAACAATCCCCGGGACGCTGAACCGGACGAGGCTGAACTGGCAGAAACTGAACTGGCAGAGGCTGAGCTAGCAGAGACTGGACTAGCAGAGACTGGACTAGCAGAGACTGGGTCGTCCACGAACGGTGATCGACGCGTCAATCTAACGAGCATGTGGCTCAGAGCCGTGTGTATCGTGCTGGCCGCACTGTGCCTGCTTGCGGGCTTGGCCGCCGCATTGCTGTTATTAGATATCCCGCCGTTAGCCGCCGGACGTCTGCCGGCATCGCACGGAATGCTGATGACGCTAGGTTTTATCGGCACCGTCATCTGCCTGGAGCGTGCCGTGGCCCTCGGTGCATTATGGGGTTTTGCCGGCGCGGCGCTGTTGGGCGGCGGCGGGTTGCTCCTGTTGGCACCCGGCGCGTCTTCGCGCTGGTGTTTTCTTGCCGGAACGCTAGTCATGGTGATGATCTACCTCAGGTTATGGCAACGCCAACGCGATATCGCCGTACTGATTCAAGCCAGTGGCGCGGTATTCGCCGCCGGCGCGGCACTCATGTGGGCGGGACACGCGACGATGCCGGTGGTGACCCCGTGGCTCATGGGTTTTGTGGTGTTAACGATCACCGGTGAACGCCTGGAGCTTGCTCGGGTGGCCATGGTCGACCCCGTGCCATTGCTGATTCTTTCGGTTCTATTCTCCTGCGGACTAGCGGCCACGATACTGTGGCCGGCTGTCGGTTATCCCGCAGCTGGATTAGCCCTGTTACTGATCACAGGATGGCTCTGGTATCACGATGTCGCCCGCCGCACCATCAGGGGAACCGGGCTGACGCGTTACATGGCCGCGGCCATGCTTGCCGGCTATTTCTGGCTCATTATCGCGGCGGCCGTGTGGATGCTCGACGCCGATCCAACACATGGCGCCGCATATGACGCGGCGTTGCACGCGGTATTTCTCGGCTTTACGATGTCCATGATCTTCGCGCACGCGCCTGTGATCCTGCCCGCGATAGCGCGGCGTCCGTTGCCGTATCATCGGCTCTTCTGGTTACCGCTGTTGCTCTTACACGGATCAGTTGCCGTCCGCCTTTGGCTTGGTGACGCGTATGGATCTGCGGTGCTGCGCCAAGCAGGCGGTGCGGTCAACGTCGTTGCCGTGATGCTCTTCGCTCTCCTCGTGCTGACGCGATTGGCGCGCAGACCATGACTAATATTTCGCCATCGTCACCACGCCCGCGAACGAGCCGCGCACCACGACGGGGTTTCAGCCCGGTACGCGATCTGCCGGCTATTTTTTGGCTGGTGGCGGTCGTGCTCGTGGCGGCCTTGCACCGCCAGGTGCCCGCGCCGCGCTGGCTGCTGTTCCATCTGTTGTTGCTGGGAGCTGTTACTCACTCAATTTTTGTGTGGAGCCAATACTTCGCTGATGCGCTGCTCCATGCCGCCCGCGGCCCGGTTTCTGAACATCTGCGCATGGCTCGGCTGGCCCTGTTGAATTTTGCCGTGGTGACCGTAGTCGCCGGCGCCGTCATGGAAAACTGGACGGTGGCATTCGCCGGCGGCGCGGGCATTATTATCGCGGTAGTCTGGCACGGTGCCACAATCACGTGGCAGTTGCGGCGAAGTTTGGGTTCACGGTTCGCCGTTACCGTGCGTTACTACATTGCCGCGGCTTGCATGTTGCCGGTGGGTGTGGCCTTCGGCGTCGCCATGTTCCACGGCGCGCCCTCCGACTGGCATCCGCGGCTCATGCTGGGGCATGTACTGGCCAATATATTCGGCTGGATCGGATTGACCGTTCTCGGCACAATCATCACGTTGTGGCCGACTATGCTCAGAACCCGAATCATCGAAGGGGCCAAGCGCGCGGCGCGTCGCAGCCTGTGGATTCTGGCATTGGGGCTAATCGTGGCCGTAGCCGGGGTGTTACTGGGGCAAACATATGTGACCGCGGCAGGATTACTCGGTTACGCCGTGGCTATAGGTTATTTGGCTAGGCCCTTTATCGGCGCCATGCGCGCAAAGCCTCCGGTCCATTTTGCTACCTGGTCTCTTCTGGCCGGGCTCGGCTGGTTCGTGATTGTGACGGTGGCACTGGCCTATGTCGTCATCGACGCACCCAACTGGACTCAGGTCAACGCCGCGGTATCGCGCATGACCCCGGCATTGGCGGTGGGGTTCGCGGCTCAAGTGCTTCTCGGCGCACTGTCGTACCTCTTGCCGGTCTCGATAGGACGCGGTCCGGCCGGGACCAGGGCCGCCAATTCGGTGCTCGATCGCGGTAGCACGTTTAGGGTCACGGCGACCAATGCCGGCATCGCCGTGTTTATCTTGCCCGCGCCCAGCGCCGTGCGGGTGTTGGTATCGGCGATCGTCCTGGTGGTATTGAGTGCCTTCATACCGCTGGTGTTCATAGCACTGCGCGCCGCCCGGCGAGCGCGATCAACGTCACCATCTGAGCGTACGGCTCGGGGCCCGGCGCCCGTGGCCGGCACGCGTCCACCCGGCCAGCGTGCAGGCATGGCGGTCGCCGGTCTCGCGTCGGTTCTCCTGGCGATTGCAGGAGGAGTGGCCTACGATCCGGCGGTAGTGGCCGGCGGCGATCAGAATTCGGCGGCCGGCGATGTTTCTCCCACCGGAAACACCACCGTTGTCGAGGTGTCTGCCCAAGATATGCGGTTTAGCCCATCATCGGTCACGGTTCCGGCCGGAAATGAGCTGCGTATCGAAGTCACGAATACCGATGATTCTCAGGTACATGATTTGGTTTTGGAGACGGGCGCAGCTACCGGGAGGCTGTCCCCGGGGGAATCGACGACCTTGGAAGCCGGTGTCATCGGACGTTCCGTCGATGGCTGGTGTTCGGTAGCCGGCCACCGTCAAATGGGCATGGTCTTTGGCATTGACGTCAGCGAAAACCAACAGGATGCCGTCCCGGACGACGCAGGTTCAACGGACCAGCACGAGACGTCGGCCTCCGCCGATCTTGACTTCCAGCGCGAGCCCGGCGAATCATTCACAGCATACGATGCCGCTCTCCCCGAAGCGTCGAAATCGCGGACCATTCGCCGGACCTTCCGGGTCAGCGACGTCATCACCGATGTGGCGCCCGGTGTTTCACAGCGCCTGTGGACATACAACCGCAAGGCTCCCGGCCCGACGCT
>Ga0209487_1003440_pt1 | contig 12430 bp, 11 predicted proteins | sample Poulit2012_FD_187524 | JGI IMG/M metagenome (GOLD analysis project Ga0209487, IMG submission 187524) | Agricultural soil microbial communities from Georgia to study Nitrogen management - Poultry litter 2012 (SPAdes) (version 2) | ecosystem: Environmental > Terrestrial > Soil > Agricultural land... | reverse complement strand
GTAATAGAAATAGCAAATTATAAAAATTATCGATTCAGTTACTTGTTTTTAAATACCCCTATAGGGTATAGTTTAAGTGAGATAAATAATAGGGAGTGGTAAAATGGATCATAATAAAAATCAGTCACCTCATGACCATAAAGAGAATCATAAGCCTCATGATCATGAAGCACATAGTCATCACGACCACAACGATCATGAAAGTCATCATGGTTCTCATAATCATGAAGATCATGACGACCACAGCAATCATGGTCACGGCGGCCATGATCACGGTGATATGGTGACGGAATTTCGCAATAAGTTTTTTGTCATACTGGTCATCACCATCCCCATCATGCTCCTCTCTCCAATGATCCAAGATTTCATGGGAGTGGACTGGAGCTTCACTGGTGATATTTATATTGTGGCTGCCTTGTCCACTTTCGTGTATTTCTATGGTGGATGGCCGTTCATCAAAGGGGGTTTCGATGAATTAAAAAGCAGAGAACCCGGCATGATGACATTGATCGGCATGGCCATCTCTATCGCATTCTTTTACAGCATGGCTGTCGTATTCGGATTTAATGGAGAACAGATTTTCTGGGAACTGGCCACTCTGGTACTCATCATGCTCCTTGGCCATTGGATTGAAATGCGTTCTATCAGTAATGCTTCCAAAGCCTTGGAATCACTGGCTTCCCTCATGCCGAGCACTGCAAACCGCATTACTGAGAGTGGTGAGACGGAAGAAGTGCAGGTTGACGAGGTTAAAGCAGGAGACCGGCTGCTGGTCAAACCGGGAGAAAAAATGCCGTTGGACGGAAAAATTGTCAAAGGTAATTCTCAGGTTGATGAATCCATGCTGACCGGCGAGTCCGTACCCGTCACCAAATCGGTTAACGACGAAGTAATCGGCGGATCAATCAACCGGGAAGGCTCACTTACAATAGAAGTGGAGAAATTGATGGATGAATCCTACTTGAATCAGGTTATCGAAATGGTCAAAGAATCTCAAAAGACCAAATCCAAGACACAGGACATCACAAACCAGGCGGCAAAATGGCTGTTTTATATCGCTTTGGCTGCGGGTATCATCACATTTATCGTCTGGATCAGCATCGGAGCAAGTGTGGATACGGCCATCCAGAGAACGGTCACTGTTATGGTCATCACATGTCCTCATGCTTTAGGACTCGCAGCACCATTGGTCATTTCTGTTTCTACTGCTTTATCTGCAAAACATGGCCTGTTGATACGCAAGCGTCCGCAGTTTGAACGGGCACGGAATATTGACGCTGTGATATTCGATAAGACCGGTACGTTGACTGAAGGTAAATTTGGAGTGACAGACGTGCAGTCTTTCAGCGATATGGATGAAAATACGATATTAAGCTATGCAGCGACAATAGAGAATGACTCGGAACATCCCATTGCCACAGGGATACTCAATGAAACAGCGGAAAGAGAATTGAAACTGCGTGAAATGACTGGTTTCAATTCCATCACCGGCGTGGGGATTGAAGGGACGATCGATCAAAGGAATGTCAAAGTCGTGAGTCCCGGATATATCAGGGAACAGAATATCACCTTTGATGACCAGAACTTCAACAAATGGTCTGAACAGGGAAAGACGGTTGTGTTTCTGATCATTGATGAAGCACTGTCAGGTGCCATTGCGTTGGCTGATAAAATCAAGGAAAGTTCCAAGCAGACGGTCGAAGCGCTGCATCAAAGGAATATTAAAGCCATTATGCTGACTGGAGACAACCAGAAGGTGGCAAATTATGTTGCGGAACAGATTGGGATTGATGAAGTCTATGCAGAAGTTCTGCCGGATCAGAAAGCAGAGAAAGTGGCAGAGATTCAACAGCGTGGTATGATTGTCGCAATGACAGGAGATGGCATCAATGATGCCCCGGCACTGACGAAAGCAGATGTCGGCATTGCGGTGGGAGCAGGCACGGATATCGCCATGGACAGCGCCGACATCGTCCTTGTGGACAGCAATCCAAAAGATATTCTGTCAATATTCAGCCTGTCCAAGCGGACGTTTAATAAACTGGTTCAGAATTTGATCTGGGCGACCGGATACAACGTTTTCGCCATCCCATTGGCAGCAGGTGTGCTGGCACCCTGGGGCATTGTGCTCAGTCCGGCTGTCGGCGCAATACTGATGAGTCTCAGTACGATTATCGTCGCAATCAATGCACAATTACTGCATCGGTTTAAAATGGAATAAATAAAATTTTTCCTGCTTCAGTTAAACGTATCGCCATTCCATCATAAATCTTTGAAGTTTGAAAATATAGGATCAATGTTAAAGCGCCTGTCCAGTTGGACAGGCGCTTTACTCATTATTCATAATCTTTGCAGTTATTCAACGGGTGCCAATTCACTTTCTATGACCCATTTATGATTATTCACTTCTTCTTCAGTATCGGTTGTGACAAAATCCACCATGTAAACGGTTGTTTCTTCAGCCGAATCAATTGTGGCCGTGGCTCCTTCCATGCCCTCCATATGCGTCGCGTTCATTACGGCTTCGTCACCTGGTTCCAGGGGGGCTTCTCCGGGATCTTCTAATTCTTCATGGATGACCCATTTATGATCCTCTACCCGTTCTCCTCCGGTTGTCGGTGTGTATGAGACAGTATAAACAGTTGTGTCAAAAGCACCGGAAATGGTTGCTTCGGCATCGTCCATGCCTTGCATGTGATCGGCCTGAATGATCGCTTGACTTCCTACTTCATATGTAGGATTTTCTGCTTCTTGCAAGTCCTCAGGCACTTCACCATTACTGGACATTTCTTCAGCAGAATGCTCCATATGACCCCCGGAAGGCGATTCAGATTGCATATCAGAGTGATTTAATCTTTCTTTTAGTTCCTCCTTAGTCAAACCATCGATGTACTTCGTCTTATCTCCATATTCATTCACTTCATAGTAGTAATGACTTCTATCTCCGTTGTATGGGTAACCTAATTTATTTTCCAATTCTTCTTTAGTCAAACCATCGATGTACTTCGTCTTATCTCCATGCTCATTCACTTCATAGTAGTAATAACTTCCATCGTCATAGGGGGCAGTATCTGCACTCCCTGCGTTTGCTGCTCCGGGATTAAGTCCCAACGCTAACGCGAAGATCATTGCACCCGATAAAGAAATTTTTTGAAATTGTCTCATATACCTAGCCTCCATTTTTTAATGATACCAAAATTTTACCCTTAAAATGTGCAGTTTAGGTGCAGTTTCAATGAAAATTGGATGTAATTAGAGATTAGTGTTACTAATTATACGTTTAGAGTTACGTAACTGAGATACAACACATATCCTTATTCGAATCTGCACGAAAAATCGATATTTAAATAATAAAATGTATAAAGAGATCACTGGATTAACTAGTGAATAAAGTCAGGAGCGTAGGATAATGATTTCAAGAAATTTAGTAACCACAGCAATAATCATATTAGCGATATTCGTGGCGGGGTGCGGTAACAATCAATCAGGAGACTTTGAAGCAGATTTTGATGGCAAGATAGAACACATTCATGGAATGGGATATGCAGGGCAGGCTGATGGACTGTATTTTGCGACACACGGCGGATTGAAAGTATTCCGTGATGGGGAATGGTATGAAACCACCAGAAATTATAATGACTATATGGGATTCAATGCGGTAGATGCAGGCTTCTATACTTCCGGTCATCCGGGCGGGGATTCTGACATACCGAATCCATTCGGCATTCAGCGCAGTTTTGATGGCGGACGGACTCTGAAACATATTAAATTCGAAGGAGAAACCGATTACCATGCCATGGCAGTCGGGTATAACAGTCATGATATTTTTCTCTTGAATCCTGAAAGCAATTCCGAATTAGGGCAAGGATTTTACAGGAGTACTGATGAGGGGGAAAGCTGGAAACAAATGAAAGCAGAGGGTCTCAAAGGTGGGGTGTTATACTTGGCACTCCATCCATCAAATTCAAACTTTGTTGCAGCAGCCACCTCCACCGGCATTTACTTATCAGAAGACGGTGGAAATGAATTTAAAGTATTAACAGATACAAATCAAACAAGCACAGCCGTTTATTTCTATGAGGATGATTTATATTATGCAACGAATGCTGGGAATCCAACACTCATCAAAAGAAATGTTAAAAATGGTGACGAAACGGCCATTAGTATACCAGAACTGAAAGATGATGGGATTTTATATATTGCGAAGAACCCTCAGAATGAAGAAGAATTAGCGATCTATACGATAAATGGAGATGCTTATGTGTCTAAGAACGGGCCAGCAGAGTCGTGGGAGCAGATTTTAGATGGGGGTAAAGTGAAATAAGCGTAAACGTTCAAAATGAGAAGGCTGTTGTGCCGAATGGATGTATTGATGAATAAAATCGATAAGACCATTCAATGTAATTTATACTGATGCAGAGAGATGTCAGGAGTGAGGAGGCTTTTATGTTAAACAAATTAGCTTTGAAGATCGGACTGTTGTTTTTTCTAGTTATCTTCACTGTTGAAATCATATTATTCTACATCTTATATACAAACTTGGTCAATGATCGTGTGGAGGAAGTGATGGGGGATTTGTTGGCACGGGGAAACACCCACAGGGATGTGCTGGAAGAAAACTACACCCCGTCAACCCTGGCGCATGTTGCCATCATGGAATCAGAATCCGATTTTATTGTGGTGATAACAGATGAAAACGGAGAGGTAATCACAAAATCAAATCCGGTTGAACCAGAAATGGCAGCAGTCATTGAACATACCGATCATGAGGAAATTCCCGAGGCAGGCGCCGTTCTGGAATCCGATTGGCCAGATGAAAAGTATGTTTCTACAGACAGTCCAATCAGCATAAATGAAGCGCACAGCGGTCATGTCTTCATGTTTGCCGAAAGTGCCAATATCAAAAGTATTATTAATCAGCTCAGCCGACAATTTTTATTCGTCGGACTGCTGACTGTGATTCTCACCATTATAACGGTGCTTATTCTTTCCAGATTGATTACACAGCCGTTGCTCAGAATGAAAAAAGCGACAGAACAATTGAGCAGAGGCAATCATAGAGTGGAATTGTATACGCATCGGAAAGATGAGCTCGGGGAGCTGGCGACTGCAATTACCCGATTGTCGAAAGATCTGGAACGTTTAAAAAATGAAAGAAATGAATTTTTGGGCAGCATTTCACATGAACTCCGGACACCATTGACCTACTTAAAAGGGTATACGGATATCATTGGCAGAAAAAATATATCCCTGGAGGATAGAAATAAATATATCAAAATCATTCAGGAGGAAACAGGACATTTAACCGAGTTGATTAAAAACTTGTTTGAGTTGGCTAAAATAGATCAGAATGAATTCGCCATCAAAAAAGAAAAAGTAATATTTGGAGAGTTGGTGGAGACTGTTTTGGCACGTATCCGACCGGCGCTCGAAGAAAAAAATATCAAACTCTCTTTTTATTGCCCGGATGATCTGATTGCGATTGTTGATTCCGAAAGGATTCAACAGGTGGTGTTGAATATATTGGATAACGCAATAAAATATACCCCTGCGGGGAGTGAAATCACAATGGAAGTGACTCAAAATAAAAATGAAATCTTAACGGCGATTTCAGATACAGGAGAAGGGATTCCAAAAGAAGATGTGCCGTACATATTCGAACGGCTGTATCGTGCGGAAAAATCCAGATCCCGATCGAAGGGCGGCTCCGGCCTCGGCCTGACCATCGCCAAAGAAATTGTGGAATTGCATGGTGGAGATATCGGAGTGGAAAGCGCACCAGGCAAGGGAACTGTATTCACCATAACTTTGAAGAAGGGGGATATAAATGAACAAAGTGTTGTTGATTGACGATGAAGAGAGAATGCTGGAACTGCTGGACTTATACTTAAGGCCATACCACTATATTTGTCGTAAGGCTTTAGGTGCAAATGAAGGACTCGAATATATCAAAGAAGAAAGGTTCGATATTATTCTTCTGGATATTATGATGCCTGAAATGGATGGGTGGGAAGTATGTAGAGAAATCCGGGAATACTCGGATGTGCCCATCATCATGGTGACTGCACGGGAACAGAAAGAGGATATCGTGAAAGGCCTCAAGCTGGGCGCAGATGACTATATGACAAAACCTTTTAATGAAGAAGAATTGATTGCACGGATGGATGCGTTATTACGAAGAACACGACCTGCCAACCAGGTTGAGGTCAACGGACTGTTATGGGACAAAGACCAATTTGAACTATCCTATAAAAAGCAATTCGTGAAATTAACGCCAAAGGAATTTGCAATCATTGGATTGCTTATGAAAAACCCGGGAAGGGTGTTTTCCAGAAAGCAATTGATCGATCTGGTATGGGGGATGCAGTCTGAAACCGAAGGCCGTACTGTGGATTCCCACGTCAGAAATATGCGGGAAAAAATCAGAGAAGTTGGCTTCCCCATAGATGATTATTTTTACACAGTATGGGGTGTGGGTTACAAATGGATCAAAAAGTAGATCACACATTTCAATAAGGATATAAGATAATGAATAACTGACATGCTGTTAAAATTTATTCAAGATATCTGCAAATCTGCACACCAACTGCATAAATAATGGGCATATGTATTGGAAACTGTTATTTGAGGTGATGATAATGAGTGAATATAAAAAAAACAGCTTATCCCTACTCGGTGCCATTGGACTGGGAACAGGCGTCATGATCAGCGCTGGGATATTTGCCTTGCTAGGTCAGATTGCTGCACTTGCTGGTACATGGTTTCCAATCATATTTATAGTCGGTGGCGTTGTGACAGGTTTCAGTGCGTACTCTTATGTCAAAATGAGTAATGAATATCCTTCAGCAGGGGGCATCGGCATGTTTCTGGCAAAAGCGTATGGTCAAGGTACGGTTACTGCAGCAGCAGCAATGCTGATGGCAGTCTCCATGGTCATCAATCAGAGCCTGGTGGCTCGTACATTCGGCACCTATACATTACAGATATTTAATATTGATGAAACGACCTACCTGGTGCCGGCCCTTGCCGTCGGCTTGTTGCTCTTCGCGTTTCTGATTAATATTTCCGGCAATAGTTTCATTCAAACGTTTACGTCCATCGTATCTCTTTTGAAGATTCTTGGACTTGTCGTTTTTGCGATGGGTGGATTATGGGCAGCCGGCTTTTCAATTACCCCTGCTGAAAGCAGCGGAGGGACTGAAGATGCCACCATTGCCAGCATGATTGCGGCTGTGGCGCTCGCCATCCTGTCATTTAAAGGATTTACGACCATAACGAACAGCGGGTCGGAAATCGTCAACCCCAATAGGAATATCGGCAGAGCAATTGTCGCTTCCATATCAATCAGCCTCTTTGTCTATCTGCTCGTTGCATGGGGGGTATTCAGCAATCTGCCATTGAATGAAATCATTGCAGCACAGGAGTACTCCCTCGCAGAAGCTGCAAAACCGGCATTTGGGAATTACGGTGTATGGTTTACCGTCGCTATTGCAATCATTGCGACCGTCTCAGGTATTATTGCTAGTGTATTTGCAGTTTCACGGATGCTTGCCATGCTGACGGATATGAAATTGATTCCGCATAAGCATTTCGGCATGCCGGGACGCATCCAGAAGCATACACTGGTATACACGATTGTACTTGCGATGGTACTGGCCGTTGTTTTCGATCTCAGCCGTATCGCTTCAGTCGGCGCAATACTATATCTTGTGATGGATATGATTGTGCATTGGGGTGTATTCAAACGTCTGAGAGGTAAGGTGAAAGCAAATCCAGCCATCGTTATGACTGCATTCATATTGGACGGCATCGTATTGACGGCCTTTGTATGGGTCAAACTGATGAATGACTGGTTGATTGTTGCCGTGTCCATCGTATTTATCATCGTCATCTTTATAGGTGAATATGTATTTCTTAAGAACCGGAATAGTGATGAAGATGAAGGACATGCACATTAGAGAATGCTCTTGATTTTGAAACAATTCTAAAATGATTAAGAAAGCAGTGCCATACCAGAATTATTACTCTGGTATGGCACTGCTTCTATGACTGATTTTTTTAGGCGATTTCCTTACACGCTTCTGCACACTTGAAACAAGCCTCTGCACATTTCTGGCAATGTTCGTGATCATGCTTCTGACATTCATTTCCGCAAGCTTCACAGATTTTGGCGCATACTGCTGCCAAATCAGAAGCAAATGGGGTGCCTCTCATTAATGCTTGTTCCAGGAATGCACAGATATCTGCACATTCACGATCCAACCGGATGCACTCCGCCATCATGTTTACGTCTTCTTCCTTCAAACAGGCATCGTAGCAATGATTACACGCTTCCGCACATTCATGTAACGTTTGAATCAGTTGTTGATGTTGTTCATGAGCCATTTGCAAATACCTCCTGTGAAATTTGGATTCCTTGCATATAACAATATCCCATTCGTTTTGCATATAAACCGATATTGGCAAACTCCATAGAAACTGCACAGAATTTTAATGGCAGAGTTCTGCTGTCATGAACTAGGTAACAAGGGAAATTAGATGAAAACCATCTGATAGTGTTTATTCTTATTTATCTAACCACTGGCAACAAAACCGGTTGCGACTATTCTACCTTGACCTGCCCCATCATCCCATTGTCTTCATGTTCAAGGATATGACAATGGAACATATACACACCTTTATTTTTAAATTGGATGGCAATTTTTACGGTTTCATCTGGAGCAACGGAAATACTGTCTTTCCATCCCTGCTCGTTTTCTGGGGGAGCTTCTCCATTCCGGGATAGTATTTTGAACTGTGCCCCATGAATATGGAAGGGATGTATCATTCCGCCCATCATATCTGGTTTGTTGTAGATTTCCCATACTTCAGTCACCCCTTGTTCCTGAGTGAAATCAATTCGTTCCGGATCAAATTTCTTTCCGTTTATTGTCACCATCTCCATCATGCCAAACAGCTCAATTTCTTTCGTCACCGGCAGGTCCTTTTCTGCTTCTGTAACAGAAAAATCATTCATTTCGTCAGGAATATTCGTTTTTTCACCTGGCTGGTCCGATACTTCGAAAGGCAACAGCGTTGCCCCTTCTCCGTTTATCAATGCGATATCTTCACTACTGTCGACTTTTGAAAAATCGATGATAATTTCCGCCCGTTCTGAAGGAGTGAGTGTTAATTCTTTCATACTTACCGGTTCGTTCAAAAAGCCTCCATCTGTTGCCACTTGTACAAACGCATCCCCAGTGTTTAGTTTGAATGTATAATTTCTTGCGTTTGATCCATTCAATAATCGAAGTCTCACCTTCTCCTGATTCACAGTCAATTTTGGATTCACTGTGCCATTGATCAAAGAGGTGTCTCCAACAGTACCGTCTTCATTCGCCACTGCATCATAATTCAGCTGTTTTTCGTCATCAAACACTCTATCCTGGAAGATTAACGGGATATCATTTTTTCCATAATTATTTGGAAGTCCAAGATTTTTTGAATTTTCATCATCAATGTATATCAATCCGGCGAGCCCTTTGTAGACCTGTTCAGAAGTTTGACCTTCCGGATGGGGGTGGAACCATAACGTTGCGGCTTCTTGTGTCACTTCAAATTCAATTGTATTTTCTTCACCTGGTTCCAGTACATTGTGTGGGCCGCCATCATCATTACCCGGAACTTCCAATCCATGCCAATGGAAAGTCGTGCCCTCATCAAGTTCATTAATCAGGTTTATTTTCACTGTATCCCCTTTTTCAAACTGAAGCACCGGTCCGAGAAACGATCCGTTATATCCGTAGGTTTTTGTCTGGATACCATCGAATATTTCTGTTTGGCCAGTTTGGGCGCGTACGGTATACTCTGTTTTCTTTTCACTATCACTTTTGAGCACAGGAGGAATATTCAATTCATTCTCTCCTGTTGAATCAATCAAACTTACTATGTCATCATGGTCCATATGTTCATTACTCATTGAACCACTGTCCATCATACCTTCCATGGATTCGTTGTTCATATTCATTTCTTCGCTGGAATCCTGCTCGCTACCACTCCCGCCTGCTGATGCCTCTCCTTCATTACCAGTACAAGCTGATAAAATAAAAACAATCATCAAAGAAAGTAAGCTTAGCCATAAATTTTTTCTATTCATTTTTCACACTCCATCTATTTACTTTCAAGGAAGCTCCTATATGTTAATAAAAATCCCAGCATCCTTTATATATCAGGTTAAAACATAAATTTCGATAAACTGTGCATTATTTGGGTACTTATTATGACAAAAATTAATTTTTTAAATCGGTATGGGGATGTTTATACCTAAAAAAATGAAAATTTAATACTTTTTCATTTTTCTGCACTGAATCTGCACGTTTGGCGGGAATAACATAACCGTGATACAGTCCGAGAAATTTTGTAGACCAAAGAAGCATCTGAAACAACACTAAATGGCATGATATCTTCAAATTTTTAATAAGGAGGAAGGCAAAATGGAGAAAAAGATTGTAAAAACAACAATGGCAAGTCTAGTAGTGACTGGATTAATTTTTGCCGGGCAAGCCGGCACAATCAATGCGGAAGCGAACGAAACGGATAGTGGTAAGGTAACGGAGAAAGTGGAACAGAAAGCAAATGCGGTACAATCCAAACTAGTGAAAATGGAAGAATCAATTGTAAATGTTGAAGAGTTGAGTGATAAAAAGCTATATAAATATGAAAACCAAATCGGAGCCCTGCTCAACCGTTTAGGTGCAGCAGACAATCAATTGAACGCCCAGAATAGTGATGATAATGGAACCGCAGCACTCATTGAAGCAGTACGTACAGACATCCATGATACGAAAGAGGACATTGACTCTGCCTTGGCAGATGTTCCAGATAATCTGGATGAAGCTGAAGATCCGACTTTTGAAATTGGAAGTGAGGCGATCATCGAAGCCAATCATATGGAAGGTATGGACGGTGCCGAAGCAACCATTACAGGCGCCTATGATACCATTGCATATTCAGTATCATTTACACCGACAACTGGCGGAGAACCAGTGAAAGACCATAAATGGGTCATCCATGAAGAACTTGCAGGGGTAAACGAGGATTCACTGGAACCCGGAGATAAAGCAGTAATAGAGGCAGATCACATGGAAGGCATGGAAGGGGCGACTGCTACAATAGAGTCAGCAAGGAATACCACAGTTTACATGATTGATTTCAAACCAACGGATGGTGGTCCAAAAGTCGAAAATCATAAGTGGGTAGTAGAGAGTGAATTGTCTGAAAAATAATAAATAATAGGTCTAGCTTTTTAGGAGGCCACTGAAAAAGTCCATAAAGCAGCGATTTCTACCATTTGATGGAAATCGCTGCTTTTTTGGTATAATTAGAGTAACTAAAAGTGAGTGGGTGGCCGGGATGTTACAAAAACAAGAAACGATGATACTGAGTCAGTATACAGAGATTTATGATTTGGTCGTGCCAAAAGATAACATGTTACGGCAGATTAATAATCTGGTGGATTTCTCTTTTGTCTACGATGATATGTAATATTCTATTCTACTCACTAATTGTTATCTAAGTTATTTTGCTGAATTTCCTTTATTAGTTGCTGTGCACCTTCAGGACTGAGGATGATATTGCCGTCAGCCAGACGAATATTTTTATTGGATACGTCACCTGTCACACTACATACCATATTCGGTCTATATTTTTTTAGGATAATACGGTCTTCTTCTGTGTAAATCTCGAGAGGGTCCTTTATATCAATTTCAAGTAGACGTCGTAACTCAATCGGTATGACCACTCGACCCAGCTCATCAACCTTTCTTACAATACCAGTAGATTTCATTATAAAATCCTCCACTTTTATACTATTCATCTTTAAAAACCAGAAAGAGTTCTTTAAATATAACTTATTAATTCTATTAATACTACTGTTTCTGTAATCAAATATTCCAATAGCGATTTCAATTGAACTAAAGCTTCTACCCATTTCTGAAAAAATTATAATATCTATCTCAATTATGATATATTATAAATAGAACATACGTTCGATTTAATAGGGGGGGCGGCTATGTACAATTATAATTTATGTTGTAATAGAGATATTCTTTGTGTGGATCAGAAAAGTTTTTTTGCAAGTGTATCATGCATCTTAAAAGGGCTAGATCCTTTAACCACTAAATTAGCAGTCGTTGGAAATACAAAAAGAAAAGGCTCAGTGGTTCTTGCAGCAACACCTGAACTAAAGAAACTGGGGATTAAAACCGGTTCCCGCTTGTATGAGATTCCTTCAAGAAGTGATATTTATATTATAAACCCTTCTATGCAGACCTATATCGAATATTCCTCTCGAATTTCTGAAATTGCATTAAAATATGTTCATCCGGAAGATTTTCATCAATATTCCATAGATGAATTTTTTATGGACATTACTGATAGCTATCATTTATTT
>Ga0209487_1003439_pt1 | contig 12436 bp, 11 predicted proteins | sample Poulit2012_FD_187524 | JGI IMG/M metagenome (GOLD analysis project Ga0209487, IMG submission 187524) | Agricultural soil microbial communities from Georgia to study Nitrogen management - Poultry litter 2012 (SPAdes) (version 2) | ecosystem: Environmental > Terrestrial > Soil > Agricultural land... | reverse complement strand
GCCGCCCCAGTACCGAGCTGCGCCGGGTCGGCCCCGGTGATTAACAGATTGGGAGATGGTTGCTGAGCCGGGGCGCTGCACCCCAGCAACCCCGCGAAACCCATACACATCAACCACAACCGGATGCCCTTGCAAACGAACCTACTCACGGTAACGCCACCTTTTTATCCCTTTGGTTTGGGCGTTACTGTAAGTGAATCGTGGGACGCTCGCAATCAAGCGGACCGATGCTGCGGCCTGCTCAGCGAATCCGCTACAGCCGCCACTACCTCTCGGGCCTGGGCCTCTGTCATACCGGGAAACATCGGCAGAGATAAACACTGCTCGGTTACCTGCTCGCACATCGGAAAGCTTTGCCCCCGAAAGGCGTCTTCACAGACGCTTTGCCGATACAGCGGCACGGGATAATAGATAGCGCAACCAATGCCCCGCTGCTGCAAGGCGGCGCGGAGGTGGTCCCGCTCATCGACCAAAATCGTGTACTGACCGTACACGTGGTGGCAGTTTTCCAATATTTTTGGCGTTCGAATTCCGAGTTTGGGCAGCTCTTGATCGTAAATCGCTGCGACGGAGCGGCGCGACTCGTTAAATTCGTCCAGATAACGGAGTTTGACGCGTAGGGCAGCAGCCTGCACCTCGTCCAAGCGACTGTTGTACCCCACCTCGTCGTGATAGTACTGCTGCCGGCTACCATGGTTACGCAGCACTCGCACCGCATCAGCCAATTCATCGCAATCGGTGGTTATCAAACCACCGTCGCCATAGCCCCCAAGGTTTTTGGTGGGGAAAAAGCTAAAGCAGCCTGCATCACCCAAGGCACCAACCGATTTACCCTGATAGCGAGCGCCGAAAGCCTGGGCGCAGTCGCCGATCAAGCGCAACTGATGCTTCTGGGCCAACTCCAGCAGCGGCGTCAGCTCCGCCGATTGCCCAAACAGGTGCACGGGCAGTATCGCCCGCGTGCGCTCGGTGATGGCGGCCGCAGTCGCCTTGGGGTCGAGATTCATAGTCTCTGGATCAATATCGGCGAACACCGCTTTGGCACCACACTGATAGATCGCCTCCAGGGTGGCGATAAAGGTAAACGGCGAGGTGATCACCTCATCGCCTTCCCCCACACCCGCGGCCAACAAGGCCAAAAGCAGAGCATCGGTGCCCGACGCAACGCCCACAGCGTGCTTCACGCCATGGTAGGCCGCGGCCTCCTGTTCAAATTTTTGTACATTCGGGCCCATAATAAACTGGCCGCTGTCGAGTACGGCATTCACGGCTTTAAGAACTTTCGCGCGCACTCGAACATGCTGTGGATGTGGGTCAAAAAGAGGCACCATTAGTTGTTCACCTTATTATTCGGTCTCTTTAACAAAAGAGGTGCGGGAAAAGAACGGCTCCCGCGTTTCGGGGTGGCAATCGTGCGTAACGTAGCAACGGCGTTCGCCGTCGCTCACTGTCAGCGGCTCATGACAGTGGCGTCCTTGCTCGACAGCTTGGGCAATACGAATGGCGGTATCCAATGCCCGCCGCCCATCCTCACCGCTGACCACGGGTTGACTGCCGGACTGAATTGCATGCAAAAACGCCTGCACTTCAGCACGTAAAGTGTCGGCATTCTCTAGCTGCTCGGTCTCAATATCCAAACTGCCATCGGGCTTTTGCCGCTCAGTGACAATGGATTTGTTTTGCATGTCCAGGCAAGTGTGCCTTTGATGCTGAAACAGGTGGATCGTTCGTTGGGGTTTCAGACTCACGCGGCTGGCGGTCAGGTTGGCGACAGCGCCGCTCTCAAAGTGCACCAAGGCATTGACCAGGTCCAGCGAATCCGAATATACCGAAACGCCTTTGGCCTCCACCTTCTTAACCGGCGAGCCCACCAGCGTATGCACCAGGTCCAGATCGTGCACCATCAAGTCCATTACCACGCTCACGTTAGTGGTGTGCTCGCGAAAGCCGGTCAGCCGATGAGTTTCAATATAGGTGGGCGCGGACAGATCGGTAGGGCGCTGGCTAAACGCTGGGTTGAAGCGCTCCAGGTGGCCCACTTGCAGCACAAGGCCCCGGTTCTTGGCCAGCTGCACCAGCTCATCGGCTTGCTCGGTGGTCTCGGTAATCGCTTTCTCAACCAGAACATGAACCCCTGCCAATAAAAGCTCTTTGGCTACCGGATAGTGCTCCGCCACGGGTGTGACAATGCTGACCGCATCCACCCGACCAATTAGGTCCCGGTAATCGGTATAGACCTGCGCCCCATGTTCCAGCGCAAACTTCTCGGCCCCTTCGAGATTGCGATCCACCACGGCGACCAATTCACAGCCCGGCAAAGCGGCGTACTTCTGTGCATGAAAGGTGCCAAAATAGCCCAGGCCCACCACTCCGACCCGTATCGGCCTGCTCTGTTCGCGCTGTGTCGCCGCTGTACTGCCCATAAATCGCCCCTACCCCCTGTATGGATTTTCGTGGTCTTTCTTCTAATTTCTTCTGACTTCTTCTGATTTAGCTCGACGGCTATGGACTTATTATTCGGTAGTCTATCCAGGGCGCTATCCAGTGTTCGCTGACCTTGAATAAATTAGTCACGCATAATAGCGGATTATATGTTTGGGCTCTACCCCCGAATGCCGCGAATATCAACCTCTGGAGCCACGTACCCCTAGCCCTCCGCCGCCTCAAAATGAGATGCCGCTTGACACTCTCGCACCGAGCCACTACTGTACATAAAAACAGTATTCGACCACTTTGTAACGAGGGCAAAAGCATGGCTGTTATCGCCGTTTGGCAATGTGATAGGGACGGAAGTATGTTTGAAGATAAAAAGCAGGCCGAGGAGCACGACAAATATCTTGAGCTAGCGGCCAATATCACGCACCTGATCGAGACCGAACTCGACGGCATTAATGAAAGCCAAAGCGAGGCCATAGGCTTGCTGTTAGCCAAGAGACGGGACGTTTTGAGCAGAGCCTGCCGAGGCAAGCCAGAGCTATTGTTGGAGCCTTTCGATGAAGAGCCCAAACCGGAGCCGATCAGCGGCGACGGAAAGGTTGCCAACTTTGCCGCCCGCGCCTGATAGGCGCTTATGAATCGCACGATGACGATCAACCGATGGTGTACGCGCTAAGCGGACCATTGTTTGGTAGCTGCATCGCGTATTGCCTGCATACCGCATTCGTTATTCAAATAATTACACACACGTCCATTCAACCACACCGACACACCACCATGGTTTTTCCACTGCACCTTTCCTCAACGGGTGCAGTGGCTTTTTTACCCCCCTTGGGCCCCCTCATCACGATTTTACGTCAAACAAGGGCCACCACCCGTCGGAACAGTGTTCGTGCGAGGCCTACAGACGTCGTGTAGACTTATCGCTCCTCGGGCCGGTGCAGCAATCAGGCACAACCCGAAATCGTTAGCAGTCAGATGGTATTTCGTATGAAAAAAGTCCGTTGGGGTATTCTCAGCACCGCGAACATCGCGCGCACCAAAGTCATCCCCGCCATTCAAGAATCCCAGTACGGCGAAGTGGTCGCCATCGCTTCCCGTGAGTACAGCAGTGCGCAAGCCGCCGCCCAGGAACTGGGGATTGCCCGTGCGCACGAAGGCTATGAAGCCCTACTCGCTGACCCCGATGTGGATGCGATTTACAACCCTCTGCCCAACCATCTGCATGTGCCCTGGTCAATCAAAGCATTGGAAGCGGGTAAGCATGTACTGTGCGAAAAACCCATCGGCTTGGACAGCAATGACCTGAACCAACTGCTGGCCGCCGCCGAGCAGCGACCCGAGTTAAAGCTGATGGAAGCGTTTATGTATCGCTTCCACCCCCAGTGGGCGGCGATTAAATCCTGGCTGGCCAATGACCTGGGCCAAATCCGATTGGTGAACGCCTTTTTCGGTTACAACAACCGCAACCCAGACGATATCCGCAACCTGCCAGACATCGGTGGTGGCGGCCTGATGGATATCGGTTGTTATGGCATCTCACTCGCACGTTTAGTGTACGGCTGCGAGCCCACGCGCGTACTCGCCAGTTTACGCCCGCTACCCGGTTACCGTGTCGATTGTCTCGCCAATGCCATATTGGAGTTCCCCGACGGCACCGCCACATTTACCGCCAGCACCAAAACCGAGCCCACCCAGTGGGCCGAAATTCATGCTGAAGCCGGCTTGATGCGATTGGATAGACCCTTTAATCCCGAACCGGGGCGAGGCGCCAACGTGCATCTGCAACTGCAGGGAAAGGAGCAGAGCCACAGCTTTCGCGAAGGCAATCAGTATCAGCTGATGGCCGACGCCTTCGCGCGCAGCATTTTGGATAACACTCCAGTGCCGACACCGCTCACGGATGCTCAGGGCAACATGCGGGTGATGGACGGGCTGTTTGCCAGTGCTCGGGAAAACCGCTGGGTAGACTTAGGCTGACCGGCTAGCCTCAGAGCCTCACATCCGAACAGTTGACCGTCGGGCTCTGATGCACTAAAAAAACACGATGCAGAGGCCGACGGCCGCCCACCCTATACTCGACGGCTGCCCGATTAACGAATCTTTACTGCGTCCGGTCGTAGCAAGCACCGCCAAAGCAGGGCACAATTGATCACGGCACGAAACGACAATAAAACGGTAGACCATGATCCGATTACATAATATTCATAAATACTACGGCTCCGGCGAACAATCCCTGCACGTTCTCAAAGGCATTGATTTGCATATCGCCGAAGGCGAGCTGGTATCCATCATGGGCTCCTCGGGATCGGGTAAATCCACGTTACTGAACATCCTCGGACTGCTGGATGTGCATGATGAGGGCGACTACACCCTGGCCGGAACACCCATCGTGCGCCTGCGCGAGAAACACGCCGCGCGCTTACGCAACCAGTTTATCGGATTCGTATTTCAGTCATTCAATCTGCTGCCGTTCAAAAACGCCCTGGAGAACGTTGCCCTGCCGCTTTACTACCAGGGAGTTGGTCGTCGCGCGCGAAACGAAGCGGCCAAGGCTTATCTGGATATGGTCGGACTGGCCGAGCGGGCCAACCACATGCCCAACGAACTCTCCGGTGGTCAAAAGCAGCGCGTGGCCATCGCCCGGGCGCTGGTAACTCAGCCCAAAGTAATTCTCGCTGACGAACCAACCGGCGCTCTGGACAGCACCACCACCGATGAGGTGATGGAAATCATTAAAGAAGTGCACGGGCGCGGCAACACCATTGTTATCGTCACCCACGAAAGTGAAATCGCGGAACAAACCCAGCGCTGCATCACCCTCAAAGACGGCCTGATTGTGCCGCCGACCCAGCACTCAGCCGAGGCCATTTCGCGGGCGGCCGGATGATGGACGGGTTACAAGAGCTCCTCTTTACACTGAAGCAGAACAAGCTGCGCACGGGGCTGACCGCGTTCGGAGTGTTTTGGGGAATTTTTATGTTGGTGCTGCTGTTGGGCTCGGGCCGGGGACTGCAAAACGGCATGGCCGGTAGCTTCAGCAACGACATGAGCGATACCATCTGGATCAGCGCGGGACGCACCTCTGTACCCTATCAGGGCCTGCCCACCAACCGGCATATTCAACTGACCGAATCGGACATGCAGGCCATCCGTGAACAGATCCCCGGCGTGCGCTTTCTGTCCAGCGAAACCCCTGTGGGGTCGTTTCGCCAATCCGACACCTTGGTGAGCTACCAGCGCCGCTCAGCCAACTTCAGCGTGTACGGCGTGGCGGATGAGTATTTCGATATCAAGGCCAATGTGGATTTCCCCGGAGGACGTAAGCTCAATCCCCTGGATGCGGAAGATCGGCGCAAGGTCGTGGCCATCGGAACTCTGGTGGAGCAGGCACTGTTCGCGCCTTGGGAAAGCCCTATCGGGAAGGCCATCAACATTAACGGCATGCAATTTACCGTGGTGGGCGTATTTTATGACAGCGGGCGGGAAGGCCGAATGTCCGAGCGCATCTACTTACCCCAAAGCGCCTACGCCGCCATTTTTGGTGGCGGTGAGAGAGTGTCCGTTATGGGGGTCCGGCCCGAGCCGGGCGTGGACAGTTTTGAGCTCGAACGCCGCATTAACGAATTGCTCCAACGACGCCATCAGGTGTCGCCAGAAGACCGGCGTGCCATACGCACCCACAACATGGCTCGTCAAGCCGCCCACTTTAACGCTCTGTTCGCCGGCATTAATGGCTTTCTCTGGTTTGTGGGCCTGGGCACTCTGGCAGCGGGCATCGTCGGGGTGAGTAACATCATGATTATTACCGTTAAAGAGCGCACCAAGGAGATCGGGGTACGCAAAGCACTCGGCGCGCGACCCGCATCCATTGTGCGCAGCCTGATGGTGGAATCGATATTGGTGACCAGCATTGCCGGCTATACAGGGCTTGTGCTGGGTGTGGCGCTGTTGGAAGTGGTGAGCTACAGCCTCGAAGCGCTGGACATTCAGCTGAGCTTTTTCCAGCAGCCGGAAGTGGACTTCGCCTTGGCCCTCACCGCACTGGCGCTGCTGGTAGGCGTGGGTGCCCTAGCAGGACTGGTACCGGCGGTCCAGGCAGCGCGCATTATGCCAGTGGAGGCGATGCGTGCTGATTGATCTGGAAAAGTGGCAAGAGATTGGCGCCACGCTCAAACAGCATAAGCTGCGTACGATCCTCACCGCATTTGGGGTGTTTTGGGGCATCTTCATGCTCGTGATTCTGCTGGGCGTCGGTCAGGGCCTAAAGAATGGCACCAACGCCAACTTCGGCGATGTCACCAACGTGATTTTTATCTGGTCCGGCGGCCGCACGCAGATCGCTCACGGCGGTTTGGCTCAGGGACGCTGGATAACCCTGAGGTCGGAGGATGTGGAGCGCATCAAGGAGCGCATCCCTGAAGTGGCCTTTGCCGGCGGATTCAACCGCCTGGGCGGTTGGGGCAGCGGCCAATATATTGTTCGCGGCGACAAGGGCGGCCCCTTTTCCGTGCGCGGTTCCCACCCGGGTATGGCCCACTTACACTCGCTGGAAGTTTCCAGTGGGCGTTTTATCAACCAACTGGATTGGGATGAGCGGCGGAAAATTGCCGTAGTGGGTCGAGGCGTGCAGCACGTATTGTTCGAGCCATGGGAAGATCCGATCGGGCAGAGCATCAACATCAGCGGGGTGAACTTCACCGTGGTGGGCACGTTTAACTCCCGCGCCACTGGTGATAACGCCGCCGATGAAGAAGAAACCATTTACATACCCAACCGCACGCTTCGCCACACCTTCAACCAGACGGGTTGGATCGGCAACATCACCGTGATTCCGCAACCGGGCGTGCACGCCGCTGTGGTAGAAGAGAAAGTAAAAAACCTGCTCCACGAGCACCATCGGGTCCACCCGGACGATCGGGGTGTGTTCGCCGGCTGGAACATGCAAAACGCTTACGACCGAGTACAGGGGCTATTCACCGGTATCGCGGCATTTAGCTGGGTGGTGGCCGTGGGCACCATCATGGCCGGCGCCATCGGCGTGGGCAACATCATGCTCATCGTGGTAAAAGAGCGCACCCGGGAAATCGGTTTGCGCAAAGCACTGGGGTCAACGCCGGCCGCCATCGTGACCATGATCGTGCAGGAGTCCATTGTCATTACCACCGTGGCGGGATACACCGGTCTTGTGGCGGGTGTGCTCGTGCTGGAGGGGCTCAACGCGCTGGTGGTCAGTGCTGGTGCGGGCAGTGGTGTATTCGCTCGACCCGAGGTCGATTTCGCCACCTCGATGACCGCCGTGGCTGTGTTGGTATTCGCCGGCTTTCTCGCCGCTCTGCTACCCGCCACCAAGGCCGCTAGAGTTAACCCCATTGTCGCTTTGCAGGACGAATAGTCTCACGAGTATTTAGGAGTCTCCATGAAACGTTTTATATCCTTCACCGGTCTGGTTTTACTGCTGGGGTTATTCGTTGGCACCACTTGGTTCTTGTACCAAAAGTCCCAGGAAGACCCGGTGATTTATGAAACCGATGCGCCCTATGTGACGGACATCATCAATAAAACCGTGGCCATTGGCTCCATTACGCCCCGACGAGAAGTCAGCATCAAATCACAAGTCTCCGGGGTGGTGGACGAGCTGTATGTTGAGCCGGGGCAGTCAGTAGAAAGCGGCGACTTAATTGCACGCATTCGCTTGATCCCCAACATGGAACACTTAAACCAGGCCCAGTCACAGCTGGCCAGCGCGCGTATTAACCTGCGTAACGCCGAGCGGGAGCTGCAGCGCCAACAACGTTTGTTCAGCGAGAAGCTGATTTCCGAGTCGGAATACAATCGCTTTATGCTCACCTACGAGCTACAAGTCGAAGCGGTCAAAGCGGCGGAGAATAATGTTTCGCTGATCCGCGAAGGCTCCACCGCCAGCGCCGATCAAACGTCCAACTTAGTGCGCGCCACCGTCAGCGGCATGGTACTGGATGTGCCGGTAAAAGAAGGTGTATTCGTGATTGAGACCAACACGTTTAACGAGGGCACCACCATCGCCACCATTGCCGATATGACCGACCTTATTTTCGAAGGCTGGGTGGACGAATCCGAAGTGGGCAAGCTGCGCGAGGGCATGGAGCTGGTGCTGAATATCGGCGCTTTAGAAGGCGAGACCTTTACCGCTGAGCTGGAGTACATTTCACCCAAAGGGGTCGAGGATCAAGGCACCATCAATTTCGAAATTCGGGCCGCGATTCGTTTGAATGAAGATCTTTTTCTGCGTGCTGGCTACAGCGCCAATGCCGACATCATCTTGGATCAGCGCGAACAGGTGCTGGCCATCAATGAAGGCAATTTACTGTTTGTTGATGGCGGCACTTTTGTCGAAGTCGCTGTAGGCCCCCAGCGCTTTGAGCGGCGCTCGGTGAGCACCGGTATCTCGGACGGCATCAACATCGAGATTCTCGACGGCCTGAGCGAGGACACCACCATTAAACGGCTGTAACCCATCGCCCAGGACTCGACGACTCGTGGGGGCTGGCCGCCTTGACAGGCGGTGCTCCCCTGCCTAGGATGCCAACCATTAATTATTCAACGAGCATTGCCTGCCCATGCTGTCTTTTCATCAAGTCGTGGCCGACGACTTCACCGCTGTCAACCAGCGTATCATCAACCAGCTGCATTCCGATGTACCCCTGGTGGAAGATATCGGGCACCATCTAATTGCAGCCGGCGGCAAACGGTTGCGTCCGCTGATTGTACTGCTCAGCGCCCGGGCTCTCGGTTACAGCGGCCACAAGCACGTGGATCTGGCGGTGATAATCGAGTTTATTCACACCGCCACCTTGCTGCACGACGACGTGGTCGATACCTCCGATTTGCGCCGGGGCCGGCCCACGGCCAACGCCCAATGGGGCAATGCGCCAAGCGTGCTGGTGGGGGATTTTCTTTACTCCCGCGCCTTTCAAATGATGGTGGCGCTGGGGGATATCAATGTGATGTCCGTACTCTCCAACACCACCAACATGATCGCCGAAGGCGAGGTCCAACAACTGGTCAACGCCAAAGACCCCGCGGTGACAGAAGACAGTTATTTTTCGGTCATTCGTAAGAAAACGGCCATTTTGTTCGACTCCGCCTGCGAAGCCGCGGCCCTGGTGAGCGGCGCCACTCAAACCCAGCAAGCGGCCCTGAGCGCCTATGGGCTAGCGGTGGGGACCGCCTTCCAGCTGGTGGACGACGCGCTCGATTACCATGGCGACGCTGAAACCCTGGGCAAGAATGTCGGTGACGACCTGGCCGAGGGCAAGCCGACCCTGCCTCTGATCTACGCCATGCGCAAGGGCTCCCGTGCCCAGTCCGAACTGATTGCCAATGCTATTCGCGCCGGCGACGCCAGCCAGTTAGAGGCGATTGTGGACATCGTCGAGCAAAGCGGCGCCATGGATTACACTCTGGATTGCGCCCGCCAGCAGGTGGAGACCGCACTAGCACAACTGCAACAACTGCCGAATAATAATTACACTCAGGCAATGGCTGACTTGGCGAACTTCGCCCTGGAACGCAGCCACTAAGCCGCCGCAATGAACCGAACACCATCCGTAAACCCAGCTAGACAAGCGCCGCGCAGCAGGTAGAATGGCCCCTTTTGCCGGCTCTCGCTGGTCAACAAGCGCCGCATCACTGATGTGCTAAATAACAGAGTCAACACTATGAGTTCCTTTGTCCCTCAGAACGCTTACAGCCGCGAAGAGTTGTTGGAGTGTGGTCACGGTCGCCTTTTTGGTCCGGGCAATGCTCAGCTCCCCGTACCCAACATGCTGATGCTCGACCGCATTGTGCGCATTGGTGAAGAAGGCGGGGATTACAACAAAGGCGAGATCATCGCTGAGTTGGATATCTCGCCGGACCTGTGGTTTTTCGATTGCCATTTCCCGGGCGACCCCGTCATGCCCGGCTGCTTGGGCCTGGACGCCATGTGGCAGCTGGTAGGGTTCTATTTAGGCTGGCGCGGCAATCCCGGTCGAGGCCGTGCACTGGGCTGTGGCGAGGTAAAATTTACCGGACAAATCCTGCCCACTGCCAAGAAGATTAGCTACCATATCAGCCTAAAACGCGTCATCGAGCGCAAGCTGATCATGGGCATTGCTGATGGCCGCGTCGCAGTGGACGGAAAAGACATTTATTTCGCCAAGGATTTACGTGTAGGCCTGTTTCAGAATACGGATAGTTTTTAAAATGAGCTGGCGCCCCCGTCACTCCCAGCCCGCACCGGGGACGGTTCTGCCCAACCAGCAACCGGATATAAACAGCTGTACCGGCGCCGTTGTGTGGCATAATGCGCAACAAAATAAATTAGATTCAGGCTCTGTAATGAATAGAGGTAGCCTATGAAACGTGTTGTAGTCACCGGCATGGGCATTGTGTCCTGTTTGGGAAATGATACTTCGTCCGTACTGGACGCCCTGCGCAATGGTCGCTCAGGTATCAAGTTTCAGGAGACCTACCGCGACTTGGGCTTTCGCAGTCACGTGGCGGGCTCTATCGACATCGACCTGAAAGAGCACATTGACCGAAAAGTTCTGCGCTTCATGGGTGATGCAGCGGCCTTCTCTTATATCGCCATGGAACAAGCGATCGCCGACGCTGGCCTGGACGAGTCTTTGGTATCCAACGAACGTACCGGCATCATCATGGGTTCCGGCGGTGCCTCATCCAAGAACCTTGTGGAAGCATCCGACCTTCTGCGGGAGAAAGGGCTCAAACGAGTGGGCCCGTACCGGGTCACTCAAACCATGGGCAGCACCACCTCCGCTTGCCTGGCGACCCCCTTTAAAATCCGCGGGCTCAACTACTCCATCTCCTCTGCCTGCGCCACCAGTGCGCACTGCATAGGCAGCGCCATGGAGCAGATTCAACTGGGCAAGCAGGATATCGTTTTCGCCGGTGGCGGCGAGGAAGAGCATTGGACCCTGACCTGTCTGTTCGATGCAATGGGTGCACTTTCCACAAAATACAATGACACCCCAGAACAGGCCTCGCGGGCCTACGATGCCCAGCGTGACGGGTTTGTGATCGCGGGAGGCGGCGGCTGCCTGGTTCTGGAAGAGCTGGAGCACGCCAAGGCGCGCGGCGCCAAAATCTATGCAGAAGTGGTGGGTTACGGCGCGAACTCCGATGGTTATGACATGGTCGCACCTTCGGGTGAAGGCGCCGTTCGCTGCATGCAGCAAGCTCTAGCGACCACTCAAGGCAAGATCGACTATATCAACGCCCACGGCACCAGCACGCCGGTTGGCGACTTGGCCGAACTCAAGGCCGTGCGCGCCACGTTCGGGGACGACATCCCTCCGATCAGCTCCACTAAATCCCTCACTGGCCACTCCTTGGGCGCCACGGGCGTGCAGGAGGCGATTTACTCCCTGCTGATGATGCAGCACAACTTCATTTGCGCCTCCGCGAACATTGACGAGCTCGATAGCGAAGCCGCCGACGTTCCCATCGTCACCGAGCGCCGGGACAACGTGCGTCTAGAGCGAGTAATGTCGAACAGCTTCGGTTTTGGCGGTACCAATGCTTGCTTGGTGTTCCAGCGTCCCGAGTAAACTCGGCTCATTATGCTGACTACCAGCCGCTCTGGCGACAGACTGCGGCTGGGCTCGCGGCACCCAAACGGTTATGGCTTGACGCGCTCACGATTCCAGCGCTTGATCATCGGCATCAGACTGGGACGCCAGGAACGCGCCTGAATGCCGAAGCCATCCCGAGCACGATTACAGCTTAGAACCGCGCTGGCAGGCTCAGTCTCGGGCAACTGGTCAATTTGCTCCAGATCCGGCGGCTGCGTCAACAAATCCAACTGCTGCAAGCTACGCACCACGTGATCCGCCAGCTCCGCGTGGGTACAGGCATCGGCGCTGCAATAATGCATTACTCCCCAATTTTCCGCACCGCAGAGCACCTGCTTAATCATCCCTACCGTCACTCGCGCCGCATCAGAGTATGGGGTCGG
>Ga0209487_1003438_pt1 | contig 12436 bp, 7 predicted proteins | sample Poulit2012_FD_187524 | JGI IMG/M metagenome (GOLD analysis project Ga0209487, IMG submission 187524) | Agricultural soil microbial communities from Georgia to study Nitrogen management - Poultry litter 2012 (SPAdes) (version 2) | ecosystem: Environmental > Terrestrial > Soil > Agricultural land... | reverse complement strand
TGATTAATAAGCGGGTTATAAGAAAAATAAAAAGCCTTGCTTTGAAAACAAATTATTTCGATAAATCAATTAGTTGAACCGTTTAAGGTAGGGGGCACAGGGTAAGTTACGTTGCTGAGTCGTGAGAATTAAAAAAAAACAGGTTCACTTCAGTTCATTTTTTTATCACTTGTCCTTAGTGTACGGGCTCTAGCAGGTCAAAATCAAGTGAATTATTCACCGTGAAAAAAGCTACTTATCCTCAGTTTAATAACTACATTATTGATCTATATGTTGTTGATCATAGAGTCTGTGCATAACTGGAATAACAAAAAAATAAACTTTAAAATCAATGCGTTACCTCTACTTTTTCCTTGTTATTAACCCAGGTTTAAGTCTGGAGCAGATTGGGCATAAAAAAAAAGAAGTTTAATTTTTATGGACTCATGCACAGTTGACAAACAGGTTTTGCACAAAGTTATCCACAGAAAAGAGAAAGCGAGTCAATTCTGTTAAAAAAAACACCTTTCCCCTTTTTTATTAATAACTACTATAGATCTTTATGTTGTTAGTAATGAGTCCTTGTGGATAACTGGAGAAGGTCAAATTTATGCTGTTATTTCAACTTCTTAGCTTGTTTTTTTGGTGGTAATAACTTGTGTTTGACCTGTGTAGCGATTGTGTAGCTTTTTTGGGTAAAGCATTAATAACGAGTTATGCTCAATTGCTCCAATACTTATTCACAGGGTTATTAGCGCCTTAGCCTCAGGTTCAAGGGCCTATGTGTGCATTTTTTGTTGCATGAAACAGACGTGTAGCCATTCATACTGCTAATTAAACTCTGCCCTTTTCCTGGTAGTGACAGTCTATGCAGAGCATGTAACAATTGCTGTAGTGGCGCTTTTTGCTATTAATACGATTGCCTAGCAGTTTGTTAGATTTCCGGTGATATCTCAGGGTTCTATGACAACTTACGATAAAAACCAGTGGCTGGAACAATTAGAGCGTTTTCCTATTTCTTTGCGCACATCAGTAGAAAAATTACTTATCCCTCAGGTGGGTTATTTGGCCGAGGCGTTTTACGCAAAGATGCTGTCAGATGAAGATACCCGGTTTTTCTTAACCCATGAAGAAGTACGCAACCGATTGGTGTTTTCCATGCAAGATTGGTTGCGCCAGCTTTTTAATACAGCACATCAACAACGGGCCCAACAGTTTTTTGACACCCAAAATCATGTCGGCAGAATCCATGCCCGCATTAATTTACCGGTGCATTTGGTTCTTCGGGGGGCTTCAGTCCTGAAAACTGAAATTTATGAGCTGTTGAGGAATGATCGTAATCTGGAAAAAAACCGTCTGGTAGGGTTCTTTTATTGCAGCTGGATGATGGATCAGGCCATGGAAATGATGAGTGCGGCTTATTCTAGCAGTCATGACAGGAATACCAAGGCCCAAGAGTCTTATCGTTTGTTTTCTGCGGTGGTTAATTCCGAGGCTGAAAAAGAAAAACAAAATAAAGCTTTGCTTGATTGGGAAAATGAATTCCTTTTTGGTATCACCATTGGGGATCATCTCACCAATATAATCAAAATTAGGGATTCTGATTTTGGATTGTGGTTTACCCATAAAGGGATGCATATTTTTGAGACAGAGAAAAAAGAAACAAACCTGATTGCGCAATCCATTGAGGCCATTGATCATATTGTTGCTGATCAACTAGTAAATTCCTTGCCAGAGCAACGTATTGATTTAATCAAAGAAGTTAGAAGAAATATTCGTATCATCCAGTTAAACATAGATGAACTTTTCAACAAACAAAGCAAATTGGAATCAGGCCGTGATGATTTAACCAAGCTGCTCAGCAGAAAATTTTTGCCCGTGATTCTTAATAAGGAAATTGACTATTCCATCAAAAATAATAAGCCTTTTGCCATATTGGGCATCGATGTGGACTATTTCAAGACCATCAATGATAGCTACGGGCACGAAGCAGGTGATACGGTGCTTAACCAGCTGGGTGTATTGCTTACCCAACGTTCGCGCGCCGGAGATTTTGTTTTTCGTATTGGCGGTGAAGAGTTTTTAGTTATTTTGGTAGATATTAAAAATCTGGAAAATGCAGTGCGCGTGGCCAATCAGTTAAGGGAACAAATTGCGCGAGAAAGTTTCATTACCCCTAAAGGCAGCGTTAATATTACCTGTAGTATTGGGGTAATGATTCATGATGGCCACCCTAATTATATGCACATGCTTAATGAGGTCGATGAGGCTTTATATCGGGCAAAGCGTAAAGGCAGAAATCAGGTGGTGGTTAAAGAGCAGCAAGCATAGGAAATTAATGATTAAATGAAAGACAGGTTTTTTGTTTTATTTCAGTATTTGCTTCCTAAAAAGGCCATTACTGTATTTTTAGGGTGGCTGGCTTCGCGTCATGCTGGTTGGCTCACTACCCAAGCTATCAAATTATTTGTTAAAAAATACCAGGTCGATTTATCAGAGGCACAAAGGCAGCAGCCTAATGAATATCAAAGCTTTAATGATTTCTTTATACGGCAACTCAAGCCACAAGCACGGCCTTTGGCAAGCACGGCTTTGGTCAGTCCGGTAGATGGTCGTATTAGCCAGTTAGGCAAGCTGGACAATGACAGGTTGATACAGGCTAAAAACAAGGACTATCACCTGCAAAACTTGTTGGCTCATGACCAAGATTATGGGCCTTTATTTGTTTCGGGCAATTTTGCCACTTTGTATTTAAGCCCCAAAGATTATCATCGAATCCATATGCCTGTTTCAGGCCGTTTGAAAAAAATGATTCATGTGCCAGGGGCTTTGTTTTCTGTTAACCCGGCTACCGTTAATCATGTTGATGGGTTATTTGCCAAAAATGAACGGGTAATTTGTTTCTTTGAAAATGAAGAGCTAGGGCATTTTGCCCTTATTTTGGTGGGTGCAACCGTGGTGGGCAGTATTCAGACAGCTTGGCATGGGGTGGTCAATACACAGCGCCCCAATAAGATTCGCTCTTGGCATTATGCAGAGCAACCCCAGGACTCTTATCAACCCGTTTATCTGGAGAAAGGGCAAGAGATGGGGCAGTTTTTGTTAGGTTCGACGGTAATTTTATTGTTCGAGCCGGGCAAAATGGCATTTTTACCAGACTGGCAACCAGCAGAAACCATACAAATGGGGGCTGCCATGGGTATTTTGCAACAAGAAGATGAATAAAAAAAATTTATTTGCCAATGCAAAAGCTAGAGAAAATTTCTCCAAGCAAATCGTCGCTGCTAAATTCACCGGTGATTTCTGTTAATTCCTGGTGAGCCAGGCGCAGCTCCTCAGCAAACAGATCCAAGATTTGGTCATCATATTGTGCATGTTCTGCTGCTTGCTGCAGATGATGCGTACAGCGTTGCAGGGCGTGTAAATGCCTTTCTCGAGCTAGCCAGGGGGATTCGGTGCTGGCTGACCAACCTGCATGGTTTAACAAGGTTTGACGCAGCTCGTCGAGCCCCTGCCCGGTTTTGGCCGAGATATGAAGATAGCCAACACCGTTTTCCGGGGTGGGTAATTGCGCCTTTTGCTGCTCATTGAGCAAATCGCATTTGTTGAATACTGTGAGCACCGGTGTTTTTTGCGGAAAGGCCTGGCGCAATTCTTGTTCAACGGTAGCATCAATCTGGTTGGCATCGATTAAATGGATGATGATATGAGCCTTTTTTATCTCTTGCCAACTGCGATCGATGCCTAAAATCTCTACTTGATCCTGGGCTTCGCGCAGGCCCGCTGTATCAATGATATGAATGGGCACCCCATCGATATGTATGGTTTGGCTAAGCCTGTCACGAGTGGTGCCAGCAATGTCGGTAACAATGGCAATTTCTTCACCGGCCAGGGCATTAAGCAAACTTGATTTGCCAACATTGGGCTGCCCGGCTAGTACGACTTGTAGCCCATCCCTAAGCACTTGCCCTTGTTTGGCTTGGGCAAAAATGGTGTTGACCTGTGTTTGAATATGCTCAAGTTGTTCGCCAGCCTGGTATTTTTCCAGGAAATCGATCTCCTCTTCGGGGAAATCCAAGGTGGCCTCTACCAGCATGCGCAGGTGGATGATCTGATCTGCGAGCTGGTTGATTTGTTGGGAGAAAGCGCCGCTAAGAGAGGCCATGGCCCCTTTGGCGGCTGCTTCAGAGCTGGCATCGATTAAGTCAGCTACGGCTTCAGCCTGGGCCAGGTCAAGGCGATGGTTAAGAAAAGCACGTTGGGTGTATTCCCCTGGTTGGGCAGGCCGCATTTGATAGGCTGCGCCTAGCTCGAGGCAACGCTGCAATACACGTCGCAGCACGGCTGGCCCGCCATGCCCCTGTAGTTCGAGTACATCTTCACCGGTATAGGAATGGGGCGCCGGGAAATACAGCGCTATTCCTTCATCTATGGGTTTGCCCTGGCCGTCTTTGAAGCTAAGAAAGTGTGCGTGGCGGGGGGTTAAAGGTTGTCCAAAGAAATCATCAATAAAAGGCCTTAAATCGGGCCCTGAGATGCGGACGATACCTATCCCCCCCCGCCCAGGTGCGGTTGCTATGGCTGCAATAGGGAAATTCAGGTTAGCCATATCAAGAATATGAGTTATTCACGCCTTGGTGTTATCCCATTTTCTTTTTTGCTTCATCATGTTGTATGCGCCGGTTAATCATCTGCTGCTGGGCAATGGACAAGGCGTTGTTCACGACCCAGTATAAAACCAAACCAGCGGGGAAGAAGAACATCATCCCCCCGAAAACCAAGGGCATGATCATCATGACGCGCGCCTGCAGGGGATCCGGTGGTGTGGGATTTAGTTTGATTTGCAGGAACATGGTTGCCATCATGATGGCCGGCAAAATAAAGTATGGGTCTGGGGCGGCCAAGTTTTTGATCCAGAGGATCCAGGGTGCGCCGCGCATTTCCACACTGCCTAACAAGACCCAGTACAAGGCAATGAACACCGGAATTTGTACCAGCATGGGCAAACAACCCCCTAGCGGGTTGATCTTTTCATTCCGGTATAGCTCCATCATTGCCTGATTGAGTTTGGCCCGGTCATCGCCATACTGTTCACGCAAAGCTTGCATGCGCGGGGTAACCTGCTTCATGCGCGCCATGGAACGGTAGCTGGCTGCGGATAAAGGGTAAAACACAATTTTGATGAGTACGGTCAGAACAACGATAGACCAGCCCCAGTTCCCTATCAGGCTATGGATCCAGGTCAGAATCGTAAACAGCGGTTTGGAAATAATGGTCAGCCAGCCGTAGTCCACTACCAGGTCAAGGCCAGGAGCGAGTTCAGCCATTGCTTTTTGGTCTTGTGGGCCTACCCACAGGTTGGCGGTTACGGTTTTTTGCTCGTGTGCGCCAATGGTGCCAAAAGCCTCGATGGAACGAACCACATAACGATTGTCACCTACTTTAAGCAACTGGTTGGTGCGCTCAACACCTTGGGGGGGAATCCAGGCACTGGCAAAATAATGCTGGACAAAACCAATCCAGCCATTATCGGCTTTCTCAACATAGTCGGCCTTCTTTTTGTCCAAATCAGAGAAAGAAACTTTCTGGAATTCCTTGATGTCGGAATAAACTACTGGACCATTGAAAGTACTGTAGAGGCGCGAAGAATCAGGAGGACTATTGCCGTCCCGCTCGAGCTGATAGTAGATGGAAGGCTGGATGCTGCCATCAGTCAGGTTTTCTATGGTGTAGCTGACCTCGATATCGTAGCTATCAGGTTTGAGTTGATAGGTTTTGATGACCCGTACAGTATCTGTGACGGCCTCAAAACGTACGTCAGTGATGCCGGTATCGTTATCAGTCTCTTTGGAAAGCAGGCGATAAGGGGTCAGATGGTTGGGGAAATCCTGCCCGGGTTCGCTGCCGATAATGCCTGATTGCGCGACATAGACGCTATCACTGCTACGGTTAAGCAGGGTCATGGGCTCGCCATTATCGCCAGGGGCTTCGTAGCGAGTTAGCTCGGCACGGATTAACTGAGCCCCTGTGGTGTCAAAGCTTAGGTTGAATACATCGGTGCTGACTTGGATGATTTCAGCCTTGGCTTCGGCAGGCGCCGGCTCGTTTTCGTTTTGGGGCACACTGCTTTGCTGAGCTTGGGGTTTGTCAATTTGCGGAATACTGTCATCAGTTGGACGCTCAGTGACTGCGGCCGGTGTGGATGCAGTTTGGGCGCTTTCCTCTGTAGCGGGCAGAGTACCAAAAAGTGAAGGCTTACCCTGATAGGTCTGCCAGTTATTCCATAGCAACAGGATAGAAAAAGCGAAGATTAACCAAAGGATGGTACGGCGAATGTCCATGGCACCTGATTATTGTGATAAATGCGGAATGACGGCATTGTAGCAGGCTAAAGTAAAGCAAATATAATGTTTGGGTGAATAGTGAACATTTATTTGCCCCGATCATGTTTTTTCTGGGGTTCGGGCACGGGATCATGACCGCTACCGCCCCAAGGATGGCAACGTAACAAACGTCGCAAGCCTAAATAACAGCCCCTGAAGGCACCGTGTTTCTGAATGGCTTCGATGCAATAACTGGAGCAAGTAGGCCAATAGCGGCAACTGGGCCCCAGCCAGGGGCTAATCATGTATTGATAGCCCTTAATCAGGCTGATCAGCATTGTCTTTAGCATGGTGCTCTGCAACGCGGTAAAGATGCCAGTGTAACTCTTTATTGAGTCTTTTCTTGAGTTGTGTCAAAGAAAGCTCGGGTACTGGGCGATACAGGCGAAAGACCAGGTCAATTGGTGGCAATTGTGCCCGTCTTAACCGGAAGCACTCGCGTATCATGCGCTTAATGGTGCTGCGGGTAACTGACTTGGGCGCAAAACGCTTGCCAACAATGACTCCCAAACGAGCGGTGTGCTGTTCGGGGTTGGTTTTTTTTGGGCTGTGAACTACAAATAAAGCCCCTCTGGAAATCGGTCTGCCGGCCAGGGCATGGCGAAAATCCGAGGGGCGTTGCAGACGCACGGCAGGCGGAAAGGTAGTGCCAAGATGATCTTTTTTTGCATGCACCACACCGCCCTGCCTTTTAGCTAGCAGACAATTAGACGGCGAGACGTTTGCGCCCTTTTCTGCGACGAGCGTTCAAAACGGCGCGGCCACTGCGGGTTTTCATGCGAGCTCTGAAGCCATGGGTGCGTTTACGGCTGGTCACTGAGGGTTGGAATGTGCGTTTCATGGTTTTATCACAAAAATAAAAGAGCCACTGAGGGCGTGAATAATAAACAGCAAATCAGCCCAGCAGTTTTTGGCTAATAGTGGAATTACCCAAAGCAGGGGCCAAAAGGATATGCTAGGCTAAGTAATGATTTCTTTCTAATGAGCCCTATCCAACGGATCTTTTTTGTTGTTGATCACAGGGCCCTGTGTTCAGGCAACGGTTTATGCCTTTTTGAAAGCAGGTTGCCAAGTACCAGGCTTTCAGGCCATTTGGCTGCCTTTGGCTATTTAGGCCTTTTTGGTTTTTTTAGCAGCCAACCCTTTGGCAAACCAAAAACCTAAGCCAATGAACACTTAAAATAAAAAGTAAAGATCACTATTTCAACAAATTTTCCTGTTATCGTCAATGGTTTATGTTGGGTTGCTGCGCATTCTTGTCGTCGGAGCAAAACATCACCCCATAAACTTTGTCATTCCAGGCTGTGAATAAATCGTTTATCATAGGGGTTTGGGCTGTGGATAACTAGGGTTTCAGCGGTCCATCCTTGCCCACTTAATTGACGCCAATTTTCTCTTCAAATATGAATGAATTCTGGTCTTCATGCGTACAACAACTTGCTCAAGAGTTACCTCCGCAGCAAATTAACGCCTGGATAGATCCTTTGGAGCCTCTGGGTTTTGATCAACAATCAGGGGTTTTAACCATGGCCGCACCCAACCGGTTCAAGCTGGATTGGGTGCGCAAAAACTTTGCTGCACGTATCCAAGAGCTGGCAACGGCTTGGTACGAACAGCCAGTACAATTACAACTCGAATTGGCGATGTCCACGGCACAAACGCAGCCAGCAGTTACCGCTGCAGCCTTGTTCCAGCAACAGCATCAACAAGCCCAACAGGTGGCGACAGAAACTAACGGTCAGGCTGTTCACCACGAGGCGTCTTCCCTGGGGGCAACTGCCGGTGCAGCACCGGTCGCAGATACTGCTCCGGTTGCCGAAACATTGTATGAGCGCTCGCGCTTAAATCCCGAATTAACCTTTGACAATTTTGTGACCGGGCGTGCTAACCAGTTGGCGCGTGCAGCGGCTTTACAGGTCGCCGAAAACCCCGGTACCTCATATAACCCCTTATTCCTCTATGGCGGGGTGGGTTTGGGCAAAACTCATTTAATTCATGCCATTGGTAATGCCTTGCTCGATACCGGCAAGGGCAAACGGGTCCGTTATGTGCATGCCGACCAATATGTGTCCGATGTGGTCAAAGCTTATCAGCGCCGGGCCTTTGACGAATTCAAGCACTATTATCATTCGCTGGATTTGTTATTAATTGATGATATTCAGTTTTTTGCAGGCAAAAGCCGTACCCAGGAAGAGTTTTTCTATGCCTTCGAGGCCATGGTGGCGCAGCGCAGCCAAATTATCATTACTTCGGATACCTATCCCAAAGAATTATCCAATATCGACAACCGGCTGATTTCCCGTTTTGATTCTGGTTTGACAGTAGCGATCGAGCCCCCCGAGCTGGAAATGCGGGTAGCTATCTTGTTGCGCAAATCGCAGGCTGAAGGTATCGAGATGCCCGAAGAGGTGGCTTTTTTTATTGCCAAGCATTTGCGCAGCAACGTTCGTGAACTGGAAGGAGCTTTGCGCAAGGTCTCTGCTTTTGCCCGTTTTCATGGCAAACAGGTGCTGACGGTAGAAATGTGCCGCGAGGCTTTAAAAGATTTGCTATCGGTGTTTAATGGGCAAATTACGGTTGAAAATATCCAAAAAACCGTGGCTGATTATTATAAAATAAAGGTCGCCGATATGTATTCAAAACGGCGCCCTGCAAATATCGCGTTACCACGTCAAATCGCCATGTATCTGGCTAAGGAATTAACCCAGAAAAGTTTGCCCGAAATCGGCGAGCTGTTTGGCGGCCGCGATCACACGACCGTGCTTTATGCTGTGCGCAAGATCAGCGAGGCACGGGCCAAGCAAAGCGATCTTAATCATTCCCTTCATGTACTTGAACAAACCCTAAAAGGATAACCATGCTACTTGTACAAGCCACTCGTGATGCTTTGTTGAAAACTCTATCCACAGTGGTGGGTATCGTTGAACGTCGTCATACGTTGCCCATTTTGGCTAATGTGCTCATTACCAAACAAGGCCAGCAGGTGTCCTTTATGGCCACTGACATGGAAATGCAGATTCGCACACAGGCCGATTTTGGGGTGGGCGAGGAACAAGTAGCCACGACGGTGGCGGCACGCAAGTTGCTCGATATTTTGCGAGCATTGCCCGAGCTTGAAGAGGTGCAGCTGCGGCTTCAGGATCAAAAACTGGTCGTGCAGACCAGTCGTAGCCGTTTTGTGCTGCAGACCATGGAGGCCAATGATTTCCCTACCCTAAGCACCCCAGAGAGTTGGGAGGTTAACCTGTCCATCGCACAAAATGATCTGAAAAATCTGCTGAATACGGTTTATTTCGCCATGGCGCAGCAGGATATTCGCTATTATCTTAACGGTATGCTATTTGTGTATGAGCCGGGTTGGCTGCGTACCGTGGCAACCGATGGCCACCGTTTGGCGCATAATGCTACCCCTATCGAGGGGGTTGAGCAGCAGGGCGAGGTCATTGTGCCCAGAAAAACCGCCCTTGAGATTCAGCGCCTGCTTAATGATGAAGAAGATCTCATAGAAATCAGTGTGGCCAATGGGCAGATGCGCTACAGATTTTCCGATATTGAGGTCATTACCAAGATAGTGGATGGTAAATTTCCCGACTACAATCGGGTTATCCCACAAAACTACAGTCGCCATTTCAATATCGAACGAGAGCGTTTGCAAGGCGGTTTGCAGCGGGTGGCTATTCTGACTTCAGATAAATTCAAAGGTATTCGGGTCCAGCTGGAACAACAGCAAATGAAAATTTCAGCAACCAATACCGAGCAAGAAGAGGCCCGCGAAGAGCTCGAGGTGGATTACAGCTTTGAGCCTTTAGATGTTGGCTTCAATGTAAATTATTTGCTAGATGTGCTTAATAATGTCCGCACCGACGAGGTGCGCTGGTCGATTCAGCCTGATGCCAATGCTTCGGTGCTGATAACCCTGCCAGATAATGATGCCTTCAAATATGTCGTCATGCCGATGCGTATCTAGGCTGCTGCCAGGTGATGCCCAAGTGTGGCCAAAAAGGCTGACATGTTCAGTTAGCATGTGTGGGTAAATAGTGCGAACAGGTGGTGCTTGTTATCAGCAGGCGATCGTCAAACAAAGGTAAATTTTATGACAGAAGAATCTTTAACCCATAATGCGGATTATGGGGCCGAATCCATCAAAATGCTCAAAGGCCTTGAGGCTGTGCGCAAACGCCCCGGAATGTACATTGGTGATACCTCGGACGGTACCGGGTTGCATCATATGGTGTTCGAGGTGCTCGATAACTCTATCGACGAGGCCTTGGCTGGGCATTGCGATGAAATTGTGGTCACCATTCACGCTGATAATAGTATTTCCATTGCGGATAATGGGCGGGGCATTCCTACTGAAATTCACCGCGATGACGAGGAACAGCGCAGCGCAGCCGAAATTGTCATGACCGAGCTGCACGCCGGCGGCAAATTTGATCAGAACTCATACAAAGTTTCTGGCGGCTTGCACGGTGTTGGGGTTTCTTGTGTGAATGCGCTTTCCGAGTGGTTAGAGCTTACCATCTGGCGCGAGGGCAAAGAACATTTCCTGCGTTTTGAACAAGGTGAACGGACCGAGCCGCTTAAGGTTGTCGGCAACACACAGCAAACCGGCACCCTTGTGCATTTTTTGGCGGACAAGGAAATCTTCAGCCATATCAATTTTCAATACGATATCCTGGCCAAACGCTTAAGGGAATTATCCTTTTTGAATAATGGCGTCAAAATCCGTTTGGTCGATGAGCGCCAAGGCAAGGAAGAAGATTTCGCCTTTCTTGGCGGCGTCAAGGGCTTTGTGGAATATATCAATCGCCCCAAAACGGTGCTGCACCCAAATATTTTTTCTGTGTCTGCCAGCTCTGCGGCCGGGGGGACGGAAATATTGGTCGAAGCCGCCATGCAGTGGAATGACAGCTATAGTGAAACCGTACTTAGTTTTACCAATAATATTCCACAGCGCGATGGGGGTAGCCATTTGACAGGGCTGCGGGCAGCCATGACCCGAGCCTTGAATAAATACATCAATGACAATGAATTGGCCAAACGGGCCCGGGTAGAAACCACTGGTGATGACATGCGCGAGGGGTTAACCTGTGTACTATCGGTCAAGGTGCCCGAGCCCAAATTCAGCAGTCAGACCAAAGACCGCCTGATCTCCAGCGAGGTACGCCCTGCGGTGGATGAGGTGATCAGCAAATCATTAGAGACCTGGTTGCTGGAAAATCCGGCCGATGCCCGGGCGGTGACCGGGAAAATCATCGAGGCGGCACGTGCCCGCGAAGCAGCCCGTAAAGCGCGCGAGGTCACGCGTCGTAAAAGTGTGCTGGAAGGGGCAGGTCTGCCAGGCAAGCTGGCAGATTGTCAGGAAAAGGATCCGGCCAAGTCCGAACTATATATTGTTGAAGGGGATTCTGCAGGTGGTTCTGCCAAGCAGGGCCGCGACCGCAAATTCCAGGCAATTTTGCCTTTGCGCGGCAAGGTGCTTAACGTGGAAAAAGCCCGTTTTGATCGCCTGATCGCCAGTGAGCAGATCACCACCTTGATTACGGCATTGGGCACCAGCATTGGTCCTGATTTTGATATCGATAAATTGCGTTATCACCGTATCATCATCATGACTGATGCCGATGTGGATGGGGCCCATATTCGTACCCTGTTATTGACTCTGTTCTATCGCCAAATGCCCGAGCTGGTCGAGCGTGGTCACATCTTTATTGCCCAGCCTCCGTTATACAAGGTGCGTGTGGGCCGTGAAGAGCGTTATCTTAAGGATGATGCCGAAGAAGCCCAGTTCATGTTGGGGCTGGCGCTTAAAGATGCCGCCATTTTACCCCGTGAAGGGGCCGAGCTTATCGAAGGCTCAGCGCTAGAGGGCCTGATTAATCAGTATGTGCTGGCTGACCAGATTATTCAGCGCCAGGGGCGCTGGTTTGATGCCGATGCGTTGTCTGCCATCGCCGAAGGGGTCAAATTTAATCTTAGCACCGCTGAACACGCCGAGGAGTCTGCCCAGGAATTGGCCAAAATATTGGTAGATCCTGCCAACCCGCATCTGGTTCGGGTCTCTGCCGAGCAGA
>Ga0209487_1003437_pt1 | contig 12437 bp, 10 predicted proteins | sample Poulit2012_FD_187524 | JGI IMG/M metagenome (GOLD analysis project Ga0209487, IMG submission 187524) | Agricultural soil microbial communities from Georgia to study Nitrogen management - Poultry litter 2012 (SPAdes) (version 2) | ecosystem: Environmental > Terrestrial > Soil > Agricultural land... | reverse complement strand
CGCGCAGCCAGAACATGAAGAACATGACGAGCCAGATCTTGGCGACCATCCACAGCAGCGGCCACCAGCCCTCGTTGAACATGCCGTCGTTGATCGTCGACAGCGGGAAGGGTGCGCGCCAGCCACCGAGGAAGAGCGTGGCCGCCACGGCCGAGACGTTGAGCATGTTGACGTACTCGGCGAGGAAGAACCACGCGAACTTCATCGAGGAGTACTCGACCATGTGGCCGGCGACGAGCTCACCCTCGGCCTCGGGCAGGTCGAAGGGCAGGCGGTTGACCTCACCGACCATCGAGACGAGGTAGACGAGGAACGCGGGCAGCAGCGGGATGGCCCACCACAGCTCGGTCTGCGCGTCGACGATCTGCGAGGTCGAGGCCGAGCCGGACAGGAGGAAGACCGAGGCCAGGGCCAGGGCCATCGCCAGCTCGTAGGAGATCACCTGCGCCGAGGACCGCACGGCACCGAGCAGCGGGAAGGTCGAGTTGGACGACCAGCCGCCCAGGACGATGCCGTACACGCCCAGCGCGGTGATGCCGAGGATGTACAGCACGGCGACCGAGGAGTCGGCCAGCTGCAGCGGGGTGACGACGCCGAAGATCGACACCTCGGGCCCGAAGGGGATCACCGCGTAGATGAGGAAGGCGCACAGCGCGGCGATGAACGGGGCCAGCATGTAGACGAAGCGGTCGGCGCCCTTGAGGTTGATGTCCTCCTTGAGGAGCAGTTTGACCGCGTCGGCCACCGACTGCAGCGAGCCCGCCGGGCCGTGGACGTTGGGGCCGGGTCGGGTCTGCATGCGGCCGAGCACCTTGCGCTCCGCCCAGATGGCGAAGAGCACGAAGAGCAGCAGCATGACGACGATCCCGACCGCCTTGACCACCCAGATCCACCAGGTGTCGTTGGCGAAGTCGGCAGTGGGGGCGGCGACGGCGTCGCTCACCACCATGGGCGCGACCATCATCGCGTCACCTCCAGGTCGACGAGTTCACCGGCGCCCGCACCGAGCATCTCGTGCACGTGGGACCCCGGGGAGTTCTCCGGGAGCCAGACGACGTCGTCGGACATCGTCGTGACGGCCAGCGGCAGGGTGATGCTACCGGCCGGGCCACGCACGGTGACCGGCTCGCCGTCCGCGACGCCGAGGCGGGCGGCGCGGGCCGCGGACAGCCGGACCACCGGGCGGTGCGCGGTGCCGGCGAGGTGCGGCTCGCCGTCCTGGCCGCGGCCGTCGTCGAGCATGAGCTTCCAGGTGGCGAGCACCGCCTGGTCCGGTCCGGCGGTGACCGTGCGGGGCGCGGGCGCCGGCGCGGGGACCGGGGCCTGGGCGGGCTGCCAGCCGGCGAGCTCGGTGAGCTGGGCGTGGACCTCCTCGATCGTGCCGCAGCCGAGGGGCACCCCCATCTCGGCGGCGAGGGCGTCGAGGACGCGGTGGTCGGACAGGTGGTGGGAGACGAGCACCTGGCCGAAGGGGCGGCGGCGTCCCTCCCAGTTGACGAAGGTGCCGGCCTTCTCCACGGGCGGGGCGACCGGGAGCACGACGTCGGCGTGCTCGGTCACCTCGCTGCGGCGCACTTCGAGCTGGACGACGAAGCCGGCCGCGGCGACGGCCCGGCGGGCGAGGGCCGGGTCGGGCACGTCGCGCAGGTCGACCCCGCCCACGACGAGGCCGCCGAGCTCGCCGGACTCCGCCGCCGCGAGGATGGCGGGCAGGTCGCGGCCGGCGGTCGACGGGACGCGCTCCACGCCCCAGGCGGCGGCCAGGTCGACGCGGGCCTCGGCGTCGGTGACGTGCCGGCCGCCTGGCAGCAGCCCCGGCAGCAGGCCGGCCTCGACGGCGCCCCGCTCACCGGCGCGGCGCGGCACCCAGGCGAGCCGGGCGCCGGTGCGGTCGGCGAGGCGCTCGACGGCGCTCAGCGTGCCGGGCAGCGCCCCCGCCCGCTCGCCGACGAGGATGACCGAGTTCGGCTGGGCCAGGGCCTCGGCCACGGCCGCGAGGGCGACGTCGTCGGAGTCGGGGGTGATGCCGTCGAGCACGACGGGCTCGGTGCCCGGCGTCGTCGGCAGCAGGGAGGCACGCAGCTTGGTCGTGCCGCGGGTGGCGAAGGGGGCCAGGGTCGACACCGAGACGGTGCCGGCGAGCATCCCCTTGCGCAGCCGCAGGAAGATCGTGCCGCACTCCTCCTCGGGCTCGAGCGCGACGAGCAGGACGTGCCCGGCGTGCTCCAGGCCCCGGTAGGTGACGTCCATCGGGGCGCGCGCGACGCGGCGGGCGAGGAAGTCGGCCTCCTCGGCCGACGAGGGCCGGGCGCGGTGGTCGACGTCGTTGGTGCCCAGGACGGTGCGGGCGAAGCGGGACCAGGCGTAGGAGTCCTCCACGGTGAGCCGCCCGCCGGGCAGCACACCGACGCCGCCGGCGTCGCGGGCACGCTCCAGGCCGCGGGCGGCCAGGTGCAGAGCCTCCGACCAGCTGGTCTCGACGAGCTCGCCGGTGTCCTCGTCCCGCACGAGCGGGTACTCCAGGCGGTCCGGCGCGCTCTGCCAGGCGAAGGCGAAGCGGTCCTTGTCGGTGATCCACTCCTCGTTGACCTCGGGGTCGTCACCGGCCAGGCGGCGCACGACGACGCCGCGGCGGTGGTCGACCCGGATGGCCGAGCCGCTCGCGTCGTGCTCGGCCACCGACTCGGTGGACACGAGGTCGAAGGGCCGGGCGCGGAACCGGTAGGTGGCCGAGGTCAGCGCGCCGACCGGGCAGATCTGGATGGTGTTGCCGGAGAAGTAGGAGGAGAAGGGGCGGCCCGTGACGTCGGTCTCGGCGACGCCGACCGGCCCTGCGGCCAGACCCACCTCGATCCCCGGCTCGCCCTGGACCGGCCCGCTGAGCGAGGGGTCGGTGACGCGTGGGGCGTCCCCGCCCGCGTAGGCGAAGTCGAGGACGTCGGCGTCGAACCGGCCCACCTGGGAGCCGTGCGTCCCGTGGACGTCCCGGCCCGGTGTGCCGCCGCCGCGTCCCTGGAGCGCGATGAACGGGTCGCCGGCAATCTGGTCGGAGAACCGGGTGCAGCGCTGGCACAGGATGCAGCGGTCCCGGTCGAGGAGGATCTCGCTGGAGATCTTCAGCGGCTTGGGGAAGGTCCGCTTGACGTCGACGAAGCGGCTGGTCGCCGAGCCGTTGCTCATCGCCTGGTTCTGCAGCGGGCACTCCCCGCCCTTGTCGCAGACCGGGCAGTCGAGCGGGTGGTTGATGAGGAGGAACTCGATCATCCCGTGCTGCGCCTTGTCGGCGACGGCCGAGGTGTGCTGGGTGGCCACGACCATGCCCGGGGTGGCCTCCAGCGTGCAGGAGGCCTGCGGCTTGGGCATCGGGCGCAGGTTGCCCTCCCGGTCCGGGGTGGAGACCTCGACCAGGCACTGGCGGCAGGCACCGGCCGGCTTGAGCAGCGGGTGGTCGCAGAACCGCGGGATCTGGATGCCGATCTGCTCGGCCGCCCGGATGACCAGCGTGCCCTTGGGGACCTCGACCTCGACGCCGTCGATCGTGACGGGGATGAGCTGCTCGTCCACCTTGGCGGGGGTCGTCGTCATCGGGCACCTACTTCGGAGAACACGGCGGAGGCCTCGTACGGGAAGAGCTCGCGGGCGGGAGTGTGGGTCCCGGCCTCGAACTCGGAGCGGAAGTACTTGATGCCGCTCTGGATCGGGACGGCGGAGGCGTCGCCGAGGGCGCAGAAGGAGCGCCCGGCGATGTTCGCCGACACGTCGAGCAGCAGGTCGATGTCCGTGGGTAGGCCCTTGCCCTCCTCGAGGCGGTGCATGACCTGCTTCATCCAGTACGTGCCCTCGCGGCAGGGGGTGCACTTGCCGCAGGACTCGTGCTGGTAGAAGTCGGTCCACCGGGACACGACGCGCACGACGGAGACGGTCTCGTCGAAGACCATGAGGGAGCGGGTGCCCAGCATGGAGCCGGCCGCGCCCACGGACTCGTAGTCGAGCGGCACGTCGAGGTGCTCCTCGGTGAGGATCGGGCTGGAGGACCCACCCGGCGTCCAGAACTTCAGCCGGTGGCCGGCGCGGATGCCGCCGGCCATGTCGATGAGCTCGCGCATGGTGATGCCGAGCGGGGCCTCGTACTGGCCGGGACGGGCGACGTGGCCGGACAGCGAGAACAGCCCGTGGCCGGCCGACTTCTCCGTGCCCATCGAGCTGAACCACTCCGCCCCGCCGGCGATGATGCCGGGCACCGAGGCGATGGACTCGACGTTGTTGACCACGGTGGGGCGGGCGTAGAGCCCGGCGACCGCGGGGAAGGGCGGCTTGAGGCGCGGCTGGCCGCGCCGGCCCTCGAGCGAGTCGAGCAGCGCCGTCTCCTCACCGCAGATGTAGGCGCCCGCACCGGCGTGGACGGTGATCTCCAGCTGGTAGTCGCCGTTCGGGCCCAGGCCGGTGCCGATGAGGCCGGCCTCCCGCGCCTCGCGCACGGCGGCCAGCAGGCGCCGGTAGACGTGGACGACCTCCCCGCGCAGGTAGATGAAGGCGTGGTGCCCGCCGATCGCATAGGAGGTGATCGCCACCCCCTCGATGAGGGCGTGCGGGTTGGCCAGCATGAGCGGCACGTCCTTGCAGGCACCCGGCTCGGACTCGTCGGCGTTGACGACGAGGTAGCGGGGCCCGCCGTCCGGCGGGGGCAGGAAGGACCACTTGAGGCCGGTCGGGAAACCGGCGCCGCCGCGGCCGCGCAGGCCCGAGCTCTTCACCGTCTCGATGATGTCGCCCGGCGCCATGGTGAAGGCCTTGGCCAGCGCCCGGTAGCCGCCGCGGGAGCGGTACGTCTCGAGGGTCCAGGGCCGTTCGGCGTCCCAGATGTCCGAGAGCACCGGCGTCAGCGGCGTCGGGGCCGCCGTCGTCGTCTCGCTCATTCGTCCTTCCCCTTCTCGGCGGTCGCACCCTCACCGGCGGGACCGCGCTTGCCCGCCGGGTCGGTGTCGTCAGGTGTCACCGGCGGGCGCTCGGCGCTGCCGTAGTCGTCGCGCACGGAGGTGCCGTCCGCGGTGCCCTCGCGGTCGGCCTGCATCGCGGGGGCCCGCCAGCCGCGCTGCCGCGCCAGCTTCAGCCCGGCCAGCGTGGCGGGCCCGGCGGCCACCCCCTCGTCGGCCCGGCCGTCCTCGAAGCCGGCCAGCACGTGGGAGATCTCCTTGAAGGTCCCCACGGTGGACGGTCCGCGGGTCGGGGCGACCGGCCGCCCGGCGCGCAGGTCGTCGACGATCTCGACGGCGGAGGTCGGGGTCTGGTTGTCGAAGAACTCCCAGTTGACCATGACGACCGGCGCGTAGTCGCAGGCCGCGTTGCACTCCAGCCGCTCGAGGGTGATCTTGCCGTCCTCGGTGGTCTCGTCGTGGCCCACGCCCAGGTGCTCGGAGAGCCGGTCGAAGATGATGTCCCCACCCATGACGGCGCACAGCGCGTTCGTGCACACCCCCACGGTGTAGTCCCCGTTGGGGTGGCGCTTGTACTGGGTGTAGAAGGTCGCCACCGCGGAGACCTCGGCGCGGGTGAGGCCGAGGATCTCGGCGCACAGCGCGATGCCCCGGGCGCTGACGTAGCCGTCCTCCGACTGGACCAGGTGCAGCATCGGCAGCAGCGCGGACCGCGACTGCGGGTAGCGGGAGATGATCTGCGCGGCCTGTCCACGCAGCCGCTCCTCCACCTCCGGTGCGTAACCGGTGACGCTCATCAGCGGTCCACCCCTCCCAGGACGGGATCGAGGGAGGCGAGCGTGACGACGACGTCGGCCAGCTGGCCACCCTCGCTCATGATCGACAGCGACTGCAGGTTGGAGAACGACGGGTCGCGGAAGTGCGCCCGGTAGGGGCGGGTCCCGCCGTCGGAGACGAGGTGGACGCCCATGACGCCCTTGGCGTGCTCGATGGTCTGGTACACCTGCCCGGCCGGGACCCGGAAGCCCTCGGTCACGAGCTTGAAGTGGTGGATGAGCGACTCCATCGAGGTGCCCATGATCTCGCGGATGTGGTCCAGCGAGTTGCCCTGCCCGTCGCTGCCGATCGACAGCTGGGCCGGCCAGGCGATCTTCTTGTCCTCGACCATGACGGGGCCGGGGGTGGCCTCGAGCCGCTCGAGCACCTGGTAGATGATCTTCATCGACTCGTAGCACTCGGCCCAGCGCACCTTGACGCGGGTGAAGGCGTCGGAGACGGTGTCGGTCGGGACGTCGAAGTCGTAGGTCTCGTACCCGCAGTACGGCTGGATCTTGCGCATGTCCAGCGGGTACCCGGCGGCCCGCACGCACGGACCGGTGAGGCCCAGCGCGAGCGCACCGGCCAGCGAGATGTACCCCACCCCCTCGTGGCGGAGCTTGTAGATCGGGTTGGCCATCGTGAGGTCCTGGAGCTCCTCGATGTCCCGGCGGACCTTCGGAAGCAGCTCGCGCACCATCTCGACGGTGTCGGCGGGGATGTCCTGGGCGACCCCGCCCGGGCGGATGTAGGCGTGGTTCATCCGCAGCCCGGTGATGTGCTCGAAGATCCGCAGGATCTCCTCCCGCCCGCGGAACCCGATGGTCATCATCGTCGTGGCACCCAGCTCGTTACCGGCGGTGGCGATCGCGACGATGTGGGAGGAGATGCGGTTGAGCTCCATGAGCAGGACGCGGATGAGCGTGGCCCGCTCGGGGATCTGGTCGGTGATGCCCAGGAGCTTCTCCACCGCCAGGCAGTAGGCGACCTCCTGGAACAGCGGGGCGACGTAGTCCATGCGGGTGCAGAACGTCACGCCCTGGGTCCAGGTGCGGTACTCCATGTTCTTCTCGATACCGGTGTGGAGGTATCCGGTGCCGACCCGCAGCTCGTTGACGGTCTCGCCCTCGATGTCGAGGATCAGGCGCAGCACGCCGTGGGTCGAGGGGTGGACCGGCCCCATGTTGACGACGATCCGCTCCTCGCCCAGCCGCTCGGCCTCGGCGGCGATGGACGCCCAGTCCCCGCCCTCGGCGGTGAACTCCGGGCCGGTGTGGGAGTCGAGCGCAGGCCCGGTGGCGTGCAGGTTCGTGTGGTCGGCCATCAGCTGTAAGACCTCCGGGTGTCGGGCGGCGGGACGGTCGCTCCCTTGTACTCGACCGGGATCCCGCCCAGCGGGTAGTCCTTGCGCTGCGGGTGGCCGACCCAGTCGTCGGGCATGGCGGTCCGCGCGAGGGAGGGGTGGCCGTCGAAGACGATCCCCATGAGGTCCCAGGTCTCCCGCTCGTGCCAGTCGTTGCCCGGGTAGATGTCCACCAGGGTGGGCACGTGCGGGTCGGCGTCGGGGGCGACGACCTCGAGCCGCAGCTGGCGGCTGTGGGTGAGGGAGACGAGGTGGTAGACGGCGTGCAGCTCGCGGCCCTCGTCGTTCGGGAAGTGCACGCCGGAGACCCCGAGGCACAGCTCGAAGCGCAGGTCCTGGTCGTCGCGCAGCCACTGGGCGATCTGCCGCAGGTGCTCCCGGACGATGAAGAGGGTCAGCTCGCCGCGGTCGACGACGACCTTCTCGATCGCCGCGTCGGGGTCGATACCCTCGCCCTGGAGCAGCTCAACGAGGATGTCCACGACCTCGTCGAACCAGCCGCCGTAGGGCCGCTCGGAGGCCGGGGGCATCGCCACGGTGGTGACCAGGCCGCCGAAGCCGGAGGTGTCGCCGGTGCCGTGCACCCCGAACATGCCGCGCCGCACGTCGACGACCTCCAGCCGGCGGCGGCCGCCGACCGGCCCGGCGGGGATGTTCTGGCTGCCGGCCTCGAGGGCCGCAGCGGTGGTGGCCTGCGCCTGGGTGGTGCCGTCGCCCGGCTTGACGGTGTCGGCGGCGGCCTGCTTCTCGTCGTCGCGCTCGCTCACGCCAGCAGCCCCTTCATCTGGTGGGTCGGGGTGGCCGCCAGGGCCGCCTCCTCCGCGGCACGTGCCGCGGCCTCACGGTTGACGCCGAGCGGCTCGTTCCGCACCTGCTCGTGCAGCGCCATGATGGCGTTGATGAGCATCTCCGGCCGCGGCGGGCAGCCCGGCAGGTAGATGTCCACCGGCACGAGGTGGTCCACGCCCTGGATGACGGCGTAGTTGTTGAACATGCCGCCGCTCGAGGCGCACACGCCCATCGAGATGACCCACTTCGGCTCGGACATCTGGTCGTAGATCTGCCGGACGACCGGGGCCATCTTCTGGCTCACCCGCCCGGAGACGATCATGAGGTCGGCGTGCCGCGGCGAGGCGCGGAAGACCTCCATCCCGAACCGGGAGATGTCGAAGCGGGGTGTGCCCGCAGCCATCATCTCGATGGCGCAGCAGGCCAGGCCCATGGTGACGGGCCACATCGAGCTCTTGCGGGCGAGCCCGACGGCCTTCTCGACCGTCGTGAGCAAGAACCCCGCGGGGAGCTTCTCCTCCAGACCCATGACTCCTCCTCAGTCCCACTCGAGTGCGCCGCGCCGCCACTCGTAGGCGAAGGGCACGGTGATGATGGCGATGAACGCGAGCGCGGCGATCAGCCCGAAGGCGGCGAGCTCGGTGTAGGCGATGGCCCACGGCACGAGGAAGATCACCTCGACGTCGAAGATGATGAACGTCATCGCGACCAGGTAGTACTTGATCGGGAAGCGCGTGGCGCCGGCCGCCCGGGGGGTGGCCTCCACCCCGCACTCGTAGTTGGCGACCTTGACCCGGTTGTACCGCTTGGGCCCGACGACGGCGCTGGCCGCGAGGCCACCGATCGCCAGGGCCGCGGCGACCGCCGCCATGACGAGGATCGGGACGAAGGGGTTCATCGTTCCTCCGATGATGCTCGGTGTGCCGTCGGCGCCGATCCGCTCGGGCCGCTGTGATGTCTGCGTGTCACGAGGCCGGTACCGCCTTGCTCAGTGCCGCAATGAGCCTATCCATCCAGTCACCGTCGCGGCGATCGAACCCGTCGGACAGGAGCTTCATGACGAAGCGCATGAGCACCGGCCGGGGTAGACCGTACTTCACGCATGCCCGCATGATCTCCGGGCGCTCGATGAGCCGGGCGAATCCCTGGCCGAGGGTGAAGTACCCGCCGAGCTCGTCGGCGAGGATCTTGGGGTAGGTCCGCAGCGCCTTCTCCATGGCGTAGGGGGTGTGCCGCACGAGCGCCTGGGAGATGACGTCGGCGGCAATCCGCCCGGACTGCATGGCGTAGGCGATGCCCTCCCCGTTGAACGGGGAGACCATGCCGCCGGAGTCGCCCACGAGGAGCAGGCCCTGGGAGTAGTGCGGCTTGCGGTTGAAGGCCATCGGCAGGGCGGCGCTGCGCAGCTCGCCCACCTGGTTCTCCGGGGTGAACTCCCACTCCTGGGGGGCGTTGCGCATCCACTGGGCGAAGAGCGCCTTGTAGTCCAGCTTGGTGGGCCGGGCGGTGGAGCTGAGCGAGCCGAGGCCGACGTTCACGGTGCCGTCGCCGAGGGCGAAGATCCAGCCGTAGCCCGGCTGGAGGTTGGACCTGCCCGGCTCCCCGTCCCACAGCTCGAGGTGGGACTCCATCATCGGGTCGTCGTGGCGGGGGCTCTTGAAGTACGTGCGGATCGCCACACCCATCGGGCGGTTGTCGTTCTTCTCGATCCCCATCGTCGTGGCCAGCCGCGCGGAGACACCGCCGGCGTCGACGACCACTCGGGCGCGGAAGGTGCGCTCCTCACGGGTGCGGCGGCCGTTCTCGTCCACCAGCCGCGCGGTGACGCCGAGGATGCGTCCGGAGCGCTCGTGACGGACCGGCCCGGTGACGGCCACGCCCTCGCGCAGCCGCACCCCGCTCCGCTCGGCGTGCCGGGCGAGGATCTCGTCGAGGTTCATCCGTGCCTTGGCCAGGCCGTAGGCCGGCTGCTCGGCGAGCTCGGGCCACGGGATCTCGATGCAGTGGCCGGCGCCGTAGGTGCGCAGCCCCCAGTTGCGGATCCAGCCCTCGGACTCGTCGATGGACACGCCCATGCGGATGAGCTCGGCCACCGCGCGGGGGGTGAGCCCGTCGCCGCACACCTTGTCGCGGGGGAAGGTCGCCTTCTCCAGGAGGAGGACGTCCAGCCCGCTCTGGGCGAGGTAGTGCGCCGTGGCCGAACCTGCGGGACCTGCGCCGACGACGATGACGTCGGCGTCATCGTGGGCTTGGCGCACGTCACCTCTCCTGGTTCTGCGAAGGATGTTCGAGCGGGCCCAGATCGGGCACCGGGATGCGGAGGCAGTCTACAAAGGTCCCGACGGGAGGTCCGCTTAGGCTTACCTAACCAAGGAGGGGTGCCCGCTGCCTGGGAGGATGGTCCCATGAGCCGAGCCGACCTCGACAAGCAGCCGCGTGACGTCGCCCGGATGTTCGACGCCGTCGCCCACCGGTACGACATCACCAACGACGTCCTGTCCCTGTGGCAGGACCGGCTGTGGCGGGTGGCCACCCGGCGCGCCGTCGCCGCCGAGCCGGGCATGCGGGTGCTCGACCTCGCGGCCGGGACCGGGACGTCGAGCGAGGCGTACGCCGACGCGGGGATCGACGTCGTCCCCTGCGACTTCTCCACCGGGATGGTCGGGGTGGGCAAGCGGCGCCGGCCGGACCTGCCCTTCGTCGCCGGGGACGCCACCCGCCTCCCGTTCGCCGACGAGTCCTTCGACGTCGTCACCATCTCCTTCGGGCTGCGCAACGTCGTGGACACCGACCGCGCACTGCGCGAGATGTACCGGGTGACCCGGCCCGGCGGCCGGCTGGTCGTCTGCGAGTTCTCCCGCCCGACGTTCGGCCCCTTCCGCGCCGTCTACACGTGGTACCTCACCCGGGTGCTGCCGCGGGTGGCGCAGCTCGTGTCCTCCAACACACCGGCCTACGGCTACCTGGCGGAGTCCATCACCGACTGGCCCGACCAGCGGGCCCTGGCCCACGTCATCGCCCGCGCCGGGTGGCGCTCGGTGGCCTACCGCAACCTGTCGGGTGGGATCGTCGCGCTGCACCGCGCGACGCGCTGACCGTAGGATCACCGCGATGTCCACTGCACCTGCCGGGGAACCGGCGCGCTCCCCGCTGCTCGCGCGCACCGTCCCGATCCCCGACCCCGGCGACCTCCTCGACCTCCTGCCCCGCCCGGACGCCGCGAGCACGGTGAGCTGGGTGCGGCGCGGCGACGGTCTCGTCGGCTGGGGGGTGGCCGCCCGCGTCGACACCCGTGGCGAGACCCGGATGGCCGATGCCGACACCTGGTGGCGGACGACCGCGGCCGCGATGGTGGTCCGCGACGAGGTGCGGCTGCCCGGTACGGGCCCGGTCGCCTTCGGCTCCTTCTCCTTCTCCCGCGACTCGGCCGCCGGTGGCACGCTCGTCGTGCCGCAGGTCGTCGTGGGCCGGCGGGACGGACGCAGCTGGCTCACCGTCGTCGGGCCCGCCGGGCTGGGGCCGACGCCGACGCTCGCCCAGAGCCGCGGCGACGTCGCGGCGGTCACCGCGCCGGGCGACGTCGAGTTCTCCGACGGCGCGCTGACCTCCGCGCAGTGGCAGCGGGCGGTGGCCGAGGTCATCGGCACGATCCGCACCGGGGCGGTGGAGAAGGTGGTCATGGCACGCGACGTCGTCGCCCACACCGCCCGCGACGTGGACGTGCGGCACCTGCTGCGCAACCTCGCCGCCGAGTACCCCACCTGCTGGACCTTCGCGGTGGACGCGCTCGTCGGGGCGACGCCGGAGCTGCTCGTGCGCCGCGACCAGGGGCTGGTCGCCTGCCGGGTGCTGGCGGGGACGATCCAGCGCACCGGGGACGACGCGGCCGACCTGCGCCACGCCGCAGAGCTCGCCCGCTCCTCGAAGGACCTCGGGGAGCACGAGCTGGCCGTCGAGTCCGTCGCCGAGGCGCTGGCGCCGTACTGCTCGAGCTTCAACGTCCCCGAGTCACCGTTCGTCCTGCACCTGCCCAACGTCATGCACCTGGCCAGCGACGTCACCGGCGTGGTCGACCGCTCCTCCCCCGACGCCCCCAGCTCGCTCGCGCTGGCGGCGGCGCTGCACCCCACGGCGGCGGTGGGTGGCACCCCGACCGCCGCGGCGGTGGAGGTGCTCGCCGCCGCGGAGCGGATGGACCGCGCCCGCTACGCCGCGCCGGTCGGCTGGATGGGTGCTGACGGCGACGGCGAGTGGGGCATCGCGCTGCGGTCCGGTGAGGTGACCGGCCCGCGCACGGTGCGGCTCTTCGCCGGCTGCGGCATCGTCGCGGCCTCCGACCCGGCCGCCGAGGCACGTGAGTCGGAGGCCAAGCTGCGCCCCATGCGCAGCGCCCTGACGAGCTGACCGGCCTCGTCCGCCCCGCCCCGGCTCAGGTGTCTCGCCCTTTTCACTCAGTTCGCCCCGCTCCCAGGGGCGAGCGACGCTCGAAAAGTACGAAGCACACTGCGGGGCCCGCCGGACACCGTCCGCTCCTC
>Ga0209487_1003436_pt1 | contig 12441 bp, 9 predicted proteins | sample Poulit2012_FD_187524 | JGI IMG/M metagenome (GOLD analysis project Ga0209487, IMG submission 187524) | Agricultural soil microbial communities from Georgia to study Nitrogen management - Poultry litter 2012 (SPAdes) (version 2) | ecosystem: Environmental > Terrestrial > Soil > Agricultural land... | reverse complement strand
CCCCACACATTCGTCGTATTCCAGGTCGATCGCGTCGTGATTGAGCAGGAGACTGAGCACGGTGTCCTCATCCTCACCCGCGCGCATGATCGGGCGGAAGACCCCCACCCGGCGTACCTGCCCGGCGAGCAAGTCCACGAGACCGAGGGCGATGGAGGATTTCCCGGTGTGGCCTTCTGGCGAGGCAACGTAGATACTGCGCGTGGACATGAGTTCCTTTCCGTGCCGGATTCAGTATCGATCGTATGGGAGAACCGGCGGGAGGGGTACGGGCTTTGGGCCTATGAGCAACCTCACGCGCTACGGGCCCGGACGGGTGCGTGCGGGCAGGGTTCTCCCAGGAATCCCACGTATCCTGGGGATGTGAAGGAACCGAACGGGGAAGAGCTGCGCTCCACCGCGCCGCCACCCGAGCGTAACCCGGCGCCGGCCACCCGGCCCCGGATCCGCCCGCGGCACGTGTGGAAGGTCGCCTCGACCCCCCGGATGCTCGGTTTCGCGGTGGTCATCATCATCGCCGCGGTCGCCTGTGTGAAACTCGGCACCTGGCAACTCGATCGGGCCGTCGCCAAGGCCGAGCAGGCCGAAGCGGCAGAACTCGACGCCCGGTTGGAGGCCCCGCCCGAACCGCTGGACGAGGTCGTCGCCCCCCAAACGAAATTTGTGCAGTCCATGGTCGGCCAACGGGTGGAGGCGAGCGGCGAGTTCGAAGGCCCGGAGTTCTTCGTTCCCCGCAAATTCCGACCCGATCCGGCCGACCCGAAGAACAAGGACCTGTGGACCCACGGCTACTGGGTCCTCACGCCCCTTCGCACCGCTGACGGCGCGATCCTGCCCGTCGTGCGCGGGTGGGTGGAACACGACGACCCGGCCTACCTCAACGCCGACGGCGCCACAGTGGCGGTGGTCGGCGCGCTCGATGGCACCGATCCGGCCGAAGAGGGGGTCTCGGGCAACCACATCAGCACGGTGAGCACCGGCCAACTCGCGAACATCTGGGACGGCGCGCTGTACTCCGGGTACGCGATCGCCACCTCCATCGAGGGCGGCCCCGCGACCCCGGATAACCTCCCGGCGCTTGAACCCGCAGCCACGCCGGTGCTCGACGGGGGCGGATTGAACCTCCGCAACCTCGCCTACGCTGGGGAATGGTTTATCTTCGGCGGATTCGCCGTCGCCGTGTGGTGGCGAATGATCCGCGACGAATCCCGAGAACTTGCTGCCCGAGAGGGAGCTGCTGCCTGAGCGGCAGGAGGAGAGAAATATGAGCCAAGCAGAACCCACCCCCGCGGAGCGGGACGCCAAAGACACCTCGGCCTTCAAGCGTTACCGCGCGATGGCGTTCATCACCGGGGGGTTCCTACTTCTTCTCACCCTGGAGATGCTGCTGAAGTACGTCTTCCACGCCGCGGGGGTCGACGATCAGGGCCGCGCCAACCCGGTGCTGGGCAATTGGATCGCTATCGTCCACGGGTGGATCTACGTCATCTACCTCGTCACCGTGTTCGATATGTGGAGCCGCCTGCGCTGGAGCCTCGGCCGCATGTTCGCCCTCATCGCCGCGGGGGTCGTGCCCGTGCTGTCGTTCGTGATGGAACCACGGGCAAAGAAATGGTTCGACGACGCCCTCGCCGCCCGGGCGGCCGCGAACTAGCGCGGGCGAGCGGGCGGCTAACCGAAAGTTTCTGCTGGCCACGTAGCGGCGACGTCGGCAATCACCTCGGGCGTGAGCGGCCCGTCGGAGGCCAATCGCCCGGCCATCCACTGGTCAATCCGCGCCCCGCGTTGGATGGCGCCGAGCCGCATCCTGCCCTCGTAGCGGAACCCCGCGCGGCGCGCGATGGCCGCGGAGCCCAGGTTGCCCACGTGCGCCCGCCAGGAGATCCGGTCGAGTCCCAGCCGCTCGAAGCCGTACGCGCAGACCGCCGAGACCGCCTCATCCATGAGACCCTGCCCGCGCCCCTCAGGGGCGAGCCAGAAGCCGAGTTCTGCGCTGCCGGCCCCCTCGTCGACGAGGCCGACCATCCCCACGAGTGGAACCTCGCCCTGCGCGGCCCCCGCCAGCCGCAGCGCCCAGTTCGGGCTCCTCCCGCTTTCCCAGCCGTCGGCAACGATCTTGACGAATCCTTCCGCATCGGAACGGTTGTAGGGGGAGGGGATTGTCGTCCACTCCTGGATCGCCGGATCCTGACAGACGGCGGTGATGGCTGCGGCGTCCGCCATCGTCGGCGCGCTGAGGGTGAGCCGGGCGGTGCGCAAGGTTTCCATAGGTCGCGATTTTACTCGCCCTGCGAGCGCCCGTTTACCACGATGGGGCCAGCGTGCGTATCCTTGGAGAGTGACTTCAACTCGCCCCGTCCTCGTCGTTGACCTCGGCGCCAACAGTGCCCAGACCATCGCCCGCCGCGTGCGCGAGGCCAACGTGTATTCCCAGATCGTGCCCCCTGCGGACGCCTCGGTGCTTCTCGACCACGCCCCGGTGGCGGTGATCTACGCCGGTGGCGAGGTCGCGCTGCCCGCCGCCTCCGCCGGCGAAGTCGAGCTTGCAGACGTGCCCGTACTCCACTGCGACGGCGTGCCCGAGACCGCGGAGTTGCACGGCTTCGTCCACGGCGCCGGCGCCCCGGCCGATTGGACCCCGGCTGCCATCATCGAGGAACAGATCGAGTCGATCCGCGACCAGGTGGGAGAGCGCAAGGTCATCTGCGCGCTCTCGGGCGGCGTGGACTCTTCCGTCGCTGCGGCGCTCGTGCAGAAGGCGGTCGGCGATCAACTCACGTGCGTGTTCGTCGATCACGGCCTCCTGCGCAAGGGCGAGGCGGCGCAGGTCCGGGAGGACTACGTCGACGCCACCGGGATTTCGCTGAAGTTCGTCGACGCCTCAGACACCTTCCTCAGCGCCCTCGCCGGGGTCACGGACCCGGAGGAAAAACGAAAGATCATCGGCCGCGAGTTCATCCGCACCTTCGAGCGTTCTGCCCGGGAGCTCGTCGCCGAGGGGGAGGACGTGCAGTTCCTCGTGCAAGGCACGCTCTATCCCGACGTCGTGGAGTCCATCGCAGCGGACGGCAAAGTAAGCGTGAAGTCCCACCACAACGTTGGCGGGCTCCCCGAAGACTTACAGTTCGACCTCGTGGAACCGCTTCGGGAACTGTTCAAGGACGAGGTGCGCGAAATCGGCCTCGAACTCGGCGTGCCGGAAACGATCGTGTGGCGTCAGCCCTTCCCCGGCCCGGGGCTGGGCGTACGCGTGGTGGGAGAACTCACCGCCGACAACCTCGCGATCCTCCGCGAAGCGGACGCTATCGTCCGTGAGGAACTCGGCGCGGCCGGGCTCGACCGTGAGATCTGGCAATGCCCCGTCGTGCTCCTCGCCGACGTCCGCTCGGTCGGCGTAACCGAGGGCACTCGTACTTATGGCCACCCCATTGTGCTGCGACCCGTCGCGAGTGAAGATGCGATGAGCGCCGACTGGTACCGCCTTCCGCACGACCTGCTCGGGAAGATCTCGGAACGGATCACCGCTGAGGTCGACGGCGTCAACCGAGTCGTTCTCGACGTCACGAACAAACCGCCGGGAACCATCGAATGGGAGTAGGCGCGCGCCGAGTCCCCGCCTCTCATGCCACGCATCGTTCACATCACGGACTCCTATCCGCCTCACCGCCATCCCATCGCTGAGCAGGTCGCTGGGCTCGCGCGTCACCAGGGCGGCCAGGGAGACGCCGTTCACGTGCTCACCGCTACACCCTTGGAAGCCGCGGAACCCGGTAAGAGCCGCTTCCGCGCCTCCGCCACCGACGCACCTGGCGTCCGCGTGCACCGCCTCGCCTCCCGCCTCGCATTTGGGCTTCCGGTGCTGCCACGTGGCCGGGCCACCATCGAGCGTGCCCTACGTCTGCTTCGGCCCGACGTCGTCCACCTTCACCTCGCCGTCGTGTCACCGTTTGGCTACGACGCCGCCCGGGCTACTCGGGGGCTTGACCTCCCCCTCGTGATCACCTGGTACTCAGTACTGGATGGTCCGGAGGCGCTCGCGCGGTTCGGGTTGAGGGTCGCGGGGTGGCAGACCGCTCCGTTCGTTCCCAGCGGCGCCAGCAAGGAGATCACCGCGTCCGTCGCCCGGGCATTCTCCCGGGAAGACGCTCGCCTCGTTCCCCTCGGCACCGACCTCGAGCCATGGCTGCGGCGAACCCCTGGGCCACCCGCTTCGCCTCCGGATCCTGGGCACCCTCGGGACTTGCGGGTTCTCGTCAACGCGCTCGACGCCCGCGGCCTGGCTGCGGTGCGTGCCGCGCTCGCTGCCCGCGCGGCGCTCGCCGAACCGGGGTTGCTCGACATCACCGTCACCGGAGCGGCAGCGTCGGGGCTGGCGGCAGACCTCCTGGACGAGGTCACCGTGATTCCCGATGCTCCGGTGGAAGTCTTGCCCGTTCTCGCGCGCGACCACGATGTTTATATTTCAGCGGGTGCTCTGGACCCCCGCGCCGCGGGTGCTCGAGCCGCAGGAATTGACGTGCTGGCCTTTAACGGCACCAGCGGCGCTGACACAGCAACCGTCGTTGAGGATGAGGCGGAGCTGACCGCGGCGCTGACGACAATAGCGAGTGAGCCTTGTGAACGTGCCGCCGAGCGTGAACGTGCTACCGAGCAACGAACGGCGGCGCTGGACGAGGAGGGCAGCTGGGCTAGCGTGATCGCACATGCTTGCGCTGCCTACAGGGCGGCAAAGGATCAGAGTCAGGGTGCGCTGATGCCCGGTAAACCGATCGGTGAACCCAATAGGTAGTCCTCGACCACCGGCGGTTGCTGACGGCTCTCGCTGCCCCCTTTGACTGCCAGAGAAGCGCTGGCTATGTTCCAGAGCGTGCCTGACTTCGGTTTCAATCCTGTTCGGGTGGGGGTGGCCGTTGCGGCCGCTCTCGCCCTGCTCATCGGCCTGCGTGCCCGCAAGCGCCCGCGTGTTCGCAACAGCGAGATAGGGGTTCGCCATCTGGTGCCTCTCGTGATCCCGGTCCTGTCCGTCCTGCTCATTGCCGCGGGGGTGGTGATGGTGCTCGACCCATTTGTCACTCAGTTCGTTGCGACACCCGCAGTCCCGGTCGTAGTGGGCGTGTTCCTCATCGCGATCGCCGGCTTCCAGTTAATTCGCAGCTTCCGGTTCTACCTCGAACCGCATGCAGACTTCATCGCTTTTCGGCAAGCGTTCGGGCCGCGGCAAGTGATTCGGTACGAAGACATCGCCGGAGTCGACTCGTTCAAGCAGTATGACCGGGAGTATCTTGCGATCGTTGACGCTGAAGGAACCAAGCTGAAGATCGATCTCACGCTCTTCACGGTCGACCCACTGATCGCACACCTAGAGCAGTTGGAACCCGAAGCTGGGTAGGGGGCCTCAGAACGGCGGCGGTCCGGACGAGTACAACCCTGGCTGCTCCCATTGCGAGGTCTGCTCTTGCGTAGACTCACTCGATAATCGCCCCGGGTCGGCAAGAGCGTCACCGCTCTGGGCAGACTCAGACCAAGACTCAGAGTCCGATCCAGGTGCAGCAAGAATGGTGAAGGGATCGACATCGTTTGGTGGTCGATGACCAGGGGGATGAATTACTTTCCCATGCCGGGTGGTGAATACCCATTCGCCGCGTCTTCGCGTAATCGCGATGTCGCGCTCATGAACGAGGCCATGATGGAAGTAACAGAGCAAAATCCCTAGATCCACGTGGGTGGTGCCGTTATGTTTGGCCCAACTCAACGAATGATGGATCTCTCCAAATCCTGGGCCTGCATCGCAGCCAGGATAACGACAAGTCCGGTCTCGAGCGATGATGGCGCGCACTTGGTTAGCCGGGAAAATACGTTCCTCACGCCCGGCATCAAGAACGGTGGACTCGGCGCCGAAAACGACTCGCGTGAGCATTGAATCGCAGGCGATCTTTGCGAGCACGCCGTGTGGAATCGGTGTGCCATCCGGCAGCGTGGCGGGCGCGATGCCTTCGAGTTTCGAAAAGTCGAGTTGGGTGGAAATGACATGGTCGTCACCGGGGTGCCACTGTTGCGCCCACAGTCCCTCGTCGAATGGCTCGGTGCCGCTGCACCCTTGGTCGGACTGCGGGGCGAGGGGCCCGCTAGCTTGTACGAGGCGTTCAATCGTGTCGTACTCCATGGTCACCGTCAGGTGAGGGCGAATCCGGGCACTTGGCATCTTCAAACCCGAATCCAGCGATTGCGCAGCAAGAGAAATCAAGCCATCGACACGGCGTTCATTAATGGGGCGGAGATCGTCGGCAGCTTTGCGACCCATGTGGGAGGAGAGGGCTTCCTGAAGCAGAGCCCCGTTGACAGAATTGAGCCACCCCGCGAGGTGATAGCCATCTTCCACCGGTGCGAGGATGAATTCTTCCTTCGCCGACTCTTGGCGCCACTGACGTTCCGCCGCTTTGGGGTCCGACTCGATTGCCCACGCGTCTGCAACTTTGGCGAATTTGCCCGCGTCCATCTGCTTCGCGTTATCAATGAGGAAGGTTTCTCCTTGGCGCGGGTCGGCCAGTCGTTTGCGATGCTTGTCCGTCTTCGTGCACCGCCGCGCGATGATCTGCGCATGATCGGAACTGATGGAACCCTCGGCGAGTGCCTTTCGAGTGGCGGGCAAATCATCCTGAAGCGTCTTGGAGAGCTTTACCGCTCTACCTGCGGTTCCCCTAGTCGTCCCCGTTTGACTCGAGACCCATGAATCGAACGTGCTCTGCCCATCGAGTGCCCACTGGCCGCTGGTTTCCGCCGCGCCGAGGATGCTGACCTGGATCGCGGTGGTGCTGCGGAAGATCTGCTCCAGCCCTTGTACCGCTTCCTTGGCGTTCGCATCTACATGAGCGGCCCAATCGACAGCGGCAAGCGCTTTGAGCTCCTCGTTAACAGCCAAAAGGCGGCTCAGCGGGTCAACCGCCGCGGTTGCCGCACTCTCCACGCTCTCGAGCGCGGGCAGCCCATTCGATGCGGCGAAGTCGCCGCCATCGGGAAACGGGAGGGGCTGGGCAGCCATGGTAGGTCCTTCGTTGGATTGCTTCTAACCCCTAGCTTAGTAGAACGTGTGTACCATTAATAGAGTAAGTGGATAACAAAAATATAACGAAACGGAGCGGTTTGCGGTTTCGAGGAACCAGCATCGCGCGGCCTTCGATCCCAGTTTGTCCCCAACGTGCGACACGGGGGAGTGGGCGACGGCAGCTCTTTTGCGGAAGGGGCAGCCGCGGGCGCGGCGAATCGTGTGATTGTTCCCACCTCTGCACCAGAATTATGACGCCTAGTCAGGAAGTTCTCAGGCGCAGCCGATAGCGTGAACCGTATGAGTATCGTTAACGGAATTCTCGTCGTCCTCCACCTCATCGGTTGGGCGATGGTGCTCGGTTCAGCACTCGCGAATATGCGCAATCCCCAGGTTGCCAAGGGCATGCTCCACGGTGTCCTCACCGCACTCATTTCCGGGATCCTGATCGTCGGGCTCGCGGAGATGGGCGATGGCACGCTCAACCATGTGAAGATTGGCATCAAGCTTCTCATCACGTTGGTCGTGACCGCCATGGTGATCCTCGGGCAGCGCGACCAGAAGAAGGTGACGGCTGGGTACCTCGGCGGAATCGCCGGCCTCGTCGTCGTCAATGTCGCCATCGCGGTTCTGTGGGGATCCCCGCACGTCTAAATCGCACCGCACGTCGAAATCGCTCTGATAACGGGCCTCTCTCCTGACCTGTGGGCACCGCTCCCGATGTCGGGAGAGGCGCGTATGCTAGGGCAGCGATGACTTCCTTGTTTGATGACCTGCCTTTGCCCGACCAGCGGCGTGAAGCGACAAGCTTGCCCAGTTTGCAGTGGGGCGAGGGGCGAAACGGGTGGGACGAAACGCCCTCCCATCCGGACGCGAGCGAACTCACCGACGGGCTCAACCCGCAGCAGAAGGAAGCCGTCACCTACGACGGCGGGCAACTGCTCATCATCGCCGGTGCCGGCTCCGGAAAGACCCGGGTGCTCACCCATCGGATCGCCTATCTCCTCGCAACGGGCCGCGCGCTGCCGGGGCAGATCCTCGCGATCACCTTCACGAACAAAGCTGCGGCGGAGATGCGCGAGCGCGTCGAGGAGCTAGTCGGCCCCCGTGCCCGGGCGATGTGGGTATCCACCTTCCACTCCGCGTGCGTGCGGATCCTGCGCCGTGAGGCGAAGAACCTCGGGCTGCGCTCCAGTTTCTCCATCTACGACGCCGCCGATGCCCAACGCCTCATGACCCTCGTGTGCCGCGAACTCGACCTCGACCCCAAGCGCTTCAACCCGAAGGTCTTCTCCCGCAAGGTCTCGGATCTGAAGAACGAGCTGATCGACCCCGATGACTACTCGAAGTCCGTCGGCGAGAACAATCCCTTCGAACAGAACCTCGCGCAGGCCTACACGCGATACCAACAGCGGCTGCGCGAGGCCCACGCGCTGGACTTCGACGACATCATCATGATGACCGTGACGATGCTCCAAGCCTTTCCCGACATCGCGGAGCATTATCGACGGCGCTTCCGGCACGTTCTCGTCGACGAATATCAGGACACCAACCACGCCCAGTACGTGCTCGTGCGTGAACTCGTCGGCTACGAGCAATCCGCTACGGGCGGCGAGAGCGGCGAGCGACGCGAGAACTCGGCGAATGCCGACCAGGCGCCGACGCTGCCACCGGCGGAACTCACGGTCGTGGGGGATGCGGACCAGTCGATCTACGCCTTCCGCGGCGCGACGATCCGGAACATCATCGAGTTCGAAAAGGACTATCCCGAGGCGCGCACGATCCTGCTCGAGCAGAACTACCGCTCCACCCAGAACATCCTTTCCGCCGCGAACGCGGTCATCGAACGCAACGAAGGTCGCGCGGCGAAGAACCTCTGGACCGACCTCGGCGCGGGCGCACCGCTCACCGGGTACGTCGCGGACACCGAGCACGACGAAGCCAGGTACATCGGCGAGGAGATCGATCGGCTTATCGACGACGGTCACGCCCAGCCGAAAGACGTCGCCATCTTCTACCGCACCAACGCCCAATCGCGGGCGTTGGAAGAGGTGCTCATCCGCCGCGGCTTGCCCTACCGGGTGGTCGGCGGCACCCGCTTCTATGAACGCAAAGAGATCAAGGACGCCCTCGCCTACCTGCGGGCGATCGCGAACCCCGATGACTCGGTGAACCTGCGCCGCATCATCAACGAACCCAAGCGCGGGATCGGGGCGCAATCGGAGTCGATGGTCGCCGCGCACGCCGAGCGCCACAACCTGAGCTTCGGCGCCGCTCTGGAGGATCTCGACAACGTCATCGGGCTGGGATCGCGCGCGGTCAACGCCCTTGGTGCGTTTCAAAAAATGTTCGCAGGCCTGCGCGACCTGCTCTCCCAAGGGGCCAACGCCGCGGAGATCCTCGACGAGGCCCTCGACGCCTCCGGATACCTTGCAAACCTGCGCGAATCCTCCGATCCCCAGGATGCCTCCCGCGTTGAGAACCTCGCGGAACTGCACGCCGTCGCCCAAGAGTTCGCCGACGAAAATCCCGAGGCGGATCTCGGTGATTTCCTCGAGCGGGTCGCGCTCGTTGCCGATTCCGATCAGATTCCCGACGACGATTCCGGCATGGTCACGCTCATGACCGTGCATACGGCTAAAGGGTTGGAATTCTCCTGCGTATTCGTCACCGGCCTAGAAGACGGCACCTTCCCCCATGCCCGCTCGCTCGGCGAACAGAAGGAGCTCGCCGAGGAACGGCGGCTTGCCTATGTCGCCCTCACCCGCGCCCGGGAGCGCCTCTACCTCACCCGCGCTGCGGTGCGCACAACGTGGGGCGTTCCGAACGAACTCCCCGCCTCCCGCTTCATCGCTGACATCCCCGACGAACTCATCGAGTGGGAACGCAGTGAGTCAGCGATGGCCACGCTGCGTCAGGCGGATGCCTACACCCGCTCCACCGGCCCGCGCAGCCCCCGCTCCGGCTACGGCGGTTACCGGGAAGGCAGCGCGCCCCGCAGCGTCCGGTCCTCGGGCGGCGCGCCCTCCTTCGGTTCGGCGACTCCGCGAAAGGACGTGCCGAGCCTGGACATCGGTGACCGGGTTACCCACGACTCATACGGGATGGGCCGGGTCGTGAACATGGAAAAACCCGGCACTGCGAACGCGGTGGCGCACATCGACTTCGGCGACGGCGCGATCAAGCGACTCTTGCTGCGCTACACCCCGGTCACAAAGCTCTAGCCCGACGCCCATCGCCGCCCGCGCGTTGGGCCCGCGCTGGGTCTGAAGTGTTGGGCGCAGCGGAATTTCGGCGAAACTCCGGGCGCGCTCCCCGGAAATGTCGGCGCGCATACTTACACTGACTTCATCGACGAGGGACCAGCAGTTCCCGCGGCATCGCCGGAGGAGGTGGGATGACCGCTCACACCCCAGCGCCCACGCGCGCCCGGAGCCGCAACCCGGGCGAACCCGCCCGAACGTCGCAGCAAACGCCCACCTCCCGTCGTGCCCGGTGGTGGATCGAAGGCCTGGACGGGTGGCGCGCGCTCGCGATCGTCGCCGTCCTCATTTTCCACCTGCGCCCGGACACTCTCCCCGGCGGCTTCATCGGCGTCGACGTCTTCTTCGTCATCTCCGGGTTCCTCATCACCACGCTGCTCGTACGCGAACTCAACAAGAACGGGAAGATCGACCTTCCCCGGTTCTGGGTTCGCCGGGCGAGGCGGCTGCTGCCCGCGCTGCTCACCGTCGTCACGATCTCCACCGTCGCAGCGTTCTTCGCCGGCGGTGACCTCCTCGTCGGGATCGGCCGGCACATCCTGGGCGCGCTGACGTTCTCCAACAACTGGGTGGAGATTTCCGTCGGCGCCGACTACTTCGAAGCCGCCACCCCGAACCTGTTCATGAACTTCTGGTCCCTCGCCGTTGAGGAACAGTTCTACCTGCTGTGGCCGCTGCTTGCGATCCTCATCATGGCGTTCCTCCCGCGCGGTAAATCCCGGGTCCGCCTCCTCCTCGCCGCGGCGCTCATCTCCGCGATCGCGATGGCACTGGTGTACACCCCGGAGGCGACCACCCGGGTCTACTACGGCACCGACACCCACGCCTTCGGCCTCCTCCTCGGCGCGGCGCTCGCGTTCGCGATGGCAGCCCCAGACCTCACCTTCTTCGACACCAGGCGCTGGCAGCGGCTGCGCGTGCCCCTCGCCCTGAGCGGGCTCGCCGTCGTCGTCACCCTCATGCTCACCGTAAATGGCGAGAGTGCCTTCGCCTATCGCGGGGGGCTCGTGCTCGCCTCGCTTGCCACCGCGTGCATGGTGGCCGCGCTGCCCGGCGAGGAAACCTGGCTCACGACCGTACTCAAAGTCCGCCCGGTCGAGTGGGTGGGCCAGCGCTCCTACGGCATCTACCTCTGGCACTGGCCGGCGATCCTCATTGTTGACGCCGCGTGGCCGGCTGCCGCCCCGGACTCGGCCTCGTGGTGGGTCTCCCGGGCAGTGGCGCTGGGCGCGACACTCGCGCTCGCGGCATGGAGTTTCACCCACATCGAGAACCCGATCCGCCGCGATGGTTTCGCGGTGGTTGCCGGGCGCGTGCGAACCTGGTGGGGATCGATCGCCCCGCGCGGGCGGGGCGTCATCGCCCTCGCCGCGGGAACTTTCACCGCGCTGCTCCTGACCGCCGTCATCTCCGCGCCGACCCACTCCACCCTCGAGGAGTCGATGCGGGAGGCGCAGCGCTTCATCGAAGACGCGAACTCTGCCGCCACCGCCGAACCCGCCGTGGAGGAATTCGAGTACGTCGAGATCGGGCAGCCGATGACGATCCCCGGCGATGCGGTCTACGGCGTCGGCGATTCGATGATGTACGTCGCCGCTCCCGGGCTGGCGAAGAAGATCCCGGGGATGACGATCAACGCCGAGTCCAACCGACAGTGGCCCGCGGTCATAGCCGAACTCCGCCGGGTGGTGGAGGAAGGAAAAGTCGGCCCGGTCGCCGTCATCGCCGCGGGTACGAACGCGGGGGCGCGGGAGGCCTCCGACGTGGAAGAAGCCCTCGAGATCCTCGGCCCCAAACGCCGCGTCGTGCTCGTGAACATCTATTCCGAATCTTCCTTCGTGGAGGAAACGAACAAGAACTACGAAAAGATCGCCCGCGAGCACCCGAACGTCGCCATCGCGGATTGGCACGCGGCCGCGAAGGAACACCCCGACCAGTTGCAGCCGGACAAAGTCCACCCGAACATGGCCGGAATGTACTTGTGGGCCGACGCGGTCATCGACGGGCTCGAGAAGCTACAGGTGGCGATCGAAGCGCCGAGCGAGGGTTAACGCCGTTTGCGTACGTAGACCTGCTTGCGCACCTTCGCCACGAGCGCGCCCGAACGATCGAGCAACTCCACCTCGAACCAGGGCA
>Ga0209487_1003434_pt1 | contig 12444 bp, 12 predicted proteins | sample Poulit2012_FD_187524 | JGI IMG/M metagenome (GOLD analysis project Ga0209487, IMG submission 187524) | Agricultural soil microbial communities from Georgia to study Nitrogen management - Poultry litter 2012 (SPAdes) (version 2) | ecosystem: Environmental > Terrestrial > Soil > Agricultural land... | reverse complement strand
CCGCACGCCAATCAGCAACCTCGGCGCGCGTTGTCACTGCCGAGTCCGGAAAAAAGTCAGAAAGATTCACAGCTGCCACTCCCTTGTAAACAGCTCACTTAAGTACCAGGTACCACTCTTGCTTAACTTTGACACAACCCAGCCTCGGGATGCTAGGGGCTTTTGACCTAGGGCATGTGGCCAACCGCTGCCTGTTAAGATCAACGGCGGCTTTTAGTTAATCCTTCCCCCGACTCTTCGGTTCGGCGGCAAAGCAGCAAGGCGCTCATCTCATTTGAATAAGTCTGCAACTAGTGCACCGCGTCCCGCCCAGGAAGCGATGACGCAAACGCGTACTTCCGTTAATCCTGGCGTTGCTACCGCGGTGCTGTCGGCTGGTGGGATCTTGGTTTCGCTGGCGCAAACTTTGATCATCCCGCTAATTGTTCAACTACCGAAAATATTTAACACCTCGCCCGCAAATGCCTCGTGGATCATCACGGTGACCCTGTTAGCCGGCGCGATTTCCACGCCAATTGCGGGCCGCTTGGCCGATCTGTACGGCAAAAAGCACATTTTGCTGGTTTGTTTATCACTATTTGTGATTGGATCGCTGGTTTCAGCGGCGTCATCCTCGCTAATTCCCATGGTCATTGGCCGGGGTCTGCAAGGCACCGCGAGCGGACTTATTCCGCTGGGAATTGCCTTGATGCACGAACTTTTGCCGCGCGAACGGGCTGGACAAGCGATCGCGTTTATGAGTTCATCGATGGGCATTGGCGGCGCACTGGGGCTGCCGCTGGCGGCTGCGGTTGCCCAGCTTGCTTCCTGGCGGTTCCTGTTTCTGGCGGTCGCGGTGGTGGGAATTGGGGTTGGCGTCGCGCTGATGTGGCTGATCCCCACACTGCCCGTGGCCAAAACCAGCGCGCGTTTTGACCTGTTGGGCGCCGTCGGCCTCGCCGCCGGTCTGATTCCGCTGCTGTTGGGAATCTCGAAGGGTGCAGATTGGGGCTGGGTCTCCCCCGCGACGATTGGCTGTCTTGTTGGTTCCGTAATCATTTTGGCTATTTGGGGCATCTATCAGGCGAATCGGGACGATCCGCTAGTCAACCTTCGCACCGCCCGGCTCCCGGCCGTTCTTCTAACCAATCTTGCCTCGGTCCTCTTCGGGTTCACCATGTATGCGATGAATCTGCTTATTCCGCCCGTGATGCAGCTACCAGTTGAAACTGGGTATGGGCTGGGGCAATCCATGGTCGCAATGGGACTGTGGATCATGCCCATGGGAATCGGCATGATGGCCGTATCCGGTGTCGGGGCACGCATCTCGGCCACGCGCGGACCAAAAACGACACTGACGTGGGCCGGAGGCGTGATTGCAACGGGTTATGCAGCCGCAGCCGTAACACTTTTGACAATCGGGAACCGCGCCCCCGGCCCGGCCCAAACGACTCTGGTTGTCACGACGCTGGTGCTTTTATCAGTCGCGGGCCTTATCGTCGGTTCAGGAATTGGGCTGGCTTTTGGAGCGATTCCAGCGGCTATTTTGCAGGCGGTCCCGCTGGTTGAAACCGCGGCCGCTAACGGTTTCAACGCTCTTATGCGTTCATTAGGGACGACATCCGCCTCGGCGGTCTTGGGCGTGATCTTGGCGTCGATGGTCCATCAGGTAGGAGGCTCCGCAGTGCCGACCTTAAGTGCTTACGGGCTAGGTCTGGCGATTACTTGCGTGATCGCGGTGGGCGCAAGTTTGATCTCGATGGCAATTCCGCGCAGCCGAAATAACAGTTGACAACCACCGCCATGCCGGTCAATGACCACCCGCCGCTACCTTTCCAAGATCGTAAATATAGGTTTCTCTTGTGAGTTTTTCTGCCGCGCGCCGGCGCGACCAATCCCCGTCGAAAACCAACGTCATCATCGGCGTCATGGTTGTCGCCGCGTTCATCATGATTTTGAACGAGACGATTGTCTCGATCGCGCTACCCCAACTTGCCCGGACGCTTTCAGTAACCGCATCGACCGCGCAGTGGCTCGTATCCGGTTTTTTGGTGACCATGGGCGTGGTAATTCCGACCACCGGTTTCCTAATTGACCGCTTTGCTCCGCGCGCTATTTTCTTAACGGCTGTTAGTTCTTTTACGCTGGGCACTGCACTGTGCGCAATTGCCCCGAATTTTGGGGCGCTACTGGCTGGACGCATTGTGCAAGCCTGCGGGACGGCCGTGATGATTCCACTGGTGATGACCTCGGTTATGCGCCTGGTGCCCGCGTATAAACGCGGAGCGATGATGGGAACAATCTCCATCGTCATTGGGGTGGCCCCCGCCATCGGGCCTACCGTGGGCGGCGCCGTACTGGCGGCCCTGACATGGCGCTGGATGTTTTGGCTCGTACTTGGCCTAACACTGATTTTATTTCTGATCGGGTTCTTCTTTTTACAGGTGCCTGCGGAGCGGAAAGACACCCCGCTCGACGTTGGCTCAGTCGCGCTTTCCGCACTCGGTTTTGCGGGCCTGGTTTATGGTCTTTCATCTATCGGGCAAGCTGAAATTGAGTATTTGCCCTGGATAGCACTTGCGGTCAGTTCGGTGGCCCTCGTTTGTTTCGTATGGCGCCAAATTGTCTTACAAAGGCAGGATCGCCCGCTATTGGACTTGCGGACGCTGCGCTTCGCTCGTTTCCGCCTCGGAGTAGTGATGTCAGTGCTGGTGTTTATGGCACTGTTGGGCGCCGGAGCGATTTTGCTCCCGATTTACCTGCAAAATGTCTTGGGGCATGGAACTTTTGCCGCCGGCCTCGCCCTGCTTCCCGGTGGGCTTGCGATGGCCGCAGTTTCCCGTCCGGCCGGATCCCTATATGACCGCATTGGGGCGCGCCCGCTGATGATTCCCGGAGCAATCGGAATGGCAGCGGCCCTGTGGTTATTCGCCGCTCTTGGCGATGGGGCTCCCCTCGGCCTGGTAATTGCCACCCATGTTTTGTTGATGCTTTCGCTGGGCACCATGATGACGCCCCTGATGGCGGATTCCCTCGGGACGCTTCCCGATGATCTTCACTCCCACGGAAGCGCACTTTTCGCCACTCTCCAGCAAGTTGCCGGTGCGCTGGGCGCCTCAGTGTTTGTCGCAGTTGCCGCGCTTGCGAGCCGCACTGCCGGGGAAATTCCCGATGCTCACGGCCTTGCCGCTGGTTTTGGGCTCGCCGGATGCTTTGGACTGATCGCGGTGGGCACCGCGTTCTTGTTTAAGCGCCCGCGCAGTATCCCTGCCCCCGCATAACGGGTTGGCTCTATCAGGCATAACGGGGTGCCCCTACCCGGGTTAACGGGGCGCCCCGCGCCGGAACAAGTGACACAGTTTCCGCAAAGTGATCGGCCCTGCGAAGATGGGGCCATGACTGAAAACCACCCCTGGGTACAGCACTATCAACCCGGTGTTCCGGCCGAAATTGAGATCCCGCCGACCTCTCTGGTCGAAATGTGCGAAGAGGCCATTCGACTGGGCGGGGACGGCATTGCCCTCCAATTCTTTGGACGCAAGACCAGTTACCGGCAACTAGGCGATCAAATCGCTCGTGCCGCTGAGGGGCTGCGCCGTCTTGGGGTTCGGGCCGGTGATCGCGTCGCACTGATTTTGCCGAACTGCCCGCAGCACGTCGTGGCGTTTTATGCAGCGCTCCGGTTGGGTGCCGTCGTGGTGGAACATAATCCGCTGTACACTGCGCGAGAGTTGCGCCACCTGTTCGAAGACCATGGCGCCCGCGTCGTTATTGCCTGGGATGCTGCGGTGGCAAAACTGCGGGAGCAACCGGCCGATATTGAAATCGACCACATCGTCTCAGTGAATTTGCTGCGCGCGTTCCCCACCGGGAAACGCCTGGCCCTTAAATTACCGGTACCCAGGCTGCGGGAGATGCGCAATCGCCTCACGGGCCCCGCTCCCGGAACGATGCCGTGGGAAGACCTGCTGAAAGCTCCCGCTTTAGCCCAGTCACACCCACGGCCCGATATCACCGATAGCGCCGTAATCCAGTACACCTCCGGCACAACCGGAAGAGCAAAGGGCGCAATCCTCACCCATCGCAATCTCTATGCCAACGCGCTGCAGGGTGCGGCGTGGATGCACGATGCCGTGGATGGGAAAGAAGTAATTTATGCGGTTTTGCCCATGTTCCACGCCTTTGGAATGACGCTGTACCTAACGTTTGGCATTCTCAAGCGAGCCCGGATTGTCCTCTTTCCCACTTTTGACGTCGACATGGTCCTAGATGCCGCCCGGCGCACACCGCCAACCGTTTACTGTGCCGTTCCTCCGATCTATGATCGGACGGCCCAGCGTGCCATGGAGCGCGGGATCAGCTTAGAGTCGGCTAAATTCTGCATTTCCGGCGCCATGAATCTTACTGACGACATCGTTGAGCTGTGGGAAAGCGTGGCCGGTGGCCTCCTCGTTGAAGGTTACGGCCTTACTGAATCATCGCCCGTTGCACTCGGAAATCCGTTTCACCCCTCCCGGCGAACGGGAACTATTGGGATTCCTTTTCCCAGCACGGAGATGCGCGTAGTAGATCCGGATGACCCGACTGTCGATGTTCCGCAGGGTGAGCGCGGTGAGCTCTTATTGCGTGGTCCGCAGGTGTTCCAGGGATATTGGAATGCGCCAGAGGAAACCGAGGCTACCCTCCTGCCCGATGGATGGCTGCGCACCGGCGATCTGGTCACCGTGGACGAGGATGGATTCACCACGATTGTTGATCGCGTAAAAGAACTCATCATCACCGGTGGTTTCAATGTTGCCCCCACCGAGGTTGAGGGAGTGCTACGCACTCATGAGGATGTTGAAGACGCCGCGGTTGTGGGACTACCGCGCAGCGACGGAGGCGAACGCGTTGTGGCCGAGGTAGTTATGCGATCTGGCGCAGATCTTGATGTTGAAGGGCTGCGCAATTGGTGCCGGGAGCGACTTGCCGCATATAAGGTTCCGCGCGAGATCGTCGCGGTATCGGAATTACCTAAATCGATGCTGGGCAAGGTGCTGCGTAAGGAAGTTCGCGAGCGCCTTGAATCAGTTCTGGAGCCCTAGGGTTATTAAACCTCTATGTGACTGGATAGTTCTCGCTGGTCAGCAGTCGCGCCAGGTGGACGGCGTTGGCGGCCAAAGTAGCGGTCGTGGTGGCGGTCATCTCCGGTGTTTCTTCGAGGTCTTTATAGTCCGTGGAATGCATGGCTTCGCCATTCCAATAACTGACTCCTTGCGCGGGGACGGTGAATCCCACATCGCTGAGAGCTTGATAGGAAACTCCCGTGATGTGGTGGGCGCCGTCTTCATTTCCGACCACTGCCACGGCGGCCACCTTGCCAAACATTACTGGCCTGCCCGCATCGTCGGTTTCCGAAATCTCCGCATCCAGGCGTTCAAAGACGCGCTGCGCAACGCTGGAGTGCTGGCCCAGCCAGGTGGGTGTGGCCAATACCAAAATGTCCGCATCGAGAATTTGCTGGCGAATTCCTGGCCATTGGTCTCCGGCGCCCATATCGGGCTCCACACCGGGATGAACCGTATAGTCAACCACGCGAACCATCGAACCACTCACGCCGTAGTCCACCAGGGCGTCGAGGATTTGTTGGCCCAGAAGTTGCGTGCTTGAACTTGTCGGGGCGGGCTTTAAGGTGCAGTTGAGTACGAGCGCGGTCAAATTTTCATTTGCACTTATTTTGTCGTTAGCAGTCATACCTGGACGCTATGCCGCAGTTCACGTATCTGCACCCGGAGAACAGCGCCCGAGGCATATCCGAACAGCTCCGCCATACCTCGATCGACCGGCATCTCTACCAACCGCCGGCATCGAGATCCCACATCGACATCGTGAACTTGCTCAGATCTTGCAGCCGTGGAAAAGGGAGCGCTGGAATCCTAGCCCTCAACCGTTGCGTGTTAGACGCACTTGCACAATATGCTCGGCGTCGAGGATCGCCCGCACCGACTCAATGGGTCCAGAACTGGGCTCTCCCAGGGCTCGTTCGGTGCCGGCCACCATGGCTGAACACTCGTAGTCCGAGGTCGCGGTATCCGTCTCCCCACAGTCATCGACCTCGATCTGCCCGAACGGCTCGCCGCTGGCGGGAGAGGTCCATTCCGACCCTTTCATCCAGGCCTCCAGATCCTCCGGTTCGAAGGATTCTGGCACGCGGTAGTTCCGGTTGAAGTTTTCACCATTCTTTGTCTTATACGCGTCCGTCTCGATTTCGCGCCAGTCTTCGGGCACGGGAATCGCGTACGCGCGCTCGACCGTCTCGTCGGAGACATCCCAGTCGGGTGGCACATACTCGTGGTACCTCAGCCGGACCACGACTTCGGGATCGCCGTGTCTCGAGACAGGCTCGCGGAACTGGGCCCTGATGAAGTATTCAGCTTCTTCGCCCTCCGGCGGCACGACTCGGGCATCACAGCGAGCGCTTTGCGCGGTGCACTCGTCAACCTCGATTTCTCCGAACGCCTCGCCGGCGACGGGCGTCGTCCACTCCGGCCCTTCCAACCACTCTTTGAGATCTTCGAAAGTGAACGAATCGGCAACTTTGTACCTCTGCTCAACGAACCCCGATGGCTCCGGGCCCTCTTCGGTTGTCTTCATGAACGCAAGGATTCCGGTCTCAGAGGCCTCGATGCCCGTGCGTTCCCAATCGGCCATGACTGGAATCGTCGCGGCGCGCTCGGGCAGAGCGTCGAGTTCATCGGTGCCAGCCAGATGCCACCAGCGAATATTCAACACGGTCATGGCGGTGGGAAAGAACATCAAGAACACGAGCACGATCTGCAGGAACCAACGTAGCCAACCCAGTGCCACGCCGACGCCGGGTGAGAACGTTTCCTCGTAGTCCTCACCGTAATCTCGCCCGCCCGTCTTGGGTGTCCCCCACACACCGAATCCAACAAACGTGATCCCGAGGCTCACCACGAAGAATGCGACGGCGAGCGTGGCGGGGATCCAATGCAGATCGTCGAAGATCGGCAGGAGCCCGAAGAACCATAAGCCCCATGCGATGCACGCGAGCACAAGGTGGACCACCACAAGGATGCCGGCGGCGCGCTGACCGCTGCCGCGGCTCATTGCTGCGAGATTGATTCTAGGAATTCGCATGCTGCCCTACACTAACGAAGCACGCGCCCCATGAAAACCTCGGCCTTTTAGACTCATAGTGATCACCGGGAGGGCTTCACTGCAGGCAACATGAGCCTCCAATAAACGCAAGGTGGGCGGTCGCGCCTTTCCTCGACCAAGCAGCGGGCGAGACAGTGAGGCAGCACCTTGACCCACTCGCGGAGAATGGTTTCGTGACCACAGTGACCGGTGAAGTGCATGAGCTCTCGCTCTCGGGCCGTATGCTCTTCGACAGCTTGGTCGAGGATGTGCAGATCACGCGCGTACTCACCGTCCGAGGATTCACCGACGATGACTACGACCACGCTATTGCCAGTCTCCAAAGGATGATCGAAATTCTGAAGGAACACGTATGACAGCCAGCTACTTGACAACGGAAGAAGCACCCATTGGCTGCTGTTGAGGATGGCAAGGTTACCTCGGGCGAACCCTGTAAGTCAGGCGAGTCCCCGAGATTATTGTGAATCAGCCGCTTTCGGGAATCTACACGGGCACGGCTTCGCTCTTATTTCGCTTCATAAGGTGCCTGACGCAGTGAGGAGAATCAGCGCACCAATACTGGTGCACGTGCGCCCCAGGTTCCAACGGTTCCATCGACGTTCAAATCGCTGGCGCGCACTGTTGGAATCCTGCACAAACCTAATGGACGCCCGGTCGAGCTCTCGGTTTAACGGCACATTAACCGCCACCGTGATCCCAAAAGTGAGAACTGAACAGCTCGCGCCTGCGAGCAGCGCGTACACCGACACATCGCTATTATCCAGCGGGTGGAGTGCGACACTGGCGACGGCCAGTGCTGGTGCCGTCAAGAAGATGAGAAGGAACCACCCGTTCAGGATCGCCCTGTTGATCGCTCGAAACGCGGATACATATGTGCCATCATCAACCGTGCGAAATCCTGGCGTGACTGCGCAGGCGAACGCAAAGAACAACCCCGCCATGATCCCGTTGGTGATGATGGCTGCGGTTAGCGTCATGAGATGAAACATGAATAGCGAACTCTCATGTTTCGAGCAACTGAGAAATGGTGGCCTCCAGGCCAGTGGTCACGTGAATACTCCGGTCGCCGCGTGGTGCGAGCAACCCGCGTTCGTCTGCCCGACACAATTCTGCGAGGCCTTCGGCAATGTGTGGGCGGAACCCCACATCGGCGAAGGCCGCCGCCCATTCATCCTCTGGAATCGTGACAACGTGCAACTCGCGCCGGAGTGCAGTGCCAAGCAACCGTGAGACGGCACGCTCCGAGTAGGCAGGGCCGATGAGGTCCACCGATTCACTGGAAGCAGGCGGGTACAACAATGCTTGCGCCGCGACCTCTCCGATGTCGCGGGTTGCAACCATCGGAATCGGAGTATCGGCCGAGGTCGCGAACACTGGATAGACTCCGCCTTCGCGGACACTCCCGAGTACATCGGCGACTTTCTCTTGGAAGTGCCCCGAACGAAGGGCTGTCAGAATGACGCCGGACGCAAGGAGCGCTCGCTCCAAGCGATGCAAACCGGTGATCGGGCCGGTCCCCTCTGCCAAGTCCGCCCCTCCGGACGAGAGCATCACAACGTGCGGCACCTGTTGCTCGACCACTGCGCCGACAATCGAAGCAACCTGCACATCAGCATGAGCATCAACATCGTCAACCGTCAAGTCGAAAGGAAAGAGAGTGAAGAACCCGGAGCAGTCTGTGAGAGCTGCACTCAGGGCAGCCTGATCCTCCAGCGAAAGGACACGTGCCTGCGCTCCCTGCGCGACCCACGCTTCTGCATCAGCGTGGCGACGTACCAGCACACGAACTTCTTCACCCGCGTCCAACAGTTGTCTGGCCGCGGCTGATCCCACTCGGCCAGTAACTCCAGCAACAACATACATACTAATTCCTCTCGTTCGAATGGATTGATCCTGACACCAAAGCTATGGGGCATAATCAGGCATATCAATGCCCATTAGCATGAAGTTCTTGCTTGAACATCCAATCTGTGCGGCAATTCATTACTCCGGTATGACATCATGGAGAGATGCAGGATGCGCGAGTTCCGGAAGTCGAGGATCGGCTTGCCCGTGTGCTCCACATGCTCCGGATGCGCAGCACGTTCTACTGCAACTCCGAGCTAAGCGAGCCATGGGCAATGGAGATGCCCGCCATTGAGGATTCCGTCAGCTTCCACGTCGTCACGACGGGCTCGTGCTGGCTGCGTCTACCGGATACTGAGCCGATAGAACTCCGAGCCGGTGACCTCGCGCTCGTCCCGCACGGTCGGGGACATGACCTGCTCAGCGAGCCCACGGCTGTGCGCGGCCCACGCGTAGATCTGCTGCCCCAGAAATATCTCAACGAGAAGTACTCGACACTCCGGCACGGAGGCCCCGGGCGCACGACTCAGCTGATCTGCGGCATCGTGTCTTTCGATGACCCTGCTGCACGGGAGCTGATGAAAAGCCTCCCAGACATTCTGTTCGTTGGCGGTGACACCATATCTGCGGCATCCGCCATTCGAGACACGTTGCGCCTCATGGCAGGGGAACTCGCCCACCCTCTGCCCGGCGGAGAAGCGATAGCAACGCGTCTCGCTGATATTCTCGTCATCCAAGCGATACGAACGTGGCTCGCCACCGATCCAGGGGCCAGGTCAGGATGGCTTCGTGCACTTCAAGATGAGCGGATCGGCCGAGTCATTGAAGCGATTCACGAGGACGCCGGGGGTGAGTGGCACCTCAGCCGTATGGCGGGCCTCGCCACCATGTCGCGTTCGTCGTTCAGCGCGCGCTTCTCCGAACTCGTCGGCGAAGCCCCGATGAGTTACCTCACGCGTTGGCGAATGAGCATTGCCCAGTCCAGGCTCCGCGAAGAAGACATCACCGTTGCCAGGCTTGCCCCCGAATTAGGTTACCAATCTGAAGCTGCCTTCAACCGTGCCTTCACCCGAATCGTCGGGTACACGCCCGGGTCAATCCGCAGAGCCCAGCCTTCGGTTTCTTCTCGGAATGCTCTCACCATCTGACCAACCACGCATCCATGCCAGCAGCGTGTTTGGTAGCGGTTATCGAGCTACGTTCTTTCAGATCAATTCCAGTACGGGCCCATCATGCACTGCTTGATAGATAGTGTTGCGAATCACGTTCGCCTCGTCTGACGTGAGGGTGCGGTCGACGGGACGCAGTACGATCCGGAGAAGGACATTGACCTGGCCAGCCTGGGTGCCGAGGCAAGTGCGCGCGGACTGAGGAAGGCTCTCGTGCGTGGTATGGCTAAGAATATCAACAGATTCTATGACTTTGGCGTCATCGCCGAGCGTGGTGCGGATCTTGTCGCCGAGCGTCTCTTCATCTTCCACTGCCGAGAGGACCACGGAGATGTCACGCCGAATCGCCGGGAGCGGCGAGACATGCCGCCATGGTTCCAAGTCGAGCATTTGATTGGCAATGCGCGGGTTATCAGCCCTGAGGTAGCGTATGTCAGGAATCCCCTTACGCAGCATGAGCGCGCGCTCCAATCCCATACCAAGCGCAAGCCCAGACCACTGTTCTGGATCAAGCCCCGCCTCGCGTAGTACGCCAGGGTGGATGCGACCGCACTCCGCTAGTTCAAGCCAGCGACCATCATGGAGCACATCAATCTGCCGCCCTCCTACCGTGTAAGGGTGGGTGACGTCGGTCGTCATCCATTTCGCACCGGGGAGCACCGCCTCGACCAGGCACCCAATCATCGCGAGCATGTCGTCGTCGGTCATGTCTGGAGAACTACAGATGCGCCAGAGATCCACCTGGTGAGGCTCACCTTCGTGGCTGCGATCGACCGCTTCTCGTCGCTAGACGAGACCGGGAACGACGATGAGTTCATCGATCTCGCGGCGTTCTGCGTAATCTTCGAGTGCATTCGGGAGGTCGGCGCTCGTGTGGCTGCGGAGCATCACCGTGGGACTGATGTAGCGGGTATAACGGCGGGCCCGGGTCACATGGTGGGCCTACATAGGTACTTCTCAAACCCCAGTAAGCCGCGAAGAACGTTGATTTCACGTGTTACCAAGGGATCGAAAACGCTACAGCCGCGTACTGGTACACGTCACACGACAGATTCTAGGGGTCCGATGCGTGAAGATTCGAGTCAATCTCAAACCCGTTTGAGTGCCTCGAATCGTGAAGAACTGCTCGTTGGGTACGCCGAGGGGGTGCCAGTTCAGGAACTGGCAAGAAGGTTCAACACCCATCGCGCGACTGTGCGAGAGATTGCTCGACGAGCGGGTCACCCAAGCAGAGCCCCAGAACATTCACAACAGCTACGAAGTGAGGCGGCACACCTCTACGCCGAGCGCTTCGCCCTCAGTCAAGTAGCAGCGCAGTTGGGCATAGGCGACGAAGCCGTCCGCTCGGCCGTGGTAGCCAATGGGGGCAAGATTCGACCCAAAGGCCGCCGTCGAATCCATGCTTGACCCAGGCATCGAATGCTCACCTTCCCTTCAACGACGAAGGGACCGGGAACATGGACACGCTCTTGACATTCACAACCGATGAACGCACGGCACGGATCGCCCTGACCATGCTCACGGACCCCACTGATGCAACAACGGGGCATCTCCTCGCGGTTCACGGCGCAGTCAGCACCGTCACAATGCTTGCCGCCGACGCACCGGTTCCCGGTTTGGATAACGTGGAAGCTCAGCTGTGGCGTAAACGCTTAATGCCCCGGGTGGAACCACGACTGACCCAAGAAGCACTCGACCTCACTGAGCACAGTGATTTCAAGACACTTATTCCGGGCGATGGAAATTATCCGGCTTCCCTCCACGATCTCGGCGACGGTGCTCCCTATGTCCTCTGGGTCAAAGGCGAGGAGTCGCTACTCGCAATGCCAGAGAGCGATCGCTTCACGATCACGGGTGCACGTGCGGCAACCAGCTACGGCGTCCAGGTCGCGAACGATATCTCTGCTGACCTTGCCAGTGACGGGAAAGTCATTGTCGCTGGCGCATACGGTACTCGGCTCCAACGTCCCCAAGAACTTGTCAGTCGCCACCGCTCTCCACCCTGAGGTCTCCGGCGCGCACGACGCTGGGGCCCGGACCTTGAACCGCCACTAGCACGACTTGTCCAGTAACCCAGGAATTGTATGACAGGGAGTCCTGTGTCGCTATTACAGTCATTGGCGCCGAGGGGTCCTCTATCCGCGCTTCAGGGGGTGCGGGGGCTCAGGTCCGTTGTTCGGGTTCAGGCGACGTGTTCGAAATGGAGCTTAAGCCCCAGTGCGCGGGTGACCTTGAGAATGGTGGCAAAGCTCGGGTTACCGTCGGCCGACAGTGCCTTGTAGAGGCCCTC
>Ga0209487_1003432_pt1 | contig 12448 bp, 16 predicted proteins | sample Poulit2012_FD_187524 | JGI IMG/M metagenome (GOLD analysis project Ga0209487, IMG submission 187524) | Agricultural soil microbial communities from Georgia to study Nitrogen management - Poultry litter 2012 (SPAdes) (version 2) | ecosystem: Environmental > Terrestrial > Soil > Agricultural land... | reverse complement strand
CTTCTAACATCCTCAAAATCTTCTATGTTTTGTGCATCGCCATCCCAACCAGGATTAAATGTCATAATATTGCTCTCAAACATTCCTTGGAAAAGACCGATTACGGCATTTTCATTTTTAAGAACAACCCAGTTTTGATCTGTATCGCCAGCCTTGTAGGTAAAACCAAGTTTCTCATAAAATTCTTTTGATTTATGAATGTCTTTTACTGTAAGACTAATTGAAAAAGCTCCTAGTTTCATTTGTTATTTACTTTCTAATATTGTTTTTAAATTATTCAAGCCTTCTTGAAAATCATCTCCTATCATTTCTTCGAAGTTCATAAACAATAACATCAAGTTCATCGGATATTTCATTTCTCCTTCAAATCCCCATTTCACTTCGGTTTGATTCTCACCAACAGTTCTCGTAGACATATAGGTTTCTTGTGTAGATTCAAATGGTTTTATAAAGCGTAATTCATAATCAATTCGCTCGCCATCTACCATATTAACTATTTCCTGTTCACCTACACCCACACTATCGTTGTCGCTTTCCCAAGCCGAGATAAACCCTACCGTAGCATCTGTTCCATGATAGGTCTTCTTCATATTCGGATCCATTGTAGCCCATTTACTGAAATTGTCTTGGTTTTTTAAGTGTTGTACATAATCAAACACCTCGGCTTTAGGTTTATTGATAATAATTGACTCTTCCACTTCATAACTTTTATTTACAAATAAGGCTAGGATTAGTGGAATGGCAACAATGACGCCAATTACGATTAAGATCTTTTTAAAAACTTTCATTCTAAATTTCTCTCTATAATGTTATTTGGTTCTTCCTTGTACTAATTTCTCGTATTCTATATCATTAGGCTCCCAGAGCTCTATTTTATTTCCTTCGTTGTCCAAAATATGCGCAAACTTACCATAGTCGAATGCTTCTATTTCGTTTAAAATGGTTACGCCATTTTGCCTTAATTTTTCGAGTAGTTTTTCGATATGAACCACTCTGTAGTTTATCATGAACTCTTTTTTTGAAGGTTCAAAATGAGTGGTTTCTTCCTCAAAAAGGCTCCATTGAGTAAAGCCTTTTTTTGATGGATTGCCTCCTTGATACCATTCGAAGTTTGTTCCCCAAGGGTCCGTATCTAAACCTAAATTAGCTTTATACCAAGCCTTCATCTTATCTGGATTTTTAGACTTAAAAAATATACCACCAACCCCAGTTACTCTTGGTTTATCATCACTCATAAATTTATTTTAGATTTTAATTGATTTGTCTTTTATACTAAAGGTGCACGCGGGATAACGGTTAACGTAAAATTTTATCCATCTTACGCCCTTTAGCTAGTTCATCTACTAATTTATCTAAATACCTTACTTGCTGCGTTAACGGATTTTTAAGGTCTTCGATTCTATAGCCACATATAACACCTTTAATTAAAGGAGCATTTGGATGTAAAGTGGCTTTTTCGAAAAATGTTTCGAAAGTAGCATTCTCTTCAACTAGCTTATCTAGTGCTTTTTTATCATAACCGGTTAACCATTCAATCACTTCGTGCAGCTCTTCTATGGTTCTTCCTTTTTTTTCTACTTTTGTGATGTAGTGCGGATAAACTGAGGCGAAGGTGAGCTTCGCAATTTGCTCATTGTGCTTAGTTGTCGTTTTCATAGTTTCAAAATAGTGCCATCTATTCTACTTGCTTCTTTCTTAATCGAAGATATAATTAACTAACGGTGTGGATACTGCAAATTAAGGCAGTGGTTGTAGATGGTATTTAAAATTATTAATAAAATCGTATATATATTGAGGGTTTAACTTTATAGTTGCCTGTAATATATAAATAAGTGCTGCATGGTGTGTTGTGATTGCTTTATATTATTTTAAGGGAAGTGCTTGGTTGGTATAATTAGGTTAAAAAAGACCGTTTTAGTTAGTTAAAAACCTACTTCCCGAAAGAGAAAAAAGTTATCTCTAAAACGAATCAGAGATAACTTTTAAAGATTTTGTAAAATGTTGGGTGTTAGTCTTTTGAAAGCAGGTTGCTTACTTTAGAAGGGACTGCGTTAATGCTACCCAATAAGCAGCTCCTATTGGGAGTAGGTCCTGATTGAATTGGTATTTAGGGTGATGTACCATAGGTCCTTTTCCATTGCCAAGCATTACGTAGTTTCCAGGTACTTCTTCTAGCATAAACGCAAAGTCTTCACTTCCCATATAAGCATTCCCATCGTCAATTACATTTTCAATTCCGAAGGTTTCTTTGGCTATTGCCGATGCTTTACGAGTTTGTTCTGCAGCGTTAAACAATACATTGCCAGCCATGCCTTCTTTTATGGTGTATTGACAGTTGAACGCTTCGGCTTGGGCTTTGGTAATGCTCCTTACTTTATCCAACACCATTTTGCGTATTGTTTGATCCATATTCCGGATGCTCAATTTCAATGTAGCTTTTTGTGGCATTACATTTCCTACGTTACCTGCGTTAAATGCTCCTACATTCACCACAGATTCTTTCCAAGGGGAAACGTTTCGACTTACAATAGTCTGCAAGGCCATTACTAAGGAAGCACCGCAAACAATTGGGTCAATCCCCAATTCTGGTATAGCCCCGTGGCTTCCTTTTCCTATTAATTCGATTTCCCAGTTATCCACAGCAGCCATTGTTTGCCCTTCGCGAAAGTAAAACTTTCCAAAGTCTAGCCTAGGCATATTATGCATAGCATAAACTTCGTCTACTGGGAAACGGTCAAATAACCCATCGGCAATCATGGCCGGAGCACCTTGCATGGTTTCTTCGCCTGGTTGGAAAATAAATCTTATGGTACCATTAAAACTTTTTGTCTCGGCCAAGTATTTTGCTGCACCGAGTGCCATAGCGGTATGTCCATCGTGTCCACATAAATGGGCTATCCCATCAGTGGAACTTTTATAGGGTAGATTGTTTTCTTCCTGGATTGGGAGCGCATCAAAGTCAGCTCGAATTCCAATGGCCTTATCACTGTTTCCTACTTTAAGCGAAGCTACTATTCCGTATTTACCTATGCCTTCTACTATTTCATAAGCACCGAAATCTTTTAGCTTTTTCACAATAAACCTAGCGGTATTCTCCTCTTGCATGGAAAGTTCTGGATTTCTGTGCATTTTTTCTTGCCACTCCTTTAATTCTTGGTGTCTTGACTTTAAAGCTTCAATGAGTTCTATGTTCATGATGAATGTACTTGATTGGATTTATTTACTACCTAAGTAAAGGTAGCTTATAGCAAGATATTAAAATATAAAAAAGGAGCCTATCTTTCTAAACACCATGTAAGTTTGATGTTAGTAATAAAGATAGGCTCTTTTAGTATTTGTCGTTAAAGTGATAATTCTGTTTCTTTCTGTGATTTTACAATAAAACTATCATGAGTAGAAAAGTTTTATATCATTTCCCAAATCGAACCATTTTTTGTGGTTGTCTTCTTTAGCTTATTATCGTTAGAAAGCTCATTCAAAAACGTTTCGCTCTCCGCTCTTGGTTTACCAGAAAGTTTTGAAAATTCTTTTGCAGTTAGTGTAGGATATATAGCAAAGAGCTTTTCCCAGTCTTTACTATATTCGCTTTTCGTAGCGTTTGGATTTAATTTTAAAATAGCCATCTCGAAGAATGGATAAGGTCTTGCACCATAAACGAACTCTTGATTACCAGCTTCGTCTATAAAAAACATGGTAGGGAATCCTCTTACGCCAAGTTCTCTTCCTAATTTTAAATCCTCTTCAAAAAGCTTTTTCGCAGGACCTTCAAAATCGGTTTTAAACTTATCTACATCAAGCCCTACTTTTTTAGCAGCAGTAGCTAAATGTTCCCACTTCGCAATATTTAGCTTTTGCAAGAAAACCATTTCTCTTATTTCTCGTAAGAACAAAATAGCTTTATCATTGTCTTGCATCTGTGCTGCTTTAAAAGCAATCGATGGGGGATAGGAGGAGTCTAACGGATCTTCTAACCATAAATCTCCATCGATAGGCATATCGTAGTGTAGACTTACTTCGTCCCAGTGACTAGCTACATCCGATGGTTGTCCAATGCCACCGCTGTTATAACTCCAGTCTGGTAATAAACCACCCATTCTGTATTCGATTTCTACCGCATCGCCATATTCTAACTTAAGCTTTCGCAATTGTGGTTCTATCCCCCAACAAGAGGAACAAATAGGGTCGGTATAATAAACAACCTTAACTGGTTTGATTTTAGATTGAACGGTGTCTTTAGAAGCCGAATCTGTAGTATTTTCTGTGGTTTCGCACATTCCGGTTTCTATATCGCACAATAGCGGGTTATTCTGTTTTGATTCGTTTTTCATCATTTTTATATTGGAGTAGCAATAACGCTAAACAATGAGTTTAGTAATGCTACCTAAATTATATTTTTGTTAAAGCCTTACGCACTGTTATTACTTAACATGCGTAGCAATCCATTTCTCGAAGGCTACCATAAAACTGCTTAGAAACTTTCTTGTTGATTCATTTGTAAGCTCTCCTTCCTCGTTAAATAAATCTGCAGCACCTCCAATGTATGCTTCGGGTTGTGCCATAGCATGAACATTAACAAAAGTAAGGGATTGACGCAAGTGGTGGTTGGCTCCAAATCCGCTAATTGCACCAATAGAAACGCTCACAATTGCGGCTGGTTTACCATTCCATGAGTTTCCACCGTAAGGACGAGATCCTACATCGATAGCGTTTTTTAATACGGCAGGAACAGAGCGATTGTATTCTGGAGTTAAGAAAAGAAGACCATCGACAGCTTCGATTTGCTTTTTGAAACTAACCCATTCCTTAGGCGGTGTTGCCTCTAAATCTTCGTTAAACATTGGTAGGTTCGCAATATTTATTATTTCAAGAGACAGAGATTCTGGTGCCATCGCTATTAAAGCTTTGGCTGTTTTTAGGTTATAGGATTCCTTTCGTAAACTTCCTACTAGAACTGCAATTTTGAATTTTCCCATAATGAATTTGCTTTATAATTAATACTATCCTTTAAAAGTTAGATATTATAAAGTGTTATAACCACTTCTATCCTAAAAGTTTATTACCATCTTAATGCTTTTAGAGAAATACATGGCGGTTATAACACTCTTAAAAAAGTATTTAGACAAATAGCCGTATGAAGTTATTGCTTTGCAAACTGTAAGTGAACTAGAATATCTACATCCTTTCCAACACCAGCAGCACCTGGATCAAAGTTTATATTGTAATCAAATCTATTGATAGTTGTTTTGGCTTTCATCCCTAGCTTCTCGCCTTGGTCGCTTTTAGCGATGCCACCGTAATACGCATCGAAAATTACTTCTTTGGTTACGTTTTTTATCGTCAACTCACCATATAGTAAGTAATGATTTGGCTTACCTGTGGCTAAGATTTTAGTGCTTTTAAACGTCATGTTCGGATAAGTATCTACTTCAAAAAAGTCAGCAGAACGTAAATGATTATCTCTATTGGCTATATCCGTATCTACGCTATTCGTTTTAACGGTGAAATCAAATGTAGCACCGTTTAGGGCCTCTCCATCTGTGGTTAAATCTCCCGAATACTCCAAGAACTTTCCGTTGACAATGCTAATTCCGGAATGAGAGATTTCAAAGTTTAAAGAAGAGTGATATGGATCAATTTTCCATTTCGTTTGAGCGATCGCGCCCAAACTAATTAAGGTTAAGGCTAAAAATAATAGTGTTTTTCTCATAAATATTAAAATTTAAAATTATTGCTTACTATCACTGTTTTTAAAAAGGCTGTAGCTTTTGTGATAACATTATTTACAGATAGAAAGCATTTATTCAATATAAATTTACTGTAATAAACGCTCTCTACCTTGTATTTAGAAAATGTTTAAGCTTTAACAGCTGGATTTAGTTTATGATAATAAATATAAGAAACTATTAGGGCTATGAATATAACTGCAGCTACCATCGTCATAGAAATAGGGTCGTTGCTTGCTATATGTGCAATTATCGCTGAAAAAGCAACGATGCCCAATCCGAAGTAGGTGAATAATTTCAATCTGTAAGATAATCCTGGTATTAGTAATGCTATGGCACCCAATATTTTAGCGATTCCTAACTCTACTCTAAAATAGTCTGGGAAACCTAATTGTGTAAAGGCTTCTTGCATTTCTGGATTTGTAAAATACCCTATGGCACTAAATAACATAATGGCCGAAACAATTCCTGTAGCAATCCAAAAAGTAACTTTATTCTTTTTCATTCTTCTATTTAATTTATTGTTCTTCTTTATGATGGTTAATGATACAAATTTACTACATTTGCTATACAAAGTATAGTGAGTTACTAGTAAATAGCACTATACTTTTGTATAGCAACCCTGTAAAGCGCTTATAATGAGTACGATAGATAGATTTGAATTAATAGAGCAATGCTCCAAGAATTATGTTCTTGCAGTGAATGATACTTTAAATGTGATAAGTGGTAAGTGGAAGTTGCCCATTATCGCTTCGCTTTTCGATGGTGAAAAAAGATTTAAGGAATTGGAAGACGCCATTGATAAAATATCGCCACGGATGTTGTCGAAAGAGTTAAAGGAATTAGAATTGAATGGCATTGTAAATAGAAACGTGCATAACACTACGCCTGTATTAATTGAATATGAGCTTACCGAATCGGGTCATAATCTAAAGAGTGTTATAGACGCTATGGTGCAGTGGGGATTGACCCATAGACATGCGGTTATTAATTATGATTAGTTAGCGATTTATTTTCCTTTTTGCACCCGCTAATTTCACTACGGATAGCACAGATTGTTTTTGAAGTGTGTTTTTATTTTTTCGTGTTTTCGGTTTTTTGTACTTCGTGATATATCAGCAAAGCACGTTCATTAAACCCTACACCCCGCATCCTTAATTTTCACTACAGATAGCAAAGATTCTCACAGGTTTTCTAACCTCGCACCCCAAGTTTAGTCCCCTCACCAAATCGCCCACTCGCCAAGTCGTAATTTGTACCCACGCATCCCGCATCCTTAATTTTCACTACAGTTTTCTATTTTGCTTTTAAGTACTCTCCATCAATCATTAACCACTGAACCCCAATCTCAATTTTATTTTTCTAAAGTAATTTTTTTATAGATCCAAGTTCCTAAATAGTAGAAAAAAGTTAAGAATCCTATTAAAAGTATGGTTCCCAACACCCATCCGAAACTTCCCATCGAAAAAACGAATCCAAAAAAATAGGTTTGAATGCTATCCATTGGTTTTATAGCCAGAGGTACGTTACTTGGTTTGGATAGCATATCTACCAACAATAGAAATACAACAAGCCCTATTGACGTGCCAAAAATACCTGATAAGATTTTATTTCTTCTTTGTTGTCTCATATTGTCTATTCCTATTTAGCTGTTTTTATAATCAAACTTTCAATTGCTTTGTTGGTATTGTAATATTCGGCTATTCAACCGATTACTTTCGATTAATAGTACCATGTAGCCAATTATCGATAGATAGTTTACCAGCGCCAGCTATAACAATAACTAAGTAAATAGTAGAATAAAGTAAAGGTAGTTCTTGTTTGGCAAACGGATCGTCACTATGAACTATAACGGCTGCAATTAGCATGGTTATTAGCAATCCTATTGCGGCAAAGCGTGTGCCCAATCCAAATATTAATAAAAATGAGCATATCACTTCTGTAAACACTGCAAGAACTAACGATGTGGTTGCTCCCAAACCAATAGGATCGGGGAACTGAATTGGCCCACTTCCAAATAATAAAGGTAGTTTAGCTAACCCATGTGTTAACATCAGGGCACCAACTGCTAAACGAACTATTAGTAGAAGTAAATTAAGATGCTTCTCGTAATCTCCAGGGTGGAATAGGTTTTTAGTTATTTGTTTCATGATACTAATTATTTAATAAGGTTTATTCATGTGTAAACTATAGGGTTAGAAAATAATTTAGCCGCTTTTTACATCCATGAGGATTTGTCAGTAGATGAAATAAGCGGCTAATTAATTTATTTAGTCAATCAATTGGATGGTTTGATTATTGCTTTGCAAACTGTAGGTGTACTACTATATTTACGTCTTTCCCAATTCCTGCAGCAGCCGGGTCGAAATTGATATTATAATCGAACCTGTTGATAGTTGTTTCGGCTTTTAATCCTATCTTTTCTCCTTGGTCGCTCTTAGCGATTCCACCATGATGCAAGTCAAAAATCACTTCCTTAGTTACATCTTTTATGGTTAACTCACCATATAGTAAGTACTGATTAGGCTTTCCTGTAGCTAAGATTTTTGTGCTTTTAAACGTCATATTAGGATACTTTTCTACATCAAAGAAGTCAGCCGATCTTAAGTGATCATCTCTGTTGGCTATATCTGTATCTACGCTATTTACTTTAACGGTAAAATCAAACGCAGCATTTTCTAACGCTTCTCCTTCTGTGGTTAAATCACCTGTATACTCTAAAAATTTCCCGTTTACTATACTAATTCCAGAATGGGAAATGTTGAAGTTTAACGAAGAGTGGTAAGGATCTACTTTCCATTGTGTCTGAGCAAAAGTGCTTACCGTTAGGAATAACACTGCAAATAATGTCATGAATTTTCTCATTGTAACTTGTATTTTAAATTATATTAATTGTTTTTCTGTTTTATAGTTATAAAATAAAACTATTGTTGACACTTGATTTCTTTCGAATCGATTGTAAGTAAAACACAACTAGGAAGAACAGTTTTTTTAATATTCGACCGTTCTGATTCCTAGTGGTGCTTTTCTCTTTAATAGATTTACGGTCTTTTAAATCTATTTGTTGTTAAATACTTTTAAAGTATGCTTACTTTAATGGTATTGCATCGCTAAATATACTATTAAATGATAATTTAGCTTAAGCTTCTTTTGTGAATTGTACGTCAACTACCATTTTAACTTTGTCAGAAACTACAATGCTTCCAGCTTCTGTAACTGCGCTCCAAGTTAAACCGAAGTCTTTTCTGCTGATTTCTCCAGTAATCTCGAATCCAGCTTTGGTTTGTCCATAAGGATCTACGGCTACACCATTAAGTTCAGCATCTAAAGTAACCTCCTTAGTAACATCTTTTATGGTTAGGTCACCAACCAGTTTTTCTCCATCAAAAGTTTTGGAAACAAACTTCATTTCAGGGAATTTCTCTGCGCTGAAAAAGTCATCTGATTTTAAGTGCGTGTCTCTATCCTCATTTTTTGTATTTATAGACGCTGTCTTCGCTGTAAACTCAAAGTTTGCGTTGGTGAAGTTTTCATCGTCCGATTTTGCAGTTGCCTGAAAATCTTCGAAATGACCTGTTACAGTCGAAATCATCATGTGCTTTACTTTAAATGCAATCTCAGAGTGAGTATTGTCTAGTGTCCAATTTACTTTGTTATTCATTTTTATTGATTTTTTAGATTGTTATTTATTTTAATACGTCTTGAATTTCCGGAAGTTTCTTAAACATTGCTACAGCAAATGAACATTCAGGTTCTATTTTTAAGTTTTTCTCCCGTGCCATTTCAACTACTTTATATAAAAGCTTTTTTGCAATTCCTTGGCCTTCAAACTCTGGTTCTACTATTGTATGTTCAATGATTAGATAATCCGAAGCAGGTTTAGTGTAAGTCATTATCCCAGCTCTTTGGTTATCTTTCCTAGCCATAGCAAAGCCTTTAGCATCCTGGTCTTTTATTAGAATCTCCATTTTCTATCTTTTTTATTAGTGTTTATTGAAGTGTCATGGGTACTTCCATTAAAAGTACACGTGCATTCTTAGTTGCTTTTACTTTAAAAGAATCGATATCCCAAATTCCCATTCCATCTCTTTTAGATAGTTTTTGGTCATTGATCTCTACTTCGCCCTCAAGGATGAAAGCATAAACGCCGTTTCCTTCTTTTTTAATTTGGTATTCATCTGTATTCCCTTCGGTGAACTTCCCTAAGTGGAACCAAGCATCTTGATTAATCCACACCCCTTGATCATCTTGATTTGGCGAAAGAATCTGGTAAAATTCGTTTTCTTTCTCAATATCTCTTAATGAAATTTGATCGTATCTAGGGGAGATATTTCTTTTGTTTGGGAAGACCCAAATCTGAAGAAATTTAACCTCTTTATCTTTATTCTTATTGTACTCCGAGTGTGTAACTCCAGTTCCAGCACTCATTACCTGTACGTCACCCTCTTTTATAACAGTGGTGTTTCCCATACTGTCTTTATGCTCTAAATCACCTTCTAAGGGGATAGATATTATTTCCATATTATCGTGTGGATGGGTGCCAAAGCCCATGCCTGCTGCTACGGTATCGTCGTTTAATACGCGCAACACCCCAAAATTCATCCTTTCTGGATTGTGGTAATTAGCAAAACTAAAGGTATGGTGTGAATTTAACCAACCATGGTTTGCATGGCCTCTTGTTTCCGCTTTATGTATTACAGTTTTCATAAGTACTCGGTTTATAATGTTAAACTATTCTTTGTTGTATGCATGTATCACAAGTAAATCTCTTGTGATTGCTGTCTTATCCTTTTAAGACTAATGCAAAGATGGGGAGAGTTAGAAAACTGTGGAATATGAAAATAGGGTTGAAGCTTATGAAAATCCGATATTTAAGATTTTATTTCGTTTTTCTTGAACTTAGAAGGGGATAGTTGGGTTTGATTTTTGAAAAAAGCACTAAAGTTTGCAGGTTCATTAAAACCAAGTTCAAACGCGATTTCTTTGTTGAGTAAATCTGTAAAATAGAGCAATCTCTTCGCTTCGGTAATTATTCTGGATTGAATATATTCCTTAGCTGTTTTACCTGTCCTTGCTCTTACGACTCGATTTAAATGGTCTGGGGTAATATGAAGCATATTGGCGTAATAGGTGGTGGAATGTTCTTTTTTATAATGTTTGTCTACCGCAGTTTTAAATGCCCTAATTAGATTATCACCTGTGGTGTCTACTTGCGACTCGATAGGGTTGATAGAACAAATATTGTTGCATTCAATTAATAATAGCTTTAAAAAAGCACCGATAGATAAGAACTTCATAGTGGAGTTGCTATGGAATAAATCAAAAATTTGATTCGCATATTGCTCTATGGCTTTAAACTGCTCTTCATTTGGTGTTAATGGTGGGCTTTGTCCATAGTTTTGAAAAAGGTTTAAACTATCGATAAACGATAATGGGATAGAACTTTCCGTTAAAAACTGAGTGGAAAACGTCATGGCATACCCATAGGATTTTTCTTCTTCAATAACTTGGTGGACTTGGCCCGGTGCTACAAAGAAAATTTGGTTCTTAGAGAATTCATAGGCGTTAAAGTCTATCTTGTGTAATCCCTTTGCTTTATTAACGATTAATACAGTATAGTAATTATGCCTGTGAGGGACATCTACTTCCCCATCTCGCTTTGTATAAATATCTTCCATTTTTGATATTCCAAAGTTTATGCTTTCCTCTTTGGAATTTACTTGTTGGTATATTTTGACGGCATCCATAATTAACTATCTAAAACATGTTGAATAAAACTGTAGAGACTCAAAAGCCTTCCAAAATTCTAATAGCAATATACTTATTTTCTTGTAATATTCTTTAACAGGATTCTTACAAGCATATTTTACGTCTTTAAGCCTACTTCACATGAGTGATGCAAGACACATGCTTGTAAGAAAGTTGCTGCCTGTGTGTATTTTAAAAATAGTCTGTTTTTCTAAGAAATAAGATTGGTGAATAAGTCTGAGTTTTCATTTAAATATTGATAAGTAAATTTTCTTTCAGCTAATTTCCCTTCTATATGGTGTAAATCACTCTTGTTTTTCAATTCTATTCCCACGACCACTGGTCCAGCTTCTCGGTTATTCTTTTTTGAGTATTGAAAATACGCTATGTCATCATTAGGGCCTAATACGTCACTCACAAACTCTTTTAATGCGCCTGGCCGTTGAGGTAGATTTAATAAGAAATAATGCTTTAATCCCTCATATAGCAAAGAACGTTCTTTTATTTCTTCAGTACGAGTAATGTCGTTATTGCTACCACTAACAATACATACTACATTTTTCCCTTTGATTTTATCTTTATAAAAATCTAATGCAGCAATTGTCAATGCACCAGCAGGTTCTACTACAATAGCTTCTTCATTATATAAACGCAAAATAGTGGTGCATATCTTACCTTCTGGAACTAGTACGGTTGCCTCTAAGCTGTTCTTGCAAATTTCAAATGTTTTTTCACCGACACGTTTAACCGAAGCCCCATCTACAAACTTGTCCATATTCTCTAAGGTCGTATTTACTCCTTTTTTTATTGAGTTTGTCATAGATGCTGCTCCTTTAGGTTCCACGCCAATAATTTTTGTATGTGGGCTCAGTTGTTTGAAAACCGTACTTATGCCTGCTGCCAAGCCGCCACCACCAATCGGGATAAATAAATAGTCAATAGGGGAGGAACTGTTTTCTAAAAGTTCCAATCCTATT
>Ga0209487_1003429_pt1 | contig 12453 bp, 9 predicted proteins | sample Poulit2012_FD_187524 | JGI IMG/M metagenome (GOLD analysis project Ga0209487, IMG submission 187524) | Agricultural soil microbial communities from Georgia to study Nitrogen management - Poultry litter 2012 (SPAdes) (version 2) | ecosystem: Environmental > Terrestrial > Soil > Agricultural land... | reverse complement strand
CCCCGGTCCTGCAGCCGGGGGATGAGGTGATCGACGATGTCGTCCAGGCCCGAGGGGATCAGCCACGGGGTGATGTTCAGCCCGTCGATCGCTCCCAGCCGCGCGAACTCCAGCAGACGGTCCGCGACCGCGTCGTAGCTGCCGGTGAACGAGCCCCGCCGCGAGCCGGACTTCTCCCGGGCGAACTCCAGGATCGACTGGCCCTTCTCGGCGGCCTCCGCGCGCCAGCTGCGGGTGAGCTCCTCCGCCTGGGCGAACTGGAAGCCGGCCCCGCGGGTCACCCCGGACTCGGTGACCTCCGGCGGCACATCGGGCAGCGGGCCCTCGGGATCGAAGGCGGAGAGGTCGCGGCCCCAGTACTGCTCGAGCAGGGCGATCGCCTGCTCGGGCCCGACCTGCAGGTCACGCACCCAGCGCACCTTCTCCTCGGCCTCCCGCTCGGTGGGGGCCAGCACGATCTCCGCGCCGGGCAGGATCTTCACGGCCGACGGATCGCGTCCGGCGGCCACGGTGCGTTCGACGATGCTGCGGCGGAACTCGATCGCCGCCTCGAGGGTGCCGTGCGGGGAGAAGATGACGTCGGCCGTGCGGGCGGCGAAGTCCTGCCCGGCCGGAGAGGCCCCGGCCTGGAACAGCACTGGCTGTCCCTGCGCGGAGCGCGGGAGGTCGCCCTGGGCGCGCACCCCGTAGTGGTCGCCGTCGTGGGAGACCTGCTCGCCGCGCCACAGCTGCTCGGCGATGTCCACGAACGCCTCGGCATGGGTGTATCGGTCGGCGTGGTCGAGGTAGCCGCCGCGCCGGAAGTTCTCCCCCGTCCAGGCGTTGTCGGTGGTCACGATGTTCCAGCCGGCGCGGCCCCCGGAGATCAGGTCCAGGGTCTGCAGGCGACGGGCCAGATCGGCCGGGTCGTTGTAGGTGGTGTTCTGGGTGGCGACCAGACCGATCCGCTCGGTGACCGCGGCCAGCGCCGCGAGCAGGGTCTGTGCATCGGGGCGTCCGGCCACGTCCAGCTCGAAGGGCACGCCGCGGTGCTCACGCAGTCGCAGTCCCTCGCCGAGGAAGAACGCCGCGAACGTCCCGCGCTCGGCGGTGCGCGCCAGCGACTCGAAGGACTCGAAGGCCACCTGGTCGCCGCTCTCGGGCAGGCGCCAGATGGTCGAGGAGTTCACGCCCTGGAAGAACACTCCGAACGAGAGCTGACCGGTCGGCGTGTGGTCGGGATGGATGGGATGGGCCTGGGGTCCGCGCGCGGTGGCTGCGGCGGCTCGGGTGGCGGCGGCTGTGGTGGTGCTCATGCGGGATCCTCTGTGGTCAGGTGGGCGCGCGTCGTCAGGCGGGCGCGGTCGCTGCGGCGCGCGGGGTCGATGTCGAAGCTCGCCGGGGGCAACCCCAGCTGCTGGCGCAGGCTGTGCCCGGCGGTGGGCGCCGGGGCGATCAGCCCCTGCTCGCGCAGAGCGGCGGCCAGGCGCCCGGCGGTGCCCAGCGGGTCCGTCTCCAGGTCCAGGCCCACCAGGCGCACCAGACGCAGGGCCGGGCCGCCCTCGCTCGCGGTCGCCGACCTCACGGTCTCGGCCGCGGTCTCGGTGCGGGCCCCGACCGAGACGTCGAGGTCGAGCACGCGACCGTCGGCCAGCTCGGAGGCCGCATGCTCGCCGACGGCCTCCCGGTCGGTGTCGGCCACCAGCACCGGGAGCAGACCCTGCGGAGAGCGCGGGGTGATCGCGGGACCGCGCACCGAGAACGTCTCCCCCTCGAAGTCCGCGTACTGCAGGCGGGAGGCGTCGACGTAGATGCCGCGCTCGGTGTCGCGCACCACCGCATCCGGTGCCCAGGAGTCCCACAGCAGCCGAGAGGCGGTGAGCACATCGGCCGCCTCGCGCGCGGTCGCCCCCAGGTCCAGCACGGCCCGGCCGACGGCTGCGGCCACGGCGGGGTCGGTCTCGGCCCTCAGCAGCCAGCCGGCCCGCCCCCGCGAGATGTGATCCAGGCTCATCAGCTGGGTGGCCAGGTGGAACGGTTCGACGTAGACGGCGTCGGTACGGGGCAGCAGCCCGATGTCCCGGGTCAGCGGAGCCAGCAGGGACGCCACGTGGAGGGGGTGCAGCCCGCCGTCGCTGAGCGTCAGTGCACCGATCCCGGCCTGCTCCAGGCCGCGGGCCAGCTCGCCGATCCCGTCCAGCAGCGCCGGCTCGGTGACCAGGTCCACGGCCAGCACGGGGAGCGTGCCGCTCGGATGTTCGGGCCCCGGCCCGGCGGTCGGGGCGGGATGTGCGGTGGTCGTGCTCATGGATTCTCCTGGGTGTGGGCGCGGGATGCGGGGAGGGCTTCCTCGGACAGCAGCCAGCGATCCATGACCTGGCCGTAGGTGCCCTCCTCGATCAGGGCGTCGAGGGCGGCGGCGTAGGGCTCGGCGAGTCCGCTGCCGGCGGCGAAGGTGCCGGCGACCAGGGTCTCGTCGGGCCAGCCGGCGTTGATCCGCCCCTGCAGCTCGAAGTCCTCGCGGCGGGAGGCGATGAACGACAGGGAGGCGAAGGGCGAGAGGTAGCCGTCGACCCGGCCCGCCCCGAGGGCGAGCAGGGTGTCGGCGTCGCTCGAGTAGTGCTTCAGCTCGGCCGGTTCCTTGCCCGCGGCCTCCAGTTCGGCGTTCCAGTCGGTGAGGATGCGCTCCTGATTGGTGGCGGGGCTGACGGCGATGATGCGGCCGGACAGGGATTCGGCGTCCTCGAGCCAGAAGTCGGCCCCCTCTCTGACCAGGAACGACATGTAGGCCGCCCGGTAGGAGGCGAAGTCGAACTTCTCGAGCCGCTCGGCGTTGATGCCGATGTTGGCGTGGACCACGTCGAACTCGCCGGCCTCGAGCTTGAGCGGCCAGTTCTCCCAGGTGGTCAGCTTCAGCTCGAACTCGAGCCCGAGCTTGTCGGCGACGATGCGGGCGATGTCGATCTCGGAGCCGATGTAGGTCTCGTTGTCGTCGGCCAGGAAGGACAGCGGCGCGGAGCTGGTGCCGTTGATGCCTACTCGCAGCGTCCCGGTCTCGGCGATCTCCGGGGGCAGCAGAGCGGCGATCTCCTCGTCGGCCGTGGAGCGGATCAGCTCCTGGGTGCCGCTGGTGTCGATGGTGCCGCCGCTCGCGCCGCCCCCGTCGGAGGCCGCGGATCCTCCGTCCGAGCCCCCGGAGCCGCCCGAGCCGCCCGAGCTGCCAGCGCCGTCGGAGCCACCGCCCGCTGCCGCGGGGGCCGGATCGGAGCAGGCCGCGAGGGCGCTGAGCGGCAGCAGCAGCCCGGTGGCCGCGAGAGCGCGGCGGGACAGGGTGCGGGGGACATGGGCGCGGGAGGCGTGTGCGCGGAGGGTATGGGCGTGTGGCGTGTGGGCGTGTGGGGTCATGACTGCTCCTCGGCGGGCCGGGGGACGGACGTGGGGATGGACGCGGGGTGGGACGGCGAGGTGGTGTCCTCGCGGTGGGCTGGGGCAGGGGCGTCCTGGCGCGGAGACGGCTCCTCCTCGCCGGTGCGCACCCGCTGCAGGAAGGAGCGAGTGCGGTCGTGGGCGGGATGGTCGATGACCGCGGAGGGCGGGCCCTGCTCGACGATCGCCCCGCGGTCCATGAACACGACGGTGTCGGCGACGGAGCGGGCGAAGGAGATCTCGTGGGTGACGATCATCAGCGTCGTGCCCTGTCGGGCCAGACGCCGGATCACGGCGAGGACCTCCTCGACCAGCTCCGGGTCCAGGGCGCTGGTGGGTTCGTCGAACAGCAGCACCTTCGGGTCCAGCGCCAGCGCCCGGGCGATCGCCACCCGCTGCTGCTGACCGCCGGACAGGCGCCGGGGATGTTCGCCGGTTTTCTCCGCCAGACCCACCAGGGCCAGCAGCTCGCGGGCCCGGGCCTCGGCGATCCGCTTGGGGACGCCGAGCGCGCGACGGGGCGCCTCGGCCACGTTCTGCAGCGCGGTCATGTGGGCGAAGAGGTTGAAGCCCTGGAACACCATGCCGACCTGGGTGCGCTGGCGCAGCACCTCCCGTTCGGGCAGCTCGTGCAGCAGGTTCCCCTCGCGGCGGTACCCGATCACCTCGCCGTCCAGGGTGATCAGCCCGGCGTCGATGGTCTCGAGGTGGTTGATGGTGCGCAGCAGGGTGGATTTGCCCGAGCCGGAGGGGCCCAGGATCGCGGTGACCTCGCCGGGGCGCACGGTCAGGTCGATACCCCGCAGCACCTCCAGGTCCCCGAAGGACTTGCGGACCCCGCGGACCGTGACCAGCCCCCCTGTCGCCGCAGCCAGGACACGGCCCCGGTCAGGGTCCGAGCCGGAGATCGTCGATCCCGGGCCGGAATCTGGCGATCGCGGCTGATCGGGGTGGGGGTGAGCAGGGTGGGTGTGCTCGGGATGGGGGTGAGCCGGATGGGTGTGATCGGTAAGGCTCATGCCCAGGCTCCTCTCGGGACGGGCCGGCGGCGGGTGAGGCCGGCGCGCAGTCGTTGCAGCGGGGTGGGCGGGAGAGTGCGTACCGCGCCCTTGGCGTAGTGGCGCTCGATGTAGTACTGCGCGATGGACAGGAGCGAGGTGATCACCACGTACCAGACGGTCGCGACCAGCAGCATCGGCAGCACCTGCTGGGTGCGCCCATAGATCAGCTGGACGGTGAAGAACAGCTCGGCATGGGCCAGCACGTACACGATCGAGGTGCCCTTGACCAGGCCGATGATCTCGTTGAAGGCGGTGGGCAGGATCGCCCGCATCGCCTGCGGCAGGACGATCCGCAGGGAGCGGTCCCGGGCGGGGATGCCCAGCGCCCCGGCCGCCTCGAGCTGGCCCTGGTCGACCGAGAGGATGCCGCCGCGGATCAGCTCGCCGGCGTAGGCCGCCTGGTGCAGGCCCAGCCCCAGGATCGCGGCCAGCATCGGGGTCATCAGATCGCTGGTGCGGGTGTCGATCAGGGCGATCTCGGTGAAGGGGATCCCCACGCTCACCCGCTCGTACAGGTAGCCCAGGTTGTACCAGAGCAGCAGCTGCACCAGCAGCGGGGTGGACCGGAAGATCCAGGAGAACGTCCAGCTCACCCCGGAGATCAGCCGTGACGCCGACAGGCGCATCAGGGCCAGCACCAGTCCCAGCCCGAAGCCGAGCACCCCCGCCACGGCGGTCAGCTTCAGCGTCTCCAGCAGGCCGCGGAGGATCGACTCGGCGAGGAACCACTGGGCGACCACGCCCCACTCCCAGCGGGGATTGGTGACGAAGGAGAACAGCACGGCGGCGACCAGCAGGCCCACGACCACCGCCAGCAGCACTCGGCCCGGGTGCCGGGCGGGTACCACTCGCAGCTGCGAGAGGTCCTCCAGCTGCGAGAGGTCCTCTCCGTCGCGACCGTCCGCGCCACCGGGCTGGGGGTACGAGGAGGGGCCCGCGCCGGAGGCAGGAGTGCGTGCGGGCGTCGGGGCGGGAGCGGCACCGGCCGGGGCCGGGGGCGCCGTCGACGTGGACACGGGCGATGGAGACATGGGACTGCCTTCCGTGACGGGGGATGTACGGGAAGAGACCGGAGCTTGCGAGCTCGCAATCTATAAGCGACTCTAATGGGCATGCAAGGTAACGGCTATGGCGCATCCATACTGCGTCACAGTTCCACGTCAGAAGGGATTCACCTGATGAGCACTCCCAGCGGGGCGGCGGCCGTGAGGCTGGCGATCATCGGCGGCGGGCCGCGGGCGATCGGTGTGCTCGAGCGCGTCGCCGCCCACGTGGCGCTGCCCGGGCCGGCCGCCGCCCTGCGCGCCCGGCCCCTGCACATCGATGTGATCGATCCGCACATGCCCGGTTCGGGAAGGATCTGGCGCGCCGACGAGAGCCCCCTGCTGCTGATGAACTCCCGGGCCCAGGACGTGACGATGTTCACTGACGAGTCAGTGCGGTGCGCCGGACCGGTCCGGCCCGGCCCCTCCCTGGCCGAGTGGGCCGCCGAGATCCGCGCCGGTCGCCTGACCGCCCCCACCGCCGGGACCCAACGGCTGCGCGAGATCGAGGAGCTGACGGCCGACGACTTCGCCAGCCGTCGGGTGCAGGCCCTGTACCTCGAATGGTGCTTCGGGCAGGTGCTGGCAGCCCTGCCCTCGACAGTCCAGGTGACCGTGCACCGCGCCTATGCCTCGGCGATCCACGACCTCGGCGCGACCGGCCCCGACGAGGGGCGCGGGCCTGGCCAGGGGCACGGGCCCGCGCTGCCCGCCGAACCCAGACGGCAGAAAAATGGGCCCGGGCGGTCGGAGGGGCACGGGGACGGGCCGTGGCAGGTGGATCTGGAGGACCGGGACCCCCTGCACGCAGATCTGGTGCTGCTGGCCGCCGGCCACACCGACGCCCGCCCCGACGCCGAGCGCCATGAGCTGGCCGCCTTCGCACGCCGCCATGGCCTGACCTATGTCGGCCCCGCCCAGGCCGCGGACGCCGACATCGCCGCTCTCGCCCCCGGCCAGGAGGTGATCGTGCGCGGGATGGGGCTGGGGCTGATCGACCTGATGGCGCTGCTGACCGAGGGCCGTGGGGGACGTTTCGAGCCCGATCCCGTCCCCGGCATGCCGGGCCGGCTGCGCTACCTGCCCTCGGGTCTGGAGCCGGTGCTCCGGCTCGGCTCCCGGCGTGGGGTGCCCTACCACTCCAAGGTCGACGACGAGGGTCGCCCGGCTGGTCCGCGCGATCTCGCCCATGTCACCGATGAGCAGCTCCGGGCCCGTGAGGACGCCGACGGCCGCCTCGACTTCCGCCAGGACGTCGTGCCGCTGATCGCCGCGGAGATCTCGCGTGCCGTCCCCTCCGCGCCGCGGGCCGCACCCGGCGAGGAGCTGCTGGCCTGGCTGGACGATCCGCTGGGCTGGCTCGACGGGCAGGCGGGCCCCCGGGGCACCCGCGACGCGGTGGTCCGGCACATCGAGAACGATCTGCGCTCACGCACCACCGGTGACACCACCGAGGCGCGCGCTCTGTTCCAGGTGCTGCTGCGCATCAGCGGAGCCCTGGTGGACCTGCTGCCCGCCAGCCGTCTGCGCGGCGGCGCGCACAGTGCCTACCCGCGGTGGTGGCACTCGCTGTTCAGCTTCGTCGACTCCGGGCCGCCGCCCCACCGCCTGCACCAGCTGCTGGCGCTCGAGCGCGCGGGGGTGGTCGGGTTCCTCGGCCCCCGCACCCGGGTCAGCGCCGAGGCCGGGGCCGACGGGAACGCTCGCTTCGTCGCCCGCGGCGGCGGAGGCGTGCGCGTGACGGCCGGCGCCCTGCTGGATGCCTTCCTGCCTCATCGCACGCTGGCCGATTCTGCGAACCCGCTGCTGCGCAGCCTGGTCACGCCGGGTGGCACGGCGGACTCCGCCTCCCGGCCGATCGGCCGGGAGGCGCGCGAGGCCCCGGGCAGACTCGAGATCGACGCCGAACAGCGCGTGGTCGCTCCGGACGGCAGCTCCTACCGCAGTCTGTGGGCGACCGGCCCCTGGACCTCCGAGCTGCCCGTGGGCGCCTTCGCCCGCCCCCGCACCAACGCCGCCTGCTTCCGCCGCAACGATGCCGTGGCCGCCGACCTGCTGACGGAGGTGACAGCCGGGCGTGCGACCGCGGTCGCGGCCGCCTCCCCGGACCGCGCCGCGCGGCCGGCGAGCCGGGATCGTGCCCCCCGACCCACGGGTCCGGACCGCGCCGCGAGCCCGGACCGCGTCCCGCGAGCACCTCGGATCGGGATCCTGGGGCCCGGCAAGCTGGGCACCGCGATCGCCCGCACCGCCCTGCGCGGCGGACTCGAGGTCCAGATCGCCTCCCGACGGCACGATGAGGAGCTGCCCGCCCGCATCCCCGGTGCGGCCCAGGCGCGGCCGCGAGATCTGGCCGCCCGGTGCGACATCGTGATCCTGGCCGTCCCCCTGCACGCCGCCCTCGCCCTGGACCCCGTGACCGTGCACGGCGCCGTGGTCGTGGACCTCACCAATCCCTGGGGCCCGGCCGACGCCGAGGCGCTCGCCGCTGCCCGCAGGCGGCTGGCCGCGGCCGTGCCCGACAGCGGGTCGCTGTCGACCAGCGAGCTCCTGGCGGCGCATCTGGAGGGCGCGAGCGTGGTGAAGACCCTCAACCACATCGGCTACCACGACATCGAGGACGCAGGCCGGCCGGCCGGCGACCCCGAGCGCCGGGCGATCGCGGCAGCGACCGATGGTCCCCGCGCCGAGCAGCTGGTCACGACCCTGCTGGGCCGGATGGGCTTCGATGCCGTCCAGCTCGGATCGCTCGCCGAGGGCCGGCACCTGGAACCGGGAGCCGGTCTGTTCGGTGGCTGGGCCACCCGCGCGGAGCTCGAGGCACGGCAGCTGGTGACGGTGCGCGCGGCCTGACCCAGCGGAGCCGGGCCGGAGCCGGATCGTCGGCCCCGCGCGACCGGATCGTCGGCCCCGCGCGAGTGGGCCGTCAGCCCCTGGTGACCTCGCGTTCGTGCGCCTCGGCCCGCTGGACGTGGGAGCGGGCGTGCTCGAGTGCGTCGTCGAAGTCGACGAACAGGTGCTTGTGATGGCGCAGCGCGGCCAGCACACCCACCCGGCGGAACAGTTCGCTGTGATGCTCCTGCACTCCCTTGATCAGCACCGTGATACCGCGCCGCTCCAGGCCTCGCACGATCTCCGAGAGCACCCGGGCCCCGGTCGCATCGACCCGTTCGAGCTTGGACAGGCGCAGGATCACCACGGTCACCGGGCCCACGCCCATCACGGTCTCGAAGACCCGGTCGGAGGAGACGAAGAACAGCGGGCCCCGGAAGCGCGCCGCCACGATCGAGTCGTCATGGGGTTGCGGCTGCTCGCTCTCGATGGGCTCGAGCTCGACACCGGTGGCCCGCGAGGCCGCCCGCAGGGCGACCACCGCCGCGAGCGACACCCCGATCAGCACCGCCACGATCAGGTCGAAGGAGACCGTGATCAGCGCGGTGATCGCGAAGATCCAGGCATCACCGCGGGTGGAAACCATGATCGCTCGCACCGTGGCCACCTGCACCATGCGGATCGCGGTCATGAACAGCACCCCGGCCAGGGCGGCCAGCGGGATCATCCCCACCGGCCCCGCGGCGACGTACACCACCGCCAGCAGCACCAGGGCGTGGACGATCGAGGCCATGCGCGTGCGAGCTCCCGCTCGGAGGTTGACGGAGGTGCGGGCGATCGCACCGGTGGCCGGCATGCCCCCGAACAGGGAGGCGCCGATCGAGGCGATGCCCTGGCCGACCAGTTCGCGATCGGGGTCGAAGGCGCCGGTGTCGGCCATGGTCCCGGCCACCCGGGCCGACAGCAGCGATTCGATCGCCGCGAGCGCCGCCACCGTGAGCGCCGCGGGCAGCAGCACCGTGATCAGCGCGGGATCGATCGTCGGCAGCGAGGGGGCGGGCAGGCTCGCCGGGATCGCCCCGATCGTGGCCAGCGGCGCCGGGGTGATCGCGGCGAGGACCGCGACCACGCCGATGCCGATCAGGGATCCGGGGATCGAAGGGTGGATGCGCGGGGCGATCAGCATGCACGCCGCCACCACCGCTACGGCCCCCAGCGCCCAGATCAGATAGACGGGATCGGCGGCCCGCAGCGACTGGACCGCCGCGACCAGGGCGTTCGAGCTCAGCTCCCCGGGCGCCGCCTGCACCGGCGAGGTCACCAGCGGCACCTGCTGCATGAAGATGATGCAGGCGATGCCGAGGGTGAACCCCTCGATCACCGGCCAGGGGATGATCGAGACCACCCGGCCCAGTCTCAGCAGCCCGGTGACCAGCACGATCAGCCCGGCGAGCAGCGTCACCGCGGCAATCGCGCCGACGCCGTAGGTGGCGACGATCGGAACCAGCACCACCACCATCGCACCGGTCGGCCCGGAGACCTGCACGTTCGAGCCGCCGAAGATCGCCGCCAGCAGCCCGGCCACGATCGCCGTGACCAGGCCCTGCTCAGCGGTCAGCCCGGAGCTGACGCCGAAGCCGAGGGCCAGCGGCAGCGCGACGATCCCGACGGTGACACCGGCCAGCAGGTCCTTGCGCCAGGTCTTGCGCAGGAACCGGTAATCCGACGTGGACGGCCACAGGGAGCGAGACCGCGACAGCGCCCCGCGGATCCTGGTGGCGAGCGTCTCCGGTTCGGAGCTCGCGGAAGAGGCGGCAGAGTGGGGGGAGGGGCTCATCGGGGCGTCCCCTGGATCTCGGGCAGCCCCTGCGCCTCGCTCAGCCGCTCGGTGTCGGCGCTGAGCATCGACAGCAGCAGGGCCCGGGCCACCGCCAGCAGCTCGGCGATGCGGGCGTCGGCCAGCCGGTAGAAGACATGGCTGCCACGGCGCTCGGAGGCCACCAGGTGATGGCGGCGGAGCACCGACAGGTGCTGGGACAGATGGGAGGCCTCGAGGCCGACCTCGGACTGGAGCCCGGCGACGTTCACCTCGGGGGAGGCGGCGAGCAGCTCGAGGATGCGGATGCGGACCGGATGAGCGAGCCCCTTGAAGAGGTTGGCCTTGACCTCGTACAGGGGCCGTTGACTCTGGGATAGTGGCATGATGAAATCATCATATCGTTGGTGAGCTGGAGTTTCACGTCCATGTGAGCAAAGCATGCTGGCGCCGGGGTCGGGGTGCACGGGCGGGATCCCCGGCGGCGGCGATCTCGCCGCTATGCTCTCTGGTCATGAGCAGCTCGTGGGGGAATGACAGGCACGGCCCAGGTGGGGACCCGTCGTGGCTCGGCGGCAAGGATCGCGAGACCGCGGGCGGGAGCGCCGACGGTGGACAGTCCACGGTCTGGTCCTCCGATTTCTCAGCAGAACCGGACTCGCCCGTCGTCGACTCCGACTTCGGGCCCGGCGGTCAGAGCTCCTCGGGGGCGCTGCCGGTTCGGGGCCCGGAGTTCGGACGGGTCGACGAGGCCAATGCGCGCCGGTCCTCGAACGAGGACGGTGGCTGGATGGCCGAGTTCGCCAGCGAACTAGGCACTCGCTCCGGGGGCGGCCGCCGGGTCAGGGGCCTGCTGCCGCAGCTGCTCGTGGCGGCGGTGGCGATCGCGATCATCATCTTCGCCGCCGTCATGACGGGCAGTTTCAGCGGCTCGAACTTCGCATTCTTCCTGCTGGTCTTCATCCTGCCGATCCTCCGGCGGCTGAGCCGCAGCATCACCCGCGGCAACCGCAGGCGCTGAGCGGGCGCCGGCGCGGCGGATGCGTGCCCGCCCAGGACGGAAGCCGCTTACAGTATCGCTCATGAGCATCTCATGGGGGACACGGAGCGGGCGCTCGCGGGCGAGGCGAATGACGACCAGGCAGGTGAGCAGGTGGGCGTCGGGCTTCGGCGCCACGGAGGACCGGCTCGATCGGTATCGGCGGCGCCGGGACCGGCGAGAGGATCGGGAGCTCCGAGAGGGCCGACGAGAACCCCTGGCCGCTTCGGTCCTGCGTCTGCTGCGATTCCTGGTGGCCGCCGCACTGTCGGTCGGGGTCTTCCTCGGTGGCGCCTTCCTGATCCTGCAGACCGAGTGGACGTGGGGCTGGCCGGTGCTGCTCATCCTGGTCGCTCTGATCATGATCACGCTCGGCGGGGTCCGACCCCGCACGAGCTACCACCTCAGCCCGGCGGAGCGGCGGGAGCGCGAACGCCGACGTCGCCGACGTGAGCGGCGCCGGCGACAGCGAGCGCGGACGCGCCGATCCTTCCGCTGAAGCGGCCGATCGGGGTCGATGACGCCTGGTAAGGCACCGAGACGTTCCCGCGGGAACGTTCCGGACCGGCCAAGGCCCGACGGGCACCGGGGGAACGCCCCCGGTGGAGCGGTGGCCCGGCCCCTCGTGTGCTAGGGGCCCTGCCTGCGCAGCAGGCTCTCGACCCGGGTGACGAGCTCCTCCAGGTCGACGGGCTTGCTCATGTAGTGGTCGGCCCCGCATCGCAGCACATCGGTGGGGGTGGATGCCGCGTCCTGCGCTGAGAGCGCCAGCACCGGCACGGCTCCGCTGCGGCGGATCTCGGCCAGCAGCGCGGAGCTGTCGTCACGGGGGAGCATCAGGTCCAGCACGATCAGGTCCAGTCCCGCTCCGGTCGGGGAGGCCAGCAGCTGCCGGGCGGACAGGCCATCACGGGCGACGACCACCTGGTGTCCCTCGGCGCCGAGGGACTCACGCAGCAGATCGAGTACATCACGGTCGTCCTCGACCACGAGGATGCGTCCCATGCCTGGCCCCCTGGATCGGTCGGTCTGTTCCGATTCCACACTATGCCCCTGCGAGCCGGCCCCTCCCGGGGAGGACCGCAGGGCCTGGAGCGGTGACCGGTCGCCGGGCTTGACCGTTGCGTTATCGGGGTTCTCAGCGCTGAGAACCCCGATAACGCAACGGTCGGGCGGGTGCGGGCTGGTCCTCGCCGCGGAGATGACTGCGGCTGCGGACGGGATCTCCCAGTAATTGGTGAGAATTGTGGCGATGGC
>Ga0209487_1003428_pt1 | contig 12457 bp, 2 predicted proteins | sample Poulit2012_FD_187524 | JGI IMG/M metagenome (GOLD analysis project Ga0209487, IMG submission 187524) | Agricultural soil microbial communities from Georgia to study Nitrogen management - Poultry litter 2012 (SPAdes) (version 2) | ecosystem: Environmental > Terrestrial > Soil > Agricultural land... | reverse complement strand
ACGCGGCGCTCGATTTCACGGGCGAGCTGTTTCACATTGAAAATACCGTCATCCAGACCCTGATCATGGATAGCACCCGCCAGCTCCCAGTGCAGCGAGGAGGCGCGGTCCTGAAGCAGGATCTCGCCACCCCCCACGGATATCTTTCTGGCACCAAGCAGCCCGTCACGGCCACCTCCGGAGAGAATCACGCCCAGGACCTTGTTCTTGCAGACCTGGACCACCGACCGGAGCAGCACATCGATCGAAGGCCTGCTGCGGTGCTCTTTGGGGCCTCGGTGGAGGATGATCTGACGTCGGGATGTACTATTGCGGACACTGGTGTGGTACCCCCCCGGTGCCACATGGACCTGTCCCGGATGGAGCAGGCTGTCGAAGCCCGCTTCACGAACCGAAAGTGATGTCACTTCATCCAGCATATCTGCCAGCACACCCGTCAGAATCTTGGGCATGTGCTGAACCACCAGAACAGGAACAGGCAGTGTCGCCGGAAGTGATGAAATCAGCTCGAAAAGAGCTGGAACTCCTCCTGTGCAGCTGCCAATCACCACCAGTTCGACGGGACGGTCCATCTTTCTGAAGATAGACCCTGCTATCTTGTCGTCTCTTTTCTGCATCGGCTGAACCTGATATGGCCGTCTCAGAACTTCAAGGTTCATTCCCGGGATCAACCGGAGTGCCTGCGTCAGCCGCTTCTCCAGGTGGCGCTGTGCAAACAGCAGATTGGTGCGCTTGGAGGGTTTGGTAACAAAGTCTACGGCTCCGTGCTGGAGAGCCCGGATCACCGTTCGTCCCCCCTCCATCGAGCGGGTCGATACAGTGATGACCGGAAGCGTCGGCAACTCCCTTCTGATCCGGAAAAAGAGGGACCCCGCCGGTGAATCCAGCTCATCCAGGCCCAATACAAGCACATTGGGCTCTCTCTCCTGAATCTGTTCAAATGTCCTCTCTGTGGAAGCCAAATCGGATGTCCCGCCCACCACCACATCGTTCATTTCCATGATGGTGTTGGCAACCATCTGTCTCACCATAACTGATGGATCGGCTATAAAGGCGTGAATCTGTTTCATGCTCAACTCCTTGATCTCCTTTATCTACTGACCGGCAGCCTCTCCGCACTCTGTGCTGCTTCTGGTTAACTACCAGTTTCAAACTGTGCCGTATTAAAATTTTAAAGAACTGATTAAATATACATGAAAAGCCTGACCGCTTCTGTGCTCCTATTCTTGATATCATTGTAGGGTTTACAGGCAGTGACGTGTCAGACGAATTCGGACACCTCTATGATGCTCCCCCGGATGCTCCCTTCTGCAGCACCAGCCGGACCTTGTGAACCTCCCCATCCTGCTTCAGGCGGATCTGAGCCCCTCCGTCGGACGCCGGAATCCTCTCACCGTCAACTGTCCCTTCAAGGGCGCCGGTCTCCAACCCTTCAGGGTTATCTACCCTGATCTCATAGACCGTGCCCTGATGTGACCGGATCCGTACCGAATAACCGGGCCAGTCGGATGCGATGACTGGCTGAACCCGGAGCGTATGGCCATCCTGGAAGGAGATGCCAAGTATCGACTCCACAGCCACCCTGTACATCCAGCCTCCTGATCCGGTGTACCAGGTCCAGCCCCCCTTACCGGTGAGTGGAAGCTCGCCATAGACATCGGCTGCAATGACATAGGGCTCCACCATATAGACCTCCACCTCTTCAGGTGTACGGGCATGATTGACCGGATTGATCATATTCAGATACTGGACAGCCCTGTTTCCCAGACCGGCTTCGGCAAATGCACGAACCACCCAGAGTGCCCCGTGGGAATACTGACCGCCGTTCTCCCGTACTCCGGGGATGTAGCCCCGGATGTAACCGGGATCCCTCTCCAGCTGGTCGAACGGTGGCGTCAGCAGGCGGATGATCCTGTCATCCACCGAGATCAGCCGCTCCTCCAGGGCATGCAGCGCCTTCGCTCTCCGATCTGCGTCTGCCACACCGGAGATCACCGACCAAGCCTGGGAGATCGCATCGATCTGGCACTCTTCATTCTCATCAGAACCGAGCGGCGTACCGTCATCAAAAAATGCCCTGAGGTACCACTCCCCGTCCCATCCGTTCTCATTGAGGCGATTGCGGAGCCGTTCTGCAAACTCTCTGTACCTCCCCCCTCTCTCGCTGTCGCCCCTCGCGTCACAGATGTGCCGGAAGTTCTCGAGAATGTCATAGAGAAAGAAGCCAAGCCAGACACTCTCCCCTTCACCCCCCTCACCGACCCGGTTCATACCGTCATTCCAGTCCCCGGCACCGATCAGCGGGAGTCCATGCCGTCCGGTCTTCAGTGAGATATCGATAGCGCGGCAGCAGTGATCGTACAGTGACCCGGTCAGGTCACTCTCCTCAGGCTCCAGATAGGCCTCATGCTCCCCCTCTTCCAAGTCTCTGGCTGTGATATAGGGGATCTGCTCATCCAGAATGGCTCGGTCTGCTGTCGCATCGATATAGAAGGCCGCGACATAGGGCAGCCAGAGGCGGTCATCGGTTATTCTGGACCGGATTCCTCTACCGGTAGGAGGGTGCCACCAGTGCTGTACATCGCCCTCCGGGAACTGCCGGGAGGCGTGCAGAAGGATCTGCTGACGGGTAATTTCGGGATCCACATAGAGGGCTGCCATCACATCCTGCAACTGATCTCTGAACCCGTAGGCTCCCCCCGCCTGATAGAAGGCTGAACGGGCATAAAGTCGGCTGGCGAGATTCTGATACATCAGCCAGCCGTTGACCATCAGGTCCAGAGAGTGGTCCGGAGTCTCGACCTGCAGCGTTGTCAGTTTCTCGCTCCACTCCCTCGTCACCCGTTCAAGCTCTCCTTTCACCCGGTCCGGCTCTGAAAATCGGTCCGCCAGCTGAAGCGCCTGCGCTCTGCCCTCTGTCTCTCCGAGCAGGGTCAGCATCGTGATCTGCTCACCCGGCTGAAGATCCACAACGGCCTGAAACACGGAGCAGAGATCCGCACCGATTCTGACACGGTTGTCCAGACTCTCATCATACCGGAGGGCCGCCGGATCTGCCAGTGAGCCGTTCCTGCCGATAAAGCGGGTTCTGTCTGTACTGTAGTGACGCTCCCGAACCTCCGCATCGGGAACGACCATCCGGTGAAACAGGGTCCGGCCGGCAAACTCATTATTATAGCGGTTCACCGCTGTGATCGTCTGGTCATCATCGCACAGCGTGGGTACGATATACCTGGAGGAGGTGATCCGATCCACCCCCATGACCGGCTCCAGAAAACTGTAGAGAGAGAGCCGCCGGGGTCGGTCGGAGAGATTCCGGATCTCCATCCGGGTGATCTTCACCGGATCTTCTGCAGCCATAAAAAGTGTCGTGGTCTGCTGCAGCTCTCCCGATCGGTGTTCAAACCTGGAGTATCCGAAACCGTGCGTAACACTGTAGCGGCCACCACCCGGTGCAGGACCCGGCAAGGGGGACCAGAAGTGGCGCTGATCCTCATCCCGGATATAGAGCGCCTCCGAAAACGGGTCCTCTACCGGATCATTGGACCATCCGGTAAGTTTGTTCTCACGGCTGTTCCGGCTCCAGCTGTAGCCTGCCCCGCGCTCTGAGACCAGGAATCCGGCTGACGGATTGGCGATAGTGTTGATCCAGGGAGCCGGTGGCAGATCGGGGACCCCGGTACCCTCCTCCTGCACAAGTTGGATATGATAGGCATCTCCATTCTGTGAAAAACCGCCATACCCGTTGAAATAGAGCAGTCGCTGCGATTCATCCGGCTGTGACTCTCGGTCCGGCTGTGACTCTCGGTCCGGCTGTGACTCTCGATCCGGTTGCGGCTCTCGATCCGGTTGCGGCTCTCCGGTTGACTCTGAAGCTTCAGTCTGCTGTTGCACAACACTGCCCGCATCGATATCCGACAGGTCTGCCGATGCGTCGGAAACGGGATGTTCCACTGAAGGAGTTTCCGCATGGAGAGGTTGCCTCATATACGGGGTCTCCGCAAGAAATGAACGGGGATCATCAGACGTGTCATCCGGAAACAGTATCCGCGGAACCTCCCCTTCAAACACCACCATGGCCACCGACAGCAGCAGTGTCAGATCCTCGTCGGTCAGCTTGTCACTCTTCAATAGAAAAACACTGCCAGACATGTCACCGATCCACCCTTTCAGTGAGGCCTCTATCTCCTGCTGTATCGCCTCCTGCAGCTCATCCGCATAGCTCGGCGGGTGGTCATTCAGAATCAACAGATCGGAATCCAACCCTTTCATCTTCCAGAAACTGTGGGCTCTCAGCAGAGTCTTCACATGCCTCATCTGATCCATCTCCCTGATCCTGAACACGAGCAGCGGGAGGTCTCCCGAGATGCCATAGGCCCAGAGACCCGATTGCTGGCGCCGGTTCTTGATCAGTCTGCTCACCGGTGCCCTGTAGCGCTGCGACGGGTAGAGCATGAATGAAGCCAGCTTCTGAAAATAGTGCCCCTCCACACCTGTGATGCCCAGATGCGCCTGTTCCACCAGACTGTACGCTGTAGCTAGATCGAACTCACGATCGGCAGCCTGCTGATTGTCAATGATATCCGCCAGCTCAAGGACCCTCTCTCTCGATCCGGACGCGCCCATTCCAAACATCAGCTGCACCCGCTGCCCCGGCCCCACGACCACCTCTCTGCGCAGGGAGGCGATCGGATCCGAAACATTTCCGGCTGAACCACTCAGTCGCCAGCCGGGACTCAGTGCCTGCGGATCGGCCAGCGATCCTCCACGTCCGATGAACCTGCCTCTCTCGGTCTCGAACTGGATTGGCTCTGTTAGATTCTCCGGAGCCTCTCCGGCCAGGGTATGGATGAACCAGCTCTCCTCATCACTGCTGCTGCGCGGGCGTCTTCTGGCCAGTATGGCGTTGTACTCATCGTGGTACTCCGTCTGGATGAACAGCCTGGAGAACGCCGGGTGGGAGTTGTGATCGGCAAGGCGGTTCAGGACGATTTCGGCATAACTGGTCACCTCCAGCCGTCGCTCACGATCGGAGTAGTTGGTCAGGGTGATCCGTCTCAGTTCCAGCGGATGCTCCGGTGAGACACACACCTCGGTGGTGGTTTCGATCCACTCATCCACCCGCGATGTGACCACCTTCCCGTTGTGAAACCAGGTGTCATACCGGTCCGGTTTCCGCTTGACAGGCTGATGCGCAGAAGACCAGAAGGTGCCACTGTCGAGATCCCTGATGTAGAAGAAGTGACCGGAGGGATCACGTGTGGGATCGGCCTGCCAGGCAGTCAGGGCACGACCTTCCAGGAATGAGCACCCGGTTCCCGCATGCGTGACAAACAGTGAATAACTGCCGTTCGAGAGCATATGCAGCCGGGGTGGGGTGAGATCCAGCTCACTGTATCCGGAGTGTTCAACTGTATATTCAATCCTTTTCTGCTCGCCCGGTTCAAGTTCCACATCGATCGGGTGCGGCTCCTTGATGGGCATACCCCGGGGGACGCGCTCCTGCAGCAACAGGTCACAGGCCCTGATCCTGGGGTCGGCGTGGAACAGCTGATGATTCTCCCAGAAATGCAGGACATTGTCGAGCGAGAGGAGGCTCATGCCGTGGTGGTGGGCCATATAGGTCCGGACCGGTTTTCGACTCTCATCTCTCCCGAGCCTCGAGGTTGTGTAGTCTATCGCATCATAAAACCCCATGATACCCAGGCCGTTGTGAGCGGTAATCCTGTCCAGATTATCCACTGAATTTCGGACATCGATCATCAGAGCCAGAATCGAGGCGTAGGGAGCCACCACATACTCCTCGGCCAAACCCCGCCGGAGGCCGAGTCCCGGTACACCAAAAGCCCGGTATTGATAGTGGAGCTCCAGGTTCAGAAAATTGTAGGCACTCTCGGATGACCCCCAGGGATACCCCCGCTGCTGACCATACTCAATCTGCCAGCGAAGAACGCTCTCGTAGGTGTGATCCAGCAGGGTGTTTGGAAAGGATCGCATGAACAGGACCGGCATCAGGTATTCAAACATGGTGCCACCCCACGAGAGCAGAATCTCATCCCTGCCAATCCGGGTCAGACGGCGGCTGAGACGGAACCAGTGCTCAACCGGCACATCCCCTTTAGCGATGGCAATATATGAGGCGATGCGGGCTTCACTGGCCAGAAGATCGTAGGTGGACAGATCGAGCTGCGCCGTCTCGGTGTTGTAGCCGATGTGGAACAGACCCCGTTTACGGTTATAGAGCACCGAGAAGTCCATGTCGCTGATCATCTGCTCACACGTAGTGACAATGTAGTCCGCCTGCTGCTTCCACCCCGTGATGACCGAGAGGACGCGGTTACGGCTTTCGGTTTCGGCAGCGTAGTCTGCAATCTCTTCCAGGGAGTGAGCAGATGGTTTCAGATCATCCAGACCCTTAAACAGATCGATCTCCCGCTTCATCGACTCCAGATGGGTCAGTGGTGATTCGATCCAGTAGTAGAGGTGGTTGATCTGATCATCTCCCAGATCATTCCGCAGGGGTTTCAGATCTGTGGCGGCGAGCTCCAGGGCGTTCCGCTTCAGCAGACGCAACTTCTCATGGATCGCCCTCATGCTCGTCGGGTGGCCCGCCTGAAGTTTCTCCTGCATCGCAAGAATCTGGCTGCTGATTTCGCTGAACTGCTCCTCCGGCAGCAGACCATCATCTGCATAGGAGCTGAAGATCTTCTCCACAGCCATAACAGTGTCTTCAAGCCCTCTCCACCAGCTTCGGTTGACGCCTGATCCTTCAATCTCCCGCTTTACCGCCTCCTTGATCACGATCAGACCGGCGGCAAGGTTACCTGAATCCACTGTAGAGACGTAGCGCGGATTGAGCGTGCCGCCAAGTCGGATCTCATACCAGTTGTAGAGATGGCCATTCCAGGTCTCAAGCTGCTCCATGGAGCGAAGCGATTTCCGGACCCGGTCAAGGAACTCGCTGAAGGTCAGATAGCCGAACGAGTAGGCTGATTTGATCGATATCAGATAGAGCCCGATGTTGGTCGGAGAGGTACGGGCAGCCGGTGAGAGCGGCGGATCCTCCTGCACATTGTCGGGCGGCAGCCAGGAGTACTCCTCAGTGACATGCCGCTCAAAAAAGAACCAGGTGTGCCGGGCCCACGTCCGCATCTTCAGCTTGTCCGTTTCAGTATATGGCTCCTTCTTCCGTACAACCGGACTGTTGAGGTACCAGACATAGACCGGAGAGAAGATCCAGAGCAGAGCAAAAGGGATGGGTACCGCCCACTGGAACGGGTTCACAAGCAGAGAGACAGTCAGGACAGCGAGGCCGGTCGCTATCGAGAACCAGCACATACGCAGATAGTCGGCCAGGGAGTGTGGCGTGGTGGCCTCGACACTGGAGGCTGTATCCCACTCAAGCAGGTGCTCGCCCGAGACATTCATTCGCCAGAGTGACCGGCAGATTGCATCGACATGAACTGCAGCCTGATGCGGCAGGACCACAAGAAGAGAGAAGGCCTGGAGAGAGTTGATCTTCAGGTTGGCCCGGACTTTCTCAAAATAGAGCTTCCAGCGGACTCGGGGGGGCCGGTTGATCACATCACTCGAGAGGGTGACGTAGATCGGAAACGCCAGTATGCCGAAGGCGGCTAACGTCCAGAGCAGCGGAGATCCGGGCATCCAGAACCAGCCGGCGATCAGGAAAATCAGCATGAAGAGTGGCGCCAGCGATCGCCTGAGATTGTCAAAGATCTTCCAGCGGGAGAGAAGATTCAGTGGATTCCGATGCTTCCCGTCCCGCTCCGGAACCCTCTTGAAAAGCCAGCTCGCAATCTGCCAGTCGCCGCGAACCCAGCGGTGATTGCGCTTGCTGTAGCTGGAGTAGGAGGCTGGAAAATCGTCAAAAAGCTCAATTCCGGATGCAAATCCCGCTCTCAGGTAGGTGCTCTCCAGCAGATCGTGAGAGAGGACCCGGTTCTCGGGTAGCCGGTTCTCCATCACCTGGTGGAAGGCTTCGACATCGTAGATTCCCTTGCCGGTGAAGATAGCCTCCCCTTTCAAATCCTGATAGATATCCGAGACCACCGATGAGTAGGGGTCGAGCCCGACATCTCCCGAAAAGATCCGCGAAAATCGGGATTTGCGGGAGGCATCCGGCGGAATGGAAATTCTTGGCTGAATGATCCCGTAGCCACGGTCGATCCTGTCAAGGTGCCGGTTGTAGATCGCCCGGTTCAGCGGATGGGCTGCCGTCTGAGCCAGTTCACGCGCGCTGTTTGGTGGCAGGCGGGTATCCGCATCCAGAGTGATGACAAACCGGACCGGCTGTTCAGCGATCGTCTCCAGCACGTTTCCGTAGAACTGGACGTAGGTGGAATCCGCGTCCGGATCACACAGAAGACGGTTAAACTCCTCCAGTTTACCCCGCTTCCGCTCATACCCCATCCAGACACCCTCCGCAGCATTCCACTCCCTCGACCGGTGAAGGAGAAAGAACTTGTCCCCGTAATCAGAGCTGTGCTTCCGGTTCAGCTCATTAATGACCTCTCTGCAGGTCTCCAGAATTTCCCGATCCCCCTCCACCTCCATCTGATCCGCATCTGGAAAATCGGTGAGAAGACCGAACTGCAGCTCGTCGTCAAGATTGGCCAGGGCACGCACCTCCAGATCCTCAAGCTGCTCTCTGACGTTGTCCGGTGAGGAGATCAGCGTCGGGACCACCACCACGGTTCGGGACTCTGGTGGAATGCCGGATTTATAGTCCATTTCCGGGAGCACTCTCGGCGGAAGTAAGATGGCGAAAAGGCGATTGATGGTGGAGATCGAGAGCTCCAGTGCCGGGAAAAAAGCGATCAGCAGCACGGCTGCCGAGATTCCCGGAGCTTGGTCAGGGGCGTCTGTGATCAGCCAGAGTATGGCCAGAAGGATCAGTGTGACTACCAGAACCGAGCCTATGTAGAAGAGCGTATTCCGCTCTGCCCAATTACGAAACTTCTCTCTCCAGGGCATGACGTATCCAATGTGCCGGGCCAGCTCGTCGTAACCTTCACCCATCAGATAGTAACCTACGTGATTCCGCGGCTCCCTCCCCTCTCCTGACGAAGATTCAGCCATGAGAAGCACCTGTTCGGCGACTGCTGTCTCATCGAGGGGTGAATTACGGCTCAGCCGTTCAACGTGTGCCCGGTACCGGTCCCGGGTCTGAAAATCCATCTGGTGATAGACGCCGGACGGATCCAGTCGCAGCATCCGGTCGATAGCCGAACACTCCTCACCGAAATCGGACCAGTCGGTCTCCGACACCTTCCTCATCGAGGCGATCGCATTCTGGATGCTCACCTGCAGGCGTGACTGCTCCTGTGCCTCTGCCACCAGCGCCTCCTTCAGAGTCAGATCCAGCTGCTTGAACCGGAAGTCGAACCACCGCTCCTCCTCTTCGTACAGCAATCCGGCTCTCTGCATCATACTGACCATCTCGACCAGCAGGATTCGCTTGTTCCAGCTATCCGGTACCGATGTCATCCAGCGGGTCAGAATTCTGAGTTTCTCACCCGGTTCACCCAGATCCTGCCGGTTCAGTTCATCGATCAGCTCCGAAACATGGGGCTGAATCCGTCTCCGCTCAAGGACATGGTTAGCCTTTTCAGCCAGCTGCTCGATCAATACAAAGCGGATCATGATGGGGATCGCCCAGATCTCGCCCTGAGTCAAAACCTCCACTTCCTGAAAGCTCTTGACGTACCCGGTCAGCGTATCCAGATCCAGCACACCGTCGGTAAAGAGGACCATGTTCAGTGCGATCTCGTAAACCCTGGGCAACCCTCGCTGGCGGCCGGTGGTCAGTCGGGGGATGCTGCTCTGGTACTCCCGGGGGAAGTCGATCCTGACCTGGACAATCTGCTCCTGGATGATGTAGAAGTTATCGATCAGCCACTCGGCTGCTGACGAAATCTCCTCTCCACCTTTGATAGCCTGTGAAAGAGTTCGGTAAGCCTCCGTCAGAGTCTGCCTGGATGCCTCCAGCCTCGGTGTCAGCGACTGGTACGGTCTCTTCTCATTGGTCCATGTCTGACTCCGGGCCAGAGCTTCAGCACTCTTGCGGAAAAACTCTGTACTGTAGCTGGTGGCAGGCTCCTCGCGACCCGTAACCTCCGGTTCAGAAGCCAGCCCCTCCTCCCTGAGATCTGATATCTGTCCTTCTGAAATCAGCTCTTCCGATGTCAGCTCGTCTGGCATTGACCTCTCCTGATGTCTGTTACTGCCGATGTCTGTTACTGCCGAGGCGGGTTCTCTATCTTCTTATAACTTCCACCAACATCCGTGCCATGCAGATCATTCAAGAGGGTGATCCATGAGATGGACTATCTCCGCTTCTGGGAGGGTGAGGCTCCCTGACTCGGATCCCCGGCGATACGTTCCGGAATAAAACCTTCAGGATAGCGGGTCACATACTCCTCTCCGAAAAGCCGGTTGTGGATGAGCGTATTGCGGTAGACCTCCCAGTCCTCCCTTCCTGTTCTTCTGAACCAGAGGGTCACAAACGATGAGGTGACGACGATGAATGTAGAGTAGAGAATGGCCAACCAGAGCATCTGGCTCTGTATCGGTTCACTGAAACTCAAAAGAATAATGGCGAAGGCCGCAGGACCATTCTGGATCCCGGTCTCCAGAGAGATCGCCCGCTGAAACAGAGGCATGACTCCGAGCAGACGGGCCAGCCAGTAGCCAAACAGAAAACCGATCAGCCCGACGCAGATGGATGCGATATAGACCTCTGCCGGTGTCTGAAGAAAGAGCCGGCCATGCCGGATAAAAGCTGTGCCGAGCAGAAATAGAATCACAATGATCGCCATGAAGCCCGCCGTGTCTTCAGCGGTCTTTGCCCAGGCCCGGGAGCGGCTCCGAAGAACCATCCCTCCTGCAACCGGCACAAGTACCAGGACCAGAGAGCCGATGATGTTGCCGGTGGGGATCACAAACTCCTGACCGGGACGTTCGGCCAGTGACTGGCTGATCTGCCGCGTAAACTCGGGAGTGTATACCTCCAGCAGAAGCGGCATCATGATCAGGGCAGCCAGTGTGGAGGCTGTGGTCATCGCAATGCTCAGGGCGACCGAACCGCGGGAGAAATAGGTGAACATGTTGGAGGTCGTCCCTCCCGGCAGACAACCGATCAGGATGAGAGCAATAGCAAAACCGGGTGGCAGGTCAAGCAGATGCGCCAGCGACCAGGCGATAAACGGCATCAGACCAAACTGGGAGAGAAAACCGATCAATACACCCCGGGGACGGCGGGCCACCATCCGGAAATCGTCTGTCGTCAGACTGGACCCCATGCCGAACATGATGACAAAGATCATCAGACCCAGCAGAAGCTGATCCGATCCATGTAGCAGTTGTGTTTCGAACTCCATAGTCAATAGGAAATAGCGGGTTCAGGCGAGTAGATCTCACGGATCAGGCCGGCATACTTCTGCTCAACGACGTGACGCCTCAATTTGAAAAGGCTCGTCAGCTCCTCACCCACCTCAAATGGCTCAGAGAGCAGCCGGACATGCCGGACAAGCTCATGGGATTTGAACCCGTTCTCCGGTGAGATGATCTTACGGATCTCCTTTCTGACCAGATCAGTTGCCGCCGGATCATCCGCCAGCTCCTCCAGGGAGCCAAACGGGCCAATCCGCCCCTTGAAACCTTCAGGATCCGGTACTATCAGCACACCTACCTGTTTCTGATCCTGGCCAATCAGCATGCAGTTCTCGATGAGAGGGCTCTGGCGCAGGCGCATCTCGATCGGCTCTGGTTCGAGATTTTCACCACTGGACAGAACGATCGTCGCCTTGTAGCGCCCCAGAATCCGGAGGCAGCCATTGAAGGTCATCATACCGATATCCCCCGTTCTCAGCCATCCGTCCCTCAGAGTAGAGGCAGTCAGTTCCGGCTCCCGATAATAGCCCTGCATCACCTGTGGGCCGCGAATCCAGATCTCGCCTCTGCGGCCAAGGCCATGGTGCTTGTCCGAGCTGTCCGGATAGAGCTGCTTCTCCGTCTCGGGGTTGATGATCCGGATCTCCGTTTTCGGTACCGGAGGCCCGACAGTCCCCACCACCAGATTCTCTCCGGTACGTGCAGAGACCACCGGAGAGGTCTCGGTCAGGCCGTAGCCCTCCAGCACAGGTATACCGATAAAGTTGAAAAAATTATCGATCTCTTCAGGAAGGGCTCCGCCACCGGAGACGGTCGCCTTGATCGACCCGCCGGCACTCTGCCGGATCGTCTCCAGTACCGCCGCATTGAAGAAGCCGTACCACGGCAGCAGGATCAACAGCCGGAACAGATGAACCGGCCAGAGTAGAAGACGCTTCCAGGTCGACTGAGGTTTCAGTTTCAGGTCGGTGCCAGCCAGATAGAAACGTGATCTCTTGTAGTGATAGCTGAGGAAGTAGGCCGTATGAAACAGGGCGCGACGGAC
>Ga0209487_1003427_pt1 | contig 12459 bp, 5 predicted proteins | sample Poulit2012_FD_187524 | JGI IMG/M metagenome (GOLD analysis project Ga0209487, IMG submission 187524) | Agricultural soil microbial communities from Georgia to study Nitrogen management - Poultry litter 2012 (SPAdes) (version 2) | ecosystem: Environmental > Terrestrial > Soil > Agricultural land... | reverse complement strand
TGTTGGAGTTTGTCCTGTCCAAATTAATCATTCTTCATATATTGGACCCTCCAGAAAGCCGGCGTGGCGGAATTGGTAGACGCGTTGGACTTAAAATCCAATTCGGGTTACAACCCGAGTGCCGGTTCGATCCCGGCCGCCGGTACTTAAAAGCCCTGTTATAAAGTGACTTACTGTCTTAACAAGGCTATCTTCTTGCACGGCACCCTTTCTATGATATCCGTCTGGGGTAACAGTGAGGCAGCAGCGAGGTATCATGACCCGGTGGTACTTCACCGAGCCGGTCAGATATCCCGCTTCGACACGATCTTCCGGGCCATCGTTCTGTACTTTTCAGCCTTTTTGTACCCCGGTTTGATAGCAAGTGACTCTTCGAACAGCTTCAGCGCCTTATCCGGCTCATGGATGCTTAGCAAGATCACCCCTTTCTCGGTCAGAATCTCGTAATTGTCAGGGTTCATCCGAATCATCTTGTCCATCTGATCAAGACCCCTCCTGATTTCACCCATCTTGATATAGGTGACTGCCAGATAGCGCCGGGTCTCTTCATGGTCAGGGGCGATAGCGAGGCCTCTATTTAGCGCTTTAACAGCCAGGCCATAATTTTTTTGCTGGAACTCGCAAAGTCCGGCAAGGTACCAGGTCCGGTGATCGCTGCCGGATGTATGATTGTACAGAATATCGGCAGCTTCGGTGAACTCCTTCCGGCTGATCAGGTTCTGGGCATATTTTAGCCGGTATGTCTCTTCTCCGGTCGTGTTGGCCAGGTCTATCCAGAGATCAGCTGCCTGACGAGCCTCCCCCATGTACTCATACAAGTTCGCCAGGCTCTCTCTGGCTGAGACACTGTTGCGATTGATCTCAAGTGCTTTCTGATACCAGTACACTGCCTCTTCCATCTCTTTGAGGCAGGTAGAGGCGTTCCCTGCATTTACGCAATAGGTCCCGGACGGGGAGATCCTGTTCGCCTTCTCAAAATATTGAATCGCCTGGCGGTACTCGCCCTTCTGATGATTCAACAGCCCCATGTTGTTGAGAGCTGCTACACTCTCCGGATCCAGATTCAAAGCTTCTGAGTAGCACGCTTCAGCCTTGTCAAATTGCCGGTTCAGAAAATACCTGACACCCTCATTGTTGATCTCGATTGACCTCTCCTGAACTGTTTTTGCTACCTCATCTGCATCGGAAGATCTCTTCTGCTGAACCAATCCAGATTTATCATCCGCCTGAGATGAACACTCCTGCTCAGCATCTCTCACATCAGCCGTCTCGGAAAATCTCTTCGGTTCAGCATCTCTCACATCAGCCGTCTCGGAAAATCTCTTCTGTTCAGTATCTGTCACAACATCTGCATCGGATTGCTCCCCCACTTCACCAGTCACTTCACCCATAGATACTTCATTCAGTTCGGCTGTCACATCATCCAGGTTCTGTTCACTCATGTCTCTGGTAGTTGATTTATAAGTCAAAAAGATCGTCTTTGATGTCACTCGCCAGACCCCTCGCCATATCCGGGATGTTCAATTCCGGATAGATGACATCTATATCATCAAAGGAGACATCAAAGGGCTCACCCTCTCTGTAGTTGATGGGGAAGTTGATGCCGAACTGGATATCCGGTCCCCACTCGAAACCTGCCAGATTGTGTCGCCAGGTTTCCGACACAGACAGAAACCCAATACCGATACTGCCACGGGCAAAGGCATTGACGTCAAACGCAAACTTGGGATTGACCATCAGCCCCCCTCTCGCACCCAATTCCAGTCCGGCCTGCGGGCTCCAGTCGATACTTACCCCTGCTGTTGCCTCCCCTTCCAGTCCCAGCGTACCAGCCAGTTCAAGCCCACCGGTGAGGCTGGCGATCCCTGCACTGATCCCCAGACCCACATCGCCCCGGAGCGTCAGGCCTGCATCCGCCGGGACGGCAAAGACCCCACGCCCAACAAGAGTGGTCTCCTCCTCCTTGTCTGGGTTGTAGGTGATCTCCGCATAGAGCTCCCGAAGCTGGCCCGGACCAAAACCGGCAGAAAAATCGAGACCGCCACCAATCTGTGCCACCAGGCCGATACTTCGGGGACCGAGTGGAATGGCAAACAGCGGTATCTCCAGACGGGGAGCGGTGAAGAGGTTACGGTTGATTTCACGGCGGGGGAAGAGATCGAAGGTGTCGGGAAGGCCTATTCGTCCCTGCACCTCCATCTCTCCATTGGCCAGAAATTGCACACCGGCTGTCGCTTCAAGCCAGGGGGTGAGCTGAAGGGCCAGACTTCCGCCACCATAAATCCTCATAGTATCGTCCGGTTCACCTGCCGGCTGTCCCTCATCATCGATGGCGCGGTTGGTGGCACCGATCAGAACGCTTCCGCTGAGCATACCGCGGCTGTAGGCGGCCGTCCCCTCCATGATCAGAGCACCGTTCACATAGGCCACTGAGAGATCTGAGTTGATGCCCGGAATGTCCGGTTGTGCAGATCCCGAGACCGATACCTGATACCCCTCGTCCTCCGCACCTTTCGAAACAGTTGCAGTCACGTGGCCTCCACGAATACCGGGAATATCTGAACTGACATCGAACGCACCCCCAATCGAGAATCCCTCCTCGCCGTAGCTGACCTCCATGGTTCCTCTCTCAATGCCGGGAATATCCAGCTCCGCCTCACCAGCCGCTTCAAAAAGGTTCTCGCTGTAGGAGACTGCAATTAAAGCATTTTTGACACCCCGCACTTTCCCTTCACCGATACCGATCTCACCTTCCAGTGTCCAGACCTCATCTCTGTACTCCACCGAGACCTCTGCAGGATCAAAAAGATCAGAGTCGAAGCTGAAAGCCCCTTCAAGTTCAAACCCGTTTTTTGTAGAGGCAGTCGAACCGACATACCCCTCGCCCACCTGATCGATGCCAAAGTCGATGCTCCCGCCGATGACAAACCCGTCCTGCATGCCAATTTCCAGTGTCAGACTGGAGTTGCGGATTTCGAAAGGAGCCGGCAGGTCGAAATCCTCTGCTTCAAACGTTCTGAAGAGGCGCAGATCATCCCCTTCAAGGATAAATTCAAGCTGAAGATCCCGGAATATGGGCAGAGTCGGCAGGACATCACCTGTTGCAACCAACCCCTTCTCATCATCGATATAGACGTCATGAATCACAATCGGACTCAGACGGTGCAGGGCTAACCCTCTTCGGATAAACTTCCTCAGCTCTACCCGGTCAAGATAACCGGCAAAACGGGTACCGGGAACCCGTTTTATCGGCCAGGTAAAGTAGTCCTTCTCTGACGTATCGACATATTTTTTGTCCTTCTGAATCTTGAACAGATGCCCTTTCAGGTAACCGACATCCTCAGGTCCGAACTCATCCTTCTCATTGACATCAAACCCGATCTCCTGGTACCTGAACCCATAAATTCGCTCATCCCCCGATCGCCGCTCCCGTACCGACTCCTCCGAATTCCAGTTCAGGGCAAAGGAGGTTCCGCCAAATCCATGTTTGTAGATGCGGAAACGGGTCTGCGAACCGATGATCTCTTCGTTGGCCAGATCATGCGGTGAAAACGGGCTGTTTGCCGAGGGTTCCGGGTTTTGCAGATCGTGCAGTTTAACCCCGGGTTTCCGCTCTTTCAACAGGTCCAGAGGCTTTCCCGACTCGATATCACTCTTCTCCCAGCTCGAGATCTTGACCGGATCCTCCAGATCTGCCGATACCCCGCTGAAAACCACGTTATACTTCTTCTTGATCTCCTTGACCGAACGATCCTCCTCCGGCAGCAACGAACTCTTTACAGGATCAGAGAGAAAGCTGCCGATAGAGGCTTCCACACCAGACTGGATCCGGGACCCGGAACTGGCGTTGGCAGAGGCATTCAGCAGCTCCATATTCTCGACCTCATTCGGCCAACGTAATCCCGGCCAGCCCGACACCTGCAGTTCAACGATATGATCGACCTGAAACTCCTCAAACTCCCCCTGTTCATCCCAAAAGACGCGCTTCAGTCCCGCAGAGATGGCCTCGGCACTCCCGATTCTGCGGTACTTGTCATCCTCCCCCTCAGCATGGAGCAGGTAGGATCTGTCCGGTGCCATATTGAACGGATCCGCCTCCAGCTTCCCCTTCAGCCCGGAGGTATCGACACTGTTATCCCATTTACGGGATTGACGAGGTCCGCCCCGTTTATATCCCGCCGCCCGATAGAGAGTTCTTGAAGCATCGTTGTAGAGAGCCGACCTGTGGTCAAGATTCTTGAACGGTGGCAACTTCAGTTTACCGACATGGATCTCGGGCGGGTTTCTATCCAGATTGACCAGATCACCATAGTCGCTGATGTCTGAACTTCCGGTCCCGGGGCCCACGTCACCCTCATTTTGACGCTGAACTCTGGCAGTCTGAACACTGGCAGTCTGAACTCTGGCCGTCTGCAGACGCCTGCCACCGTCGCCACCGGCCACTTTCCTGGAGACCCTCTCTCCTGTGAGCGCCGGACCAGCTGCCCCTTGCTGAATCGTGTGAGTCAGCTCATGCGCCAGCAGCCTCTTCCCAGGCGCCGACTCCGGATTGTACTGGCCTTCATTGAAGTAGATATCACTGCCCACCGTAAAGGCCCTGGCTCCCAGACCCTGATTCAGTTCAGTCGCTTCGCCTCCTGTATGGATAGTGACGTCGCTGAAGTCAGCCCCCATCTTGCTGCCCATCTCCCGTTGGACCGAAGGTTCAAGTGGCTGGCCACGCCCTCTTGATGAGGCAATTCGTTCAGCTACACCGGGCGAGGTTGTTCTTGGTTCACTACCCGAAGCTCCGGTAATTTTCATCTGAACCAGACCTTCATCCTCCACAGCTGATTTCATCTGAACCCACTCCTCTTCGTCTGCGACAGACTGCATCTGAATCGGATCATCCTCTTCAGCGACAGACTGCATCTGGACCATGTCATCCTCCGCCACAGCCGTCTGCATCTGAATTACACCCTCATCCTCCGCCACAGCCGACTGCATCTGAATCACATCCTCATCCTCCATGGCCGACTGCATCATCACACGGTCGGCAACTGCATCCGCCTCTCTCTCGAACTCATCGTCCGGCTTACCCACTTCCATTGCAGGCTGAATGGTCGGTTCAACCGAATCCCGGGAGCGCCCTGGCTTTGACTTCTCCTGTATCTGAAGGGGTGAAAACATGGCTTTTCAGATCGTTCTTCGATTCTTCTGGAACTCCCTCTTGATACCATTCATGATATCATCAAGGACAACTTCCCGGTTCTCTCTCTCCAGGGCGTTCAGCATACAGTGCTGAATCACATTGATGATTGTGCCTCCGGCGATCTCGTACTCCCTGGCAATCTTCTTAAGGTCGATCTCCTCTTTCAGAGTCACCCTGTCTCTGAACCCCTCCCTCCATAACTTCAGCCGCTCTGCTGCATCAGGAACCGGAAAATGGATCATCGACTGAAGCCGTCGTAAAAAAGCGTGATCGATATTGGGGAGGAGGTTCGAGGCAAGGATCATCAGCCCGTCGTGCTCCTCAATGCGCTGGAGCAGATAGGATACCTGCTGGTTGGCATACCGGTCATGGGCATCTTTTGTGCTGGTTCGGTTACCAAAGAGCGCATCCGCTTCATCAAAGAAGAGGATCCACTCCTTGTTCTCTGCACGATCAAATACTCTGGCCAGGTTTTTCTCTGTCTCCCCGATATATTTGGATACCGTCTGTGACAGATCTATCCGATAGACGTCCCGGCCGGTTTTTTTGCCCAAAAGAGATGCTGTCAGGGTCTTGCCGGTGCCCGGAGGCCCGTGAAACAGTGTTTTATACCCCGGCTTCAGGTACTTCTTCATGCCCCACTCCTCCATCAGGGTCTTCCTGTGCAGAATCCAGGTTTCGATCTCTCTGAGCTGATCCATCAGGTGCGCCGGGAGCACAAGATCACTCCAGTTCATCTCCGTAGTCAGCCGCCTGGCCGGAAACGCCGTTCCGAACGTTGGTTTTTGCACCTCTCCCAGTGTGAACCGATCCAGCAACTCCTTTGAAATATTCAGAGTGCCACTCAGAGCGGGTTCTCCTTTCGCCACCTCGTCCAGCCAGAGCAGGTTCATTTTCGAGAAGATGGGTGACGAGTTGAAAACCCGCTGAACATCAAAACGTCTCGCCAGATCTCTGCCTGCCAGAATGAAGAGTGCGGTCTCTCCGGTTGGCAGAAAGCCGCTGTGATGAGCTCCTTTTCGCCCGCCAAACTCGGTGAAGATCCTCTGCGTCTTCCTGTTTCTAGCCAGAAATACATCCAGGACCTCCGGCCGGATATGAGGCACCATGGCAAGGATCAGCATGAATCGCTCTGTAAACCCGAGGCCTCTCTCCTGGATAAACGTGCTGAAGAGAGATCCGCCTCTGTGTTCAGGAGGCTGAAGCTCGAATACATCACGGTACTCACACTCTTCACGGGCGTTCAGTCGGGAGCGGGTCTTCAGTATCTGTACAAACCACGCCAGCTCCTCCTCAATATCCTGCGCATTATATGTAAGCGTCTCTTTCATCTGTTGTTCACCGAGATTCATTCTACCACTCCACATGGATCAGCCATGGATTCCAGGGCAACTTGATCATCGAGATCCCCCACGGTAACTGGTCCAGAAGCACATCAAACGTATTCCGCTCAACGGTCACCTTCCAGCCTCCCGAAAATCCCTCTCTTCCGATCAGCCCGTCCCTCTGGAGAAAGGTGGTGCGAATCGCCTCCGGCGACGAACTTTTCAGAGCTCTCCACAGATGGAGAACATGGCTCATCAAGTTCTTGCACTCCTCCATCTCTGCCGAGGTGATCTCTATTCCTGAAGAAACAGGAAACTCCGGCTCCAGTCCACACATCAACTTGTTCAGCAACAGCTCCTCTTCCGGAGTCTCAAGCTTCCCGGCAGCCAGCCACTGCAGCAGATGAACCGCCCTCTGTTTCGACTCATCACTTACAAACTGTCTCTTCTCTGCCAGACCCAGTTGCGTGAAAAAGTGTGGCAGAAACGGATGAAGTATCACCAGTCCTGCATTCCTGGCAAATCCATCTTTGACAAGCGGAGCCGGTCCACTACGTTCGGCCGCCTGTCCCGCCAGCACGGATTGAACTTCCTTCCCAGGTCCTTTTCTCTGATCTTTTTCGCCACTGCTCCTCTGCAGATTATCTTTCGTAAAACCGCTCCTCCCGTCCCATCGTGCTACCGGCTCACCTGATAAAGGAGCAGCCTTCCCGGGACTACCGGCCTGTCTGTCCGACCTTCCTGTTTTACCGATCTCCTCCGGGGAATCTGCGGATGTATCACCGCCGGATCTCTTATCGGCCTCACTGCTGGACCCGTGTTTATCTGTTTTATCTTCAGAACCGGCACCCTCTTCTTCAGAACCGGCACCCCCCTCGGTATCTCTCCCATCACTGCCAGGATCGACAGAGAGGCTGTCCAGCCTGGACCTCTCGATCTCCAACAGAAGATCCTGCACGGCACCAGCAATCATCCGGCGCAGGTCCCGGTCAACCCCTGACCCTCCTGCGCCAGATCTTCTGACCGACCGGAGCAGTCTGTTCAATCGCGCCTCTGTATCAGCACTGCTTCCCCCGGCTCTGCCCAGACTACCTTCGATGACTTCCCGAACTGTACGTTGCAGCCACTCAGTGTCTGGAGCAGAGGCTGGCCTGACAGTGGGAAAAAGGGCATCCAATATTTGGGCCCAGACCTCCCTCCGGATCCGGGACCGCGTCCATGGAAGAGCCCCCGGTTCAAAAAGAGCTGTTACAAGACCCGGCACCAGATGCAGCAGTTGTTTAAAAGACTCTCTGTTCACCCTTCGGAATACTCGAGAGTCCACACACGCTGTCAAAGCTTCGACCACCATCTCGTCAGGGCACTGGCTTATAAACCGCTCTCTCTGAACCGCATGTTGCAGCTCCTCCTGCAGCACTGCTGCCACCACCTCTCTTGGTCCGGCCAGTACCTCACCGAAGATCTCTGAAAAAGTGGATGAGGTGTTCCATGGAAGCTGACCGGTCTTTAAAAACCAGGAGACCGCACGGATCTGTGAGTCAGCGCGGGTACTCAACAACACGTCCGGATCACCGGCTGCCGCTCCATACTCCCCCCGCCTCCTGTAGTCCGCCCTTGCTGTGGCAATGCGATCTCCCAGCTCCCGGAAGAGAGCCTCCTCCACCATGCCTGGAAGGTCACCTTCAAGCCGATCTGGCGAGATGCTGCCCAGATCCAGCTCGAGCCGATCGATCGTGAAGACCTCCCCATCACCGGACAGCTGGCCAAACAGCCGCTCCATGGCCGGAACCACCTTCTCACGGCAGATCTCACTGACCATCCCCTGCAGTGCCACCCCTTCAGTGCCAGGCTCGACCAGCTCGAGATCGATCACCAGCCTTTTGACGATATGTGTATGTGTAGACATCCGGTCAGCCGTTAATTAAAGATCGACCTCCTGCACCGTACCCCTGCTGTAGCCACCTTCCTATTGAAGAACCTTCCACAGCGCATTGATGGTCCTACTCCTGTTGGCTTCAGAGACCTCAATATTCAGCTTCTCCCCCAGTCTTCTCAGCGTCCGGTCACTCAGTCCGCTCAGTTCATCCATTGACAGAGGTTGCTCACTCGTACTCTCGACCAGCTTTTTCATCAGGTCTGCCTTTACCTCACTCTGAGTAGAGCCGATATCGCGTTCCTTCAGCACCTTTCTGATCTCATCGTTGGTCAGATCGCCATAGTAGACCTTGATGTCCTTCAGAGGTGAGACGGTGACCGTGCCGCTGCCCTCCGGTTCACCGGCTGCAATGGCTGTGTAGGTAAAGGTTTGCGAACTCTCTATCATCTGCTTCATCCGGATCAGCATCCCGTGCTTGATGATTTCTACTGACATCACATCGGCATTATGGAGGGTTTGATGGACCTGATAGCCCCGCTCCACAAGCTCTTTTGAGAACATTGCACGAAAGGAGTCCTCCCCGCTTCTCACGGCGAAGTAGAAATCCTCAAGCTTCATATATTGCTCCTTCTCCAGAGGTACAAATGTGATTCTGCCGCACCCTTTGAATGGTTCGGCGGGACTGGTCGCCGTGTAATCGATCGTGTACGGCTTCTCCGGTGTCTTGAGAATCTTGAAACTCATCTCCTCCCCGGCGTTCTTCATATCGAGGATGTCCGGATTATACTCCGGGTCATCAAACCTGAACTCTCTGGCCAGAATGGACTCCGGCATGACGACAGACACGGTCTGACCCTCCTGAACCTCAAAGGTGTAGTCTCCTGTCCTGATGCAGTAGTCACTGACGAGAACTGTCACCACGCCACTATCTGTCAGACCATTACTCAGATTCTGCAGCGTGTACCGGAACTTGAACAGTCCCGTCACATCCTCAGGCGGAGTGAACCGGACGCTCCGTCGGTCGTCGAGAATCACCATATCAGCCCTGCCTGAATCCTTATCAACCGGCTTCACCTCCTTGACAGCCAGGTTCAGAAAAGTCTTCCCATCACTCTCGCAGTACTCTCCCTCCAGATCGTAAAGGTCGTGATCATTTCCGGCCAGATCGATCACCACCGGTCTGTTCATGAATGTGAATCCGTAATCGGGCCGTGCAAACGGAGCTACCTGGATCTTCTCTCTCGCCTCGGCATCATCACAAACAGGCAGCCTCAGATCACGATCACCACACAAGCGATACGGCAGGGCAAAGTCACCAATGACACGCTGCGGCCTCCCCTCCACCTCACCGTAAAGCAGGACAAAAGTGCCACCCTCCGGTACTCCGGCCATATGGTTCAGACCCGGATGCTCCTCAAGAAGTTGCGAAAACGTCCGTGTACGACTCTCCAGATGTTTCCGGTGGTAAAACTCGCGTCGGCGGTAAGCGTAGTAGATGCGGTACAACGGATGAAAGAAGAGGACATCCAGGATCTGGTAGAGAAGTCGTGAAGCAAGGGAGACCATCTCCTGAAACAGATTATCCCCACTCTCCCCGTCGATTTCGTAGGCCAGATCTGCAATTCCCCGAAGATCCACCTCCTCCAGAAGCCTGTCGAAGACAAACTCGATGGCTGCAGCGTACCCGTCTTTCAACTCCTCAAACCGCTCGATGAAATCGCGGATACAGGTGGGAAGGTTCAGACAAAGAAACTCAATAACATGTTTATACACCTGTTCAAGCATCTCGTGCCACTCCCCGGGAACAGGTGGCCTGAAATCCTTATCTCTCCTCCTCATGGCCTCTTCATAACGCCGATAGAGTTCCCATGCATAGAGGTCGCTTTTCAGGAATCCGCTCAGCTTATAGCGAAAGGTGGTGTAGTCCTCATGCAGATCGTGGAACCCCGAGTCATAGTCGATATCTGTGACATCAAGAGGGGCTGACCCTGAGTTCACCCGGACCGCTTCCAGACCGACCGGCAGATTATACGCTCTGATTCTCTGATCCAGTTCGTCCATCACCTCGCTGCAGGGCTTGCCCAGACACCCCTCGATCCTGAAAAAGTTGTACCGGTCCAGATCGTAGTGAAGCGGTCCGGTCACGGGTGTGAGATCGCCCGCCCCCCCACCAGCTTCATCACTCCGGTTGTTCTCATAGGCGGGTACGCTTCCCTCAGCGGCACATCGTCTCGCCAGGTTGTGGTCCCATAGCGTCTCCAGGCTCTTCCCGTCCCCGTTTCCGGCGATCCCCGTATAGTAGAAGGGGATAGATCTTCGGGAGAGGAGGGCCCCCTTCTCGATGCTCGGAGTGATGCGCAGCGGAAAGTTTTCAGGTCTCCTTGCAACGGCCGTATCGAACCGGTTCATCATGGTGACAGCGCGGGCAAACAGGGATCGGGTTTTCGAGAGCAGCTGACGCTGGCTGCTGTAGACCGGTGTCTGTATGAACTGCTGACGATAGGGGGAGGGCTTGCAGGAGTCTGTGATCTCGCCGAGAATCAGATGTTTCGGGAACAGTCCACTATCCGGGCTGCACTCGGTCAACAGATCGAATGAGACCTCACGAAACTCCTGGTAGGCCAGAGTCAGATCCCTGATAAAGTCGTAGTAGTACTGGATGCCGAGCCGGTCCGTCACCTCCTCTTTAAAAGCACGCTCCCACGCCTCTCTTTGCTGTGCGCCACTGTCAAATGGATTCTCATCATATGTAGAGTTCAGCACCGGTTCAAAAGCGTTATAAGCCCTTCTCCAGTGGGTGAGAATGGCATCAACCGGATTGTTCTCCTCAGAGAAGAGCACATCAGCATAGACCTCAGTGATTCTTCCCGCTGTGCTATACGCCCCTGCAGGAGGTGTGAACCGGGCTTTTTTCAGAGCATAGTCTTCAAGTTCAAATCGCTTCGCAAAGTGTGTCATCTCCCGGTTTCCGGTCTTCTCCAGAACCTTCTCGAGATCATCGATATCGATCAGCAATTTGCGGACCGTGAGTCTCCTCTCCACGCCAATTTCATCGCACCCCCTGCTGAGGCATGACTTCAGCTTTCTGTCATGGATCTCGAGAAAGAGTACCACCACTTTTCGCTTCAGATCCATCGTTTCAAGCGGGAGTATCTCCTCCTCGCTCTCCTCATCCTCAAAATCCTCCGAGAGCAGCTCCCACAGCTCAACATTCTGCTCCCCGGTTTCGTCATCCTGGAAAGGTGCATAGTCGAGATAGGTACCGAACTTGTATGAGCGATACTGCGTCACGATACACTCAGGTAGTCGGAGCAGATCTCCTTCGGATGTGATCCCCAGACCTTCCGAGATCCGGATGGCATTTTTTTCTGCTGAATCCGGTGTCACCTCAAGGCCGCAGACGATCCCGATACCGATCAGTCCGGTGCGGGTCATTCGCTCCTGCTCCTCAAGATAGGAGACCATCTTGTTGAGCTGGGAGTGGGTCAGCACCTGGTTTTTCTCAAAAAGCGGATAGGTACGATGAGCTTGTGTTATCATGTGATCGCGATTATGCGCTTCCCGAAATTATGCGCTTCCTAAAATTGAGTTGTTTAGGATCATGGCCTCCTCCAGCGTGTCCGACTCCTCATAATCGTGCAGGCGTCCGACCGGATAGACATTGCGAAGCTGATCCATCATGGTGATCAGGTCTTCAAGTGCTGCTGACAGGGCGGACCGGTCCGGTTCAGTCCTCGACCGCTCAAGCAACCACCGCTTGTAACAGCTCTCGAACTGCCTCATCTGCCTGTTACTGATCCAGCATATCTTCAGAAATACGTGAGCAGGAGCCTCTTCCCGGATCCTCCGTTCAAAATATTTGCGGAAGTCCATATTGCTGAACCGTCCCTGCCAGTAGGGCAACACCACGGTGGCGATATAGCTGTAGGGGTCGGTAAGCTGGCAGTGACTGCACTCAGGATCGAGGTAGATCGGCATCAGCGGATCCCGAATCTTTGCCGGCTCCGGGTCTCCGCCCGTGCCTGCTCCTTCCGGCAGGACATCCGGTTCAGATACATCCGGTTCAG
>Ga0209487_1003425_pt1 | contig 12465 bp, 11 predicted proteins | sample Poulit2012_FD_187524 | JGI IMG/M metagenome (GOLD analysis project Ga0209487, IMG submission 187524) | Agricultural soil microbial communities from Georgia to study Nitrogen management - Poultry litter 2012 (SPAdes) (version 2) | ecosystem: Environmental > Terrestrial > Soil > Agricultural land... | reverse complement strand
AGCCAGCAGCTGCTGGACAGCTCGCGCGACGCCATTGCCTACGTGCAGGATGGTCTCTACCTCTACGCCAACGAATCCTTCGCCGAGCTTTTTGGCTACGCCGACCGGGACGATATCGACTGTTTGCCCATTATGGATATGGTCGATGATAAAGACCAAAGCCGCCTGAAAAACTTTCTCAAGGATTTTAACTTTAAAGGCGAAGAGGCTGAGAGCACGACGCTGCAGTTTACCGGCGTAAAGCAAGACGGCGGCACCACACCAATTAGCCTGGAAGTGGCCCGCGCCACATTTGATGAAGAGCCCTGCATTCAGTTTTTAGCGCGCGCCAACCAGGCCGTGGGACAAAGCGAAGAGCTGGTCGCGCAGATGAAAGAAATGAAATGGCGCGACCTCGCCACAGGCTTGTACAACCGCCAGTACCTGGTAGAGCGATTGGACAAGCTGGTGGGTGCGGAGATGACCAGCGAGCACGAATCCAGCTTGTTATACATCGATATCGATCACTACGCAGAGCGAGTTCAAGCCAGCTTTGGCGTCGCGGGTGCCGACCTGGCCCTGGCCGATTTGGCAGGGCTACTGCGCGAGCAGGTCCAGGAAGGCGAAATTCTGGCTCGTTTTGGGGACACCGCTTTTACCATCCTGATCCCCAGGATTACCGCCGATGCCGCCATTCAGAGAGCGGAAAGTCTGTGCAAAACCATCGAGGACCACATCGTCGATGTGAACCACAAAACCCTGCAGCTGACCGCCAGCATCGGGCTTTCACTGATCAGCGAAACCACCACCAGCGCCGAGGCGGCCATTGACCAAGCGGTCGAGGCCATGGAAAAAGCCCGCGCTGAACAAGATGGCAACGCCGCCCGGCTCTATGAGCCGGAAATGAGCGACGATGAACGACAAGAGCGCGATATCGCCGCCGATGTGCAGCACGCGCTGGAAAGTGATCGGTTCCGTTTGCTGTTTCAACCGATTATCAGCCTGCGTGGCTCGGAAGATGAACACTATGAGGTGCTGCTGCGCATGCTCAATGCGCAGGACGAAGAGGTCTCGCCCAGTGAGTTTTTAGAGACGGCGAACCGAATGGGCGTGGGCAATAAAATTGATCGATGGGTGATTTTGGAATCCATCAAACAACTGTCCCAGCATCGCGCGAAAGGCAACAACAACACCAAGCTGATCATCAACTTAAGCCGCGATTCTCTATGCGACGAATCGCTGCCGCCATGGCTTGGCGTAGCGTTCAAAGCCGCCAAACTGCCCAGTGACAGCATTATTTTTCAGGCCAACGAGGTGGACATTACCAACCACCTGAATGCCGCCAAAGCGTTTGCCCAAGCTCTCAACAAGCTCAACACCAAAATGGCAATCAGTGGGTTTGGCTGCTCCCTCAACCCCTTCAACGTGTTCAAGCACGTACCGCTGGATTTCGTAAAAGTGGACGGCTCGTTCACCCAAGATATTCAGGACAATAACGAAAAGCCCGAAACGCTGATCAACCTGATCAAGGACTTGCACGCGGAGAACGTCAGCACGGTTGTGCCCTTCGTGGAGAACGCCAGCGTCCTGGCCACACTGTGGCAAGCCGGCGTGCACTATATTCAGGGCTACTACCTACAAGAGCCCAGCGCGAACATGAATTACGATTTCAATATGGAAAGCTAAGCCAAGTTAAGAAAGGCTAAGCAGGACCATAAGCCGATACATCCGCTGCCTATTAAGGCAGCCGGTCACGATCGCGCAAACCCAGCAAATACAAAATGGCATCCAGCCCGAGGGTTGAAATGGCGTGCTCCGCCGAGGCTTTGACCAAAGGTTTGGCTCGAAAGGCAATTCCCAGGCCGGCCACGTTCAGCATCGGCAGATCGTTAGCACCGTCACCCACCGCGATTACCTGCTCCAGCGCAATGCCTTCCTGCTCCGCCAGCATCGCCAGTAATTGAGCCTTGCGTTCACCATCCACCACAGGCCCGACCACTCGCCCGGTCACCTTGCCATTTTCGGTTTCCAGCTGGTTGGCGTATACGTAATCGATTCCCAAGCGCTGCTGAATATAGCGCCCAAAATACTCGAAGCCGCCGGAGAGAATCGCGGTTTTATAGCCGAGGCTTTTTAGCGCTGCCAGCAGCTTCTCAGCGCCTTCAGTCAGGCGAAGATTTTTGGCGATCTCAGCCAAAACCGATTCATCCAGACCCCGCAGCAGCGCCAGACGCTGCGCAAAACTCTCTTTGAAATCCAGCTCGCCGCGCATGGCCGCCTCGGTGATGGCCACCACCTGATCGCCCACCCCGGCCGCTTTGGCCAGTTCGTCGATCACCTCGGCCTCGATCAACGTCGAGTCCATATCAAAACACACCAAACGGCGGTTACGCCGGTAAATGGTGTCTTTCTGGAAGGCGATATCCACTTCCAAACGAGTAGACAGCTCCATGAAATCCGCGCGTAACTGACGGGTATCCTGAGGCATGCCACGGACGGAAAATTCCACGCAGGCGTTGCTATGGGTATCGAGCGATTCCAGCGGCACACGCCCAGACAGACGGTTGATGTGGTCGATATTCAACCCGTGTTTAACGGTGACCGCCGTCAGCTGAGCGATCTGTTCCGCGGTGACCTGGCGCGACAGTAGCGTCACGATATGGCGGGGCTTGCCTTGCTGCTGCACCCAGTTGTGATAACGCTCCCGGCTGATGCTCTCAAACCGAACCCGCACCTCCAATCCCGCCAGCGTTTGCCGAATTTCCTCCTGCAACGCCGCGCCAGCAATTTGTCCGCCATCCAGCGCCACCAACATGCCCAGAGCCAGATTATCGTGAATCACGGCCTGGCCAATATCGAGAACGCTGGCCCCGTAGTTGGCCAGCAAACCGGTAATAGCCGAAGTGACACCTGGCTTGTCGTCACCGAACACGTTAATCAGCAGAATATCTTTCACACGGACTCACTTATCGAAACGCCGCCCGCCGCAAGCGCGGACAAGAGCGATAGCGATGGTTGAATTGATGATAAAGAACAGTCGAACAAAACGGCGAATAAAAACCGCGCCATTATACCGGTTCCTGCCTCGGCGCGCTTATTTACGCTAGAATGGCGGCACTTTACGGATAGAGCACAAGAAAAGGATACCCTTTCAGCCTCTACCCAAATGATACCGGCGCCCCGCGCCAACTACCCGTACCAGTTACCCATTGGATGTCCCATGTCGTTTCTGCATCGTTTGACCGCACGCCCACTTGTGCCCTTATGCAGCGCGTTAATTGCCATACTGGGCATTCTGGCCGGTGTGCTGTACTGGCATCACAGCCTGCGAAACCAGGAAGTGTACCTGGCGCACTTTGGCCAGGCCCTGGCGAGCCATGCGGCCCGTCAGGCGGTCAACCCGACCCTGAACCAGGATTTGATCAGTCTTCAGGTCATCCTGCAGGAGTTGACCCGTCACCCCCACATCGCCGGGGCCACCATTCACGATGTCGAACAACAACTGCTGGTACAAAGCGGTTTTTCAGAGGACGACTCGGTAAGCCACAGCGCCCCCATCGCGTTGCACAACAATGTGGCGGGCTATTTACGCATCACCACGGCGCCACCGTCGCTGAGCAGCCAGGATTGGCGATTTTTCGGTTTATGGTCACTTCTCGTGCTTCTGGCGATGACCGTACCCTGGATGCCTGACACGCTAAGCCGATGGCGCCGCGCCGCACCGGACGCGCCGGCAGCCCCTGAGTCCGCCTTGGCGGAAACACCCCCAGGCGATCCAGTCACCGTGCGCTTGGTTCTGGAGATCCGCAACTTGCCCTTACTGCACCAACAACTGAATCTCGATAGTTTCAGCCAAGTGGTAACCTATTTCGAAGAGCAGCTTCAAGGTGTACTGACGCTTTACGGAGGCCGCCGAAGTGCGCTTGCGCAGCATTGGCTGCTGCTGGATTTTGAAGGCTATGACCGCAGCGACTGTGCTGTACGCGCCCTTTGCAGCGCCTGGCTACTGGCGGAGTTAACACGCACCAACCCCGGCCCCAAGCTGCGACTGCGGGCTCACGCTTTCTCCCTAAGCGATCAACCCACCAGCCTGCTGGAAGAGCTTAGCGAACAGCTGGGCGACGGCAACCCGACCATGGACGGCATCTCCCTTGCCGGCGAGTTATTGGATGAGGCTGTGCAAGAGCATCTGCATCTGGATCCGGATTCGGGCCGTCTTCTAGATATCCAACCCTCTTACAAAGACCTGCTGCAAAAGCAACAAAAGCAATTGCAGCAGTTCACTGTCGCCGACAACGCCTGATCGGGTATACCGCTCAGGCTGCACGAGCCCGGCAAGGTGGGTACACTTGACCCTATTCGACAAATAAAAGAGACCGGTATGCACCTTCACATTCTCGGAATTTGTGGCACCTTCATGGGCAGCTTGGCGCTGCTGGCGAAAGAGCTGGGACATACCGTCACCGGCAGCGATGCCAACGTCTACCCACCCATGAGCACCCAACTGGCAGAGGCTGGCATTGAGCTAATGTCCGGCTACGAGCCCGAACATCTGCAACCGGCGCCGGATTTGGTCATCGTGGGCAACGCGCTCAGTCGCGGCAATCCGGCTGTGGAGTATCTGCTCAACCAAGGCTTGCCCTACACCTCGGGCCCTCAATGGCTGTGCGAACAGGTGTTGCCGGGCAAGTGGGTACTGGCGGTGGCCGGTACGCACGGCAAAACCACCACTGCCAGTATGCTTGCCTGGATTCTGGAGTTTGCCGGTATGGCGCCGGGGTTTTTGATAGGCGGAGTGACACAAAACTTTCCCCAATCCGCGCGGTTAGGCGAGACGCCGTTTTTTGTGGTGGAGGCGGATGAGTACGACAGTGCGTTTTTTGATAAGCGCGCCAAGTTTGTCCATTACCGGCCCCGCACGCTAATTGTGAATAATCTGGAATTCGATCACGCGGATATTTTCCCCGACCTGGCGGCCATTCAACGCCAGTTTCACCACTTGGTGCGCACCGTGCCCAGCGAGGGGTTGATTATCAACCCCGAGGCCGACGCAGCCGTGGAGCAAACCCTGGCCATGGGCTGCTGGACCCCCCGGGACACCTTTGCCCTGGCCGACACCGACGCACCCTGGCAAGCTCGATTGATCAACGCCGACGGTGGCCATTTCGAGCTGCTGCACAATGGCCAACCTCTGGCCGAAGTAGAGTGGGCTCTTAGCGGCGAACACAATGTGCACAATGCCCTGGCCGCTGTGCTGGCGGCTCGCCATGTGGGCGTGAGTCCCCCCATCGCTGCCCAGGCTTTGTCTCAGTTCGGTGGCGTCAAGCGGCGCATGGAGTGCCTTGCGGACATCCACGGTGTGCGGGTATACGACGATTTCGCCCACCATCCCACCGCCATTGAAACCACTTTAGCGGGACTGCGTGCCAAGGTGGGGACTGAAAAGATCATCGCCCTGATTGAGCCTCGCTCCAACACCATGCGCATGGGCGTGCATCGGGACCGGCTCCATCATGCCTGCGCCGATGCCGACGCGGTGTTTTGGTATCAGCCACACGAGGCGGAGTGGGATATGGCGGAAACCGTGGCGCACAGCCCGGTTCCGGCCAAGCTGATGCGTAGCATAGACGAGCTGATTCACGGGGCCCTGACCCTGGCCGAACCCAACAGCCACTTGGTGATTATGAGCAATGGCGGCTTCGACGGTTTGCACCAGAAACTCGTCGACCAATTGCGCCGCCACACGCTTTAACTGACCACACCGTTTATTCACTCCATGACCGGAGAGCACCATGGAAACACTACGTACCGTGACCCTGGCCATGACTGGCGCATCAGGCGCTCAGTATGGACTTCGCCTGTTACAGTGCTTATTGGCCGCTGACTGTCGGGTGTATCTGCTGTTATCCAATGCCGCACAAGTGGTGATTCGCACCGAGACCAACCTGGAGCTGCCGGATGAGCTGGAAGATCAGCAGGCACTGCTCGCCCAGCGCTACGGCGCCGACGACGATCAGTTAATTCTGTTCGGCCGCGAGGACTGGTTTTCCCCCGTGGCATCCGGCTCCAGCTCGCCCAGCTCCATGGTCATCTGCCCAGCCAGCGGCGGCTGTCTGTCCGCCATCGCCCACGGCGCCAGCAACAACCTCATCGAGCGGGCTGCAGATGTGGCCCTGAAGGAACGCCGCCAGCTGATTGTGGTGCCCCGGGAAGCGCCCTATTCCGCGCTGCACCTGGAGAACATGCTCACCTTAACTCGCATGGGTGCCGTGGTTGTGCCCGCCAGCCCCGGCTTTTATATGCAACCCACCACCATTGAAGAGGTGGTGGACTTTATTGTGGCGCGCATTCTCGATCAGTTGGGTATTGAGCAGGACCTGATGCCCCGATGGGGCGAGGATTGACGCAGCGCGGCGTCCACTGAAGCAAGACGTCGAAGGCTGACCGGCTGGTTTAGCCGGTCTCCTCAGTCTGCGCGCGCACCCTCTCCCACCAGTACATCGTTTGTTTTCTCGCTGGGCCCCACCGGTAGCCGCCCAACGCACCGCTTTTTTGTATTACCCGATGACATGGAATCACAAAGGCCACGGGGTTGGCCGCCACCGCGCTCGCCACGGCGCGGCTGGCGGTTGGGCGGCCGAGCCCCGCAGCCAAACCGGAATAGCTGACCACCGCTCCCGGCGGTATACGCAACAGGGCACGCCAGACCATGACCTGAAAGTTGCTCCCGGATACATGCAGCGATAGCGGTTTGTGCTCCGTCCCTGGTGGGACAAACATCTGACTCGCCAACGGGGCCGTGACCGAAGCGTCCTCGGACACCTCGGCCAATGGCCAGTGCGCTTTCAGATCGGCCAGCGTCTGCTCCAGCGGGACGTAGTCTAAAAACGCGGCCCGACAGATGCCTCGAGCCGTGGCGGCCACAAATATCCGGCCGAAGGGCGTCAGGTGCGTACCGTACACAATATTCAGTCCTTGCCCTCGGCTCCGATGCTCACCGGGGGTGACCGCTTCGAGCGTGACATAGTGGTCGTACAGGCGCGAGCCGCTGCTCAATCCCAGTTCCTGGCTGACATCGAGCAAGGATCCGGGCTCCAGCAGCAAAGGCTTGCTGCGCTCAAGGGTTACTGTTTGCAGAAAACGTTTGGGCGTAACCCCCACCCAGCGGCTGAACAGCCGCTGGAAATGCCATGGGCTCAGGTGCACATGCTCCGCGATCTGGGCCAGACTCGGCTGTTCATCGGCTCGCTCCACCACAAAAGTGATGGCCTTGGCCATGCGCTCGTAATCGGACATTGTGGACATGATGGGTACCGCTACAAACTGGGTCAGGCATGCCGGGTTCACCGCGCAAGCTCCCTCTGCATCGCGCAAGCTCCCGTTGCAATAAGGTATGAGAATAATGACGGGAATACCGCCTGGAGGCGACCCGAATCTTGCGCTATCGCGCCCGCGCCCGGCCGTAGTTCACGAGCGGGCGCACTGAGCGATTAAACGTAGCGCTTGACCAGCGCCCGGGTCTTTTCCAGAGCGCCGCGGTTATTCTCCGTAACGGTCAACGCTGCCTGCCCCCGCCGCCGTCGCAGCTCCGGGTCTTGGATCAATTCCGCCAGCTGTTCAGCCAGTTGCGCTGGTGTATCCGTCAATACCAGAGCGCCGGCATCCACCAGCAGGCGTGACATTTCGGCAAAATTAAACTGGCTGGAGCCGCTTAACAGGGGCAAGCCCCACGCCGCGGGCTCCACCAAATTGTGGCCACCGTTAGGCACCAGACTGCCACCCACAAACGCCATATCGCTGGCGCCAAAAAACAGCAGCAGCTCCCCCATGGTATCGCCCACCACCACCTGGGTTTGAGCGTCCACCGGCTCTTGCCGGCTGCGCCGCACAGTCACCAGATTCCGGCGCCGGCACAGCGCCGCCACCGTGTCGAAGCGCTCCGGATGACGCGGTACCAATACCAGCAACGGCGGCGTCTCCACTTTCTGAATGAGCTGCTGGTAGGCGTCCAGAATGGGCTCATCTTCACCCTGATGGGTGCTGGCCACCACCCACACCAACCGTTCACTGCCCTGAACCCATTGCTCCCGCAGAGCCGCAGCACGGGTCCGCATACCCTCGTCCAGGGTCAAGTCAAATTTGATATTGCCGGTGAGCTCGCACGCCTCGGGCGGCAGTCCCAATGCTTGGAAACGCTCCGCATCGGCCTGTCCTTGCACTCCAGCCACGCTCAGGCGCTGCAACATCGGGCGCGTCAAACCCGAAAAACGCTGATAACCCCGGGCGGATTTGGCCGAGAGGCGGCCATTGATGAGCAGCACCGGGATTTCCCTCTTGGCGCAGGCGGCAATGGTGTTAGGCCAGAGCTCCGTTTCCATAATCAGTAACAGGCTCGGCTGGGTGCGTCGAAGAAAGCGAGCCACACAGTCCGGCAAGTCGTACGGCGCGTACACATGCCATACCCGATCTCCCAATGCCGCCCGCACCCGCTCAGAGCCGGTGGGCGTGGTGGTGGTGATGACCAGTTGAACGTCCGGGTCCTGCAACAGACTACGCACCAGCGGCAGTGCGCCTAAAAATTCACCCACAGATACCGTATGCAGCCAAATAACCGTGCTTCGGGTTTCCAGCGTCGGCACCCAGCCGAAGCGCTCGCCCCAACGGTCCGCGTAATCCGGCGCGCGCAAAGCCCGCCATAACAGACGCACCAGCACCAAAGGCGTAGCCAAGTAAAGAATCAAACTGTAAACAAAACGCATAGCAAGCTTTCTCGGGGAAAATCAGCGGCGCACAGGATACCATTGCCGCGCGCTCAACGCTGCGGGTCGAATGCACCTTTTGGGCTGTAAAAGTACAGGCTTGTGCAAATCCGGGGCGCTAAACACGCCGTTCGGGCGGGCCTCGACAGGCGGAGCCGGGCGATACGCTGGTACAATGGCGGCTTTTGTCGCAACTGGTGTCCCAATGGCGTCTACCCTCCCCGTGATTGAGCTGGACCTGGTCGTCGTCGGTGGCGGCGTGGCCGGACTATGGCTAATTAACCGTCTGCGAAGCGCAGGCTATGACGCCGTGCTACTGGAGTCCCGCGCCCTCGGCGGTGAGCAAAGCATGGCCTCACAAGGGATGATTCACGGCGGCATCAAATACGGTTTGAGTGGTCAGCTGGGCGCCGCATCCCAGGCCCTGGCGGAAATGCCCGAACGCTGGCGCCGCTGCCTTAGCGGCAACGGTGAGGTGGACTTACGCCACACCAACGCTTTGAGTGAGCCCCTGTGCCTGTGGTCGACCGGGGGGCTGGGCGCCCGGGTACAGACTATGCTCGCCAGCCGAGCGCTGCGGGGACGCAACCAACGTTTAATTGATGACCAGAGGCCTCAGCCGCTGAACCATCCGCAATTTCGCGGCGCCGTATACGCGCTCTCCGATCTGCTGCTGGATATACCCAGCCTGGTCGCTAATCTAAGCTCCAACGCTCACGGCGCCCTGTTGCGGCCCACGAACATACGGTTGAAGCGGGACCATAACGGTGACGTCAGTATGGAGCTGGAGACTCCAGCGGGCTTACAGGAAGTACGCGCACGCCGGTTCATTTTTACCGCCGGCCAAGGCAACGCCGATTTATTGAGCCAGCTCGGCCTGACCCAGCCCGCCATGCAGACTCGGCCCCTGCGCCAACTGATGGTTAAGAGCCGCCACCTTCGGCCCCTGTTTGGCCATTGCCTTGGCAAAGGCAGCCGGCCGCGCCTGACCGTGTCCAGCCACCGGGCCTGCGATGGGGACTGGATATGGTACCTGGGCGGCGAACTGGCGGAAACGGGCGCACAGCTATCACACACCGAGCTGGTGACCCAGGGACAGGCTGAGCTGGCTCAGTTGTTTCCCTGGCTGGACTGGCAGCAGGCGCAGTGGCGCAGCCTGTTTGTTCAGCGAGCCGAGCCCCTTCAAAACAACACGCAGCGCCCTGAGGGCGCGAGCCTGCAGTCTGTACCGGAATGTAACAAGCTGTTGGTGGGCTGGCCCACTAAGCTCACACTGGCGCCCCACTTAGCGGATCTGGCTCTGGCCGAGGTCAGGCGAGCGGAAATACTGCCCACCGGCACCGCCGGGTGCCGAGCGTTAAACACACATTTGCCGGTGCCGCCGCTGGCCGATGCGCCCTGGCAAACGGCCTTCGAGGAGGCGAAATGACACTCTTACCATTTCAACGGCCGTTGGGCCGTACCGGGCTGATGGTCAGCCCCATTGGCTTGGGAACCGTGAAGCTGGGCCGCAACCAAGGGCTAAAACACCCGCAACCTTTTGAACTCCCCAGTCGTAAAGAAGCCGAATATCTATTGGATTGCGCACACGATCTGGGAATTAACTTCATCGATACCGCCGCCGCTTACGGCAGCAGCGAAGCCCGTCTGGGAGAACTCTTGCAGGGCCGCCAGCAGGATTGGATTGTCTGCACCAAGGCCGGGGAGGAGTTCGAAGCGGGCCAGTCCCGCTTCGATTTTACCCCTGAACATATGCGCGCCAGTGTCGAGCGCAGCCTGCGGCGCCTGCGCCGTGACTATCTGGACTTGGTGCTGATACACTCCGACGGCAATGACGAGGACCTGTTGCATCGTTACGGCACCGTGCAGGCACTGGCGGAGCTCAAACAAGAGGGCTTAATTCGCGCCTGCGGCGTGTCGTCCAAAACACTGGACGGCGGGCTGCTTCTAGCGCAATATGCCGATGCGTTGATGGTGGCGTGCAATCCGCACGAGCGCGATCAGATTCCAGTGATCGAGGCCTGCCAAAGCCTGGGTACTGGTGTTCTCATCAAGAAAGCTCTGGCCAGTGGCCACCTGTGCACCGATGCGCCCGAGGATACAGACCCCGTGCAAACCAGCTTGAACTTTCTTTTCGCTCAGCCCGGTGTAGACAGTGTCGTAATCGGCACCCTCAACCCGACGCACTTGCGCGACAACGTGGCCAAGGCCCTGGTGGCGCTCGAAAGCAAACCATAACTGATGTGACCCGATTATGACCGCCGACGAACTTCTTGACGCCGTTGCCTGGGATGAGCGCGGGCTCGCACCGGCTATCGCCCAAGACGCCCACAGTGGGCGCATTCTGATGCTGGCATGGATGAATCGCGAGGCCCTGGCCCTGAGCCTGAGTGAAGGCCGGGCAATTTATTGGTCCCGCTCACGCCAGGCATTGTGGCGCAAGGGCGAGCAGTCGGGCCATGTGCAGGAGCTTAAAGAGGTGCAACTGGATTGCGATTCCGATGCCATCGTGCTTCAGGTGGAGCAGTTAGGCGGAATCGCCTGTCACACAGGGCGCGAATCCTGTTTTTATCGGGTGGCACACAACGGCCAGTGGCAGACCGTTGAGCCGGTATTAAAAGACCCCGAAGAGATCTACTGAAACGGCGTAATCATGGATATATTGAGCGAATTGACGCGCGTACTTGAAGCGCGCAAAAATCACCCGGATGCCGACAGCTCTTATGTGGCCAGCCTGCATCAAAAGGGTTTAAACAAGATTTTAGAAAAAGTGGGCGAGGAGGCAACCGAAACGATCCTTGCCGCCAAGGACGCGCAAACCAGCGGCGACCACCGGCAACTGATTGCCGAAACCGCCGACCTTTGGTTTCACAGCCTGGTGATGCTTTCTCATTTAGGGGAAAACGCCGAGGCGGTATTGGATGAATTGGCTCGTCGCTTCGGTATTTCCGGGCACGAGGAAAAAGCGACGCGCAAACCCTAATGGTTGCGCCCGTTGCCTTTTAATTTTTACAGTTGAGGAACCGTCATGGGTATCAGTGGCATTAGCATTTGGCAACTTCTTATTATTCTGGCCATCGTGGTCATGCTGTTCGGCACCAAGCGTCTGCGCAATATCGGCACCGATTTGGGCTCCGCCATCAAGGGCTTTAAAAAATCCGTCGCCGATGACGAACCCGAGCAGCCAGAAGAGACTAAAAGCATCGACGAGTCCAATGACGCCACCGTAAAGGCGGAAGCGGCCGAGAAAGAAAAAGACGCTCAGCATTAAGTGTTAACAGTGATAATCGGCGTGGGCCAGACTCCGTTATAGGATTCTGGCGCATGGGTCGCTGGTCGTGAAGCGGGTTATACTTAGCGGATTATCTCACTAGCGTTCTACGCACTCCAGTTACGGCCATGACAGCGAAGGTATTTGCGTGTTCGACATAGGCTTTTTTGAAATTCTTGTGATCGCTATCATCGCGCTGGTGGTCATCGGGCCCGAACGCATGCCCGAAACCGTCCGTGCCGTGGGCCTATGGATAGGCCGCTTGAAGCGCAGCTTGCGCGATACCCGCAATGAAATCGAGCGGCAGATTGGCGCGGATGAAATTCGCCGCCAGCTGCACAACGAAGAAGTGATGCGCAGCCTGGAAAAAACTCGTCAACAGCTCGAAGGTGCCATTGACGAGGGGGTTATCACCCCACCAAAAACCAACCCCAAGCGGCCCTACGAACCAGAAGA
>Ga0209487_1003424_pt1 | contig 12469 bp, 12 predicted proteins | sample Poulit2012_FD_187524 | JGI IMG/M metagenome (GOLD analysis project Ga0209487, IMG submission 187524) | Agricultural soil microbial communities from Georgia to study Nitrogen management - Poultry litter 2012 (SPAdes) (version 2) | ecosystem: Environmental > Terrestrial > Soil > Agricultural land... | reverse complement strand
CAATTAATTCATCAAATGAAACATATTTAGAACCTAATTTTGTTTCTTTAACGTTTGGATCATTGTGCTGCAAGTTAACATTAAATGGTGTTAATCTTTCTGCAACTAATTGACCAATACGACCAAAACCAAAGATACCAATCGTCTTACCTTCAATATCGTGAGCATGGTTACCTACTTTTGGTAAGTTCCATTCTCCTTCAATCGCTTGACGATGACCTTCTTGGAAGTTTCTTAAGAGAATTAACATGTTCATAACAACTTGTTCAGCAACACTTACTTGGTTACTACCTGTTATTTCTACTACTTCTATATTGTGTTCTACTGCTGCATCTAAATCAACGTGGTCTGAACCAACACCTGCAGTTATTGCTAGTTTTAAGTTAGGTGCTTTTTCAACTCGTTCTTTTGTTATATATGCCGGTAAAAATGGTGAACTAATAATAACGTCCATATCACTTAAATGTTCGTCAACATCATCATCTGAATCAAGAATCACTAACTCATGATCTGTATTCTTTAAAAATGATGGTAAATCAAGTGCATGTTACGTGTTTAAAAGTTGATTCTTATTTTCTTCTTGAACGTCAGGAAATACTGCTACTACTTTCATAAATCCTAACCCCCTTATAATAAATGAAATACTTTTAATGATTGTTAACTCGTAACAAATCATTGTATCTTTAATCATCTCGTATTATCAGAATATTGTCAATCGTTCAAAAGTATTAAACAACAAACAAGTATTCTAAGAATGAAAAACTCTTTAATGATGTATTTGTAATCGAACATAAAAGCTAATATGATAATTAATAACGAGATTTGAAATTTAATCTGCTTTCTTAAATTAAGGAGGTAATCTATATGCAGATGTACTATTGTCACGTTTGTGGTACAAAACTTACGACTCAATATCTCAAAGGTGAAGGCACGATTCCATTCTGCCCTCACTGTGATGCATTGAGATTTCCTGTGTATAGCACAGCAACAAGTATGATTGTTTTCAATCAAAATAAAGATAAAATTCTTCTCATCCAACAACATAATCGTAATGAATATATTCTTGTTGCAGGTTATATTGATAAAGGCGAAAATGCTGAAGAAACTGTAAAGCGAGAAGTGTTTGAGGAATTAGGGATTGAAGTTTCAGAATTACATTATAATAAAAGTGAATATTTCAAAAATAGTAATACATTAATGCTTAATTTTGTTTGTACTGTCTCAGAAGAAGATACAATTGACTTATCACCTGAAGTCGACCATGCAAAGTGGTTTTCAATCGATCAAGCAAAAGAAAAAATTGCTAAAAACAGTTTAGCACAATACTTTTTAGAATATTATCTTGAAAAGAAAAAATAATTCAAAGATTATAAAGCTAGAGATGGTTATACTACCTTCAAATTTAAACAATATTTTTAAATTCGATTAACCTTAAATGATAATAATTATTTTAATTGATAATAAATTATTTACCATTGTATGATTTTCATAGTTTGATTATTATTTAGCATTATATTATAGTAATACTTAGATAGTAATTATTCTAATTAGCGAAATTGAATAATTAAGTTTAATTAAATCTTTAAGGAGGATTTTATAGTGAAATTAATTGTTGTCGGATCATCACACGCAGGTTATGAAGCTACACAAACTCTATTAAAAGAAATGCCAGAAGCAGATATTCACTTATATGAAAGTGGTCAAACAGCTTCTTTCTTATCATGTGGAATTCAAAGTTATTTAGAAGATGTTTCAAATTCACTAGATGAACTACATTATGCAAATGAAACGTCATATAAAAAGCAAGGTGTAAATGTTCACGTCAATAGCGAAGTTACTAATATTAATCCTGATCAAAAAACTGTAACGGTACAAACTTCTTCAGCTGAAAAAGAAGAATCTTATGATAAATTATTCCTAAGCCCAGGCGCTGTTCCTTTTGAGCTACCTGTTCCAGGAAACGATATGGAAAACGTCTTTTATTTACGTGGACGTGAATGGGCAGATGCAGTCAAAAAAGCGATGCCTGAAGCTAAGCAAGCAGTTGTCATTGGCGGTGGATATATTGGTATTGAAGCTGCACAATCATTTACTAAAGCAGGCATTAAAACGACTGTGATTGATACACAAGACAGTATTTTACCAACTTATTTAGATAAAGAATTCACTGATGTGCTTGAAGCTAACGCAGCTGAACATGGTATGACATTCCAACCAAATGAAGTCGTTCAAGAAATAGCTGGAGAAAACAATCAAGCTTCTAAAGTTGTTACTGATAAAGCTGCTTATGAAGCAGATATGATCTTAATTGCAGCTGGAGTCCGTCCGAATACAAGTTGGTTAGATGGAATTATTAATTTAGACGACCGTGGTTTAATTGAGATTGATGATTACCTACAAACCTCTGATTCAAATATTTATGCTGCTGGGGATGCTACTAAAATTCCTTATGCACCAGGAAAAGATAAACGCTTAATCCCACTTGCAAGTAACGCACGTCGTCAATCAGTCATTGCCGCTAAAAACATTGCAACAGGCAAAAACAAATTCACAATGCCAGCTGTATCAGGTACGTCAGGTTTAGGTCTATTTGACTATAAATTTGCTAACACTGGTATAAAAGATGTTGATGCTGATTCATTAGATGTCGAAGTCGCTAGTAAATATTATGAAGAACAAATATTACCAGACTTCATGCATGATGATACAAAAATTGCGATGAAAATCCATTATGAAAAAGAGTCACATCGTATTGTTGGTGCTCAATTGATGTCGAAAAAAGATGTCATGATGGCGATTAATGCAATTTCAGTAGCAATTTCTGCCAATTGGACGCTTGAAGATCTTGCTTTAGCAGACTTCTTCTTCCAACCAGAATATGATAACACTTGGAACTTCTTAAACGTGTTAGCTCAACAAGCACTTGATGAAACATTTGGAAGTGACAAACAGTTATTCTAATCATTTAACACTTACTAAAAGCTCCAAAGACAGTTTAAACTGACTTTGGAGCTTTTAAAATATGCATTTATAATCCAACTTAAAAATTAATATGATTAATATAATAACAGTGAATTAATATTTAATCAGTTTTTTTAAGTTAAAAAGGTTATCCCTATGCAGATGAACTATTGTCACGTTTGTGATACAAAACTTACAACTCATTATTTAGAAAGCGAGAGAAATATTACATTTTTTAGTGATTGTAATGCATTGAGATTCCCAATATTTAGTACGGCAACAAGGATGATTGTTTTTAATCAAAATAAAGATAATATTTTTCTCATTCAACAACATAATCGTAAAGAATATATTCTTGTCGCAGGTTATATTGATAAAGGTAAAAATGCTAAAAAACTATAAAACGAGAAGTGTTTGAGGAGTTAGGTGTTGAAGTTTCAGAATTACATTATAATAAAAGTGAATATTTCGAAAGTAGTAATATATTAATGCTTAATTTTATTTGTACTGTATCAGAAGATGATTTCATTAAATTATCACATGAAGTCGATCATGCAGAGTAGTTTTCGATTGATCAAGCAAAAGAAATGATTGCTAAAAAAAGTTTAGCGCACTACTTTTAGGATATTATCTTGATCTCAATAGATAATTCAAAGACTCCAAAATTATTTATAAATTTGGAGTCTTTTTTTATGCAATAAATTACTTTCAATTAATTGAAATATTTTCCACGTAATTGCTTATGAAGTTTTCTAACCTCTTCTACTAACTCAGGAACTGTTCTATCATCTTCTTCGTTTTTAATTATTTATTTCTACATTCTATTTTGATACCGCTTACAATTAAAGTTAGTTTATGATAAAATTATAAGATAATATTTAAATTATTTATACTATTTTATGAATCAATAAATTAAATTATAAAAGGAGTTTTACTGTGATTAAAAGATTTAAAGGAATAAAACCAGTTATTCATGATACAGTTTATATTGCACAAAGTTCAGAAATTATTGGAGATGTCGAAATAGATGAAGGAGCTAGTATTTGGCCCAAAACAGTTATTCGTGGAGATATCGCTCCTGTAAAAATTGGTAAGTATGTAAATGTACAGGATTTATCATTGATTCATCAAAGCGATGGATTGCCTGTTATTCTTGAAGATGGTGTTTCTATAGGACATCAAGTCACATTACATTCATGTACTGTAAAACAAAATGCTCTTGTAGGAATGGGGGCTATTGTGTTGGACGGAGCAGAAATCGGAGAAAATGCATTTATAGGTGCAGGAAGCTTAGTCACGCCTGGCACTATAATCCCTGCAAATACCTTAGCATTTGGTAGTCCTGCTAGAGTTGTAAGAGAGTTAACAACTGATGATTTAAATGATATGAAACGTACACGTGTAACTTACGCAGAAAGAGCTGTTCATTATAAGAAACATAACTTATAAACATTTCAAATTAAGCATTAAAAAAGATACTAAATATGATGTGCACCCTATTAGTTAAATCAAAATAAGTAATGGGGTGTTTTTATATGAAAAAATATGGTGATATACCTTTAAATTAGGCTGTGATCAAAGCATATAAGAATGGAGAAGGTGGACTTTTTTTCTAGCAAAAAATTAATTTATCTTTTTATAGCACAGTTAAAAAATGAATTAAAGTTCTTCAAGCATTAAGTAAAGAAGATTTCGAACACAAAATAAAACTTATACTTTTCAATTCAAGTTAGCTCTCTTAAACTATAAGTTAAGAAGAGCTAAAAAAACTAAATTACTTAGTGCGAAATATGCTTACTTAAAAAAAGCTCCGAGCTTTAAAGTTCGATATACCGAGCCTGCTGTGAAAATAGAATCACGAATTATTATGATTCTTCGAAAAGAATTTCGATTTGCAGTTATCTTTAAAGCAATTGACCTTCCGAAGACTACGCACATGTATTACCAAGAAAATTTGAATCAAGCTGATCTTGATAAAGAGATTATAAAATTAATCAAATTCCAATAGAAAATCAAATTGACTATAGTTATCGAAGAATGATAGTGATATTGAGAAAACAGCGTTTCTTCGTTTATCATGAAAAAATGTTGTGTACGAATCATTAAAACACGCAGTAAAAGAAAAATTGACTAGCATGAGTCCGATAGATTTTCGGAAACAAGCCAGTCAATTATCAGCTTAAATATACAGTCTAAGTTTTAGGATTCAGTACAATATTTCAGAATCTTTTTAATTTTTAATTACTTATTCTTTTTTCATTAATTTAAATAACAATTTATTTATTCTCTTTTAATTTTAAATAAGTAGATGACATATCCATATCTTTATAATCCTCTAAATTAGCGTCTAAATATTCACTTAAAAATTTACCTATAGGTAAATTATTATCATAAGATTCAGAAACATCATTAGCTAACTTCACATCTTTCAATAATAAAGCGTTAGTAAATTTACCTTTTTCATATTCATTTTTCGAGATAAAATTAGTATAATTACGGGTCAACATGGCACTCTGACCTGTACTTTTTGTTAATATATCGTGAACGATATCATGATCTAATCCAACAGAATCAGCAATACTCAATGCCTCTGCAGCAGCTTGTGTATGAATACCAGCTAATAAATTATTAATTAATTTGACGACTGTTCCTATACCGTAATCTTCTCCGACATGAAAAATATTTTTACCAATCGCTTCTAAATAGGGATAAGCATCGTTAAAGGTTTTTTCTTTCCCACCAACTATAATACTTAGTGTTGCTGCTTCTGCTCCACTTACACTTCCACTTACAGGTGCTCCTAAGTAATTAACTTTTTTTGTTTTTGCGGTTTCTCCAATTTTATTATCTAATTCTGGTGAAATTGTACTTAAATCAATTAAAATATTATTTTCAGGTGAGTTATCAATTAATCCTTCTTCTCCAAAATATACTGATTCAACAACTTTAGGTGTAGGTAAACTTGTTAAAACTATATCAACTTTTTTTAATAAAGTAGGTATAGTATGACCACTTTTTCCACCAATTTCTATTACTTCATTTTCTTTATCTTTTTTCACATCAAGACAATGAACTTCAAATCCTGCACTTATTAAATTTTTAGCCATTGGTAGCCCCATATTACCTAACCCTATAAAACCAACTTTTTTATTCATTATAAATTACGCTCCTTTTATTTGTTTTTATTAAAATTTTACATTTTTTATACTAATCCTATACTAGCTAATAATATAGCAGGTATTAAAGAAAGAATAGGGAATAGTATTGCTATAACCGCTATATCTCTATACGATTCCTTATGTGTTAATCCAGTAACAATTAAAATAGTAATTACTGCTCCATTGTGCGGTAAAGCATCTAACCCTCCTGATGAAATAGATGCTATTCTATGGAAAGCTTCTGGTGATATATCGTTAGCTATTGCAATATCGTAATATTCTTTACCTAAAGCTTCCATTGTAATACCTAAACCACCAGAAGCAGATCCAGTTGCACCTGAAAGTACGTTTGAAGCTACAGCCATTGAAATTAAAGGGTTTCCTTCGATTCCTAATATGATATTACTTAACTTTTGAAATCCAGGAACAGCTTGAACAACAGTACCGAAACCTACTGCTGCAGAAGTATTAATCATAGCTGTCACTGAGTTGTTTGCACCAATGTTTATAGCTTTAACAAATCCTTTTATTTTATTTAAAGATAAGATTAAAATTAAAATAATACCTGTTAAAAGCGCTACAATAATGTCAAAATTCAAAAAGTTTAATGTAACTATAACTGCAATTAAAGGTAATAATGATAAAATTATATTTGGCGGATTTTCTAACATATTTGCTGTAGCTTCTGCATCTTTTTCAGAAGTAACAAATCCTTCACCTTTCTTTTTTAATGTTTTTTCTCTACGCTTTAAATACCAAATAGATCCTCCAGCCATTACTATCGTAGCTCCAAGACCCATTATAGGAGCTGCTGCTGCAGTTGTATTAAAATACTCAGTTGGGATAATGTTCTGAATTTGTGGAGTGCCTGGTAATGCAGTCATAGCAAATGTCATCATCCCTGCAACAATACTACCTGGCATAAGTTTTCTAGGTATATCAGCTTGTTTAAACAAATTTAATGCTAATGGATAAACACAGAAAACTACTACAAATACACTTATTCCACCATAGGCCAAAACACTAGACGCTAGAACAACACCTAATGTTGCTTGTTTTACACCTATAAATTGTATTATCTTAGTCGCAACAGATTGAGCCATCCCACTTGCTTCCATTAATTTTCCAAAAATTGCTCCAAGCATGAATACTGGAAACCAGCTTTTTGTAAAATCTACAAAACCTTGCATATAAGGCCCTGTATAAGATTCTAATAAATCAAGACCTCCGAATATCGCTACAACACCTGCAGAGATTGGAGCAATCCATATAATAGACCATCCAAGATAAGCAAGTATCATTAATAATGCTAAACCTAAAAAAATACCTATCACAATATCACCTTCTTTTCTTTCTAATAATACAAATAACTAATCTCTGATATTATTTAAATATGTAATTTAAATGATTAATTTGTAGGAAAATCAAAATTTATTTCATTTAAAGAATTATTTTCATCTAGCCATCTTTCAGAAACAGTTTTCAATTTAGTAAAAAACCGAACACTATCCGGGCCAAACATCTGTCCATCACCATATCTTGATTCTTTCCAACCACCAAAATTATAATACGATACAGGTATTGGTATCGCTACGTTAATTCCAACCATTCCTACTTTTATATCTTGCTTAAATTTATGAGCAGCTTTACCACTATTAGTAAATATTGTTACACCATTACCATATTTATGTTTATTAATTAGTTTAATTGCTTGCTCTAAAGATTGAACGGATATGATCATCCTAGCAGGACCAAATACTTCATCTTTATAAATATCCATATCAGACGTAATATTATCTATTAAAGTAGGTCCTAAATAAAATCCATTATTATTTTCTACTTCAGGATTTCGTCCATCAATTATAATGTTAGCGCCTTCTTTTTCAGCCTTATTAATTGCATTTAAAACTTCTTCTTTTGCATTTGCACTTATTAATGCTCCAAAATCCGCATTTTCATTATCATAAGAGCCTGGAACTAATTTTTCAGCAGCTGTTTTTAATTTTTTGGTGAATTTTTTTCTTGTTTCTTCTCCGATTGGTACAGCAACAGATATAGCCATGCAACGTTGAGAGGCAGAGCCATAGGCTGAACCAAGAAAAGACTCTACTGCCTTATCCAAATCTGCATCTGGCATAATTATCATATGATTTTTACCGCCACCAAATGCATTAACTCTCTTATGATGTTTCGTTCCTGTTTCATAAATTTTACTTGCTACGTTTGTTGATCCAACAAAACTTATTGCTTGAATGTCATCATGAGTAATTAGTGTATTAACAGTATCTTTATCTCCATTTAAAACATTCCATATACCTTTTGGTAATCCAGCTTCATTCCAAAGCTCTGCTATTCGTAACGCTGTAAAAGGTACTTTTTCTGAGGGTTTTAATATTACTGCATTACCGACCGTCACTGCAATAACACTCATTGCTAGTGGCACCATGATAGGGAAGTTGAATGGCGATACACATGTAACTACGCCTAATGGCTGTTTCATTGAAAACGTATTAATGTCTCCTCCCACATTGAATGAATAATCACCTTTTAATAATTGTGGAGCTCCAATCGCAAAATCAACAGATTCTATACCCCGTCCTATTTCACCTTTAGAATCAGATAATGTTTTTCCGCTTTCTTTTCCAATTATCTCAGCTAATTCATCTATATTTTGTACTAACAACTCTCTGAATTTAAATAATGTTTCAACCCTCTTCTTTATCGAAACTGTTTCCCAATTTTTTTGAGCATTTTTTGCTAATTCAATAGTTTGATTAATTTCTTTTTTCGATGCAAAATTAACTTTACCTATTTTTTCACCTATTGAAGGCGAATAAACATAACCATACTTATCATTTCCACCCTTAACTTTTTCACCATTTATAAAATGGGAAACAGTTTGTAAATTGCTTTCACTCATTAAATCCCCCTCAATAAATCATATTTTATAATACATAATTAGAGTATCATAAAAGCCGCACACTTGTAAACGCATTCAATATAATTTATAATAAATTGAAAGAATATTTTCAATATTTAATTTAAAGTGTTAAACTTATTAGTTAATTTTAAATATCTAATGGAGGTTTTATTAAAATGAAAGCTATCACAATAAAAAAAGCAGGAGGACCGGAGGCTTTAAATTTTCAAGACATTAGAATGCCAGAAATAACAGCTAATGAAATTTTAATTAAAGTAAAAACTATTAGTGTTAATTTTGCAGATGTAGTAGCAAGACGTAATAAAAAAAATGATTCAAAAAATATTATCCCTGGATTAGATTGCAGTGGAGTTGTTGAAGATGTTGGATCTAATGTGGCTTCTTTAGTAGTAGGGCAACGTGTCGTTGCTTTTCCGACAGATGGTTCTTATGCTGAATATGTCAGTGTCAATCAAAATTTAGTATACCCCATTCCTGATAGTATTGATTTTGATATTGCAACAGCTGCACTTACAGTCGGGGTAACAGCTTTTAATACAATAGTTAAAGTTGCTAAATTAAATTCTGGCGAATCTATCTTAATTCATGCGGCAGCTGGAGGAATTGGTACAACAGCTATTCAAATTGCTAAAAACAAAGGTGCTTCTAGAATTATTGGAACAGTAGGAAGTGATAGTAAAAAACAAATTGCTAAAAATGCTGGAGCAGATAAAATTATTAATTATCGTGAAGAAAGTTTTGTAGATGAAGTCTTAAAAATCACTGATAATAAAGGCGTTGACGTTATTCTTGATACAATAGCTGGTAAGAATTTTGAAGATGGAATGAACTGTCTCGCTGATTTTGGGCGGATGGTAATATTTGGTCATATAAGTGGCTCTCCAGGAAATGTTACTACAGACCAACTTCACTCTTCTTGTCGATCGGTCATTGGATACAGCACGATTGCTTATCGAAATAACAGACCTTTAGAATTAAAAAAAAGTGCTAATAAAGTATTAAAGCTAATTGAAGAGAAATCTTTAGATATGGTAATATCGAAAAAATACAATCTATCTCAAGCAAATGAAGCTCATGAATTTATCGAGAGCCGTCAAAGTACAGGTAAAATTTTATTAAAACCATAGTTTTAAATATACAATTAATATTAGGAGGCATTTAATATGCAAATTATAAGAAGTAGAAATGAAAACCCCTCAAATAATCCAACTGAGACATTTACAGGTGAAGTTTGGATGGATCAAGTTTTAACTGACGACAATATAACTGTTTTAGATGTTTTTTTCACACCGAATGCTCGAACTTATTGGCATACACATGAAATCGGACAATTATTAACTGTTATGCATGGTTCAGGTTATATTGCAAAGGAAAATAATGAGATTTATGCTATAGAATCAGGAGATAAAGTATATATTCCTGCCGGAGAAGTTCATTGGCATGGTGCAGGTCCAGATTCTTATTTACTTCATACTGCGGTATCTTTGGGTAAAACAAAATGGTTGGATGAAGTCTCTGAGAAAGATTATAATTTAATAAATGATATTGATTAATAGTAATGAAAAACAAACTTTGAGTTTAATTTAGTTATAAAACAAAAATTGGGTGTTATGAATTTAATTCATAACACCCAATTTTTTTATTTAGTATTCACTACGAATTTTTACTTCATTTAGATTATACATTAATTTTTTTATTACGTATATTTTCTGGGAATACCTCTTCGTCTGAAGGTTCTACAGGATCAATGACACGTGAAACAGTCGTATAATTGACTAAGTTTTTCCACGTCACATTATCACTTGTACTATTATGGCCCCATGTACCACAACCTAGTGTCATAGTTACAGGCATTCCATTAAACCATGCTCCACTATTCCCAAGGGATTGTGGTTGATTAACAAGCATACGGCCTACTTTCATTCTTTGAGCCATTTCATCAATTTGGGCATCATTCGTCGTATGAATTCCACAACTATGTCCTAATCCTTGATAATGAAGAATACCTTCCATTTTATCTAATGCTTCATCAAATGATTCTACTTTAATCAATGTTGAAATAGGAGATAATTTCTCACCTGTAAGTGGATATTCAGCTCCAACACCACGTGTTTCTTCAACGATAAAGAAATTGATTCCTTCAGGTACATCAAAACCAGCCATTTTAGCTAAATCTTCGACACTGCTTCCTGGTACATCTGGATGTAATGTATTTTCCTTCGGGAAGTTGGGCCAAATCGCTTTTTGTAGTTTTTCTTTTTCTTCACTACCTTCTTTGATTAACATCGCTCCTTGCTCTTTAAACGCTTCTATCATATTATCATAAACAGATGCATCTACAAGCACATTATTTTCAGATGAACAGCTGGTTGAGTGATCAAACATCTTTGATTTTTTTATTTTATCTGCTGTTTCTTTTAAATCTGCTGTTTTATCAATATATGTTGGCGTGTTGCCTGTTCCTACACCAATAGCAGGTGTTCCAGAACTATAAGCGACACGAACCATTGGCGTTCCACCAGTCGCTAAAACAAAGTCAGCTTGCTTCATTAATTCACCTGAAACTTCCATTGAAACCTTTTCTGGATCGATAGAGATAATTAAGTCTTCAGGTGCACCACATGCTTTTAATACCTTTCTTAAATAGTTAATTATAAATTTACTTGTTTCTTTTCCTTTTGGAGCTGGCGAAAATATTACCGAGTTTCCACCCTTTAATGCCATTAAAGTTTTAAAAATGGGGATACCTTCACCTTGAGTGATAGGAACCAAAGCTGCAATAACCCCCATTGGTTTAATATACTTAACCAAACCTTTTTCAGGATTTTCTTCAACAATTCCTACTGATTTCTCATCTCTCATTTGATTATAAAGACCTTTGGTTTTTACTTGAATTTTATTAAATTTATCATTTATTGACCCTATGCCTGACTCTTCAACCATCATATTCGCTGCTTTTTCTCGAAAATCTTCATCTAAAGCATTCCAAGCAATAACTCCCGTAAGTTCATCTATCTCTTCTTGGCTATAATTTGCAATAATCTTTTGAGCCTTTGAAGATTTTGCAATTAAATCAGATACATATTTTTCTGCTTCCATTTTTTCATCTCCTTAATTAATATATAAAATAAATATAACTATTGATTTTCTTTTTTGTAAGCGTAATCAATAAATAAAATAATATTATACGCTTTATTTTAATAGACTTAACTTAATTTTTCCACTATTTTATCTTAATTTTTTAAATAATTAAAATATTTTTATTTATTACCTCCCATGGAGTTGTTCATGAAGCTTTCTTACTTGTTCTGCTAACTCAGGAACAGGCCCGTCTACATCTGCGTCTTTAATGACTTCTTCAATTGGTAAATTGTTTATCGGTGAAGAAGGCATATTCATATCACTCATC